>Ga0224508_10000246_pt1 | contig 55622 bp, 44 predicted proteins | sample SF_Jan12_sed_USG_4_FD_170157 | JGI IMG/M metagenome (GOLD analysis project Ga0224508, IMG submission 170157) | Sediment microbial communities from San Francisco Bay, California, United States - SF_Jan12_sed_USGS_21 | ecosystem: Environmental > Aquatic > Marine > Sediment | place: USA... | reverse complement strand
CCACATTCGGTCGCTGAGCATGTCGACGTCACCGACCAGGAGGAGATTCGCGTTGTCCGTGGACGCCAGGTGGCCCTCGGGAGGCGCATTGTCCATGTCCTCCTGCGCGTCCGCTTCGGGAACGATCTCCTGCGGGGGACCGTCGGGAAACGCGGTCTTCAACGAACCGGTCAGGCGCGCGGCGAGCACGTAGGATTCACCCGTGGGTGCGAAGCCGTCCTGCAGCGTTTCCGGATCCGCGAGCATCTGAACCTGTATTGCGGGCAGCGGTGCGGCCTCGACGCTCGAGGTCAGGAGGGGCTGCAGGTCGGCCGTGCTCCCCTCGAGCAGCGTGAAGTGACCGGCCGTGCCGAGGTTCAGGCTGCTCAAACCATCGATGATCACGTCCTCGCCGTCCATGGCATCATCGGCGATGCCCAGGAGCCCCAGGTGTCGCACCGGTCGCAGCCCGAGCCCGGTGCTGACGCTCAGTGCGTAACCGTTATCTGCGACGACCTCGCTCGCAGAGAAGTCGATTCCCCACGCACCCAGCAGCGGCTCCAGGTCCGAGCCGCTTCCCGCCGCGAGCGCCGCAGGGTCCATGCCCGCAGCCATGTCTATCTCAGCGAAAGGGTCCAGGAAAATCAGCACCCTTCCGCCGCCGAGGATGAATTGATCGATTGCGTACAGCGCACTGGACTCCAGAGCCTTGGGGTGCACCAGCCACAGGACGTCCACGTCCTCTTCAATTGACGTCAGCTCTGGCGTCAGAGTTCGAATCTCGAACAACTGGCTGGCCTGGTCGTAAATGACCCAGGGTTCCGTCATGCGTTGAGCCTGTGGGTCGAATCCGGCCGCCATGGAGACACCCGCGAGCAGACCGACGACGACCTTGTCCGGGCGCGCCAGGCTATAGATCATCTTCGCGAGCTCGTACTCGAGGAATCGCTCGCGATCGGGGTTGAAGATCCCGATGACCTCCTCTTCACCGACGCTGTTGGTTCCAGCGAGGCCGAAGTACAGTGTCTGGCCTATCCCCAGATTGATGGGTTGGAGACCGAACTGCGCTGCGCGGTCCTCGTCCTCCGAGAACGGTACCGGGTCGATGACATTCAAGTTGAGATTACCGTCCGCCGCGGCCGCGAACTCCTCGAGCAGCTCCCGCACGCGCGTTGCGAAATTCCTCAGCGGCACGATATCCGCCGACTCGGTATCGGAGAAAAAGAAGTACAGATTGATCGGCTCCTGGATGGTCGCCAGCAAGGCACGAGTCCCCGGGGAGACCGTATACAGATCGTTCTCCGTCAGATCGAAACGCAGCCCGCCGAGTAGTGTGTTGTTGGCGGTCACGGCGGCGACGAACACGAGACCCAGCAAGACCAGTGAGGTGGCTCCGATTCTGCGTTGCTGCCGGGTCGTCATGTCGCGCTCAATCCCCTTTTTTCATATGCAGCACCAGGACATTCGCGTAGAGGAACGTCGCGATGAGCAATGCGAAGTAGATGATGTCCCGCAGATCGATGACCCCCTTACTGATGCTCGCGAAATGGGTCAAGAAACTCAAACTGGCAATGGCATCGATGATGGCCTGGGGCACCCATCCCACGAGAGGGCTGAGCAGCGGTTGGAAGCCCGCGAGAAGAAAAGCGAAACAGATCACCACCGTCAGGATGAACGCAATCACCTGGTTGCCGGTGGTTGCGGAAACAAATGAGCCGATGGCCAGAAACCCGCCGGCCATCATGAGGCTGCCCAGGTAGGCCGCCACAATGACGCCGTTATCGGGCTCGCCGAGGTAGTTCACGGTGATCCAGATCGGAAACGTCAGGGCCACGGCGATCGCGGTGAACGCCCAGGCGGCCAGGAACTTGCCCGAGACCGATTCCCAGACCTCCAGCGGCAGCGTGAGCAGCAGCTCGATGGTTCCGGTCTTGCGCTCCTCCGCCCACAGCCGCATCGACAACGCGGGTACGAGAAATAGATACAGCCAGGGGTGGTAGTTGAAGAACGGCGCGAGACTCGCCTGTCCGCCATTATAAAAATTGCCGAAGTTGAAAGTGAACCAACCCGCAAGAACCAGGAAGATGACGATGAAGACGTAGGCGAGCGGGGTGGAGAAATAACCCCTGAACTCGCGCCGCATGATTGCGAGGGTGCCGTTCACGCGGCCGCTCCGCCGGTGATCGCGCGGAACACCTCGTCCAGTCGGCCGGATTCCAGGTGTAGCTCGGACAGCTCCCAGCCCCTGGCGTTCGCGAGCTCGCTGACCGCTTCCAGGGGCATCTGGCTATCAGCGGGGAACGCGGTCAGCCGATCGGTATTTCGGTTCACTTCCGTATTGAGGACTTGTGGCAGCAAACCGATCTCTGCACGAGCGACCTCCAGCTGAGACGGGTCCGCGAGCTTGATGGACACGGCATTATGAAATCTCGATCTCGCCTCTAGATTCTGCGGCGTGTCGTCCGCGAGTATTCGGCCATGAGCGATGATGATGGCCCGGTTGCACACAGCGTCGACCTCCTCCAGGAGGTGAGTCGAGATGATGATGATCTTACTCTCGGCCATTTTATTAATGAGCCCGCGCACCTCGTGTTTCTGATTCGGATCGAGGCCGTCCGTGGGTTCATCGAGAATGAGGACCTCGGGATCGTGGAGGATGGCTTGGGCCAGCCCGACCCGACGTCGATAGCCCTTGGACAGCGTATCGATCTTCTGTTCGAGCACGGGCTCGAGGTGGAGGAGGCCGAAAACCTCTTTCAGTCTCGCGTGGCGACGCTCGCCCGAGAGCTGACGAGAGTCAGCGATGAACTCGAGAAATGATCTCGCGGTCATTTCTGGATAGCTTGGAGCGCCCTCCGGTAGATACCCTATCCTGCGCTTGGCTTCCGTGGCCTGGGTTTCGACATCGAAACCGCAAACCGAGGCTCTACCGGCCGTGGGAGGCAGGAATCCGGCGATGATCCTCATCGTCGTGGTCTTGCCGGCGCCATTCGGCCCGAGGAAACCGAGGACTTCGCCCGGGCGAACCTGAAAACTCAGATCGTTGACGGCGAGGAGGGGGCCGTATTGTTTAGTCAATCCCTGGCAATCAATCATTGTCAGCACCGACTCCGGTACGCGCCCCTGAGGGCGCATGATTGTTCGCGCTCTGGGGCGCGGATCGGGATTTTCCACATGAGGCGAAAATTTTCAAGCCCTCCCGAAACCGTTAACTCAGCGTGCACTGAGGAGTCGTCCGTCGACATCCATCAGGTCCAGTTCACCTAGTTCGAGCGCGCGCACTTCGTCCTCGATTGAGGCGAGATCGCCCACCACGATCCAGATCAGCTGGTCCGGTTTGAGTTGCGTTCGAGCGGCCGCGTTCGTCTCCTCCACGCTGACGGCGCTGACCAGGTCCGCGTACCTGTCCCAGTAATCGTCGGGGAGTCCGAACCTCACCATCTGGGCGATGTCGCTGGCGACCGCTCGTGCAGTCTCCCAGCGTCCGGGCAGCGTCAGCGTATTGCGCTTTTTCGAGGTGCTCACCTCCTGCTCGCCGACCGGGCGCTCGCGGAGGAGCTCCCTTAGCTCGCGGTCCAGTTCGGCCAGCGAGTCCGCCGTCCTGTCGCTCTGAACCGGCGCGTAGACTATAAACGGGCGTTGATTCATCGTATCCACGATCATCGAGCGCACGCCATAGGACCATGCCTTATCCTCGCGGAGGTTCATATTGATGCGGGAGGTAAAACTCCCGCCGAAGACGTCGTTCAGGGTCTGCAACGCGAGCTCTCGGTCATCGGATTTCGGGAACACGAGCTGGCCGCCGATGATGATGCTTTGCTCCGATCCGGGACGGTCGATGAGCACGACACGCGAAGAGCCGGGGAGTGCGACCGGTGGAATGTTCTTCTGCGGCACCTCGCCGAGGGGCCAATCTGCGAAGAAGGACTCCAGCACGGGAGCGATCTCCTCCAGGTTCGTGTCGCCTACGACGATCATCGTCGCGTTGTTGGGTTTGAACCAGGCGTCGTGAAAGGCCTGGAGATCGTCACGCTTCAACGCAGAGATGGCTTCTTCGGTCCCGGAGCCGGTCATGGGCAAAGAGTAAGCGTGCCCTTCCCCATAGATGAGCGCCGGAAAGATTCTGAGCGCCATGCTCATCGGTGTGGTCTTCTCGCGCTGTATCTGCGAGATGCTCAATCGTTTTTGACGATCAAGCTCAGCTTGAGGAAAGGCCGGGTTCAGAACGACATCACTATAGATGGCCAGGGAGTCGTTTAGATTTTCCTTCAAAGCGGAGAGACTGACGAAAGAGTAGTCGAGATTGGATCCCGTTCGAAGCTCGGCGCCCAGCTGAGCGAGCTCTTCGCTGATCTCCAGGGTGTCACGGGTCACGGTTCCTTGATCGAGCATCGTCATCGCCAGCCCGGCGGTGCCCGGGGCGGCGAACTGATCCGATGCGTAGCCGGCGTTCAGTTGCAGGCTGAAGTTGACTACCGGCACGGCGTCGCGCCGGGCGACGATCAATTGCATGCCATTTGAAAGCTCCGCCCGTTCCAGATCCGGAAAGCGCGAGGTCGGAAACGTGTCGGGGATTGGCGGCTCGGAACGGTCAACGTCGCTGTCGGAAGCCACCAATTGCTCGTCGAACGGATGCACCTCCAGAACGAAAGCCCCTTTCGAGAGCCACTCGCGAGCGGCATCGCGCAGATTCTCCGGCCGCACCGTTCTGAGAATCTCGAGCGAGTCTTTGAACGCGTCCGGGCGACCGCCAAAGACGGCGCTCTCGGCCAGTATCCCGGATTTCCCGCTGAACCCGCCGACTCTTTCGATGCCCCGAACGAAGCCGGCGCGTGTCTCGGTGATGACACGATCCAACTCCTCGCGCGTCGGCCCTCTGTTGAGAAAACGCTCGAGTTCCTCGTCCATGATCCGCTCGATCTCGCCCAGGTCCTGCCCGGGCTGCGCGGTCGCCCAGACGGCATAGGTCCCGGAGATCTCGCCGAGGAAAACGTATCCGCCGATGTCGGTGGCGAGCTGTTCCTCGTAGACCAGACGCTGATGGAGGCGAGATGTCTGCCCCTGACTCAGGACTCCATCCGCGAGGGCTAACCATTCCGAGTCGACGCTCCCCCACTCCGGTATCGGCCAGGCCTTATAGATGCGCGATTGAGGTACGCGATCCTGGATGACCATTCGCCGATCCTGCTCCAGCGTCGGTATCCAGGTCTCCGTGCGCGCGAGCGGCGGTCCCGGCGGAATGTGACCGAAGTGACGCTGGACCGTATCCCGGGCCGTCTCGACGTCGATGTCGCCGGCCAGCACCAGCGTCGCATTGTTCGGCCCGTAGAAAGTCTGAAACCACTCGTAGACGTCTTCGAGACTGGCCGCGTTCAGATCCTCCATGGAGCCGATGGTTGTCCACGAGTAGGGATGCCCCTCCGGGAACACGTTCTCGCTGATGTAGTCAAAGACGCTCCCATATGGCTGATTCTCGCGCTGGCGTTTTTCATTCTGGACAACCCCGCGCTGCTCATCGAGCTTCTCTTGGTCGATCGCGCCCAGGAGGTGGCCCATACGGTCGGACTCCATCCACATCGCCAGATCCAACGCACTCGTCGGCACGGTCTGAAAATAGTTGGTGCGATCCGTATTCGTTGTGCCATTCATGCTGGTGGCGCCCACCTCTTGAAACGGCGCGAAATACTCGCCGTCATAATTCTCACTGCCATTGAACATCAGGTGCTCGAACAGATGGGCGAAACCCGTCTTGCCGGGGTTCTCGTTTCTGGAGCCCACGTGGTACCAGAGCGTCACAGCCACGATCGGCGCCTTACGATCTTCGTGGACGATGACCCGTAGACCGTTGTCCAGATGAAACTCCTCGAACGGAATGTCGAGTTCAGCGTCCTGGGCAAATGTGACGCCCGAGAATGTGAGCCAATATAGGAGGGTGGTTAATCGTTTCATGTTCGTCTCTGTAGAATCAGAATGATGATTCTGATGACCGGGGCGAGGACTAGTTCCGCTCGACGGGGTCGTTGAGAAGCCAATCGCCGTTCATGATATTCAATAGGCCTTTACGCGCGCATCATGGGATGCAACGATGAACTCGCAGAGCGAGTCTGGAAGCAAGAATGAATCTGGACGGAGCACCCATGGTACCGTACGCGACTCGTGAGCCGACCAGTATAGAGCAGGGGATGGCACGCCTTCCATGCGACCGGGCCTCGCCGTCATGATCCGGCGCACCCTCTATCCCCCACTGGAGCCATTCGATCACGGTTCCCTCGAGGTGGGCGGCGAGCACATGGTCTATTACGAGCAATGCGGGAATCCTGACGGGAAGGCTGCGGTGTTCGTACACGGTGGGCCCGGTGGTGGTGGCGACGTTGGCGCGCGACGTTTCTTCGATCCGTCCGGTTATCGGATCATCGTCTTCGATCAGCGCGGGGCCGGCAGGAGTCGCCCGGAGGCCTCGTTGACCGACAACACCACCTGGCATCTGGTAGCGGACATGGAGCTTCTGCGGGAAGCGCTCGGGATCTCACAATGGCTTGTCTTCGGCGGATCCTGGGGGAGCACGTTGTCGCTCGCGTATGCGCAGCGCCATCCGGATGCGGTCAGTGAATTGGTATTGCGGGGTATTTTCCTGCTGCGTAAGAAGGAGCTCGACTGGTTCTACCAGTCGGGCGCCAGCGAGGTCTATCCTGATCAGTGGGAGCATTTTCTTGCACCTATCCCACCCGAGGAGCGCCACGACCTGTTGGCCGCCTATCATCGACGCCTGACGAGCGATGAGCCGGAGACCCGACTGGCTGCCGCCAGGGCCTGGTCGATCTGGGAGGGTGCCACGAGTTTCCTGACCCCCGATCCGACGCGGACGAAGCAGTTTGCGACGCCGGAGTTTGCACTGGCGCTGGCGCGCATCGAAACTCACTACTTCGTGAATAAGGGCTTCTTCGCAGGCGAGGAGGCGCTCCTGGAGGGAGTAGACCTCATCCGTCATATCCCGGGGGTCATCGTCCAGGGTCGCTATGACGTCGTTTGTCCCATGGCGACGGCCTGGGAGCTCGCAGGCCGCTGGCCGGAGGCGGAATTTCGCGTGGTTGGCGACGCGGGGCACTCGGCTTACGAGCCGGGAATCACCCACGAGCTGGTTTCAGCCACGGACGCGTTCTTGAATGACCCATGACTACCGTGGCGAAGAAGCTGCTGATCAACGCCCGGCTGGTCAATGAGGGGGAGGTCAAGGAGGCCGATGTGCTTATCGAAGGCGAGCGCATCGAGCGGGTCGAATCGGGGTTGGCTGCCTCACTGGCCAGCGAAGTCATCGATCTGGAGGGTCGCTACCTCTTCCCCGGCCTGATCGACGATCAGGTGCACTTCCGAGAGCCAGGCCTGACACACAAGGGCTCACTCGCGACGGAGTCCCGGGCAGCTATCTGCGGCGGCGTAACGAGTGTCCTGGAGATGCCGAACACCAGCCCGCCAACCACGGACAAAGCCGCACTCCAGGAGAAGTGGGAGCGTGCCGAGGGCCGTAGCTTCGCCAACTACGCGTTCTATCTGGGAGCGACAAATGACAACCTGGAGGAGATCAGGCGCATTGCGCCCGGTGAGGCGTGTGGTATCAAAGTGTTCATGGGTGCGTCGACCGGCAACATGCTGGTGGATGACCCGCAGGTTCTGGAGCGGATTTTCGCGGAATCGCCGCTGCCCATAGCGACTCACTGCGAGGACTCACCCACCATCTGGGCCAACGAAGCGGCGTTCCGGGAGCGTTTCGGCGAGGACGTCCCGATGGAGGCTCACCCGCAGATCCGCTCCGCCGAGGCCTGCTATCGATCCTCGTCATTGGCCGTGGATCTCGCGAAGCGCCATGGCGCGCGACTCCACGTGCTGCACCTGAGCACGTCCCGTGAATTGGAGCTGTTCGAGCCGGGGCCCATCGATGGAAAAGCCATCACGGCCGAAGTGTGCGTGCACCACCTCTGGTTTGACGAATCCCGCTACCCGGATCTCGGCAGCCGCATCAAATGCAACCCTGCGATCAAGACCTCAGCCGATCGAGAGGGGCTCATGCGCGCGGTGTGCGACGACCGCATCGACGTCATCGCGACAGATCATGCGCCGCACACCCTTGAGGAGAAAGCGCAGACGTATTTCAAAGCGCCGGCGGGGCTGCCGCTGGTCCAGCACTCTTTACAGATCCTGCTGGAATTCCACCATCAGGGGCGGCTATCTCTCGAGACTATCGCCCAGAAGGGCGCGCACAATCCGGCGGTGCTCTTTCGGATCGCGGAGAGGGGGTTCATCCGGGAAGGTTATTTCGCGGATCTGGTGGCCGTGGATCTGAATAAGCCCCAGCGGATTACCCCGGAGAGCCTGGTCTACAAGTGCGGCTGGTCACCGTTCGAAGGGGAGCGATTCAGTTCCAGTATCCACATGACCATCCTCAACGGGGAAGTCGTGTTTAGGGAGGGCGTGATAACGGATACGCCTGGCGGCCGGCGCCTTTCGTTCCAGGAAGGGTAAACAGGACGTGCGCGGTTGCATTTTCGGACACGCCTGTGATGGACTTCGGGGCGCGGGCCTGTGTGCAAGGGGATTCCCATGAGAACGCTTTATTTAAGCCTGGTCAGTGTGCTTCTCGCGGCGTGTCAGCCAGCCGAGTCCCCTGGCCCCTCGGATCCAGCGGCACAGAGCCTGGGACCCCAGGACGAGGCCTTTGTCGAGGCGACGGCGGCCGAGCACGTCGGTGATGCGCCGACCCCCTCACCCATGGCCGAAGCACAACCCGCCCGGGCGCTGCTAGAGCAGGAACTCGCCTACGGCGAGGCGGAGGGACAGAATCTGGTGGGCTTCCTGGCCATGCCCGAGGATGCGGCGGAGCCCCTGCCCGGACTCGTGGTGATCCACGAGTGGTGGGGCCTCAATGACAACATCAGGGCGATGACGCGCCGGTTGGCGGCGGAAGGCTATGTGGCGCTGGCGGTGGACCTCTACGGCGGCCGGGTCGCCGAGGAAACGGGGGGTGCGCAGGCGTTGTTGGCGGAGATCGTCGCCACGCCCGACGCCGTTCGCTCGAACCTGCGCCAGGCCTACGACTATCTGGATCGATACGCCTTCGCCCCCACTGTTGGCAGTATCGGGTGGTGTCTTGGCGGCGGGTGGTCCTTACAGACCGCCTTGATGCTGCCGGACCAACTCGATGCGATGGTCATGTATTACGGTCGTGTGATCACCGATGAGGCGCGTCTGGAGACGCTGCAGATGCCGATACTGGGTCACTTCGGCGAACAGGATGCGTCGATCCCGACCCGCGAGGTTCAGAGTTTTCGCAGCATGCTGGTCCGGCAGGGCAAGCAGGCGGAGATCCATATCTACTCGGGCGCAGACCACGCCTTCGCGAACCCGAGCGGCGGCAACTTCAGCCCGGTCGCTGCCGAGGAGTCCTGGCAGCGAACGATCGAGTTCCTGAACGCCAATCTGAGTCGCCCGGCTTCGGCACCTCCGGGGTTGTGATCTGGCCGTGCTGGCACGGCCCGCGAGGTGGGTTCGACGCCTCGTCATCGGACTGCTGGGCGTTGTGGTGCTCGGGACGGGTATCGTGCTGCTGGTTCTACCCGGTCCGGCCATCGTGGTGATTCCCATGGGGCTTGCGATTCTGTCGCTGGAATTCGCCTGGGCCCGCTACCTCTTGCGGCGGTTGCAGGACGGCGTGGGTCTCGGAAATGGCGACTCCGGCGCAGAGCGGCCCGGCGGGGTCGACTCCGACCCCGTTGAGATGGGGAAAAAGTGAGAGGAAAAAGGGACCCGGGTCGGACATCCATTATCCGGTGACTACGCTCTACATCCAGCGCCGGGTAGAACCCGGGTCCCAAACGGCCTCCCGGCCAAGCCGGCGATCACGTGGTCGGGGAGGGGGAGAGACCCCGGTGATCGCCTCAACGAACCCCGATCAGAAGCGCAGGCGCTCTCGAACGAATGCGCTCGAGCATCGGTTCAGCCGCGTCTTCGCGCTTCGATCATCGCCACACGCGCCTCGCTGAGCATCGCGCGCTCCAACTCCGCCTTTTGCAGGCTCTTGAATTCGATTGTCACGGCTTTGGCATAGGCCTCCATATGCGACTCGAAGCGAACGCGTTGCGCTCTTGCCTGGGCGGCTTCTTTCGCGCCATTAACCGTGACCTCTTCCATCGCCGCGAGCGGGTGGCTCGCGAGTGCCAACGTCAGCCCCAACGCCAGGTGGCGTAGCGACCGCCCCACTCTATCGGTCAGTTCTCTATTCATGATCCTCGTCCTTCCATTGACGAAACTCCGTTAATCCGCCGCCGGTTTCGGCGATGGTACTTGAGCCTCTATATGCACGGCGCGTGCCAAGGCTTTAGATCTGTGAAAACAGGGGCTTAAAAGCTAAAGATCACACGGAAATTCGTGAAATCATGGATTATCGTTGACGATATTCTCGGATTTCCGTAAATTGACCATCATGGAAGATCGATACCGATGGCTGTTTCGAAAAAGCCCGGTCCTATCCGTTGCACTGGATGAGGACGGTTATTTCGTCGACGCCAGCGACGCCTGGCTCGAGCGCTTTGGGTACACCCGTAACGACGTGGTCCGCTTTCGGCCCCAGGACCTGGCAAGCTCAGCGACAGCCCGGCGAATCGAGGAGAACTATCTGCCGCTGCTGCGACGAACGGGTCGCCTTCATAACGTCCCGGTGGATCTGCGCACAAAGTCCGGGAGGCTGGTCGAGTGCCTGGCGAATGCCGTCGTCGAGAAGACCGACGGCGACGAGTACCTGCGAACGGTTGCCATCTACACGGAGGTGGGAGAGGAGGCCCAGATCGAGCGGCACTACCGGGCTCTCTATCGCGATACGCCAGCCATGATGCATACCGTGGACAGCGAAGCGCGTATCGTCCACGTGAGCGATCGCTGGCTTTCGAAGTTCGGATATCAGCGCGAGGAGGTCATGGGACGGAGCATCACCGATTTCATCTCCGAGGAGTCCGGCCTGGACCAGCGCTCTTTGATGAACATCATCGCCCAAGGGGACCTCGACAATGAGCCCCGTAGCTACGTAACGAAGAGCGGCGATACCATCGAGGTGCTGGTTTCCTCCCACGCGGATCGAGACACCGACGGCAAGGTGAAACGAATGTACGCGGCGCTAAAAGACGTCACCGAGCGGAATCGGGCGGAGCGACGCCTCCGCGCGGCCTTCGAAGAGAATGCTAGGCTGCGGGAGGAACTCGAGCGAGAGCGTGATTACCTCCGCGAGGAGGTGCAGGTCTCCATGAACTTCGGGCGCATCATTGGCGAAAGCCCGGCCCTGAAGAGGATGCTCGCGCAGCTGGAAGCGGTGGCACAAACCACCGCTAGTGTCCTGATACACGGTGAATCCGGTGTGGGCAAGGAGCTCGTCGCCCACGCCATTCACGCGCGGAGCGCTCGGAGTGACGGCCCGTTGGTCAAGGTCAACTGCCCGTCGATACCTCACGAGCTTTTTGAGAGTGAGTTCTTCGGCCACGTGAAGGGGGCGTTTACCGGCGCCCACCGGGACCGGGTCGGTCGCTTCCAGCTGGCCGACGGCGGTACGCTCTTCCTGGACGAGATCAGCGAGATTCCGCTCGAGTTGCAGAGCAAGCTCCTCAGGGTCTTGCAGGAGAGCGAGTATGAGCGGGTGGGGGATGACAAGACGCACTCCGTCGATCTTCGTGTCATCGCGGCGACCAACCGGGATCTGGACCGGGCGGTGGCAGAGGGCGCTTTCCGCGAGGATCTCTTTTATCGCCTCAGCGTCTTTCCGATCGAGGTGCCGCCGCTCCGGCAGCGGGGAGAGGATGTCGTGCAGCTGGCAAGTCATTTCCTCGAGAGGATAAGCCAGGATCTCGGCCACCCGCCGTTGACGCTCTCACGCCAGCAGGTGAGCTTGTTGGAGAGATACGACTGGCCCGGGAACGTACGCGAGCTCAAGAACGTGATTGAGCGAGCGGTGATCCTGTCCCGGGGCAAAGTGCTGCGGCTCGATCTTGCCATGGCGGACATCTTGCGCTCGGGCATGGAGTCGCCGGGCGACGACGATGGCCCCGCAGGGCCGGTGGTCATGACCGAGAAGGATTTCGCCGCGCTTCAGCAGGAGAACATGCTGGCAGCGCTCCAGATGACGAACTGGCGCGTGTCCGGCCCGGACGGGGCCGCCCAGCTGGTGGGTCTGAAACCCTCGACGTTCACGGACCGCATGAAAAAGCTCAAGCTTACGAAGCCGGGAAGCCCCCAGCCCAGCAGCGCTTGATGCACTTCGCGAACCGATGGCGTTGCTGACATAAGTCGTTCAGTTGCGGGGGGTTCCGATAATCTGATATATGATTCGTGACTCGTTTGTTGTTTGCTTGATGCGAACTCATGTGAGACTTGGAGCTGAAGTGCCAAAAAATCAACAAGAAAGGCGTCCGCATGTCCTATCTCGCCGAGCGTTTTGAGGCGGCAGTTACGGCTCTCGTCTCCGAGGGCCCCATCAAACAACGCCTTGCGGCCGCGTACTCGGAGCACTTGGACGATTTGGAGATCTCCGAGCTACCCGCTGGGCTCAGGCCTGCCTTCAGCGACCTGCATGACGCCCTTCACAGGGCGCGACCCGTAGGTCGAGAGCCTTCCGTCAAAGCCACCGTCCGCAAGATGTCCGCCGTGGAGGCTGGCACCCACGCCGGAACGATCGTGATGTTGTTTGCTGAACTCGTTCGAAACGCCCAGCGGGCTGAGCCTCTGAAGGTCGTGGGCGCGCCCGAGAAACCACCGCCGAGCTTCCTCGCTACCCGCGCCTGAGCCCCTTATTTTTCGGGGCTTTGCGACGCCCGTCAAGGATTTGATCCCGCCCGTTTGGCATATTGGCGTCAGCCGGTTTAACAACAGCGAAACTTCATGACAGAGCCACCAGGCGTTGCCGAGGGCGAGGGTTCCGTAGAGCCCGTAGCAGCGGACGTTTATGGCCCCTACGGGCAGTTGATCAAGATGCTCCTGCCGCGGTCCGGGAGCGTCGCGGTCTACGATGCCGATAAGGAGCTGCTCTGGTGTTCCGACGGCTACGAACGGCCCGAGCTCAGAGCCCTGGTCGAGGAACTCGACGAAGACAACTCTGAGTACCTGTCCAGCCGCGGCACGACCCGAACGGTGGACGGCGGCGGCCCGGCCTTTCTATACGCGCTCCGGGGTCAGTTGGGCCACATCCTCGGCAGCGTGGTGGTGGAGCTGGCCGAGGATCAGAATACGGTCGCCAAGGGATCCATGGTCGCGAGCCTGCTCCGCCCTGTCCTGGACTGCCTCGAAAACCGTCTGGATCTCGAGCGGACGGTTATTGAGCAGGAAGTCGAAAAGGAAGGCGACGGTGATCTGGAGCTGCTGCTCACGGTCGATGAAGACGGGGATACGCGGTGCGATGCTCTGGATCACCTCGTCAGACATTGCGTCAAGCACCTGGATTGCGTCCTGGGCGCTCTGCTCATACCCGATAAAGGCCTCACCATCTGCTGCGCGGCTGATCCGGACGTGGAAGCACAGGGTCCAACGGTCTTGTCCCGGACTCACAAACACCTCCTGGCGTGGGTACAGTTGAACAACCGCCCGATGGTCGTTAATCATGTGGCGTCGGACCAGCAAGGCAGCGTTCCGCCCTTCAAAATACTCTCCTGTCCGGTTCGCGATCCGAACAATCAGGTCACCGGTCTGTTCGGGCTGTTCCGTGCCGCAGAGGCGCCCAACTTCGAGCTTCGGGACATTCGAATTCTGGAGTTCATGACCCGCAAAGCGGTTCACGTGCTGCACAGCCAGTTCGATGCCCTTACGGGATTGATGACCCGGCTGGCATTCGAGCGTTCCGTGCAGATGGCACTGGACGAGCCGTTGCCTGAGACTGGCCGAGCGTTGCTGCATATCGACATCGACCGGTTGAATATCATCAACGATGCGTTTGGTTATCAGGCTGGGGACGAGGTCATCGAGCGCCTCGCGCAGGTTATTCGCAACCAAATCGGAGCGAACGATCTGGCCGGCCGGCTGGGAGGAGACCGGTTTGCCGTGTTCCTGCCAGAGCGCTCGGTAACCCAGGCGGAGGAGCTCGCCGATCAGCTGAAGGATACGATGAGCAACCTCGGGTATCTGGACGGAGAGGATTCCGTCCCGGTCTCGGTCAGCGTCGGGGTTGCCGGGTGCGCGAGCCAGGGTCAGCCGGTCTCCCACGCCTTAGCTTCCGCGGAGCTCGCCGGCAAACGTGCCAAAGACGAGGGTGGTAACGCCGTCGAGGTGTACCAGGAAGACAAAGCCACACTTCTCAAGAGCCGGGGCGACGTGTTCGCGTTCGCCAACCTGCAAGAGGCACTGAAGGGCAACAATTTCAGGCTCGATGCCCAGCCGATTCACCGTCTTGCGGAGGATGGGGCTGTGGTTGCTTACGAGACCTTGGTGCGCATGCGCAATGAGGACGGCGAGCTCATGGCCCCCGATAAGTTCATGGCGGCCGCACACCGCTATCACCTGATGCCGGCGCTGGACAGATGGGTGCTTTGCACTACCCTGGAAGCTTTGAAAGAGAAGGCGGATCAGCTCCCCGAGGGCATCATGTTTACCGTCAATGTGTCTTCCCAGTCGCTGGTGAACGACAGTTTTCGCGAATTTCTCCTGGAGCAGCTCCGCGCCTCGGGGCTGGCGCCCGAGCTCATCTGCCTGGAGATCAGGGAGTCAGCCGCTGCGAGCCAGCTGGACAAGGCGGCGCTGTTCGTTCGGGAAGTCACGGCGCTCGGTTTCTCGACAGCACTGGACGATTTCGGCTGCGGGCTCAGTTCCCTTGCCCATCTCAAGAGACTTCCCGTGCAGTTTCTCAAGATCGATGGTGGCTTCATTCGACGAATACTGACCGACGCGCTTGCGGAGTCGATGGTGCTGGCAATCGCTCAAGCGGCCAAGACGCTGGGGATCAAGACCATCGCGGAGCACGTTGAACAGGAAGCGATCGCCAGCAAGCTGTTCGAGCTCGAGGTCGATTACGGTCAGGGGTTCTATTTTGCGCGGCCCAAACCGCTGGGGCGGGTTCTCAGTGACCTCGCCTCCGGCAGTGAGCCCGCCAGGGCATCCGCCTCCTAACGCCTACCCACGATTCGGCGACTTCGGCACAATGGCGTTCTATGCGCCCGTTGTTCGTTCTCCTATCCTGGTGCGCCGGTTGCACCACCGTTGTGGCCCAGCTGCCCGCCCCGCTCGAGCGCATTCGCCACGCCCACGGCATTCCACATGAAGGGGTGAGTGTGGTCGTGCAAGCAGTCGATGAGGCTGCGCCGGTCCTCGCGCATCTTCCCGACGCGCCCCGCAATCCCGCATCCACGATCAAGCTGCTGACCACCTGGGTTGCGCTCGAGGTGCTGGGACCGACCTATAGCTGGCCGACGGAGGTCTATTTCTTCGGCGACTGGGACGGTCGGCAGCTCGACGGGGATCTCGCGATTAAGGGTTACGGCGATCCTTATCTGGTGACGGAGGAATTCTGGAAGCTGTTGAGGGCGTTGCGGCGGATCGGGCTGGAGGAGGTCAACGGGGACCTGGTAATCGATGACTCGTTTTTTGGCGACGTCGCCGGCGACCCCGGGGATTTTGACGGTCAGCCTTATCGCACGTACAACGTCCCGCCCAATGCGTTACTGGTTAACTTCAAGGCCGTCCGGTTTCAGTTCCTCGCTGACCCCAACGGTCGCGACGTGATCATCGCGGCGGACCCTCTGCCGGAGAACCTCACTATCGTCAACCAACTGGAGCTTATCGATGGTCCGTGTCGGGGCTATCAGGCGGGGATCAGCTTCGATATGCGCGACCCACAGAGCGCTCGCACGGTCGTATTCTCGGGGTCGTTCCCGCGAGCCTGCGCGCCCTATTCTCTGAGTCGCACTGTGCTCGAGCACGACAGCTTTACCTACGGGGTGTTCGCTGGCCTGTGGCGTGAGCTCGGTGGGCGACACCGCGGCAGGTTCAGCCGCGGGACCGTGGGCGAGGGCGTCGAGCCCGTCCTCACCTGGCGCTCCCGGCCCCTGGGGGAGGTGATCCGCAGCATCAATAAGTACAGCAACAACGTGATGACCCGGCAGCTGCTCTACACGCTGGGCGCCGAGAAATCGAAAGCAGGGGGAAGCCGGGAAGGTGGTGTGGACGTGATCCGCCGTTACCTCGTTGACCGGGGGTTGAGCCCTGAGACACTCGTCATCGCCAACGGTGCGGGTCTTTCCCGTGAAACTCGAATATCGGCAGCCCTGCTCGCGGAGGTCTTGAGACTTGCCCAAGCCAGCCCGTATGGGGCGGAGTTCACCGCGTCGATGTCGATAGGCGGGCTGGATGGGACGACCCGGGGCCGATTCAATGGCCAGGAAGAGGGCCGAGCCCACGTCAAGACAGGCCGGCTGGACCATGTCACGGCACTCGCCGGATACGTCCACGCGGCCAGCGGGAAGACCTACGTGGTGACGGCTATGGTCAATGCCACCGATGCCCATCGCGGCCCCGGTGGCGAGCTGCTGAACGAGCTCGTCAGCTGGGTCCACGCGCTCCCCTGAGAATCCCACGGAGAAACTAAGGTTTCGGAAGGGCGTGCACAGTTCGCAGCCATCGGGGGCGAGCTTTTCTATAATTGAAGGTTCATTATTGTTAAATCCCAGCGATCGGACCAGTCTTGGAGCTTTGGGAGGCGAGGGCAATGAATCGAAAGCTTATTGTGGCGGGCCTGCTGATGGGCTGGTCATTCGGCGTGGCCGCCGAGACGGCCTACGTGACGGACATTCTCCGGCTGGGGCTGCACCAGGCCTCCGACACCGGTGATCGTGCCTTCCGCACGCTGGTGAGCGGCGCGGAGCTCGAGGTCCTGGACCGTCGGCCCAATTACGCCAGGGTCAGCACCGTGGACGGCGAGGTCGGGTGGGTGAAGTCGGCGTATCTCGTTGCAGACAAACCCGCGCAGCTCAGGGTCGCGGAGGTCGAGGCGGACATGTCCCGGTTGCGCGAAGAGCTCTCCGCCGCGCAGGCTGCCAGAGCGGACGCGGAGGAGGCGGCCCGGAAGCTCACGCACGAGATGCGTTCCAGCATCGATTCTTCGGATGCAATTCAGGATACGATGGCGCGTCTCAAACGGGAGAATGCGTCCTTCGAGAGCAGGCTCGACACCTATCGGGGGAGTGTGCCGCTATCCTGGGTCGCCGGCGCGCTCCTGCTGGCACTCATCGGCGGATTCGTTGCGGGCATGGCTTGGATCGATTACTTGAGCCGGCGTCGCCATGGGGGCTTCAGGATCTATTGAGCCGTTGTCGGCGCTTGAACCAGCCGGCTGCCCGGTATCCCAACAGCAGGGTCAACACGGTGCCGTAAAGTACCGGCTCCGACACATCGATTTTGACCTGCCAGAAGAAATGGACGACGCCGAGGATGCCGATCGGGTAGATCAGCCGATGCAGTCGCGACCATTTGCGGCCGAGCCGCCGCTGCATGGCGTTCGTGGAAGTGATGGCCAGCGGCACCATCAACACCAATCCCAGGAAGCCGAGCGTGATGTAGGGTCTTTGGGTCACGTCCACAAGCAAAGAGCGCCAGGCGAGCCCCTGATCCAGAACCGCGTAGGTGGTTGCATGCAGCAGGATATAACCGAATGCTGAAAGCCCGAGCGTCCGCCGTAATCCAACCAGCCAGTTGAGGCCGGTCTGCTTTCGAATCGGGGTGATCGCCAGGGTGATCAGGATGAGATTGAGACCCGTCTTCCCCAGGGTATGGAGAACTTCCTGAACCGGGTTGGCGCCGAGATTTCCGTATCCCCCAGCCCGCGCGAATAGGAGGCCAAGCGGTATCAAGCACGCGATGGCTACCAGCGCCTTTGTCAGCGCAAGGGACCGGCGAGTCATGTCCGAACGACCCTCAGGGGCCGAGAGGCCCCGGAGAGAACCGTCTGGAGATGCTCATGCCCTGAGCACATTGCGCTGTCTCGCCGATCCGCGACCCGTCTCTCACCGCTTCAGCCCTCTTCGACAGATCGTTAATCGGTCAATAGTTCCTCATCAGATCGAGACCCGTGTAGAGCCCCGCGACCTCGTCCGCGTAGCCGTTGAACAGCAGTGTCGGCACCCGGGAAGCGAACAGACCGCCGCCCAGCACCCGTTCGGTGGCCTGGCTCCAGCGCGGGTGGTCCTTATCCGGATTGACGTTGGAGTAAAAGCCGTACTCCCGAGCATTGGCCATGTTCCAACTGGTCCGCGGCTGGTTCCTCGTGAACTCAATTCGGACGATGGACTTAATGCTCTTGAAGCCGTACTTCCAGGGCACCACCAGCCGCAGCGGGGCTCCGTTCTGGTTGGGCAGGACCTGGCCGTACAACCCAACCGTCAACAGGGACAGGGGATGCATGGCCTCGGCGATGGTAAGGCCTTCGCGATAGGGCCAACGCAACACCGGGTAGCGGACGCCCGGCATCTGATCGGGGTCGTTCAGGGTAAAGAACTGTACGTAGTTGGCTCGGGATGTGGGTTCGAAGCGTTTCAGCAGATCTCCCAGCGGGAATCCTACCCAGGGCACGACCATGGACCAGGCCTCGACGCAGCGAAAACGATAGATGCGCTCCTCGAGCGCGTGACCTTTCATCAGGTCCTCGAGCGCGAACGTGCCGGTCTTCTCGGCCTCGCCCTCCACCGTTACCGTCCAGGGATGAGGCACGAGGGTATGCGCATTCCTCGCGGGGTCCTCCTTTCCGGTCCCAAACTCGTAGAAATTGTTGTACCCCGTGACCGCTTCGAAGGGTGTCGGCTCGGCGTCGACTTTGCTGGGCCACTCCGTCAGGCTGGTGAACCGCCCGTTTTCCGGAAACGGTGAACTTCGGCTCCGAAGGTCGTCGTCGGCCATCGGGGTGAGATCCTCTTGGGCCGGAGCTCTGGCGGCGGGTATCAGCCCCAGCGCCAGGGCCGTCTTCAACAGCGCGCGGCGCTGTCTGAACGTCGACTCCGGGGTGATCTCGGAAGCTTTTATGTCTTGGGGTCGTTTGATAAGCATCGTTCCGTCCTTTTCAAAGTAAGACCGGCCCAACAGCGGCAATGTTGCAACTGTTGGGCTCAAATGACCAGCGCTGATTCGCTGCGCACCAAAATGGTGCCGATTGCACAATTCCGGGCCGGAACCTTACAATTGCACGGCTCGCTAAGAACAGCCCACAAAAAAAGACGGGCCAATCTGTTTTTCTTCCAGGGGACACACATGAAGCTGATAACCGCTGTCATCAAGCCCTTTCGTCTCGACGACGTGCGCAACGCCTTGGCAGAGGTCGGCGTGCAGGGCATGACCGTGACCGAGGTCAAGGGATTCGGTCGTCAAAGGGGTCACACGGAGCTCTATCGCGGCGCCGAGTATGTGGTGGATTTTCTTCCCAAGGTCAAAGTGGAAGTGGCGTTGACAGATGATCTCGTTGAACGTGCCATCGAGGCAATCGTCGAATCCGCTAAGACCGGAAAAGTGGGAGACGGCAAGATCTTCGTGACGGATCTCGGAGAGGTCTATCGCATACGCACCGGCGAAACCGGTGATGAAGCCATCTGATGAAGCCATCTAAGGGGGTATTCAGAGTGACAGCGCTAATAAGAACAACGAGCTTGCTCATCACACTCGGTATCTGGCCTGCGATCGGTTGGGGCCAGGCGATCGACACCGGGGACACCGCTTGGATGTTGACGTCCACGACCCTGGTCCTGTTTATGACGCTGCCCGGGCTGGCGCTGTTTTACGCTGGCCTGGTCAGGAGCCGGAACGTGCTTTCGGTCGTCATGCAGTGTTTCAGCATCGCGTGCATGGTGTCCGTCATCTGGGTGGTCTGTGGCTACAGCCTCGCTTTCACGGGGGGTATCGGCGGGTTTATCGGCGGCCTGTCGAAGGCCTGGCTCAGCGGCGTCGGTGTGGACGCGCTCAGCGGCACGTACCCTGAAACCGTGTTTGTCATGTTCCAGCTGACATTCGCGATCATCACGCCGGCGTTGTTCGTCGGAGCGTTCGCGGAGCGCATGCGGTTTTCCGCGATGTTGCTGTTCACAGCGGCCTGGGTCCTCCTGGTGTACTTCCCCGTCGCCCATTGGGTCTGGGGCGGCGGCTGGCTGGGTGCCATGGGTTTTCGTGATTTCGCCGGCGGGGCGGTCGTACACGTCACGGCCGGTGTCGCCGCGGTCGCCGCGGCCCTGGTCATGGGTAACCGGCAGGGATTCCCCGACACACCCATGCCGCCCCACAACCTGCCGATGACCGTGACCGGCGCCTGCATGCTTTGGGTGGGCTGGTTCGGATTCAATGCGGGCAGTGCGCTGGCCGCTGACGGTGCCGCGGGCATGGCCATGCTGGTGACGCACATCAGCGCCTCGATGGGGTCGTTGACGTGGATGACGGCCGAGTGGGTCAAGTTCGGGAAGCCGAGCGTGCTTGGCATCGTCACCGGCATGGTGGCAGGGCTCGCGACGATCACGCCCGCGTCCGGTTTCGTCGGACCCATGGGCGCGCTCGTCATCGGTGTCGCGGGAGGGTTGGGATGTTTCCTGGCGACTCAGTTCATGAAGCGCACGCTGAAGATCGATGACTCGCTGGACGTGTTCCCGGTCCACGGCGTCGGCGGCATGATCGGGCTCGTGCTGACGGCGGTGTTCTCGGCCGCGGCGTTGGGCGGACTCGGCTTGGACGAGGGTGTGAGCATCATGGGCCAGCTGGGGATTCAGATCCTGGGGATCCTCGCCACTTTCGTCTGGTGCGCGGTGGTGAGTTTCGTCCTCTTGAAAGTGGTCAACGTCATCACGCCATTGCGCGTCTCGGGCGAGGAAGAGACAGAAGGCCTCGACCTGGTGCTCCACGAGGAGCGGGGCTACAACCTCTAGCTCAACGGCTGGCGGGGAGTCTCAGGGCAACCTCGAGACCCCCGCCAGCCCTGTTCGTTGCGGTGGCCCGGCCGCCATGCAGTTCCATCACCCTCGCGGTGATCGCCAGGCCGACGCCCTGTCCCGGACTACCCGGCCCGGACGCCCGATGGTCGCGGCTCTGGTCGACCCGGTAGAGGGGCTCGAAGATTCGCGCCAGGTCTTCCTCATTCACGCCGGGGCCGGCGTCTGTGACCCGGAGCACGATGTCTTGCGCCGTCTTCTCGATCGCGACCTCGATGGGGCCGGCCTCGCCGGCGTAGTTGATCGCGTTTCGGATGACGTTCTCCACGGCGCTGCGCAAACCTCTCGGATCGCCAAGTAGCTCGTGCCGTTCGGTGGCCTCGAAATTGACCGTTGCCTCGGGGTACTCGTAACGCGCGTCCTCGACGACCGCCTGGACCAGCTCATCGAACGCCAGGCGCTCCCGCTCGAGCGCCTGTTGGGTTCTCAAGCGCGCGAGCGTCATGATCTGTCCTATGAGCTCGTCGAGTCGCTCCGCTTCCTGCTCGATGCGTGCCAGGTCCGGTTGCGCTTCTTCGTTGGCCCGTCGCTGGGCCAGTGCCAGCGCCATCCGTATGCGGGCGAGGGGGGAGCGCAGCTCGTGGGAGACATCCCGCAGGAGTGTCTCCTTATCGGTGATGAGGGCCTGCATCCGTTCGGCCATGGTGTCGAAGTCCCTGGAGAGAATACCGACCTCATCCGCCCAACGCCCTTTCGGCCCCCCGACGCGAGTGTCCAGCGCACCCGCTGCCAACGCCCGGCTGGCCCGCTGCAGCCTCGCGATCGGCGCAGAGATGTAGCGCGCGAGGAGCAACGAGGTCAGCGCGGCTATAAAGAGCGCGATCGTCCCGACGGCGAGTCGCGATCCCGGCCAGGCCATCATCCCGAAGACCGGGACGGGCGCACGAACGAACAGGAGTCGATACTCTTCGCCGTCGGCAGCGACCAGGTGGGGGGTCAGCTGGGCGGGGCGCAGGTTCGGGGGCCGGTCCCGTCCCTGGCCGAAACCAGGACCCATGCCGTCACCGCGGCCGCCGTCGCCCCGCCGCTGACCACCCCCGGGTGCGGCAAAGCGCAGCAGGCGCCGCATCTCCCTGGGCAGTGCGCGACCGAGCAGCTCGTCTCCGTCCTCCTCCACGATCAGGAGCGCCATCCCCGAGTCCTGGCGGGTGTTCTCGCGCAGCCAGTCTCTCAGCCCCCGCTCCCCGCCCTCCGCCAGGGCCATGGCCGCTTCGCGAACGATCGGGTCGCGTCCCTCAATCCTGACCGGGTCGAACGCTTCGCGGGCCAGCTGGAAGCTGACATAGACCGTTGCCACGAGCGTCGCGGCCATCGCGGCACCGAAGGACAGGAAAATTTTCCAGAACAGGCTCATGACTCAGCGCTCGGCGGGGATCAAGACGTAACCACTGCCGCGGATACTGCGGATGGGCGATTCCTCGTGGCCATCGGAAGTCAGTTTCTTGCGCAGGTTGCTGATATGGGTATCCAGACTACGGTCGTCTGGCAGCAGTTGTCGTCCCAGTGCCGCCCGGGTCAGGGCATCTCGGGAGACCACCTCGCCCGGTGTGCGCATCAGCGTGATCAGGATCGTGAACTCGGCGTTGGTCAGCTTCAGCGCGGTGCCGTCCAGCGTGATCTCTCGGCGCCTCAGGTTGGCTTCGAGCGGGCCGGCTCCCAGCTCGCGGCGTTCCCGCACGTCGCCCTCTCGGGTCCGGCGCAGGATGGCCTTCACTCGCGCGAGGAGCTCCCGGGGATTGAACGGCTTGGGGAGGTAGTCGTCGGCACCCATTTCCAGGCCCACGATTCGATCCACATCGTCACCGCGGGCCGTCAGCATCAGCACGGGGGTGTGGATACCCGCCTCCCGGAGCTGTCTCAGCAGGTCAAATCCCGACAGGCCCGGCAGCATGACATCCAGAACGATCAGATCGTACTCCTCCTGTTGTGCGCGCCTCAGGCCCTGGGTGCCGGACGCCACCGCCGCGATGGACAGACCCTCGGGCTCCAGGTACTCGGCCAGCATTTCCGTCAGCTGGGTATCGTCATCGACCAGAAGGACTCGGTTCGTCATGTGCCGGTTGCTGTGATCAGGCTCAGTGCCGAAGTTGCCACAAAGCGGGCCGGATACAAAGGCGCGCCGCTCTGAAGGCCGCTCAGCTTGAGAAAAGTTGAGATCGTCCCGCCGAGCGTCCGAGTGAACATAAGTCCGCGGTTTTTCGGTGTGGGGTCAACCAGGTCCGTGACCGGTCGTTAGAAGGACAGGATTTCAACAGATGTCAGGGAGAGACACGATGAGATTTGCGACAGTATGGCTGACGAGTGCTCTGATCCTGGGCAGTGGTAGCGCGCTGGCCGATGACCGCGGTGACCGCATCGAGGACAGAGCGGACCGGCGCGGTGATCGAATAGAAGAACGGCTCGACGAGAGGGGCGATCGGCTCGACGATCGGCTCGACGATCGCGGCGATCGAATCAATGACCGCTTGGATGGTCGATCTGACCGCGCCAGCGACGCGGGTCGAGACGGACTGGCTAGACGCCTCGATCTGCGCGGGGATCGTGTTGACGCCCGAATGGACCGGCGCGGCGACGTCGCTGATCATCGGCTCGATCGCAGAGGCCGCAATGCCGACCGGCGCTGGGACCGGCGAGGTGATCGTGCCGACCGCCGTGCCGACCGCCGTGCCGACCGCCGTTCCGATCGTCGTTCCGATCGTCGTTCCGATCGCCCGGCTGTGACGGATTAGCGCGACTCCTTTCGCAGGCGGAGCACACCCGACCTGCGGGCGAAAGCTTCGGTCTCGGTTCTCCGTTGTGGGGGCCGGGACCGTTTCATTCCGGAGGTCCGATACTCAGCACGGCGCTCCCCGTGATGGCGCCCGAACGGAGTTTATCCAGGGCGTCGTTGGCCGCGGTGAGCGGAAAGACTTCCGTTTTCGTCTCGATGGGAATTTGCTCCGCAAGCCGAAGGAACTCGTGGCCATCCTGCCGGGTCAGGTTGGCCACTGACCGAAGCTCACGCTCCCCCCACAGCAGCTCGTACGCGAACTCGGGGATGGGAGACATGTGAATACCCCCGCAGACGACCCTGCCGCCCTTGCGCACGGCGCGCAGCGCCGCAGGCACCAGTTCGCCGGCCGGCGCGAAGATGATGGCCGCGTCGAGTGATCGCGGCGGGACTTGTCCTGAGGAACCGGTCCAGGCGGCGCCGAGAGTTCGCGCCGCGGCTTGTGCCGCCTCATCCCCCGGGCGCGTGAAGGCGTAGAATTCCCGGTCCTGGAAACGAAGGACCTGTGCGAGAATGTGCGCCGCGGCTCCGAAGCCGTAGAGGCCAACGCGCCGGGCGTCACCGCACATCCCGAGCGCACGGTAGCCAATCAATCCGGCGCATAGCAGCGGGGCCACGGCTGTCGCAGATCGCTCGCGGCTCAGGGGAAAGCAGTACCGGGCGTCAGCCGCCAGAAATTCCGCATAGCCCCCCGGCAGCGTATAGCCCGTGAACGCGGCGGCATCGCAGAGGTTTTCCCTGTCGCTTTGACAGTAGCCGCAGACCCCGCAGGTGCTCCCAAGCCATGGCACGCCGACGCGGGTCCCGGGTGGGAGGGCGCTGGCGCCGGACTCGAGAATCGAGCCGACCACCTGATGCCCCGGGATCAGCGGGTAAGGTATCTCGGGCAGCTCACCGTCCAGCAGGTGGAGGTCCGTGCGGCAGACGGCACAGGCTTCGACGGAGATGAGGACCTGTCCGCTCTGGGCTGCCGGCTCGGGGACCCGCTCGAGTGACAGAGGCCGACCGGGGGCGTGAAGCACCATCGCGCGCACGGAGAGCTCCTGGGCAACGAATTCGACAGAGGATTCTAAGCCTGTTGTGGTGGCGACGCACCGCTGCCGGCCAAGGAGTGATTACTCCTCGAGGAAATAGCGGAACTCGTGGCTGAAGGTGACCGCGGCCGTGTCGGTAGGCTCACCGTCCAACAGGCGTGGGCGGTAAATAGCCGCCGCCAGGCGCTCGACGTAGCGAGAGTCCATCAGTCCCGCAGGATTCGCGGCGACGACGGCGACGTCGGCCGCGGTCCCGTCCGCGGCGACCCGAAACCGGGCCACTATCGAGCCCCAGGCGTAGGGCTCCCGGTTGCCCCTTCGGTCAACCGGGCTCGGCGGTGGCACAAAGTCGATGAACCTTGGAGCGGCGAAGTACTCGGCGGCGATGTAAGGGTCCTCGACGTGCAGTGTCGCGTAAGCGTCTCGATAATACTCGACCGCCGCCTCCTTTCTCCGGCGGGCCTGTTCCCAGTCGCCCAGCGCGGCTAATGCGTTTGCGACCTCGATCGGGGTCGCGTTCTCACTGGACTCGAGTACCTGCGCCAGGCGTCTTCGAGCAGAACCCGAACCTCCCAGCAGGATGTCGATGCGCAGGAGCTCGCTCAGAGGTACGAGCAGTCGACCATCGTCTTCGCCGAAGTTCTCCCGCTGAATGGCGAGGGCCGCTTCATACTGCTCGCGTGCGTGGACGCGCATCCTCGAGAGATCGTAGTAGTCGGCCAGCTGATTGTGGAAGGGGATGACCCGGGGGTCGCCTCGACCAAACCGTCGCTGCGCCAGCGTTAAACGCTCACGTTGAATGTTCTGGGCCTCGGCCGTGTCGCCCATGAGTAGATACGCCCGGCTCAGTTCATCGAGCAATGCCGCCTGATCGACGTTCAGCAGGCCGAAATTCCGTTGACTGATGTGCCGAGCCTGCTCGATTATCGTCACCGCTTCCAGCGGTTGCTCGTTCAGTAGGTAGGCTCGCGCGAGGCCCGTGTAGGGCTCAATGAGCGTGGGCGAGAACTCGCCGTGCTCCTCGACGAGTCGCTCGATTCCGGCGAGGTAGCTCGCTTGCGCGGCATCGAACTCGGTGAGCTCCGTTTGCAGACGACCCAGTTCGACGAGCGCATCCCCGTCCTGGGTTGAGGGCGATGGGCCCGGCTCCGACGGCGCTGTCGGCAGGGCGTCCTGCGTGAGCGCCAGCCTCGCCGAGAGCAGGGCGAGCAGCGTCAGGCTGGCTGAGAGACGCCGGCCGGAAGGGGCGGGCACCTTTCAATCCTCTTCGGATTCCGGTGCGTACAGGAACGTGAAGTTTCGGGCCAGGCCGTTGGCGCGCACGAACTCCCCATCGATCATCCTGGGACGAAAACGGGACCGAGCGATGGAGCGAGCGGAGGCCTGGTCCTTGAGCCCGGGAGGCTCGGATTCGAGAATCGATACGTTCGTCGTCTTGCCGTCCGTGGTGACGTCGAAGGCGACGAGCACGTGCCCCGGCCGGGCGCCAGGCGTCGCAGCGTCCGCGAGCCCCCGTGTGCTGGGGTTCTCTCGCAGAACGTAGTCGGGCTCGTAGAACCAGCGCCTCTTGAGCCTCTCGCCGTCCTCGACTTCGTCCAGCAGCGCCCAGGCTGCCCGATACTCGTCTCCCGTCGCGCCGACCTTGCTGAACGCGATGCCCCAGTCGCCAAGGTCTCTCAAGACCTCCGCCATTTGCAGCTTATCGGGGTCGGGCTGTGCTTCAAGAATCTCGAGCGCCCGTTTCAGCGAGCTGATTCCGCGGCCCTCGGGAAGCTTCTGTGCCCGAAAGCTGTTGCCGATCTCCCGAAGCGGGCGTACGAGGAGAACACTGTCCCTCCCCTCTATCTCCCGAATGATGCTCATCGCTCGTCCGTAGTAGTCCCTCTCCTCGAAGAACCGGAAGCCCCTGCGCAACCAAAGCGCATGTCTGTAGATCGCTGGCAGGATCTCGAGCGTATCCGGCCCGTGGATTCGCTCCATGATCCTCAGGCCGGCCTGCTTCTGCGCCTCGGCCTCCTCATACTGCTGCATGCTGATCATGGTATTGGCCAGATGATCAAGAATGACGATCTGGTCCTCGTTCAGGAGGCCGAAAGCCCGGCGGTTGACCGTGCGCGCCTCCTCAAAGACGGTGACGGCCTCGGGATAATCACCCGACCCATAGTATGACGCTCCGAGACCCACCAGAGGGGCAATGGCCGACTCGGTGAACTCTCCCTCGTTCTCCCTGAAGACCTCCACGGACGTGAGGAAGTTCTGTCCCGCTTCCTCGTAAAGCCCGGCCCGGCGCTGCACTTCCGCGAGGTTGGAGATTGCGACGGCCGCCTCTGATGAGGTGGGCCCGAACTCCTCCTGAGACAGCTCGACGACACGTTCGGCGACTGGAATCGCTTCAACAAGCTCCTCCTTGTCCAGGAGGTCCCGGAGCTCCAGCTGCGCCTCGAGCCGTGTGATTAGATCGGCGTGCGAGCCACGCTCCTCTGTGCTCACCCCATCCGCATCCACCGATACGGGACCGACGGGAGTCTGCACAACGGCCGGCTCGAGGTCCGGGTCAGGGTCTGGACTCGGCTCGGTGTCCTGCGAGTAGACGGGCCTGGCGGCCGCGGCAAGCGCACACAGATAGACCGCCGCGTGGAAACGGGGAGTTGGGGAATGAACTGGCCTTCGCTGTACCATTCCGAACCATTCTATCGAAAACGAACGCCACCCGCGCGTCTTCGGAGAGGACGCTATCGAATAGACCGGTGGCGGCCGAATGGGTTCCGCTTTCCCGTGTCGGGAGAGGCTTGTGGAGACGGTTTCGACGTCTATAATGGCGCGCGGATCGGTGGGTTTGGGCCATATGAGTATCGCGACGACCGTGGGCGACGCCCTGGCATTCGAGGAGATCGATTTCCAGATTCTTCGGCACAAGCCCGTGGCATCGGCAGCGGAAGTTGCCAGGGACGCCGGCATAGCCCCGGAGCGCGTCGCCAAGGCCGTGCTGCTGAAGGATCCACACGGGTACGTTCTGACAGTGATCCCGGCCACGCACGAGCTGGACCTGGGCGTCCTGCGCACGGAGTTGCACCGCCGGCTGGCCGTTGCCGGGGACGAAGACCTCGATGAGCTCTTCTGTGACTGCGTCGTTGGATCCGTGCCACCCATCGGGCCGTGGTATAGAGTGCCGACGGTTGTAGAGGCGAGTCTCAAGACGCAACCCGAGATCTTCTTCGAGGCTGGCGACCATCAGTCGTTAGTGCACGTGACTGAGACGAGTTTCGAACGGCTCCTGAACGGTGCCGAGTACTTATCTTTCTCGCGCCAGGCTTGAGCTTGACATAACCTAGGGGCGAAGAGCTACATGTCAGTCAGGCTGCGGCGACCGCCACAGGTTTTCACACGACGCATTCAGGGGTATCCTCTTGAACGGGTATCTCTTCGATGCGACACGTGCGTTCTGGCCGAATCAACTAATCGAACGACAGCGCCAGAATCGGGCCGGGAGCCCTGCTAATGGAACCCACCAAGACGGAAGGAACCGAGTACTTTCACCAGGTTGTGGATTGCCAGTGGGGATGTCCCGCGCACACGGACGTCCCGGAATACATCCGTCTAATCGCTCAGGGTCGCTTCACCGATGCCTACATGCTGAACCGCGTGTCCAATGTCTTTCCCGGCATCCTCGGCCGGGTCTGCGATCGTCCCTGTGAGCCCGCCTGTCGCCGCGGTAGGGTGGAAGACAAACCAGTCGCAATCTGTCGTCTGAAGCGCGTCGCCGCGGACCACCGCGACGACATACGAGACCAGCTCCCCGTCGCGCCGAAACAGAAAAACGGCAAGCGAATCGCGCTGGTCGGCGCGGGCTGCGCGTCTCTCACGGTTGCCAACGACCTCATGCCGCTCGGCTACGAGTGCGTCATCTATGAAGCCTTGGACAAGACCGGCGGACTCATGCGAACCAATATTCCGTCGTTTCGCTTGCCGGCCACCGTGCTCGACGAGGAGATGAATTACATTCTCGACATGGGGGTCGATCTCAGATTGAGCTCTCCGGTTGAGAGCATGAAGGGGCTGCTCTCGGAGGGGTACGATGCCATCTTCGTCGGCAGTGGGGCTCCCAAGGGAAAGAACCTCGATATACCAGGCCGTAACGACAGCGACCGGATCCATGTCGGCATTCAATGGCTCGAGTCCGTGGCTTTCGGGCATACCGAGTCGATCGGGGAGAAAGTCTTAATCATCGGGGTGGGCAACACGGCGATGGATTGTTGTCGTACCTCGCTGCGGCTCGGCGCGAAGGACGTGAAGGTCATGGCGCGGAAGCCGCGAGACTTCTTCAAGGCGTCCGACTGGGAGCTCGAGGATGCGGAGGAGGAGCAAGTCGAGATCGTCGTGAATCATTCGCCCAAGGCCTTCGTGCTCGAGGATGGCAAGCTAGTGGGCATGAGGTTCGAGAAGATGGAGTACGACCTCGATGACAATGGCCGGATCGTCGACACCAGAGTGACGGGCGAGACGGTCTTTCCGTGCGATGATGTCGTGCTCGCAATTGGACAAGACAATGCGTTCCCGTGGATCGAGCGTGATATCGGCATTGAGTTCGACAAGTGGGAAGTTCCGGTCGTGGATCCAGTGAGTTTCGAGTCGACGCTGCCCGGGGTGTTCTTTGGGGGCGATGCCGCCTTCGGGCCAAAGAACATCATCTGGGCCGTCGAGCACGGCCATCAGTCGGCCATCTCCATAGACAAGTATTGCCACGCGCGGCCCCTCGATCAGAGGCTGCCGCGGGGCGTGAACCTGCACAGCGCCAAGATGGGTATTCATGAGTGGAGCTACAGTAACGATTACGATCCCGCGGGCCGGCGGATGATGCCTCATGTGGACCTGAAGGAGCGGTTCAAGAAACTCGACATCGAGGTCGAGCTCGGCTTTACCGTGGAGCAGACCATCAAGGAGGTCGAGCGCTGCCTCAACTGCGACATCCAGACCGTGTTCTCGGCAAAGCTGTGCATCGAGTGCGACGCCTGCATCGACATCTGCCCCGTCAACTGCCTGACCATTACGCGAAACGGCGACGAAGCCGACTTGCGTGCCCGACTGTCTATCCCGGCCGAGAATCTCGAGCAGCCGCTTTATGTCTCGGCGGACCTGCCGCAGACCGGCCGGGTCATGGTCAAGGACGAAGACCTCTGCGTGCATTGTGGACTCTGCGCGGAACGTTGTCCGACCGGCGCGTGGGACATGCAGAAGTCGGTGCTCCTGACGCCTTACGCTGAAGACGAGGCGAAGGAAGCGCGGGCCTTGACCGAGCGCTCCACAGCGGCCTGACGAGGATACTCGCTTGACTCGAATCAATGACGTCGTCATCAAGATAGCTACGGTTAACGGGACCGGGTCGGCGAGCGCCAATGGGCTCTTGCATAAGGCGATCTTCCGCATGGGTATCCCCGTCGTCGGTAAGAATTACTTCCCGTCCAACATCCAGGGTTTGCCGACGTGGTACGAGATCCGCGTCACGGGAGATGGCTACCAGTCGCGCTCTAATCGCGTCGACCTCATGGTCGCGATGAACGCGCAGACCTATGCGAAGGACCTGGCCGAGGTGACTCCGGGCGGCTGGCTGCTCTATGACTCGACCTGGCCGCGCGGCCAGCTCCTCAACCGCGATGACATCACGGTCCTCGGAGTGCCGCTCGCGAAGATGTGTAACGAGCATTTTGATGGCGTGCGCACGCGCATTCTGATGAAGAACATCGCCTACGTTGGTGCGATTGCCGCATTACTGGAGATCGATCTTGAGGCGATCACACAGCTGCTCGAAGAAACCTTTGCCGCGAAGCAGCACCTCATCGCGTCGAACATGGAGGCAATTCGTCTCGGTTACGACTACGCGATGGAGAATTTCGCTTGCCCGTTACCGAGCAAAGTCGCGCCAATGGACGCGACCAAGGACCAGGTCGTAATAGACGGTAACACGGCCGCCGCGCTCGGGTGCGTGTATGCGGGCGCGACCGTTGGAGCGTGGTACCCGATCACGCCGTCGACGTCTCTCATGGACGGTTTTCGCAGTTTCTGCTCGCGATACAGGGTCGATCCGAAGACCGGCAAGCGCACCTACGCCATCATCCAGGCCGAGGACGAGCTTGCGGCCATAGGCATGGTGCTCGGCGCCAGCTGGATGGGCGCGCGCGCTTTCACGCCCACGAGCGGCCCCGGTATTTCGCTGATGAGCGAGTTTATCGGCCTTGCTTACTATGCTGAGCTGCCTGCGGTCATATTCGACGTGCAGCGCACCGGTCCGTCCACGGGGATGCCGACGCGCACTCAGCAGTCGGACATCCTCAGCTGCGCCTATGCTTCCCATGGCGACACCAAGCATGTGCTGCTGTTTCCAGCGGACCCGGCGGAATGCTTCACGACGGCGGTGCAGGCCTTCGACCTCGCGGAACGACTGCAGACGCCGGTCCTGGTGTTGTCGGACCTGGATATCGGCATGAACGACTGGATGGTGCCGGCGTTCCAGTGGGATGAAAACTACGTGCCCGACCGCGGCAAGCTGTTGTCGGCGGACGAGCTCGAGGAGATGGACAAGTTCTATCGCTACCTCGATGTCGACGGCGACGGAATTCCCTACCGTACGCTGCCCGGCACACATCCCAAGGGCTCGTTTTTCACCCGCGGCTCCGGACACACCAAGCTCGGCCGGTACACCGAGGACGGTGACGAGTACCAGGAAGTCGTCGATCGGCTGCTCTTGAAATGGGAGACGGCGCGTTCAATCGTTCCGGAGCCCGAGATCGCTTACTCGAAGTTCAACAAGGCGGCGATACTGACCGTCGGTAGCGGCAACGGCGCATGCAGGGAGGCGCTTGATCGACTTGGCCAACAAAACATCGGGCTGAACTACTGTCGTGTGAAGGCGTTTCCGTTCAGCGAGGCGGTGAAAGAGTTCATCGACAAGCACGAGGTCGTTTACGTGGTCGAACAGAACCGCGACGCGCAGCTCAGGACATTGCTCCTTGTCGACGGCGAGGCGGATCCGGCAAAACTCGTTTCACTCCTGCACTACAATGGAATGCCACTCAATGCCGCGTTCGTCATCGAGAAAGTGCGCGAAGAAATGGCCAAGGGTCGAGCGGCATAGCAAAGAACAGGTCCAAGCATCATGAGTTACATTGCCAAGCCCAAAGTCACACACCCCGGCCTGCCCCGCAACAAGCTGGGGCTGAGTGTGCGGGATTACGAAGGGGTGGTGTCGACGCTGTGTGCCGGGTGCGGCCATGATTCGGTCACCGCTGCGATCATCGAGGCTGTCTTCGAGCTGGACGTCGAGCCGCACAAGCTCGCGAAGGTGAGCGGCATCGGGTGCTCTTCGAAGACGCCGACCTATTTTGTCAGCCAGTCGCACGGCTTCAACTCAGTTCACGGGCGTATGCCATCGGTGACGACCGGCGCCAATGCGGCCAACCGGGATCTCATGTACATCGGCGTTTCGGGCGATGGCGACTCACTGTCGATCGGTGTCGGTCAGTTCGTGCATGCCATACGCCGCAACGTGAATATGTGCTACATCATCGAGAACAATGGCGTGTACGGCCTGACGAAAGGACAGTTCTCGGCGTCGGCCGATATCGGCAGCAAACCGAAGAAGGGCCTGCCCAATCAACAGGAGCCCATCGATGCCGTGAGTACTGCGCTGAGCCTTGGAGCGACCTATATCGGCCGCAGCTTCTCCGGCGACCGGGAGCAACTCGTACCCCTCATCAAGGGCGCCTTCCTGCACGGGGGCTTCGCACTCGTCGACGTCATCAGCCCCTGTGTGACGTTCAATGACCATGAAGGCTCGACCAAGAGCTACGCGCACACCCGGCAGTTCTACCATCACGTGGTCGACATGGACTACGTCCCGCCCGCCGAGGAGATCAAGGCGGCGTACGCCGAAGGCGCGGCGATGCCAATAGAGCTGCATGACGGTAGCAAGATCGTGTTGCGCAAGGTGGACCCGGCGTATGACCCCACGAGTCGCGCGAAGGCGTTCAGGTACCTCCGAGAGCATTTCAACGCCGGCGAGATCACGACCGGCCTGCTCTACATCGATGAGGCGCGCGGGGAGATGCACGAGCTGATGGGCAATGTCGATACGCCCCTGGCACAGTTGCCGATGGGCTCGCTGCGCCCGGCCAGGGGTGAGCTCGAGAAAATCCTCAAGGGGTATCGATAGCGACAAACCGGCGGTGGTTCCTCCAGGCGGGAACTCCCGGCCGTGTTCCTGTCGCGGCGGCCGCTGGTTCCAGTCAACCGTTTCCTAAGCGTCCCCGACGGACGGGCGGCGTGGTCGGACCAACGGTCGACCTCGAGACGGGCGGTGCCTTTGGCCTGATCGGCGGGCGCTTCTCAACGGGGTCATGGGGCTAGAATCATGGCTCCCCTGGAGGCGGAGAGGCCCCATGGCCAGCGAGCAGACAATCGACACGTCAAAAACGGAGCCGGAGCAGGCAGCCGAAGAGGCGGCCGCGGATTCGGCGACCGACCTGGCGACCCTTACCGTGCATCAACCGCTGAAGATTCTCAATGAGGAGGTCGGCTCTGATCCTTACAACCACACGGGACGTTTTTCGGCGCCCATCGAGGATTAGCGGCCCGGTCCGGGTGTAGCCATCACAGTTGTGACGTGAGTCAAAGTAATCCTGTGCCTCCTCCGGCACCGTTACAGCGCTGGAAAGTGGCGGCTGTTTCAGGAACGATGGCACCCTAAATCATGGCTGAGGTCGAAACACCGATAGAAACACTTCGAGACCGCCTGACGGGGCTGCTCGCCGATTGGGGAGCAGAGTTCTCGATGGTGCTCAAAGAGCTGGAATCCAAGCGGGTCCGGCTGAAGGAGCTCGAGGCGTGTGCGGCCGGCCGCGACGATGAGCTGGAAGGCCTGAACCAGAAGCTCGAAGGCCACGAGGAGCTCGTCCGGACTCTGAAGGCCGATGCGGAAGACGCTTCCAGGCTGCGCCGGGAGGTGCACGGCAAAGATCTCGAGCTGGAGCGCCTCGCCTCGGAGCTTGACAGCAAGAAGGAGCTCATCAGCGCCCTGAGAAAAGACGCCGAAAGGGCGGATCGACTTGAGAGCGAAGCGAACGCACGCGATGAGGACATCGAGAAGCTTCGGTTCGAAAAGGAAGAATCGGATCGTCGCGTCGCCGAGCTGACCGAGGATCTCGAGTCACTCCAGGAAAGCGCCGAAGATCAGAATATGCAGGAGTCGATGGAGCTCCAGGCTGTCAGAGCCGAGCTCGACGCTCGTAAGACGCTGATTGACAGTCTGAGAGCTGACGCCGCTCGCCTCGGAGCACTGGAGGCGAGCCTGGAGGAAAAACGCCAGGTCATCGGCAAGCTCGAGGACTCCATGAACCGTCAGGCTGGAACGATCACTGAGCTCAAGAACAGCATCTCGCACTGGCAGAACAGATACGCGGCTCTGAGGACGAAGCAGGGCCCGGCGGATTCGAATTCGGTCGACTTGCCGGTACTGTCAGACGCTGACTTGCGCGCCATCGAGAAGCTCGAGAGCGCGACGCCCGCCGAGAAAACCATCGCGATCGACATGCGTGAGTCTTTATTGGAAGCACGCCGGAGCTCCCCCGGCAAAAAGTAGCGCTCAAGAAAGCGACTCCATCCGCGGTCAGGGATCGACCCGACCCGCTCGGGGGCAATTCATCTCCTGTCCGGACGCGTTTGTCAGTATGATCGTTGACCATGCGAATAGTGATGATGGGCAGCGGTGGGGTCGGTGGTTACTTCGGCGGCCGGATGGCGGCGGCCGGTTGCGACGTGACGTTTATCGCGCGCGGCAGGCACCTCCAGGCGATTCGAGATCACGGCCTGAAGATAGCCAGCCGGGATATGGGCGATGTCATCGTGGCTCCGGCAAAAGCGACCGACAGTCCCGAGGAGGTCGGAGCAGTCGACTACGTCATCGTGGCTGTCAAGCTCTGGGATACCGAGGCCACCGGCAGGGCGATCGTTCCGCTGCTTGGCCCCGATACGACGGTGGTGTCTCTGCAGAATGGCGTTGAAGCTGACGAGATGCTGGCGAGCATCGTGGGCCGCGAAAGACTAATCGGCGGGGTCGCATTCATCGCCAGTTCAATAGCCGAACCCGGGGTCATCAGGCACATCGGTACCATGCAACGCGTGGTCATCGGGGAGCACGGTGGCGGCTCATCACCTCGAGTGGACGCGCTGTGGCAGGCGCTTCGAGAAGCCGGGGTAACAGCCGAGGTCAGCGACGACATTGAGCGGACGATCTGGGAGAAGTTCGTCTTCCTCGTCGGTTTGAGTGCGACGACGACGCTGATGAGGACTCCGCTGGGTCCCATAAGGCAGGATCCAGAGAGTCGCGCGCTTCTGCTCGACGTCATGCGCGAAACGGTTTCTGTCGGTCGCGCGCGGGGCGTGGCTCTCGCGGAGGGTTACGCCGAGGATCGGCTCGAATTCGCTGATGGACTTCCGGCGGACATGACCTCATCCATGCACCATGATCTGGAGAGCGGCAATCGGCTCGAGCTGGCCTGGTTGAGCGGTGCGGTAACTCGATTCGGTCGAGAAGCGGGTATCCCGACCCCATTCAACCAGATGGTTGTCGACGCGTTAGAGCCCCACGCCGCGGGCACGGTGTGAATCACCCGCAACTCACCGTGCGGGGCGTGCGAGCCCGCATCCTGAAGGTGCCTATGCAGCGCCCACTGGGTACCAGCGCGACGCTGATGGCCACCGCGCCGTTCCTGCTGGTTGATCTGTATACGGAGGAAGGGATCACCGGGCGCGCACACGCGTTCTGCTACCTGGACCTTGCGGCGCCGATGATGCGCAATGTGGTCGAGGCGGCAGGCGAGTTGATCGGTGGCGCCCCGCTGGAGCCGGAGCGCATCGCGCGGACTTGCCGGGATCGCTTCGCTCTGCTGGGCGTGCATGGGGTCGTCGCCATGGCGGTTTCGGCCCTCGACGTCGCCTGTTGGGACGCGTTGTCCCGCGCCGCCGAGCTGCCCCTCGGCCGCTATCTGGGTGGGGTCGCGGAGACGCTCCCCGGCTACAACAGCAACGGCCTGAGCATAGCTTCCGGCGACGTCGATCCGGGCGCGGTCGCAGAGGAGGCCAACGCCTTGCTGGCCAGCGGATTCGACGCGCTGAAGATCCGCCTCGGCAGGAGGGACCCCCGCGAGGACCTCAGGGCCGTGCGCGCAGCGCGCTCCGCCATCCCACCGGAGTGTCGCTTGATGTCGGACTACAACCAGGCGCTGTCCGTCCCGGACGCGCTCGAGCGCGGCAGGAGTCTCGAAGACGAGGGGTTGTACTGGATCGAGGAGCCGATTGCACACGACGACCTGGTGGGCAGCTCGGTCGTGGCCGAAGCGCTGCGAACGCCGATTCAAACCGGCGAGAATTTCTATGGGCCAGACGTTCTCTCGACAGCGATCGCCTCCAGCGCGATGGATTACGTGATGGTCGATCTCATGCGAATCGGAGGTGTGAGTGGGTGGCTGAGGGCAGCGACCCTGGCGGAGAAGGCACGAATGCCGATGTCATCTCACCTCTATCCCGAGGTGAGTATCCATTTGCTTGCGGCGACGCCGAGCGCTCACTGGCTCGAATGCGTGGACTGGGCGGAGGCGTTCGTCGTCGAGCCTATCCGTATTTCGGGGGGTAATGCGAGGGTCCCCACCGGCCCTGGGACCGGTGTGGCGTGGGATGAGGAGGCGCTTGCCCGCTATATCGTCGAGTAGGGCCGGTACGTCTTGGCCACGCCACGGCCCCCGCTAGCGGGCACAAGCGTTCTAACTCCTTGTTTATATTTGATGAAACTGTCATGTCGGTTTATTTTTGAAACCAGACGTGACCTGCTTAGGTCAAATCAACGCTTGATTATGTTTAACGTTTGTCGATAACTGTGACCTTTCTCACAGACTTGGTGGCTTGAAAAACGGAGCCTGATCCCAGGCCAAATTCGGCCCTGATTTGAGTCGCGACCGGGGTCTTTTGACGAGGCTTTTCAGACGGATTTTGATCTAATGTTACGAGGATTTTTTTTGAGATTCTGAGGAGGAAGGTCGACTAAACAACAAAAGCAAGAGCCAGTGCGAGCTTGTGTCCTCCGTGAACGCAAGGTGAGTACGTCATGATGTCATTAACTGAGCAAGCCCAACCTGCCGGTGAAACCTCCCAGGAATCCTTCCTGGAAGATTTGACGGCTTTCGCTTCAGAACACCGCGCGAAACGCTGGCGCGGGACGTTCGCTGAGTTTCTGGAAGATATCCTTCCGACGAACCCTATCTGTTTTACCCGATCGTCTCATCAGTATGTCTACGACATGCTGTGTTGGTACAGGGACGCGAACGATCTTACCGGCGACGGTGAGCTGGCTTCGGCGAAGGATCTTTTTACCGGCGAGCTGTTCGGTATCGATCGGGCGTTGGACAGGGTCATCGACTACTTCAAGGCGGCCGCGGCGGGGTCCGACGTTGGCCGACGTTTGCTGCTGATGCTGGGACCACCCTCCGGCGGCAAGTCGACTATGGTCATCCTGCTGAAGCGAGGGCTGGAGGAGTACAGCCACACGGAGGAAGGCGCCGTCTATGCATTGGAGGGTTCCCCGCTTCACGAATCTCCCTTGAACCTGGTACCGGCCAGTCTGCGGCCGAAATTCCGTGAAACCTATGGCGTCGACATCTCCGGCGAGCTGAGCCCGTACTCCAAGACCCGACTCGACGAGGAGTTCAACGGCGACTTCATGAGTTATCCGGTGGAGCGGATCTTCATTTCCGAGGCGGCAAGGGTAGGCGTGGGCACCTACGCCCCTCACGATCCGACCACAGCCGACATTGCGGACCTGGTGGGATCCGTCGACTTGTCCAAGGTTGCCGAGATCGGCGACGAGGGTGATCCGCGCGCGTGGTCGTGGTCCGGCGCGGTTTACGCGGCGAGCCGGGGTGTCCTTGAGATGATCGAGATTCTGAAGGTCAAACGCGAGTTTCTCTACCTCCTCCTGACGCTCACGCAGGAGAAGAACGTCAAAGTCTCCCGATTCCCTCTCATACATCTAGACGAGACCATTCTCGCGCACACCAATCTTGCGGAGTTCAACCGATTTCTGCAGGAGAAGGAGAACGAAGCCCTGCTGGACCGGATGGTGATCGTAAAGGTCCCGTATACGCTGTCGTATCGCGAAGAGTCCCGAATCTATCAGAAGCTCGTCTCCAGTGCGCCCGCTTTCAAAAAAGTGCACTTGGACCCCCATGTGCTGAAACTGGCTGCCGTGTTCTCGATCCTTACCCGGCTGGAGCCGTCCCAGCGAGAAGGGCTTGATCTAACGAAGAAGCTCAAACTCTATGCGAAGGAAGACGTAGAGGGTTTCAGCGAAGCCGATACGGCCCGCATTCGGGCGGACTCGTCGGACGAAGGTTTGACGGGGGTGAGTCCGCGGTTCGTGATAAACGCCGTGTCGAACGCCATAACCCACAGCGATGCTCAGAGTTTGACGAGCATGGACATGCTCCTGGCGCTGAAGGATGCGATCGAGAGCGACGCCAGAATGGATGCGAATCACAAGAAACAGTGGATCGATTTTCTAGTGCTGTCCCGAAAGGATTTCTACAACCGTTGGGTCAAGGAAGACGTGCATCGAGCCATGTTTGCGTCTTTCGAGGAAGAGGCGCAACAACTCCTGGAGAAGTATCTGGATGAGGTGGAAGCCTCCCTGGACAAGCGCGAGGTCGAGGACCCTATTACCGGAGAGTCCCGCCCCCCCGACGAGCGCTTTCTGCGTTCGGTCGAAGAGAAGATCAAGATCTCCGAGTCGGGCAAGCAGTCGTTCCGCCAGGAAGTCGTGCGTAAGGCCATGGTGGCGTTCAAGGCTGGCGAGAAATTTACGCTGGGCTCTCATTCGCGACTCCACGACGCCGTCGAACAGTATCTCTTCGAAGAGCGCAAGGATGTCCTGCGGCTGGTGACCTCGCCCGCGCGGCCGGACGAAGAAGCCGAGCAGAAGATATCGGCGGTACAGGACCGGCTGATCCGGGAGTACGGGTACGACGAGCACAGTGCGAAGGAAGCACTCAACTACGTTACGACACTCCTGTCTCAGGAGTGAGGTAACGCACGGGGTGCGGGAGCCGCAAGGATGAAACGAGAAAGCTCCGATTTCATCGATCATTCCAACGGCGAAGGTCGTTGGTACGATCTGTTCTCCCGCGGCGCGCGTGACTGGCTGCGTCACAACGCAAAGGTCCGCGAAGCCGTTCGCGAGAAGCTTCCTGATCTGATCTCTAACGCAGACCTTATCCAGCCCAACGGAGAGAGCACGGTCCGGGTACCCGTCAAGTTCCTGGAACATTTCCGGTTCCGGTTGAGAGAGGATGGAGAGGGCCAGGGCGTGGGCCAGGGCGAGGGCAAGCCCGGCGATGTTCTTGCGGGACCTCGAGAGAAGAAAGGCACGACCAGCGGAGAAGGCGGCAACGACGACGGTAGCTACCAGTTTGTTCTCGAGCTCAAGGTGGACGACATCGTCGAGTGGCTCTGGGAAGAGCTGAAGCTGCCGAATCTGAAAGCCAAGTCCGGGGGGCTTACCGACAGGGACTACGTTCGTGAAGGATGGAACCGTCGTGGCGTGCGCTCACGGCTGGATCGCCGTCGGTCGGTCAAAGAGGCGCTTAAAAGGAGGGCCGTCCAGGCGGATGGGCCCCCGTTCACCAACGATGATCTTCGCTTCAGGCAACTGGTCGTTCGAAAACGCCCTTCGACCGAGGCGGTCGTCTTTTTTGCCATGGATGTCTCATCGAGCATGACGGAGCGGGATCGAAAGCTGGCAAAGAGTTTCTTCTTCTGGGTCGTGCAGGGGCTGCGTCGGCAGTACTCGCGCATCGAACCCGTCTTCGTCGCCCACACCGTCAAGGCGTGGGAGTTTGGCGAAGAGGAGTTCTTCCAGGTGACCGGCTCCGGGGGGACGGTTGCCTCGACCGCCTTCAACAAAGTCCTCGAAGTCTGTCAGGAGCGATATGATCCTTCACGTTTCAACATATACTTTTTCTATGCGTCGGACGGCGCCAACTTTCGCCATGACAGGGAAGATGCCCAGGCCGCGCTGTCCCGTCTCGGCCCCATCGCGAACTATCTGGGTTACGTCGAAACGGCACCGAGCGGGCAGCAGACGTTGAGCTCAGAGACCTCCACGCTGTTTGAAGAGCTCGCCGCCGGTGAGGCATCGGCGGGCAGCTTCGCGCTCTCAAGCCCGGACTCGGTCTGGGACGCCATTCGGGCCTTTTTCACCGACCAGGCTCAGCAGGATCAGCCATGACGGAGCGTCTGAGCAGCTACGCGATTCGGCTGGAGGATCTCGCCCGGGAGCATGGGCTCGACTATTACCCCGTCCACTTCGAGGAAGTGCCCTCGAGCTTCATGATGGAGGTCGCCGTGTACGGGTTACCCGTGCGGATGCCCCACTGGTCTTTCGGGGTCCGCTATATCTATCAGCTCATACAACATCGTATGGGCCACTCACGGCTGTTCGAGGTTGTATTCCCGGGTAACCCAGGGCGGGCCTATCTTGCGAGAAACAACTCGCTGCAGGAGAACACGCTCGTCACGGCGCACGTTCTCGGTCACGCGGATTTCGCGAAGAACAATACGTTGTTCAAACGCAGTCAGGAGCAGGTCGGTTACAGAATCGTGGATCAGGCTGCCGCGCATGCGCGGCAGATCGCCGAGGCCATCGAGGTGCACGGCGAGGAGCGAGTCGAAGTCGTGCTCGACGCGGCGCTCTCACTGGAAGCGCACATCGACACGTTCAAGGATCTACGCAGGGAGCGATACCCTGAATATGTTCTCCCCAGTGCTGCTGTGGGAGCGGAGGAACATCCGTTTCTGAATCGCTTCGAGGCGCTTCCCGGGGGCCAGGCGGCGTGCGGGGCTCGTGTGGAGCAGGAGCGGGCGCCGATACCGCCGGAGCCCGAGCGGGATCTGCTGTGGTTCATTGCCCAGTACGCACCGGGGCTCGAGAGCTGGGAGCGCGACATCTTCCTGGCGGTGCGGGAGGAATCCTTCTACTTCTATCCTGTCTTCGCCTGCCAGATCATGAACGAGGGATGGGCGTCCTACTGGCACGCGCGATTGCTGCGGGAGGCGGATTTCCTGCCCCAGAATGAGTACCTCGACGCCATCAAGACGCATTCGGATGTCGTTCGCCCCCACGCGGCCGAGCAACAGACTGCGCTCGCCGTGAACCCCTACCACCTGGGTTTCTCCATGTGGGAGAAGCTGGTGGAGGAGTTCGGGATGGAGAGGGCGTTTCAGATCAGGGCGGAAGACGATGACTTCAGCTTCGTCCGCAACTACCTCACTGAGGAGCTGGCGGAGGAGCTGCAGCTGTTTGGCTATGAACGCTCCGCCGACGGCAGTATTCGTGTCGTGGAGACCGATATCCATGACCTGCACGAGAACATCCTCTCGCCGAAGTACAATTTTGGCGCTCCCGCGGTCGTGGCGACGGACGTGGGAACCGACGGCACGCTCGAGCTGCGCCACGAGCACGAGACGGATGGGCGTGGGCTCGACCTTGCCAAGACCGAGCGGGTGCTGGAGTACGTCCACAACGCGTGGGGGCGCCCAGTGCGACTGCAGACCGTCGACGGTGAAGGCAAGGAGAAGACTCTGACGCGAGCCGAGCCCTGTTGAGACCCGGGCTACTCTTCCCGGACCGCGCGAATCTCGAAACTGACCTCGATGAGCTCCGCGACGCGGATAGCGCCCAGCAGCGCTCTGAAGGGTCTCAGCCCGAGCTCCTCGTGTGATAGCTCCAGCTCCCCGCTCACCGATATCGCCTGATCCGTGACCAGCGCCTCTATCGGTACGATCTTCTCGACGCCCTCCTGCTTCACCTCGAACCTTACGCTGGCAGCGCTGGAGCTCGTTTCACCCTCAGTGCTACCCCTGACCGTGATGAGCGGGTAGGCGGCCGCATCGAGTACCCGTGGCCCTAACAGGTTGTCCCGGGTCCCCTCGATATCCGCGGCGGAGGGTGTCCCCGCGAAGCCATCGCCCGCCTGGCGGCGCAGCTCCGGATCGTCTACGACGAGGGTCGCCACTGGCACTCGCAGAACGAAGCTCGAGCGCCCCCCTGCCCCATCGACGACGACCGTCCCGTCGATCTGGGTCGCCGATATGATGTGATTGTGTCCAAGCCGTTCCAGCGCACCCGCCCGGAAAACACGGATCACAACCTGCGTCCCCTCGGCAGAGATCCGATAGCGGTGCGCGGCCTCGTCTGTGGTGACCGTCGCGGCGGTCTGTGCCGGGAGCGGCTGGAAATGGCACAGCAGAAGGGCCAGGCTGGCGAGACGCTTCGTCACGGTTGCAGCGCTTTCATGCTCGGGCGACTACGCTCTCATGAGTCGGGGCGACCCGATGTTGCGGTGCGGTAGCGGGGCAACGCCGAGCGGCCGCCAACCGGCGGGCCTGCCTGGTTAGAAGGGTACCCAGGAGCGTTCCGGCGAGAGGTGCAGGTAGCCGACGTTGACGCCCTGGCGCCAGCCCACGCCGAACCGCACCGGCGCGAGCACGATGTCATCCTGGCGGTTATAGTTGACCCCAACGCCACCGACGAAATACAAGCTGCCCTCGACGCCGCCGAAACGCTGGTACAGGTCGTCGATCGTTTGCAGGTCATAGATCAGCACGAAAGCTTTGGCGGCGCTGCCACCCACGTCGAATCCCAGCGAAGGACCCCGCCAGTAGACCTTGCTCGTGGTGCCATCCGAGAGATAGAGCGTCCCGTGTCCGTAGCGCAGCCCGACCCCAATGGAGCCGCCACCCTCCTCGCCCTTGATGTACGCCCCCGGCGGGCCGTTATCGGCAAACACCCGGTTGAGCGCGTCGGCAACGCCCTGGGCACCCCGGCCGAAGAACGCTTCCGCTTCGCGCAGAACCGTATCCTCCTGGTAAGGTACCTCGGCGAGGGGTTCGGATTGGGTCTGCACCTGGCGATTGGCGCACGAGGCCAACAGTAAAACGAGGCCCCATGCGGTGGCCCACTGGAGAACTTTCATATCAACTCCCACCGACCATGAACGTTCAGTGACGACAGTTTGAGGCCGGCGACGCCCATGTCAATATGTCTGGGCTCAGGACTTGAATAAATCTTCCGCGCGACTCAACGTGTCTTCGTCCGCCGAAGTCCCGGGACCCTCGTCGGCGGCCTGGCCGCCCTCGCTGCCGGGGCCCGCATCGCCGAAGAGATTGGCCAGCTCGGACTCGGCCTGGACCTGGGCCTCCATGAAGCCCGGGGTGTGGGCATCGGGATCAGGCTTGAAGTAGTCGCAGAAATTGGCGCGCTCTTTTTCCATGACTTCCAGCGCGTCCTCCTCCGTGCACCCGGTAGGCTCGCGCGGGTCATACATCAGGCACATACGGCACACATGCAGCTCTGCGACACAGCTCGGACACTCGTCGCGGCGTCCCAGGGGGAGCGGCAGCGCCTCCAGGGATTGGCCACAGCGGTAACAGGACAGGCGTTCGCTCATGACGGGCGGCTCGGATGATCTTATGCTCTGCACAATACAGTCGTGGATCCAGGCGGATCAAGGATAAGGATTGCGGTGAGTACGGAAGCTTGGGTAGTTGTTCTGAAGACGCGGGACCAGCGCCAGTGCACCGAGGCAGGGCTCGTGCTGACCGCGCTGGAGATCGAGCACGAGCTCACTCGCCTGGATGGGCGCTGGCTCATCAGCGTTCCGGCGGCGTTTGCCCCTGAGGCCAGCACCGAGCTCGCCGAATACGCAGAGGAGAGTCGCGCCGCGCCCGTGGGCGCGCGCCCCATAGCCGAGCTCAGCAACGGCTGGGGTGGGGTCGGCGTTTACGTCGGGGTGTTGGTGCTCATCGCCGTGTTGGCGCGCCGTTTCGCGTTTGACTACGACTGGTTGCAGTCGGGGAGAATCGACTCCACGCGGGTACTGGCGGGTGAATGGTGGCGCACGCTGACCGCCCTGACGTTACACGTCGACCTGAGCCATCTGGCGGGTAACATCGTTTTTGGCGCCTTCTTCGGGCTTTATGTGGGTCGTTATATGGGTCCAGGTATCGGTTGGGCCGGCATCGTCGCAGGGGGTGCTTTGGGCAACGCGCTGAACGTCCTGATTCAACCGGCCCGCCACCTGTCCATCGGCGCTTCGACGGCCGTGTTCGCCGCGCTGGGGATGCTCGTGGCGTATACCTGGCGGCGGGGCTTCTGGAAGAACACCCCCTGGCGAACCCGGATCGCTCCGGTTACCGCCGGCATCGGGCTGCTCGCATTCACGGGGACCGGATCGGGGATGGAGGGCGACAACGTCGATGTTCTGGCGCATCTCACGGGCTTCGTCGCCGGCTTCGGCATGGGCGCCCTGATGGCGCGGCTTACTTTACCTGAAGGCCCGGAGGCGCAGCGGCTCTGGGGAGCGGTCGCGGTCGGGAGTCTGGTGCTGGCGTGGATCACGGCGCTGGGCGCCTAGGCGTCCTCGCGACAGGCGCCGCCGCCAACGATCGGGTCAGTCGAGCGCGTCGGCGACGAGCTTGAGGAGGTCCGCTTCGGAGCGCACGCTCTCTGCCGCCCGAGCGTCAACGGTGTAGCCGTATGCATCGGCGATGGCCTGATACTTTGGGCGCCGGTGTTTCACGTGGCGGGGGAAAATCCACCGAACGAACTCGTCCGGAACGATCTCCCCGGGATCCTTCAGACCGGTTTCGGCCAGGTACTCGGCGAGCTGTTCATCCAGGAACGCTTCCTGGTAGTACATCGGTTTCGGATCATCGATTGCGCGTTGAATCAACTTCTGCTCCATGGCCTCGTCAGCGCAGAGATAGAGGATCAGCGTGTTCTCGGCCAGGACTTCGAGGGTCTCCTCGTCGTCCAGTTCGCAGATGCTTCCCCCCGCATCGTTGATGAAATGCTCGTAGCCGTAGATCAGCCTCGCCTTCTCGATGAACTGCGCCACGTCCCGCATGGCCCCGATCTCGGCCTGCCGATGCAGCCGCTGACGTTCCTTGAACGCCTCGACGGACAACCCACCCAGATCGCTGCGCCCGATCTTGCCGAGGAAAGTCGCAACCGGCGTGAGATTGTGGACGGTGATATTGCTGGCGATATAGATGGAATCGCTCCGCAGCAGATCCCGCAGGAAATCCACCTGCATCGCCTGCTGCTTGATATTGTCGAGAATGGGTTCGGCGAGGTACTTGGTGCCTATGCGATAGTCGCCGGAGTAGTGAAACCAATCGGACTTGGGCAGGTTGTTGGCGAGCGTGGTCTTGCCGACACCTGACATGCCCAGCAGGGTTATGGCCCTGCTGGGCCAGTCCATGAATTGCGCAGCGGTCATTTTCATGGGATCACCCACTCCCTCGAGTGGCGTGATTATACGGTGCGCGAGGCACGTCCGTAGGATCGCGAACGCCGTCTGCCGCCCTTCGAACGGCGAGTCGCTGCGGGGGTTCTAGGCGAACGTGTCGAGCAGTGTGCCGAGGGCGTCATCCGCGCGCCGCAGTGCATAAGCGGATGCTTCCAGCCCGCGTTGATGCTGGAGAGCGGAAACCAGTGGCTCCACCAGTTCCAGCGGGTCGGTTCGTTCGACGGGCGCGGTCGCAATCTGATGCGCATCGGCCGCCAGCCCTCGCAGGTTTCGCTGGATTCCACCGAGCGCGGTCGTGAAGACAGAAAAGGTTGTGTTCATCCTAGCGGTTCGCCGTTTTCCAATCCCATTGGATTCGGTAACGGCCTGAGCCGCAGGAACTTGACCTCGATTGGACATAGTGACGAAAAAAGATGCCTCCGAAGCGCTCGATTCCACATAACTCGGGTATCCCGTATGCTCTCAGCATGGCCATGGACGAGTTTCATCCCGCAGTCGCGGGTTGGTTCCAGCGCGAGTTTCCTGCGGCGACGACGGTGCAGCGCCGCGCGTGGCAGGCGATAGCGACGGGCTCTCACACGCTGATCACAGCGCCGACCGGATCTGGCAAGACCCTCGCTGCCTTCCTGGGCGTCATCGATTCGCTGGTCAAGCGCTCTTTGGAATCGGGCCTGCGCGACGAGACTCGTGTCCTTTACGTGTCGCCCCTGAAGGCGCTGTCAAACGATATTCAGAAAAACCTGCAGGCGCCGCTCGCAGGAATTCGAGACGGGTTGCTGGAACGCGGGCTTGCGGATGCACCTATCCGCGCCTTGGTGCGCACCGGCGATACACCGCAGAGCGAACGAGCGAGGATGCGCCAGCGCCCGCCCCATATTCTTGTGACGACGCCCGAGTCGCTCTATATCCTGCTGACGTCCGAGTCGGGTCGCCGCATGCTCCGTACCGTGGGGACGGTGATCGTGGACGAGATTCATGCGGTCGCCGGCAATAAGCGCGGTGCGCATCTGGCGCTGTCTCTCGAGCGCCTCGAAGAGATCTGTGAGCGTCCACCCACGCGGGTCGGTATTTCGGCGACGACGAAACCCATCGAGACCATGGCCGAGTTCCTGATCGGCTCGCGGCAGTGCGGGTGCACGATCATCGACGAAGGCCATGTCCGGGCGTGGGATCTGAGCATGGAGGTGCCCCGGTCCCCGCTGGAGGCGGTCATGGCGAACGAGGTCTGGGTCGAGATCTATGACCGGCTGGCGGACCTCGTCGATGCGCACAGAACGACGATCGTCTTTGTGAACACGCGCAGGCTGGCCGAGCGCGTGGCGCGCCATCTGGCCGAGCGGTGCGGCGAGGAGCATGTGACCTCCCACCACGGGAGCCTGGCCAAAGAGCACCGGTTGAGGGCGGAGGAGCGGCTCAAAGCCGGTGAGCTCAAGGTCCTGGTCGCGACCGCGTCTCTGGAGCTGGGCATCGATATCGGCGACGTCGACCTCGTTTGTCAGCTCGGCTCTCCCCGTGCGATCGCCACACTGTTGCAGAGAGTGGGCCGCTCCGGGCACGGCGTTGAGCGGCTGCCGAAGGGGAGACTCTTCCCGCTGTCCAGAGACGAGCTCGTCGAGTGCGCGGCGCTGCTCGGCAGCGCCGCCCGGGGTGAGCTTGACGCGATCTCGCTTTGTGAGGCTCCGCTGGATGTGCTGGCGCAACAGATCGTCGCAGAAGTCAGCATGGCGGAGTGGCAGGTGGATGCGCTGTTCGATGTCGTCACGAGGACCGCGCCCTTCCGTAAGCTCTCACGCGATGTCTACCTCGGTGTCCTGAAGATGCTCGCGGACGGTTTCAGCACGCGGCGTGGTCGGCGCGGTGCCTATCTGCATTTCGATCGAGTCAACGGGCAGCTGCGCGCGCGGCGAGCGGCTCGGCTCACGGCCGTGACAAACGGCGGTGCGATACCGGATCAGTTCGACTATGACGTCGTGCTGCTGCCGAGCCAGCTATCCGTGGGTACGCTCAATGAGGACTTCGCTTTCGAGAGCATGCCGGGCGACATCTTTCAGCTTGGGAACACGTCCTATCGAATTGTGAAGGTCCAGCCCGGCAAAGTCTTCGTGGAAGACGCGCGTGGGCAACCGCCGACGATACCGTTCTGGTTCGGCGAGGCACCGGGGCGGAGTGACGAGCTCTCCGCGGCCGTCTCACGCCTGCGCAAGGAGCTCGACGAGGCGCTCCGGGTTCAAAGCCCCGCCGAGGTCGCCGAGGCACTGGCGGGAACGATCGGGTTACCTCGAGCCGCGGCGGAGCAGTTGTCGGACTATCTCGGGACCGCGCGCGCGGCGCTGGGCACGCTGCCCACGACGGAGCGACTCGTCTTCGAGCGTTTCTTCGATGAGGCGGGCGATACGCATATCGTGATTCACTCGCCCTATGGTTCGCGGCTCAATCGAGCCTGGGGACTGGCGCTTCGAAAGCGTTTCTGTCGTCGGTTCAACTTCGAGCTGCAGGCGGCAGCGCTGGAGGACTCCATCGTCATCTCTCTGGGGGTCGTGCACAGCTTCCCGCTGGAGGAGGTCGTCGGCTATCTGGCGAGCGCGACGGTGGAAGACGTGCTGACCCAGGCCGTGCTCACCGCGCCGGTCTTCCCCGGGCACTGGCGTTGGAACGCGACCATAGCGCTGGCGGTGCGGCGGTTCCGTAATGGCAGGAAGGCGCCGGCCCAGTTTCAACGTACCGATGCCGAAGACCTGCTGGCCACTGTGTTCCCCGATCAACTCGCGTGCGCGGAGAATATCGTTGGCGAGCGGGAGATACCCGACCATCCGTTGGTGGCGCAGACACTTCACGACTGCCTGCGTGAGGTGATGGACGTGGATGGCCTCGTCGCGCTGCTACGGCGCATCGAGGCCGGCGAGGTCGAGGTCCTCTGTCGAGAGCTCACGAGTCCTTCGCCCCTGGCTCAGGAGGTCTTGAGCGCAAAACCCTACGCGTTCCTCGACGATGCGCCGGCAGAGGAACGGCGAACTCTGGCGGTACAGTCGCGCCGCTACATGACGGTCGAACAGGCCTCGGATCTGGGCCGGCTCGATGCGGCGGCGATCGAGCGGGTGCGCGATGAGGCCTGGCCAGACCCCCGCGATGCGGACGAGCTGCATGATGCGCTGGCCCTGCTCGGTTTCATCACGCCCGAGGAGGGCGGCGGTGAAACCGCCCCGAATCGAACTCGGCGGCCGTGCGACTGGACGCCGCTGTTTCGCCAGCTCGTTGCCGACGGTCGCGCGACGCGTTTCGAGATCGGCGAGGGGCGGTCGCTCTGGGTGAGCACGGAGCGCCTGGCTGAGCTCAAGCTCGTCATCCCGCGCGGCAGGCCGTCCCCCGAGATCATAGCGCTCGAGACGGATGTCGAGGATCGGGAGGCCGCGTTGCGGGAGTTGACCCGCAGCCGCCTGGAAGGTCTCGGCCCCGTGTTGGCCACGGACCTGGCGCGACCGCTGGGGTTGAGTGCCGGGGCGCTCATGCCCGCGTTGATCGCGCTCGAGGTCGAAGGCTTCGCGATGCGGGGCAGCTTCAGCGTCCGGGCGGCGGTCGAAACCACGCCTTCGACGTCAGCGGAGGAGTGGTGTGACCGACGGTTGCTCGCGCGAATCCATCGCTACACGCTGAAACGGCTGCGCAGCGAAATAGAACCGGTGACGGTGGCGGACTATCAGCGTTTCCTGTTCCGCTGGCAGGGGCTCGGGGCCGATCGGCGCCAGGGGCCCGAAGCGCTCGCCGCCATACTCGGGGAGCTTCAGGGGTTGACCCTGCCCGCTGTTGCGTGGGAGCGCCAAGTCCTGCCGGCCAGGCTCCTCGACTACAGCCCGCTGCTCATGGACCAGCTTGCCGCTTCCGGCGCCATTGTCTGGTTGCGCCCGGAGTCCAGCCATGCCACTGGGTCGCGGGGCCGGGGAACGGTCGCGAACTCGCCCATCGCCATACTGCCTCGGGAGTCACTGGGTCACTGGCGAGTGCTCGCCACGCCCGCCGACGGCGGCGTGGGCGAGGCGATTCCTCTGTCGAGCGCAGCGGCCCGCGTGCAGGCGGCGCTGACGGATGAGGGCGCGCTGTTCTTCCTGGAGCTCGTTCAGGCGAGCGGGCTGCTCCGGGTTCAGGTCGAGGAGGCATTGGCGGAGCTGGTGACACGGGGGCTCGCCACGGCGGATTCCTTCAACGGCCTGCGCGTGCTGGCGACACCCGCGAGCCGCCGGCGGGGTTTCCACGGCAGGGCCCGGCGCAATGGGCCGAGTTTCGATGCCGCTGGCCGCTGGGCTGTGTTGAGAGCCATGCCCGCGAGCCTGCCTCGCGAGGCCCGGCGGGAGGCACAGGAGCATGCCGCGGGATCCATCCTGCGTCGCTATGGGGTCGTGTGCAGGAGTGTGCTGGAGCGAGAGACTCAGCTTCCCGCGTGGCGGGACCTGCTGGGCATCTTCAGGACCTGGGAAGCGCGGGGGGAGATTCGCGGCGGGCGTTTCGTCGCGGCACTCGGTGGTGAGCAGTTTGCGCTGAAAGAGGCAGTGGAGATGTTACGGCGCGCCCGGCGGGAACGCCGGCCGGATGAGTGGGTCATGCTTTCGGCGGCCGATCCCCTGAATCTGGCCGGGGTCTTGACCCCGGGCGGCCGGGTGGCCGCCATTCACAGTCACCGCCTGCTGTATCGTGACGGTGTTGCCGTGGCGAGCCTGACCGCCGCGGGTCTCCAGTGGCTCCAGAGCCTGGATACGGCAGACAGGGACCGGGCGGAGTCGCTGCTCTCGGCTCCCCGCGCCGACTTGCGCCGCCGCCCCAGCCCGCTGGTCAGTCCTCTACGTCCGGCTCGATAAAGCACCACTTGATCTGCGGTGCGCGGTGCTTGATGCGCTGTTCCAGGGCGTTGATGTGCTCGATCGCTTCGTTGATGGACAGCGTGGGCCTGAGCCGTATCTTCGCCGCCAGCATCACGTCGGGGCCGAACTGCATCGTGATGCTGTTCAGGAGCTCGTCGATCGCCTCGTCCTCGTCGATGAGCCGGTCGATCAAGTGCCTCAGCTCCGGTTCCGCAGAACGGCCGACGATGAGGGAGCGCATGCGGACCGAAATGAAGCCCGACACGATGACGAGCACGACTCCGATCACGATCGAGCCCACGGCGTCGAAAGCAGTGTCGCCGGTCACGGTCGCGAGACCGAGGAAGGTCAGTGCGATCACGAGTCCGACGAGGGCCGCGATGTCTTCCCCGAAGACGACGACCAACTCCGCGTTACGGGTGTGACGGAGCCAGTCGCGGAAGGGCGTCTCACCCCGTAACCTGCCGATCTCACGCAGGCAGCCTGCCAGGCTGAGTGCTTCGAGCACGATGGCCAAGGCCAGCACGACCAGCCCCACCCAGGGCTGGCTCAGCGGCTCGGGGTGCAACCATTTATGAGCCCCTTCGTAGATGGAAAAGAGTCCCCCAACGCTGAACAGCAGCATGGCGACGATAAAGGACCAGAAGTACGTGGCCTTTCCGTAACCGAGCGGATGCTCGATATCAGCGGGGCGCTGAGATCGCTTGAGGCCGATGAACAGGAGCACCTGGTTACCGCTGTCGGCGTAGGAGTGGATAGCCTCGGCCAGCAGGCTACCGGATCCGGTGTGGAGCGCAGCCCAGGTCTTTGACAAGGCAATGCCGAGATTCGCCAGGAAGGCGTACAGGATGGCCTTTGCCGAGGCTCCGGATTCAGTAACCGTCACTTACTCTCCAGATCCAGTTTGCGAATACCCGGGTCTCATCGAAGTCTACGCCGGTCTGCGTGAACTCCCCAACCTCGTGTCCCAGGCCCACTGTGAGCTCCGCGAAGCCGAAGTCCCGTGTATGGGAGGCCTCCAGCGTGTACACGTCCTGCTTGAGCGGGGACACCGTGTTGCGTGGATCGTCGCTGCGATTCACCTCGATGCGCCGGCCGAGCACTTGCCAGGTGTTGCCCCTCGCCCCGACCCAGAGGCCACCGACCGAGAGCATCACGCCGTCGCCGTCCATGGAGTGGCCGATGGCGCGACCGCGATACCGGTACCCGCCGGTGTAGATTGTGTGGTTGTACGCGCAACGAAAGTTGGGATCGCTGTCCGTGAGCGCGCTGCAGGTCGTTTCGCTGTATTCGGCGTGGACGCGGTAGCTGCCGCCGCCCCTCCGGGTGCCCCACGTCTCCAGCCCCAGCTGCGCCAGGTGGGCGCTGGGGAGCCCGTTCGCCTCATCCTCACCGATCCACTGGCTGTAGAATCCCCACGGACGTCCGAGGCCGTGAAACGCGAAACGCAGGTCGAATCCTGCCAGCTGATTTCCGGGGTCGTTCTCCCGAGTCGCGCTGTCCTGCGGGTTGTCCCGGATACCGCTCAGGAGATCGAGGAAGGTGTCGAAATCACACGGCCGCCCGTCGCCGCACCATTGCGCGGTGCGCGTCAATCCGATCTCGAGTCTCGGCAGGGGCTTGAATCCGAAGCGCCAGCCAAAGAGGCGCGCGTTGGGAACATCGCGATCTGACTCCAGTTGCCCGGACAAGACCTGCATGGTCCAGGGTCCCACCCAGCGCAGCCAGCGACTGCCAGGGCGTAGCGCGCGACGACGTTGCAGCGTGATGGCGGGTATTGGTCGTGCGCTGCTGGACAGGGCCAGGCTGCCATCCCAGCCTGGTCCCCACCACCGATCCGTCGCGCTGATCGCGGCGAACCAGTTGCCAAAGGCGAAGCCCGCGTAAGACCCGTCCGCCCGCCACGCCTGCTGATCTAGAGGATCGTCCACCCATGTCGCGGTGAGGTCGAACGCCAACCGGCCCCTGGTGCCCGCGAGGCGCGCGGAGAGCTCCGCCTGCTCTCTCGGCGTGTCCTGAAAACTACGAAAGCGTTGCGGCTCGCTGATTCCGCCCGCGGAGGCCTCCAGGCGCAGCCTGTCGATCACTTCGTGCGCGGGGAACACGCGTTGCAGCGCGGCCGTTGCGCCGGGATCTAATCCCTCGTGCGCGTTCGCGGCGATGTTCAGGTCGGCCAGGAAGACCGGCCAGCCGGTGACCGGTGCGTCGATGATTCCGGCGTCGGCGAGTAACTGGACATCATGACGAAGCCGCACATCACCGGGTATCAGGAGCTCGGCCCGGGCCGGGCAAACGCCGAGCAGAGAAAGACAAACGACCCAAGCTGGATGGGTGCTGTCGCGGCTTAGCATGGATTTTGGGATTCGAAAGTGTCCGATTAGGGGCGGCATCACTGTGCCGCCCTTTCACCATGCGCGCAAGCCCGCGCGCGCGGGGCCTAGAATGCGAAACTGGCCCTGCCGTACCAGAGTCGGCCCCTGGGATCGTGGACCTTTGAATCGAAGCCGAAGTTGGTCGAGAGGTACGGCGGATCTTCGTCGAAGAGGTTGATCGCGCCGAAGGACAACGTCACACCGATATTGGTGTCAAAGGCGAAGTTGTACTGGGCATCCACCGTCGTGAAGCTCGCGACCGGCTCGAACGCGCCGGGCCCACCCTCGTCATCGGTATAAGCGTCGACGTGATTCAGATAGACGTTGATCCCGTGGTTTCCGCGCTGCCAGTTGAAGAACAACGTGCCTCGCAGCTCCGGTACCGACGTGGCAAAGTTCGCAAAGTTTCTCTGGCCGGTGCCATCGATGACGCCGGCCTGGGGGTCCACCAGGTCGTAGCTCGAAACGAAGGTCGCTTCCGCGCCCAGGGAGATGTCTGCCATTCTCGTTCCCGCGTTGTAGACGAGCGAGAGATCGAAGCCGTCGGTTTCCAGAGACGATGCGTTCGCGTAGAACGGGTTCACTCGAACGAGCCCGTCCAGGGCATCGCGGTCGATCTGCGCGGCCGCGTCCGGATCGCCCGCCGCCTCGGCGTTCAGGAGTGCCTGGGCGTTCTCCTGAATGATGACGTTGGTGTAGTCGAAGGACCAGTAATCGATACCGAGCTCCACGCTGTCGGTGATGGACCAGCTGAAGCCCAGGTTGGCCACGTCGGCCTCCTCCGGGCGCAGGGGCGTGCCCGACGGATTCGGCTGGGTCCGCACCGGGAAAAACTGCGGCGTGCCAGGATTCAGGGGATCGGCGAGCTGCTCCAGGGATGTCTGGGTACCAAAGGCCTGGAACAGCGACGGCGCTCTAAACGAGGTTCCGACTGAGCCGCGCACGGAGAAGGACAGGTTCGGCCGCCAGAGAAACGTTGCCTTGGGATCGGTGGAGTCGACGCCGTCGCCGTAGTCCTCGATGCGGGCAGCGAGCTGGAGGTCTAGTGTCTGACTCACAGGCAGCGCGAGCTCCACGAACGCGGCGGTCACGTCCCGGCTGTTGCCGAAGTCCGGATTGCCCACCAGGAATCGGAAATTATCGTTATTGGCTTGTTCGTTGTAGTCGTAGCTCAACTGCTGGTCGCGGAGCTGGGCGCCGATGGCGATGCCGACGGGTCCACCAGAAATCTCTCCGAGCTCGCCGGTGATCACGCCGTCCAGGGTGGTGAGCTCGTTGGTCGCCTCATAGGCGAAGCCGGCCAGGATATGATTCAGAAGAGCCGGCGAGTTGGCGGCGCCCGTCCCGGTCAGGGCCGAGCCGAACGGGTTGTAGTAGACGCAGCCTCCTGCGCCCGGCATCCCGGTGGCGGGGTCGCAGCCTGATCCGCCCAGGCCGGCCAGAGCATCTTCGAGCCGATCTGTGAGGACGTCTGTGATGGCGGAGAAGATCTCATTCTCACTGATCTGGATGCCGGCGTCGAAGCCCCAACGATCGTTGATATCCCCCGTGAGGCTGGCGGCGAACCGCCAGGTCTCGGAATCGTGGACGCTCTCGATGGCTGTGCCGCCCGCGCCGATCACACGCCCGAGCCACTGGACGTCGGCGCCGAAGGGATTGTCCGGATGTCCCAGGCCGACCGGGGTGAGCCCGGGGATCGGGAAGGAGGGTGAGTTGTTGCGCCGTGCCTCGTTGTCCGCAACGTGGAACTCCACTCGAGCGTCCAGCCGGTCGCTGAAGCCATGGGTCAGCTCGAGATAGACTTGCGTACGATCCTCCTCCGGGACCAGCGAGTAGTAGCCGCCGAAGTCGAACTGGCAGCCGCCGACCGCTACGTCCCCCGCGGGGTTAGGCGCGGCCTGAACGACGTTGGGGACCACCTTGGGGTCCTGGGCGGCGATCGTGCTGCAGTCCGGGTCGACGAAAAACGGCGTCTGCGCACCCGGGACCGGTGGCAGACCCCGGAGCGGTTGGACCGCATCGGCGACGCCGTTGAGATCGGAGTCGAAGGCCGCGGTCCACAGAGGGGCGAAGGCCGGGTTGCCGGGCAACGAGGGAATCAGGAAGGTGCCCGGGTTGCCGACGGCGCTCAGATCATCGGTGGGGCCGGAGAGGCGTCGGTCGTTGGTACTCAGAGGATCCCTGTTCAGGAAGCTGAACGCGGCCAGCAGATGGGTCCGATCGTTGCCGACGCCGTAGAGGCCGCTGAGCTCTGTGTCGTCCTGGGGATGCGCCTCGACGGTCTGCAGGTTGAGCTGCAGGTCGAAGCCTTCGAAATTGCTGCGGGTGATGAAGTTCACCACGCCGGCCACGGCGTCCGAGCCGTAGAGCGCGGTGGCGCCATCCTTCAGGGTCTCGATGCGGTCGAACGCGATCATCGGCGGCAGCGAGGACGTGTCGACGAAGTTCTCGCCGCGGTTCGTCGCGAGAGCCGTCTGCACCTGGCGGCGGGAATTGAGCATCACCAGGGTTGAGCTGACTCCGAGGCCGCGCAGATTGACGTTGCTGGTGCCGGTGGTGAAATTCTGTGTGAAGGCATCGGGCCTGTTTTGTGAGCCGGTGTTTATCGTCAGCCGTTCGATCACGTCGCTGACCTGATTCACGCCCAGCTTGCCGATGTCCTCGTAGCCGATGGTGATCAGCGGAGAGGGCGAATCGAACTGGGACTGCCGGCGGATGTAGGTACCGGTGACGATGACCTCCTCAATGACCGGATTCGCCTGTTGCGGCGCCTGCTGGGCGAGTCCCAGTATCGGGGTCGCGTTGAGGAAGAGACACAGGGAAAGCTTCGTTACCGTTCTCATCGTGTTACTCCCTTCTTGTCCTTGCGCCCGTCACTGGACGACCGTGGTGTCGGTGACCGCGATGGTCGTGCCGCCCGTGACGGCGAAAGTCACCATCTGGGCCTGCATCTGCGCCGTCACAGCGGGGTCGAAGCTGGGATCCAGGAGCGAGGTGTGTTCCCCCGACGTGAAGCGCACGATGCCGCGGGCACCCCCGGCGTCCATCAGGACCGGGTTCGCCGCGCTCACGTCGGTCAGGCCCATCACCGCGGCGATCCGGTCCGTGGGCCCGTTCGGCACCGTGACGTCGCCCAGTACCTCGAGCGCATGGATCGGGTGGTTTCCGGCCGCGGCGGCTGCGTAGTTGAAAGGATCCGCGGGGTCGGCAATGGTCTGCAGGTCGCGAACGTAGGTATCGAAG
>Ga0224508_10000245_pt1 | contig 55631 bp, 53 predicted proteins | sample SF_Jan12_sed_USG_4_FD_170157 | JGI IMG/M metagenome (GOLD analysis project Ga0224508, IMG submission 170157) | Sediment microbial communities from San Francisco Bay, California, United States - SF_Jan12_sed_USGS_21 | ecosystem: Environmental > Aquatic > Marine > Sediment | place: USA... | reverse complement strand
CGAAGGCTGTCGACGCGGCTGCGGCGTGGACCGCGGCTGGGACGAAGGCTGTCGTCGCGGTTGCGGCGTGGACCGCGGCTGAGACGAAGGCTGTCGACGCGGCTGCGGCGTGGACCGCGGCTGGGACGAAGGCTGTCGACGCGGCTGCGGCGTGGACCGCGGCTGGGACGAAGGCTGTCGTCGCGGTGTCGTCGGGCGGGCCGAGCGTGATCGTGACGATGCAGAGGAGTCGCTGCCGCGATTGTTCTCGACGGCAGGTCGACGAGAAGGTCTGCGTTCGGCGGTCGATCCGGCGGACGACGATCGTCCGCGGTCGGCGGATTCATCGGTCCGATCCCGGGTCGTTCGCGGTCGGCTCATGCGGTCGTAGATCGTACGCATCCGCGAATCGTCACCGGTCTCCACCCGAGGCTTTCGCTCCGGTCTCGCAGATGACGGTCGGTTGTCTCCGCCGGGACGGGTCAGTGTTCTTGCATGGGCCCCGCGTGTTGTCGGAGTCCGGTCACCCGAGAATCGATCGCCGCGCTGCAGATCGCCACGCGAGATTTGATCCCTGACGATCCGATCGGTATCCCGCACCGAATCACGGGTAGGTCGATTCCGAACGACGGGGTTGATCCGATTTCGATCGTCCCCACGGACTCGCAGCACCGCTTCTCGTCGAGCCGACTCGGAGTTGGCCAGACGACCCGGCGCGACCCGCGGCGGGCGTGTCGAAACAGCGGATCCGCGGAGCTCGTCTCGGATCGAGTGGACCGGCACCGCGTACCGATCAGAGTATCGGTGTCGGAAGTGTCCATAGCGGACGAAGGTCCACGCATACGGATCGTAATAGCCGTAGTAGATCGGGCCTGCATAGCAGGGCTGGTTCCAGTAGTTCAGCGCGGTCCAGCCGACGTGGACGTTACCCCAGGACCAGGCGACCCAGGCTCCGCCGAAGACTCGGCCGGGGCACCAGCTCCAGCCGAACCCACTGACCCAGTTCCACCGCCCGTAACGGTAGGGCGCCCAGCCCCACGGCTCGGAGGAGACCCAGAAGTAGCCACCGGGGCCATAGTCCCAGCGACCGAGACGGTAGGGACGCCAGCCTGCCGGCACATCGTGCGGCGACCAGACCCAGCCGTAGTCGGCCGTGTGACGCCAACCGCCCTGAGACGAGAGTTCGCGGTAGTACGGGCGGACCTCGTCGGGCAAGCTGTCGTACGCGCCGTCGCCGCTGTTACCGGCGTAGCGGTCGCGTGATTGGTAGAAGTCATCGCGCTCGTCGACCCAACGGTCGAACGAGTCGCTGACAAACGTATTGAACGGTTCGGGCCTTGTCGGGCGTGACGCGTGGCGAACCGTGCTGCGTGTGCCAGCACGAACGATGACTGCGCCATCGGTTCCGACGAGTTCGGCGACCCCGCGCCGGGAGGTCACATCGGTCACACCATTCGCGTTAACCTCGATGCGCAGATCACCGGCATCCAGGACGTAGATCGATGCTGTCGGGGTGTCGATGCGGAACTCCTCTCCGTCGCCGTCGAAATCGGTGAGGGTCAGGATGCGTATCGCGCCTGTGGAGAGTTGAAGGATCGTGTTGTCCTGGATCTCCGCGTAAGGAGACGGCATCGAAAGGAAGGTCAACTCGGAGCCACGGTCAAACCGGACCAACGAACCGTCGCCCAGCTCGACCTCTCCGCGCTGGTCGTGACCCGTGAGCAGCGTGTCACCGGGGTAGATCGGCGTATTGGGACCGACGTCCGATCCCGAATCGCCGTTATCCGTGAGGACGGAGCGACGGACGGTCAGGCCGTTATCTGCGAACTGGATACGCCCGTAGGCACCATCGGCGTAACCGGCGTCGTCGCCCTTCTTGTCGTCGTATCGGTAGGTGTCGTTGCCGCTCTGAGCGGCCAGTGGCGCGAGGGAGGCGATCGCCAGGAACAACCCGATGCTGCTCCACCGAAGGGTCCGCCAGCGATTGGGGGTTTGTTTTGTGCTGTTCATCGTTCTCTCCTTGCGCCGTCGAATTCTCTCTGCCGCACAGTCGGGTCACCGGTGTGAATTGCATCAAACGTGCCAGCTTTTGGGCTCCATTTGCCCGCAAAAGTCCTTGATTTAGGCCTGTAATGGGCCGTTCGTCCTCACCAGAAGTGGACACTGTCTCTGGATGGTGACACCTGCCGGCCGCCAGATGGCTCCCTTGACGCTTTCGAAGGCCCGGTGATAATTTTCGGTTTTCGGACAGATCATGGCCATCCTACCAATCGTTCTCTACCCCGAACCGATCCTCCTCAAGCCGACCGTCCCGGTCGACGGGGTCGATGACGACCTCCGACAGTTGATCCGAGATATGGCCGAGACGATGAACGCGGCCCCCGGGATCGGTCTCGCGGCCAATCAGGTCGGAGACAATCGCCGGGTCTGCGTCGTCGATCTCAGTGCCGGGGAGGAGGAAGGACAGCTGTTCGTCTTCGTCAATCCGAAGATCCTCGATGCCGACGGAACACAGCTGGGCGAGGAGGGCTGTCTCTCGTTTCCCGACATTACATTCGATGTCCAACGGGCGGAGCGAGTTGTCGTCGAGGCCCTCAATTTCGATGGTGAGCCGTTCACTCTAGAAGCCGAGGGTATGTTTGCCCGGGTGATCCTCCACGAATGTGAGCACTTGTCGGGCAAGACGTTTCTGTCCAACCTATCGTCCCTCAAACGAAACCTGATCAAGAAGAAAATCAAGAAGCGGATCGAAGCGGACGACTGGCACCCAGCGGATCCCTCTTGAAGCTGGTCTTCTTCGGCACGCCGGCGTCGGCGGTCCCGACGTTGCAGGCGATCGTCCGCGCGGGGCACTCCCTGGAGTTTGTCGTCACCCGACCCGACCGACCGATCGGCCGCTCCGGGCGAGCTCAACCCACACCGGTGAAACGAGCGGCGATCGATCTGGGGGTCGAGGTCCTGCAGCCGTCCTCCCTTCGCGAGCCGGCTTTCAGGCAGCGGATCGTCGAATCCTCTCCCGACGCCCTCGTCGTCGTGGCCTACGGACGCATGCTCGGACGGTCTCTGCGTGAGGATTGGCCGTTCGGCTCGATCAATGTCCACTTCTCGCTGTTGCCCCGATATCGAGGAGCCGCTCCCGTGCAGTGGGCACTTGCCAACGGTGAGACCGAGACAGGCGTCAGCACCATGCGCCTGAGTCGCGCCATGGATGAGGGCGATGTCTACCTGACCCGGACCGTTCCCATCCTGGTCGGAGAACACGCACCGTCGCTGCAGGAGCGGTTGTCCGTGCACGGCGCGGAACTCCTGGTCGACACGTTGGCCGGACTCACGTCCGGTTCGCTCGACGCAACACCCCAGGATCATAGCCGGGCAAGCTATGCTCCGATCTTGCGACGCGAAGATGGACATGTGGACCCCGCGGGCCAGGCCGGCGAATTAGTGGGCAAGGTGCGAGGCTTCGATCCCTGGCCGGGTGTCTGGCTGATGCGAGGGGGGCGAAGGATCCGGTTGGTGGAGGCCGAGCTCTACGGCGGCCCGCCGATTGAGGGGTCACCCGCGGGAACGCTGGCCCGGGTGGGGGACTCGGTCGTGTTGGTGTGTGGTCAGGGGGCTGCGATCCTCACCGCCGTGCAGCCTGAGGGGAAGCGAGCGATGCCGATCCAGGATGCTCTGAACGGCCGACAACTTGCCATCGGGGATCAACTTGAATCCGCGACCGGCTGACGTCGTGACGGCGCGGGAGCTGGCGGTCGCCACCCTCGAGCGCGTCGAACGGGCGGGGGCCCATGCCCAACCTCTCCTCGACCGAGCGTCGGACCGCCTGAACGATCCACGTGACGTCAGTCTGATGCATGCACTGGTGATGGGTGTCCTGCGACAACGTCGTCTGCTGGATCATGTCATCGAAGGTGCCTCCAGCCGGCCACTGGGTCAGATGGGCCGCGATCTGCCGATTCCGCTGCGCCTCGCGACCTTCGAGTTGCTGTTCCTGGATCGTGTCCCCGAGTTCGCGACGGTCGATGCCGCCGTCGAGGGGATCCGTCGCCGGGGAGGTGGCCCGGCGACCGGTTTCGTTAACGCCATCCTGCGCACCATCGCTCGACAGAAAGATACGCTGCTGCCTGACGACGACGCGGCCCTGGCCCTTCGTTATTCCTATCCGGACTGGTGGGTCGAGCGTCTTCTGAAAACGCGCGACGCGGAGTCCATCGAGGCGATGCTTCGTCTCGGCAACGAGCCGCCCCCTCTCACCGTGCACGTCAACACGACGAGGATCTCCGTCGACCGATTCGTCGCCGACCGAACCACTGAGGGCGTGGCCGCCTGTCGCGGCGAATTTGCGGACACGGCGGTCCACATCTCCGAGGGACTCCGCAGCGTCACCGCCCCCCTTGCCGGCGGGGATTGCTGGGTCCAGGACGAGGCGGCCCAGCTGGTGGTCTCGCTCCTGTCGCCCTGCTCGCAGGCGAGGGTTCTGGATCTCTGCGCCGCCCCCGGGGGGAAGACCCTCCAACTCGCCGCGCGATACGACAACGGTTCGACCGTCGTGGCGGCCGATCGGTACTGGAGGCGGCTCCGAAAAGTTCAACAGAACCTGGCTCGATGTGGACTCGAGGCGCCGCTGACCGCCGCGCTTGACGGATGCGCCGAGCCCTGGGCTCTGCAGGGTCGATTCGATCGAGTCGTGGTCGATGCGCCGTGCAGTGGGACCGGGACCTTGCGGCGCCACCCGGAGATCCGCTGGCGCCTGACGGAAGCCGACCTCCGTCGTTATCGCGAACGGCAGGTCAGGCTCCTGACACGCGCCTGTGAGCGACTGGCGCCAGGTGGCGAGGTGGTCTTCTCTACCTGTTCCATCGAACGGGAGGAGGGGCCGGACGTCATCGAGACCGTGCTGGCAGACCGTGACGACATCGTCGTGGCCTCGGCCGCCGAGCGCGTATCGGGTCGCGCGAGGGAGTTCGTGACCCCCGAGGGTTACCTGGTCACCGATCCGGCCGTCGGTGTCGACGGATTCTTTGCAGCGGTGCTCCATCGGCGTTAGAGTCATGGGGTCTTCTGGCCCCCGGAGATCCGGTTGAAGATACGAGTCCGAATGCCGACCCTGCCGCCCATGCGACGCGTCCTTGCCGCCGCGGCCTGGGGAATTGCAACCGCGACCCTCATGGGGATCGCATTCGTCATGGCGTTCTTCTACTCCATGCGTGGCGACCAACGTGCGACCGAGACTCGGGTGCCGGACCTGCGCGGACTGACACTCGAGGCGGCAGGGGAGATGGCAGGATCCGTCTCGTTGATCACCGAGGTGGTCGACCAACGCCACGATCCCGCCGTCGCCAGTGGTCGGATCCTGCAGCAGGTGCCTCCGCCGGATTCATCCGTGCGGCGGGGACGCCGGATCAAGCTGATCGTCAGCCTCGGGGGGCAGGTGCTCGAGGTGCCGGATCTCACTCACGAGACGTCTCGAACGATGACGATCGAGTTGCGTCGTCAGGGGTTGGTGGCCGGCGACGAGGTGCGTGTGTTTTCTTCGAAGGTTGAAACCGGCAGGATCATCAGTCAGGTTCCACCGCCCCTATCGCCGGCCGTTCCCAACACACGCATCCATCGCCTGGTCTCCAGTGGTTCGCGCCCCATCGTCTGGGTGATGCCGGATCTTACGGGCGAGTCCCAGGCCACGGCCTCACGCTGGCTCGATGCCGCCGGGTTTAGGCGGGGGGCCGTCCGCCGGGTTACGATGTCCGGGCTCGAACCCGGGACAGTCATCGGGCAGTCGCCTCTCTCGGGGCATCCCATCCGAGCACGAGACATCGTCGAACTGACTATCGTTCACTGAGGAGATTGACGTGGCGGCCATCCTTGCACCTTCCATCCTGTCTGCCGACTTCGCCCGACTCGGTGAACAGGTCCGGGCTGTCGAGGCGGGTGGCGCAGGGATCATCCATGTCGACGTGATGGATGGGCACTTCGTCCCCAACATCACCATCGGACCCCTCATCGCCGAGGCCGTCCGCCGTAGCACCGAGTTGCCGGTGGATTGTCACCTGATGATTGCGGAGCCGGACCGCTATCTCGAGGCATTCCGGGAGGCCGGCGCCGACATGATCTCGGTGCACCAGGAGACCGTGCCCCATCTCCATCGGACCCTGGCCAGAATCAGAGAGCTTGGCGCGCGCGCCGGTGTGGTCCTCAACCCCGCCACGCCGCTTTCCGTGCTGGAAGAGGTCCTGGACCAGACCGATTTCGTCCTGCTGATGTCGGTCAATCCCGGATTCGGCGGGCAGACGTTGATTCCAGGCGTGCTCGATAAGGCGCGTCGTCTTCGTCGGACCCTCGTCGAGCGCGGGCTGGATGTTCGTATCGAGATCGATGGCGGGGTGACCGAGGACAATCTTCAGCAGGTGACCGAGTCGGGAGTCGACATGATCGTTGCCGGGTCCGCGGTCTTCGGTGGCGGGGAGCCAACGGAGACGACGGCACGGATGGTGCGGCGTCTGGCGGAGTTTGCGAACCTTGAACAGACCTGCTGACGTCGGTCCGCTGCTTGGCCGTGTAGAGACGCGGGTGCGCTACCCCGAGACCGACCGGATGGGTGTGGCCTATCACGGTCATTACCTGGTCTGGTTTGAATTGGGCCGAACGGAATGGATGCGCGAAATCGGGTTTCCCTACGGAGAACTAGAGGACGAGGGTGTCTATTTCCCCGTCACCCGAGCAGAGGTGCGCTATAGGCGTTCTGCGCGCTACGATGAGCGACTCGTCGTCGAGACCCGTCTCGTGAGCGTCGGCGCATCGCGAGTCCGTTTCGAGTATCAGATCGATGGGCAGGATGGTCGGATGGTGGCGACCGGCGCCACCGAACACGGAGCGGTTGGACCCGAGGGGCGACCGCGTCGTTTGCCGGCCAATCTTCGGGAGCGATTACAGCATGGCGGGAGTTGACGTCTTGAAGTTGCGGCTTGGCCGGGTTGTGGGTCTTGGTGTGGTTGGTCTACTCGTCGCCACGGGTGCGCTCGTCGGTTGCGGGAAGAAGGACCCGCGGATGAACGAGTTCCTCGATGCCCAGGAGCGTTACGACCTTGGCAGACAGCTGATCGCCGAAGGTGAGTTGTCGCCCGCGATCAAGGTGCTGAGCCGCGTGGACTCTTACGACTCACCGAATCGTAAGGAGATCGAGCCACTCCTCCGTCTTGCTCTTGCCGATGCCACGTTCTACAAGGGCAGTTCGCTGGCCTGGATCGATGCCCGCTCGCTGTACCAGGACTTCGTGACGCTTTACGGGGATCACGACCTCGCGCCGTACGCCCAGCTGCAGACCGGGATCTGCGTGTTGCTCCAGATCGTTCACCCGTCGAGAGACCAGAGCGAGACCTTCCAGGCCATCGCGGACTTTCGCCAGGTCGAGACGCGTTGGCCGAGTTCGCTTTACGCAGGTGCCGCACGGACCATGCGGATCAAGGCCGAGTCAAACCTCGCCGAACATGACCTGCTCGTCGGTAGGTTTTACGAAAAACGGGGCGCGCATATCGCGGCTTCCGGTCGCTTCCGGCGAGCGTTGACCGAGTATCCGAACTACTACGACCTGGAAACGGTCTACTTCCTCCTCGGGCAATCGTTGCTGCCGGGCAACACGGAGGAAGGCAAGATCTACCTCAGCAAGGTTCTGGCCGATTTTCCCAGCAGCCGCTACGCCGGTCAGATCCGCAAGATGCTCAGCGACGCGTCCGAGCGGAAATCACGCACGCCGGACGCTGCGGCGGCACCGTGAGTCAAGCGGTTCGCGTGGTCGTTCTGGGCGCGGGTCGGGTCGGTGGCCTGATCGCACTCGATCTCGCCGGCGACGACGGGCTTCAGGTCACGGTCTGTGATCGCGACCCGCAGGCGCTTCAGAGAGTCGCGGGTCCGCGCGTTCGCACCGAGGTCACCGACCTTGCCGACTCGGCGGCGGTCAAGCAGCGGGTCGAATCGGCAGACGTGGTCGTGGGCGCGGTCCCGGGGGCTCTGGGCCATGTGCTGCAGAGCGCGGCCATCGAGGCGGGGACGCCGCTGGTCGACATCTCATTCGTCCCGGAAGATTCGAGTCGGTTGAACGACCTCGCCGCGCAGCGCAACGTCCCCGTTGTCGTGGATTGCGGTGTCGCACCCGGCCTGTCGAACTGGTTCGTCGGACGTTCGGCGGCGGAAATGGACGACGTCCTGGATGTTGAGATCATGGTCGGAGGGTTGCCGGTCACTCGACGCTGGCCGTTCGAATACCAGTCGGTGTTCTCGCCGACAGATGTCGTCGAGGAGTACACGCGGCCGTGCCGGATGCGTCGCGGAGGCGTGGATATCGTCGTCCCACCGCTCACCGAGATCGAGAACGTCGAATTTGAACGGGTCGGCACACTCGAGGCGTTTCTCACCGACGGGCTGCGCTCGCTGCTCGAGACGATCCCTTCGCCGACGATGTGCGAGAAGACGCTCCGCTATCCCGGTCATGCCGACCGGATGGCGATGTTGAGTCATACCGGATTCTTCGACGAGTCACCGATCGAGATTGATGGGGTCATGGTCCGGCCCCGTTCCCTGACGGAGAACCTGATGTTCTCGCGATGGGAGCCGCGACCGGGGGACGAGGAGTTTACCGTGATGCGGGTCGTGGTTCGGGGTAGATCGGCCGGCGAGGAACGGACCGAGCGATGGGATCTCTACGACCGAACCGACCGGGAAACCGGTGCCACGTCGATGGCCCGAACCACGGGGTTCCCATGCGCTATCGTGACGCGAATGGTTGCGGATGGTTCATGGAAAACGGCCGGCATTACTCCGCCGGAGATCCTGGGCGCACGCGCGGACCTGACCGAACGCATGTTGGCGGAACTACGGGGGCGAGGCGTCGAGATCCATCACGAGATCCAATCGACGCCGCTACGATCCTAGAAGAGTGTGTCCCGCCGCACCGTCACCTGATCCTCCAACGCGGGGTAGTGATGGACGAGTTCCTGCGGTGCGGGTGGGCGCTCCCCCGTCAAAACGTGGAGCAATTGGAGTGCATTGACGAGTGCCTGTCCTCGAAAGTGATTGTTCTGGATCGCAACGAGCTGTTCGGCCGGCTTCGCGAGGCTCTCCACGCACCCCGCGAACTCCGCAACCTCGGCACCGGAGTACAGATAGTCGTATCGCCGGTCGCGATTCGTGTCGGCGGCGAACCACTCGCGGCTGTTTCGGCCGTGGAACCGCAGGTAGGCGATCTTCCCGGTGACTCTCGGTATCAGTTTCAGCACCTGACGCGACGCGCGTGGCTGGTCGATGGCGCACCAATTGATCTGGTGCGTCGTAAGCCACTCGAACGTCTCGGGGTGATCCCAGGACCGATGCCGTAGTTCGACGGCCCAGGGGAGCGAGTCGCACGCGAGTCGGATCCGCTCGAGGCGCCGTCGATTCTCTTCGGTTCTGTGAAACCGTTGGGGGAACTGCACGAGGATGCAGAGCAGCCTCCCGGCCGTCGAGAGGGGCTCGAGACCTCGGAGCGTCTCGGAGACGGCACTCTCGACCAGGTCCTCGTGGCCGTGCGTCCAGTCGCGGTGAGACTTGGCGGTAAAACGAAAGTCCGGTCGATCCGCGACGCGGGTCGCCCACGACCGACTGGTCGACGCCGCGACGTGTCGGTAGAAGCTCGCGTTGACCTCGATCACATCGACGAACCGGCTGATCCATTCGAGTCGGTCGAAGCGGGACGAACTCCTTGCCGGATAGACGACACCAGACCAGTCCGGATAGTCCCATCCTGCGAGACCGATCCGTACGCTCCGGCTCACAGCGGGAACTGCGAACCGTCTTCCAGCCGATGAAAGCCCGCCTTTCGCAACCGCTCCAACGCCGGTCCATTCTGAAGAACCGGGTTCGAATGATTGAAGTGTGTGAAGTAGATCTCGCCCCGTTGACCCTTCATCGCGGAGAACCGATCGATGCTCTCTGAAATCAGCGGATGCCCGACACTGCCCACATCGCGGCCGGGGAGTTCATCGTAGGAGTAGAACGTTCCGTCGAGGATGGCGACGTCAACGTCTGCCAACCACGACTCGATGGGTGGCTCCCAGTTGACCCAGTCATCGGTGTCCGGCGCGAAGAGCACACGTGACGTCGGGCCCTCGATCAGGAACGCGACGGTGTCGGTGTACTCGTCACGATGGGGTGCCGGTATCGCGCGGATTCGTAGACCGCCTTCCAGCACGCGCTCGTCGTCCATGGGCATGAGACGAATGTTCTCCAGTCGAACGAGTTGCTCCCACGGTCCGTTGCTCTCGAGGAACGACGCGAACCTCGGCGTGCAATGGACGGGGATTCCCGGTGCGTGCATCGCCTCGAATCCGAGGTAGGCCAGGCCCAGATAGTGTCCGATGTGGGCGTGGGTCAGGAAGATGCCATCGAGGGGTCGTCGATCGACGCGGGCCTCTTCGATTCGTGCCGTGAGCGAGGCCAGCTGCTCGGGGAGGTCGGGCGTGGCATCGATCAGGTAGCGACGTGGAGGATCGACTGTTTCAAGAAGGAGACTCGAGACGCGGCGTCTTGACGCCGGGTCTCGTCGGGCCGCCTCGCAGCGATCGCAACGACAGGCGACATGGGGCAACCCGCCATCCTGGGCGGTTCCGAGAACAAGAACCCGCGGACCGGAAACAGGGCGGTCGGCGTCCTCGGGCCCCTCGCCGCAACCGACGAGCAGGACGGCACTGCACACGATGAGAAGCAGGCCGAGGGCAACCGGGGCGGGGCGGATCATGGAGGCATGGTAACGCCACACCGCTGGGCGGGGATCGCAAAAAAAGGGGCCGGGCTTTCGCCCGACCCCTAATCAGGAGGGAAGGTAGCTATCAGAAATTAACGGAGACACGGAAACGCGGTCGTTCCACCGAGAACCCGCCGGAGACAAACAGCGAGCCTTCGCAATACTCGAAGGGGCGATGGACCCACCGACCTTCGATCCGAACGGGGAAGCGATAGACCGAGTGCTGATGACGATGAGGTCTGTAGTAGAAATCGTCGAAGTAGTAAGGATCATATCGATGAGCCTGGTTTCGGACGATCAAACGGGGCGCCGTGAATCGCTCACGATGACGCGGTCGATAGTGCCGAACCGGCTGGTAGCGATAGTCGATGCCGTAGCGGCCTCGATGATCTCTCGCCCCGTGCCGACGCTTGTGTCCACGGTACTTGGCTCCGTGGGCTTTATGTCCATGAGATTTGTGGCCGTAAGCCTTGTGGCCGTTGGACCGATGACTCTTGGACGAGTTTCGATGACCGGGCCCGTCGAAGGCGGCGGCCGGTGCAGCCGCGAGAAGACCCAGGGTGATCAAAGCTGTCAGGCCGAGGTACCGAGGGATGAGACGTCGCATGTTGATCTCCTTTCGTAGCCACGTCTATTGCGAAGGGCTTGCCAACTCTCCCGAATGTTGTCTAAACCCTTTTACAGGTTTGGTTTAGAGGATATGGCGGGCAGGGTACGGTTCTCCGCTTTCACGAAGATTGTCCTTTGGAGAGGACGTTCTGACGGTCCGGCGTCCGCCGCAGAGGTCCCGTTGGCAGGAGGCGCGGGCCGCGGGCTATCCTGACGCTCTAACCCACAGGTGAATCGACCATGAAACGACCGGAAATCGTTGGAACGACCGTGCTGGCGGTGCGCCGAGATGCCCACGTGGCCCTGGCCGGCGACGGCCAGGTGACCCTGGACCGGCTCGTCGTCAAGGGCAGTGCGCGGAAGGTCCGCCTCCTGGCGGAGGGCTCGGTGCTGGCGGGGTTCGCCGGCGGCGCCGCAGACGCCTTCGCACTCCTCACTCGCTTCGAGGGGAAGCTTGCCGAGTATCCCGAGCAGCTGGAACGCGCGGCGGTGGAACTGGTTCGAGAGTGGCGCACGGATCGCGCGCTGCGTCGTCTCGAGGCGATGTTGATTGTCGCCGACCGAAACAAGACGCTTCTTCTGTCGGGAACGGGAGATCTGATCGAGCCGGACGACGGGATCCTCGCCATCGGGAGTGGCGGCGTAGCGGCGACTGCCGCGGCGCGCGCCCTGTTGGATCACACCGAACTTCCGGCCAGGGAAATTGCGGAGCGCTCGCTTCGAATCGCGGCGGGGCTGGACATCTACACGAACGATCAACTCACGATCGAGGAGCTCTGACGATGGTCTTCTACATGCCGGCTTCCAGCGAAACTCCCGCCATCGACGCGACAGACCTGACGCCTCGTCAGATCGTCGAGGAACTCGACCGGTTCATCGTCGGGCAGGGACAGGCGAAGCGGGCCGTGGCGATCGCGCTCCGGAATCGCATTCGACGCCAGCGACTCGCACCGGAGATCGCAGAAGAGGTCGTCCCGAAGAACATCCTGATGATCGGTCCCACCGGTGTCGGGAAGACCGAGATCGCCCGCCGATTGGCGCGACTGGCCGGATCGCCCTTCATGAAGGTCGAGGCGAGCAAGTTCACGGAAGTCGGCTACGTCGGTCGGGACGTCGAATCGATGGTCCGAGACCTCGTCGAGATCGGCATGGACCTGTTGCGTCAGGAACGTAGCCGGCAGGTCGCCAACCAGGCTCAGCAGGCGGTTCGCGTTCGATTGCTCGACCTACTCCTGCCGCCCCGTCCGCACGTCGCCCGCCCCGTCGGGGACGCCGACTCGCAGACAAGAGAGAAAGAGGAGCAGGCCTCCTGGGAGCGTAGCCGCGCTCTCCTCGAGACCCGTCTGGACAACGGCGAGTTCGAAGAGCGGATGGTCGAGATCGAGGCCGCCTCGTCTTCACAGGCCGCCTTCCGGATGTTCACACCCGGTGGGATGGAAGAGATGGACATGAATCTCAAGGAGATGATGCCCGGGCTCTTTCAGGGAAAGTCGAAGCTGCGCAAGATGACGATCACCGAGGCAAGAGACGCCCTGCTGCGTGAGGAAGAAGAGAAGCTCATCGACGCCGACCAACTGGCCCGAGATTCCATCGAACGGGTGGAGCAGTCGGGAATCCTGTTCATCGACGAGTTGGACAAGATTGCCGGGGGTGGCAATCGGCAGGGACCGGATGTTTCCCGCGAGGGCGTTCAGCGAGATCTCCTGCCGATCGTCGAGGGGACCCTGGTCCACACCAAGTACGGAATGGTTCGGACCGACCACATCCTCTTCATCGCCGCCGGCGCGTTTCACGTCTCGAAACCATCGGACTTGATTCCCGAGTTGCAGGGGCGTCTACCGATCCGCGTCGAACTCGACTCTCTCGGGCGGGATGAGATGGTCCGGATACTGTCGGAGCCCGAGAACTCGTTGCCGCGTCAGTACGAGGCGCTACTTGCCACCGAGGGCGTGACCCTCGAATTTACCGAGGACGGGATCGTCGCCATCGCCGAGGCCGCCGCGACGGTCAACGAGAAGACGGAAAACATCGGTGCTCGACGGCTACCGACGGTCATGGAGCGGCTCCTCGACGAGGTGTCGTTCGATGGGTCGGAGCGCGGCGAGACGCATGTGCGCATCGACCGCCAGTACGTGGTCGATCGCTTACAGGACATTATCGAGGACACGGACCTCTCTCGGTTCGTGCTGTGATCCTGTAGACTCCCCGCATCGTGAGATTCTTTGCGAACAGAACGGTCGAACGATGGCTCCTCGTCTCGTTCCTGGCGTTGCTGACGTTGCTCTCCGGCTGTGGCAAGAAGGGGAGACCCCTGCCGCCGGAGCCACGTGGACCCCTGCCCCCGACCGCGGTCCGGGCTCGACAACTCGGGGAACGGATTCTCGTCGACTTCGTGGTCCCGGGGCCAAGGGGTGCGAACCCGAATCAGACACCCGTTCGGGCCGAACTGGTGCGGGTCGTCTACGGTTCGACCGTCGAGCCCCAGGCCGATCCCGACGCGTTTCGACGTCGAGGTGTCACCGTGGCGGCCCACGACGCGTTACCGCTTGAGAGCGGGCAGACGCTGCAGCTCTCGGACAATGACCTCGGGTCGCTGGAAGACAGCGGGATGGGCTCGACGCTGCGCTACGGGGTGCGTGTGTTGGATCGTCGAGGACGCCCCTCGGCACTCGTCGTCGCGCGGGATCTGGTCCCGATCGCATTCGGCCCGGCGGCTATCGGGTTGACTGGGCGGGCCACCTCCGAGGGGGTTCGTCTCTCCTGGACCGAACCACCCGGTGAAGGCGGGTACCAATACAATCTCTATCGTCAGGAGGTCGGTGGACCTGCGTCGCGCCAGCCGATCAATTCGCAGCCGATCACCGGTACGGAGTATCGCGACCAGAACGTCACCACCGATTCGCAGTATCGCTATGAGATTCGGGTCGCCCTCGCGCCCGATCGCCCATTCCGGGAAGGCCCGCCCAGCCTTGCAAAGACCATCCTCGCCGCAGATCGATTCGCGCCGACCGCGCCGGACGGTCTGGTGGTGGTCAAGGAGGGCGACGGTATTCGCCTGTTCTGGAATCCCGGCACGGAACGCGACCTGGCCGGTTATCACCTCTATCGTCGGATCGATGACGGAGACTGGATTCGCCTGAACGATGCCGCTCTCTCGACACCGTCGTTCCTCGATCGCGATCTGACGACCGGTCGGGTGAGGGACTACCGAGCGACGGCGATCGATAGCTCAACGCCACCCAACGAATCGTCACCGTCCGTCGAGGAGAGTTTCGAGTTGGGAGAAGGCGCTCGTGCGGACGAGACGACCGATGGTTGAGGATCTGCGCTTCGCGAAGATGCATGGCCTCGGCAACGATTTCGTGGTTCTCGACGGGTCGTCGGCATCACGCCTGGGCGATCTTGCAAGCGTCGCCCGGTCTCTCTGCCGGAGACGCGAGTCCATCGGGTCCGATGGATTGCTGGTGGTTTCTCGGGTCGGTCCCGGGAGAGTCTCCGTCGGTTTTTGGAATCCGGACGGCAGCCAGGCGTTCTGTGGAAACGGTAGTCGCTGTGCAGCGCTTCACGCCTATCGGCGCGGCTGGGTCGAAACGTCGATGGTCCTCGAGACTCTTCAGGGCGAGGTGCCGGCAGAGATCGTCGAGGGAGGGGTTGTTCTCTCGCTCCCTCTTCCGACCGATCGAGGCGAACGTGAGTGGATCATCGGCGAGACTCCGCTACAGCCGAGAATAATCGATGCCGGGTGCCCGCATGTTGTCCTGCGCCAACCGGCGGTGGATCAGTTTCCCCTTGATCAACTCGGACCGTCGTTGCGCCACCATGAGGATCTTGGGCCTGACGGCGCCAACGTCAGCGTCTTCGATGACACGAGGATTCGTACCTGGGAACGGGGTGTCGAGGGAGAGACCCTGGCGTGTGGAAGCGGTGCAGTCGCCTGTGGGTATGTGCGCTGGTTGACCGACGGCGTGCGTCGCTCGGATTTTCGGGTTCTTTCCGGAGGCACGATCACGATCGCGATGGAACCGGAAGGTAGTGAGCCTCGACGAGTACGCATGACTGGCGATGCGGCGTACGCCTTCGAGGGTCGGCTGTCGCAGTCGTCCTACGGAGAGTTGTAGCCTCGGCTCTTCCGATCGGAGATCATCTCCGTGATCGCGCTTTCAACGACGCTTCGAACGAAATTGGGTCGGGCGTCCATGTTGAATTGTTCTTCGATCCCTTCGTCGTTCAGAACCTTGTCGGCGATCTCGGCCTCGGCCACCTTCTGGACGAAGTGGTAGGTAATGCGGCCGCGTAGCCACGCGAGTCCATCGCGCAGTCGCTTCAGTTCCAGTTCGGCGATCGGGTCCCCGTGGATTCCGACGATCGTTGCGTACTTGTCGCGAATGAGCGAGTTGAAGAATCGTAGGCTGCCCTCTGCCGACCCGTCCCTCATGTACGGATTCCGATCCGGGTAGATCACGCCACCGATGTAGAGCAGCCGCAGATCCGGGAGCGACACGGTCATGTCACCCCGGCTGTGTCCGCGCTTGAGCGGGAGAAGATCGACCGTGTTGCGCTCGTCATCCAGACGCGTGCTGGAGAGAATCTCCAGGGTGGCCGACCGACGCGGCGGGTCGACCCATCCATCGCCGATCTTGTCGCGACACTCGGCGCCGAAGTCGGACTCGGGATCTTTCATCGTGCGGTTAAAGGCGCTGGAGCCGATGAGCAGAGCGCCGGTGTCGTCGAATCCGCTGGCGCCTCCCGCCGCTTCCGCATGGGGATGGGACAGCACCAGGTAGCGGATGGGTGCGTCGAGTTGTGTCGCCAGTTGTTTCCTGAATAAACCGGCGGACACGGGCGTCGGCTGGCTATCGACGACCAGGAGGCCGTCGGACCGCTCGACGACCAGGGAGTTACTCAGTCGAGGGTTGTCGTCGGGGGCGCGGTAGAGCCAGACACCGTCTGCCAACTCCATCACGACGAATGGACCTGGAGACGCCACCGTCGCCAGGCACGGGACGGCAAGGCTCAGGAACAACGCAAATAGAACGATTCGGGCTGCAACATGCATCCGAGAAATCTACCACCGGCCCCCACGACGGGCCACCGGGACTACTCGAAGCAGGAGCGGGGGAGTAGCGAGGCATCCCCGGAGGCCAGCACCTGGACGCAGGCCTCGTGGAGTAACTCGACGGCGGTTGCCCCTAGAGCGCCGTGACGTCGCTGATAGGTCTCCTTGCCACGGGCAAGCGGTTCTGCCAGTCGCTGCGCCAGGTCACCCGCCTGTCGACCCTGGACCACGGCTTCTTCGTTGTAGAGCCGGATGTCCGTCGCTACAAGGCGCGCAAATCGTCGGGCCGCCTCCAGTCCGGGGTCGGTGGACGTTTCCGCAGGAGCCGCTTCGGCGACAGCCGTCGGCGCGGCGATCGGCACCGCGGTCGGAGCGGCGGTCGGAACCGGGGTCGGAGCGGGGGTCGGTGCCGGTTCGGGCGATGCGGCCCGAGGTACCGGAGCGACGACGGGAGTCGCCGCAGGAGCCGCAGTGGGCATCGCCCTGGGCGTCGAAGGCTTCGGCGTTGCCAGATCTACTTTCTTTCTGAGGAGATCGAGTTCGAGACGAATCCCTGCAATCGCCACCAGCGAATTCAAGAACGGCGGCAACCAGGAACTCCCATTGCCCGACTGCTCCGCATACAGGATGGCGATGGCGCGATCCTTGACACGGATCGCGATGGCGAAACGGGTCTGAGCGGCGTCCTGTCCGAAATCCGGATTGCCTTCGGACGTTTCGCGAATGATCGGGTCTGGCGATTTCGCCGACAGGACGTCGGCAAGAAGACCGGACTCTGCAGGAAGCGTCATTCCCCGTTGTTGCTCGGCTGCGGTCGTATCGAACCCGACCGAGCCCCATCCTTTGAACTGTCCTTGTCGAACCAGGAAGATGGCCGCTCGGGGTGCGGCGAGTCGCGACCCCTCCAGCAGCGCCCTGAAGACCTGGGGAGGACTCTCGGCGCAGGTCAGCGCGAGAATGCGTCTTTCCATCTCTTCGGCAAGCGGCAAAACCGTCGACTGCATTTCTTCATCCACCCTTGCGGTGCGTACGCCCGCGTCTTGCGTTCATCGCGGACCGAAGAACTGTCGTTACAACAACGACTCCAGTTCCGGATAGACCGGAAGCAGTCCCCGTAGGTCCGGAGCCTCACGCAAGACCGACTCGATCTCGACCGCCGCCTCGGGGCGACGGCCGCAGCGGGCGAGCAGGGAGGCCCGTAGGAAACGATAGGTGGGAAGGGGGCGTAGATGCAAGGCGTGATCCCAGGCTTCTCCCGCAAGTCGAAAATCCCCCTGCTCTTCCGCCACCTGGGCCAGATTGCTCCAGGCCACGTGGAACTCCGGGCGACAACGGGTGGCCCGGGAGTAGGCCGCGAGAGCCCCTCTCAGGTCTCCCCGCTCGTGAAGCGCGATGCCCAGGTTGTTCCAGAGTGCGGGATCCGAGTCGTCGGACGTCAGTCCGCGACGGAAGACGTCGATGGCCTCGCGGGGGCACGCACGATCCAGGAGGATGTTCCCCAGATTGTAGGAGCTGGCGGGGTCTCCCGGGGTCGCTGCCAGCGCCTGCCGATAGGCTGCTTCCGCTCGGTCCGGTCGATTCAGCCGTTCCCAGGCGATCCCGAGGTTGTACCAGGGTTCATGACGCCGTCCGTCGAGACGGATGGCCCGCCGATAGCAGACGATGGCACGCTGAAAACGCTTCGCCTCGAGGAAACGATTGCCGAGATCGATGTACTGGTTCGCCACACCCGGAGGGATCTGGGGCGTGGCGGCGGCGGATCGCCGATGGGCCTTCAGGCTACGGTCCCATCTCATCAGAGGGTCTCCCACGAAGATCGAAGCTGCCGCCTCTTCCCTCCGTCCCACGGATGGCCGTTATCTAGCATGACCGGTAAACCGTGGTCAATGCGTCGTTTAGGTAGCGGGAGCCTTCCTTCGTGCCGATCGGGGACGAGGTGGGAATCGCCGGTTTTCCATATAGAATGGCGCTGCATGCGACTTCGCCAGACGGTTGCCGAACCAGCGACGCTCCAGGGGACCGGGCTCCACACCGGCCAACCGGTCACCCTCTGCCTGCGGCCCGCCGCTGCGGGCCGTGGAATCCGGTTCATTCGCAGTGACCGGGGGGGGATAGAGATTCCCGCCCGACTCGAGTACGTCGGGCCGAGTTTCTACGCGACCGTGCTGCAACACGAGGGTGTCACGGTGTCGACGATCGAGCATCTGATGGCGGCCCTGTATGCACTGCTGGTGGACGATGTCGACGTGGTACTCGATGGTCCCGAGGTACCGATCCTGGACGGTTCATCGAAGCCGTTCGTGGATTGCATTCTGGATGCGGGACTCAAGTCTCTGGACATGCCCCGTCAATACATCACGCTCATCAAACCCATTCAGCTCGAAGTCGACGAGAAGCGAATTGCCGCCTACCCGTGTCGTGAGTATCGCGTCACCTATGCGATTGACTTCGATCATCCGAACTTGGGCTACCAGGAGTTGACGACGAGTCTGTGGGGGAACTCGGCGTTCGCAGACAAGCTAGCCCCGGCACGGACGTTTACGTTCGAGCGCGAGGTCGAGGCGTTGCAAAAACAGGGCCTGGCGCAGGGGGGGTCTCTGGAGAATGCCGTGGTCATCGGGGAGCAGGGTGTTCTGAATGACTCGCTCCGATTCGAGGACGAATTCGTCCGGCACAAGATGCTCGACCTGACGGGCGACCTGTCGTTGATCGGCCATCCCCTGCGTGCCCACGTGGTTGCCTACCGCGCGGGGCACGACCTCCACGGGCGCTTCGCGCGTCGCATCTTGCAGGCCCGAGACAGCTGGTACCTGGCACCGTGGGATGACAACAACGACGCATCCGAACCCTCCGACCGGGCCGTCGCACAATGACGGTGCGTCCAGGGCCGCACCTGTGCCTGGTAGGGCTCGTGGTCCTGTTCTGGGTCGCACCCGCATGGGCCGATTTTGCCGAGCCGTCGGTCACGCTGACCGAGGCTCGAGTCGACGACCGAGGGGCCCTTGTCTCTTTCGAGATTCACGGGGGCCTACCGAAGGAATTGCTGGAGAGAATCGAGTCCGGCACACCGGTGACCTTCCGCCATCGGCTCGAACTGTTCGCCCGCCGTCCGTTTCCGATCCCGAATCGCGTCCTGGGTCGGACGACCGTCGATACCCGGGTGGAGTACGACACGCTGGGGAAGCAGTACGTCCTGTCACGGACGATCCGGCTGCGGGCGCGCAAGAAACGCGCGCAGCCGCCGACGGAAGAGCATGAGGTTACCGACTCCGTCGAGCGGATGGTCGACTGGATGACCCGGCTTGACGATCTGGCAATCGACGATGCCGGCAGCGACAAATTCAACGACTCGCGACGGGTACGTGTCACCACCAACCTCGGTCGTCGCTACATCATGTGGATCTTCCCCGCCAGCCTCTCCGTCACCGCCGAACAACCGCTGCGTCCGTGATGGCTTTCGGAGGTCGCACCGCACGCTGGCTGTCGCTGGCAACTCTGCTCGGGATCTCGGTCTGGTGGGTGTATCGCTACTTCGATCGTCTCGCCGAGGCCGGCGCCCAGGAAGAGCGCGTCACCTGGATGTTGCCCGCGCTATCCATCGCGGTGGTCGTCCTTGCGCTGGCTCTCGCGTGGGTGATGATTCGAAACCTCGTCAAGCTGATCGTCGATCGCAAGCGAGGGATCCTCGGATCGAGATTGCGCACGAAGCTTGTGTTCTTCTTCTTCGCGCTGGTGTTACTGCCTGCGACGGTTTTATTCGTCGGTTCATCGCAGGTCATCAAGCGGACCGTGGAGGCGATCCTCGCGAAACCGATCCGTGACGTCAACGCGCAGACCCGGATCATGGTCGATCGCTGGAGCGACTACTTCAAGGAGCAATCCCTTCAGCGTGCCGTAACCCTGGCGACGGACCTGCAAGATCTCGGCGTTCTTCACTTACCCGAACCGGATCGTACCAACGCACTCCGCGATGCGTTGGCCCGCGCCCAGCGAGGGGAATTGCGTCGGGTCGTGCTGATTGCCGTGGAGGGCAGGGACGTCGTCCGATTGGACCCACTGACCGAGGATGGCGACGAGGAAGAACTCGCGCGACTGTCGCGAATGGCCGTCCGGGGGGCGGCCGAACAAGACGGCCCCGTAACCCGCATCGAAGCCTTTGGTGCGGGCCTGTTCGCGTCTGCGGCCGTGCCGATCGACGGTCCGGAACGAGTCTGGGTTGTCCTCGTTGGCGAGTTGCTGCCGACCCGACTCGCCGGCGATCTTGACGAACTCGCCGCCGCCGATCGGGCCTATCGGCAGTTTCGCGCGAATCGACGCGACATGGTTCGACTGTACGTCCGTCTGATCGGATTGATCTTCCTGGTTACGCTCTTCGCGGCGACGTGGATGGGACTCTACCTCGCTCGACGTATCACGGAGCCGTTGCGAGAGTTAGCCGCTGCCGCCCGTGAAATTTCTGCCGGAAATTTGGAGGTCCGTGTCGCGAACACGTCCGGCGATGAAATGGGCATGCTTGTGGACGCGTTTAACGAGATGGCGGGGGAGTTGCAGGAGAACCGTGCGGTGATCACGCGCTCGACCGCCGACCTGCGTCAGACCAACCAGGCGCTTCAGGAACGGCGTCGTTACATCGAAACCCTTCTCGCCAATCTCTCTCACGGTGTGGTCTCTCTGGATCGTGACGGGTACGTGACAACTGCGAATCCGGCCGCAGGCAAGATCCTGGGAATCGACGTCAGCGTCGGGATGCAGTTGACGCAGGTGTTGGGGGAACAGGGGCTCGCTCCTCTGGCTCACCTGGTGGAGGAGGCGGGTGCAGCCGACACCGAGTCGGTCAGTAGCGATCTGCGTCTCGATATCGAGGATCGTTCGATGGCACTCGCCGTGCGGGTCTCGCCGCTACGGGGGCACGCCGAGAGACGACTCGGAACGCTCTTGATCGTCGAGGACCTGACCGAACTTCTGCAGGCCCAGAAGGCCGCGGCCTGGCGAGAGATTGCCCGACGCATCGCCCACGAGATCAAGAATCCGCTCACGCCGATCCAGCTTGCCGCCCAGCGTATTCGCAAGAAATTTGCGACGGGCGCACAGGACCTCGGGGAGGTGGTGCCGGCCGCGACCGAGTCGATCGAACGGGAGGTCGGCGGCCTCAAGCGGTTGGTCGACGAGTTCTCGAAGTTTGCGAGGATGCCGGAGTTGAACCGACATCCGGTCTCGTTCGGCGACATCGTCAGTTCGGTGCTGGAGTTGTATCGCGGCGCCCAGGATGTCACGTGGGACATCGAGATCGCGGATGGGCTGGATTCGATAGATCTGGACTCCGAGCAGATGCGACGGGTGATGATCAACCTGATCGACAACGCGATGGCCGCGATGGAGAACCGCGGTAGGATCCGTATCGTCGCCCGGTCGCCCAGAGGGGATGGTTCGCTTCGCGTGGAGTTCAGCGACACGGGTCCCGGCATTCCCCCCGGTGATCGTGACAAGATGTTCAGCCCCTACTTCTCGACCAAGAAACGCGGTACGGGCCTGGGGCTTGCGATCGTGCATAAGGTGGTAACGGACCACGGTGGGACCATCCGAGTTACCGACAACGAGCCGGAAGGGGCCATGTTCGTCATCGAGATTCCGGTCTGACGCGATGGAGAGTTGATGTCCGATCCTGAAAACAGAATCCTGGTGATCGACGACGAACCCGGCGTGCGGGACTCGCTGGAGGCGGTGTTGCGTGACGAGGGTTTTCACGTCGACACGGTCGGGAGCGGCGAGGCCGGCCTCGAACAGTTGGAGGCCGAAGACTACGCCGCAATCTTCCTGGACGTCTGGTTGCCGGGCAAGGATGGACTCGAGACGCTGACGGAGTTGCGTCACTCCGGTCACGACGCCGAGGTCCTCATGATCTCCGGGCACGGCACCATCGACACCGCGGTGCGTGCCACGAAGTTGGGGGCGTTCGACTTCGTGGAGAAGCCGCTCTCGCTGGAAAAGACGTTGCTGGTGCTTCGTAACGCGCTACGTCAGCGACGCCTACGTCGTGTCAACGTGAAACTCCTGGCGCAACTCTCGCGTGACACCGCCATCGTCGGAAAGTCTGCAGCCGCCCGCGGGCTGCGGTCCGATGTTGGAGCCGCGGCAGAATCGGATTCGGCGGTCTGGATCATGGGCGAACCCGGGACGGGCCGGGAGACCGTCGCGCGAAGGATCCATGGCCTCGGGCAGGACGCGGCCGGGCCGTTTGTCGACGTTCGTTGTGGGGCGCTGGCGTCGGAGCCGGCGCGAATCGCGCTCTTCGATATGGGTGGCGCGGGGAGAATCCGTCTGGCGTATGGCGGGACATTGATGCTCACCGATGTCGATCGACTGGACGCGGACGATCAACGACGCCTCGCCGACGTGTTGCGGGAAGAACAGACGACCCGTCGCCTGCGGGTTCTCACGATCATGAGACATGACGCCGCCGAGATCGACACGGCTCTTCATAAACAGTTGGCCGTCATCCGGATCGACGTCCCCCCGTTGCGAAAGCGACGGGAGGATATCCCGGAGTTTGCCGAACGTTTCATCGTCGAGCTTGCAGAGGAGTACGGCGCCGCGCCCATCCGCTGGACGAACGACAGCCTGGCCGCGTTGCAGCGGCACGATTGGCCCGGAAACGTGGCCGAACTCCGCAACCTCGTCGAGCACTGCGTGATGTCTCATGGCGGGCCGACCATCGAATCCAGCGATCTACCGGCGGAGCTCGGTGGGCGGGGACGTCCCGTCGTGGATCTGTATGGAGATTTCGAATCGCTAGCGAACGCCGTCGAGGAGTTTCGCCGTTTTCATGCAGGTCGCGCATTGGAACGGGAGCAGGGCGATCGATCGCAAGCGGCTGAACGGCTGGGAGTGTCCGAGGAGGAACTCGAGCGACTGGTCGCAGGCGACTAGTCTCGATCGTCCTGACGAAGAAGCCCGCCGACGCCGTAGGCCAGGAAGCCGCAGATTGACGTCGAGAGCAGCGCCAGGCCGGCGGCGACCCCAACGCTGATCGCGAGGATCAATGTCGGCCACTGGGCTGACGCGGTCAGCGGCGCAAGCGCGTTTCCGGCACTGACCAACGCGATCCATGCCATCCCTGCGAGGGAGACGATCTGGTCCAGAATGGGCAACGCCGTCTCGTACTCGGGACTGGGCATGGCCGGGTACGTTCGGGCGATCCCCGCGGGGAGTTGGGTGGAGGACCACAGCCATGTGCCACCCATCAGTCCGCCGAGCACGGTCGCGAGACGCAGGCCGCGTCTGCGACGCCGTTTCTCAGCCGGGGGAGGCCCATCCGGCAGCCCCGCCATCACGGATGCGACAACATCATCGCCAATGCTGAGTTCCGGCAACCCTTGTTCGAGGAGGACAGCCAGCCGACGCTCGCGGGCATGAACGATCTTGCAATGCGTGCAATCCGCGTCGTGGTGGGCGACACGCATGGCTTCGATGGGCGTCGCTTCCCCTTCGATCACCCGACTGACCAGCGGCAAGATCTTGGAGCATGCTTCGATCTTCATCGTCAACTCTCCGAGCCGAGCAGATCCGATAGACGGTTCTTCATCATCTCACGTGCACGGAAAATCCGGTTCTTCACCGTACCGATCGGTAATTCGGTGATGCGTGCAATCTCGTCGTATCGGCAGTGTCGATTGTGGCGCAGCAAGACCAGCTGACGATAGTCCGCCGGCAGTTGGGCGATCGCTTCTTCAAGACGTTGGGTCAGCTCCCGATAACGGAGCATCTCGTCGGGATCGGGGCTGTTTCCGGCAACCGTGCTCGAGGTAGCCGTGCCGGTCTCACGGTCGGTCTCGGCGTCGAAGGAGCAGGTTGCGGGACGGCGCTTTCTGAGGTGATCGATGGCGGAGTTGGATGCGATCCGATAGAGCCAGGTCGTGAACCGGTACTTCGGATCGAACGACGCCAGCGAAAGGTAGACCTTCAGGAAGACCTCCTGGGCCAGTTCGACGGCCGTCTCTCGTTGGCCGGTGTGCCGATAGAGGTGGCTGGCCAGGGGACGCTGATGACGCCGAACGAGGACCTCGAACGCCGAGCGGTCACCGCCAACGGCCAGGACGACCAGGTCCTCATCGCTGCGTGGGTCGTCGTCGTGGCGGGGTCTTCGAGGACGAACGGTGGTCGATTGGAGCTCGCTTGCCAAGGACATCCTCCGGCGCGGGAGATCGCCCGTTCGAGCCGCGCCTGCTGTTATTACGACGGCCCGCCGGAATGGTTTCACCTCCAAAGAGGCTACCATCGGGACCGACGACCGGCTCCCTTTGCGGATTGACATGAGCCCGGTCGACCGTGTTAGGATATCGCGGTCTGGCTAACCCTCTATGGCATAGGGACTTGGAGCGAGTCACGTGTCCCCAGGTCGAGCCGTAAGGATGGATCTAGTCCCTCTCTCACCGCAGGTGAGCAAGCAGATCGAGTCGGTGCTTGCCGGGGATTCCCCGGACGGAGGCACCCCGTGGGCAGCACTCCGCGCGCTGGCGTCGACCCACGGCTCAGGCGTCTACAGCGAGGTGGTCGAGCGGCTGGTCCATATCGAATTGGGCGGGGAGGCGGCGGCCTCGTTCCTCGATCGGATCGCCGTCCATCAGGCCGATCTGGCGGCAGGTCTCGGACGTGACCCGGGCTTCATGATCGCGGTGGCCGATTTCAGTACCAACATCGAACCTGTACTGAAGAATCCCGCCGTCGTCGAGACCGAGTTCTTGCGTCGCATCGAGCGGTCCGCCGTGACGGATTCGCTGACCAGCCTTTTCAATCGGCGCTACCTCGATCGGGCGCTGCGAATCGAGATGCGCAGATCGGAGCGCTATCGGCGGGATACGTCGCTCCTGATGCTCGATCTCGATCGGTTCAAGGAGATCAACGATCGTCGGGGGCATCGCTTCGGCGATCGTGTCCTGACGACCGTCGGTAGCGTCATGGCGAGAGCTGTACGAGAGGCCGATGTCGCCTGCCGCTTTGGCGGTGAAGAGTTTGCGGTGATCCTCCCGGAGACGGATCGTCTGGGTGCTTTGACCGTCGCCGAGAGAATCCGTCAGGCCGTGTTTACGTGTTTCGATCGTCATCCGATCGAGGGTCAAAAGATCCGCGTCACGGTCTCCGGGGGGATAGCGGTGAGTCCTGCCGACGGCTCCGACGTGGAGACTCTCACGGAGCATGCCGATCAGGCGCTCTACCGGGCGAAATCGCTGGGTCGAAATCAGATCAGCATCTACTTCGACGAGAAACGGCGATCGACCCGTTATCCGGTTCGACCACGGACCCTCGCGCGGGTGGCGGCGAAACCCGCAGGCACGCAACGGGTACGGCCGGTAAACCTCAGCCTCGATGGCGCCCTGTTCGCGACGGAGATTTTTCTGGCTCCATCGCAGACCGTCGAGTTCATCCTCGGTCAGCGCGACCCTCTCGTCATGCCGGCGACGGTTGTGCGAGTCGAGGAGGACGATCGGGCCCGAACCCGCAACGTTGCAGTTCGGTTCCTCTGTCGAATGGCACCCGAGGCATTGTCTCACCACATCGTCACGCGTCGCAGGAACACACAGCGAGGCCAATCGCGATGATTCCCCACGAGAGACTCGACGCGTTGCGCAGTCGGTTGGTCGATCTTCTGGCGGAGGACGCACACAACGTCGACAGGCTCCTCTCGCAACTGCAGGCGTTGTCGCACGAGACGGGTCTCGACGTTCACGCGGCTGCGTTGCTGATATTGACCCGGCTCACTTTTCGTGAAGACGAGGCGCGACGCCACTGGGAAGCGATTGTCGGGCATCGCGAGAAGATGGGCGAAACACTCGGGAGAGATGTCGGTCTCCGTGTGGCGCTGATGGACTACTTCGTCAACGAGAATCGGAATCTACTGCGACCAACGCTCATCGATCTCGAGATGGTCGAGGCTGCCGAGCGTGAGACGCCCAACGATTCACTCACCGGACTGCTCGCCGATCTCCCGTTCCGAACGGCGGTTCAGAAGGAATGTCGTCGAGCACGTCGCTACACCCAGAAGATGTCGGTTGTCGTCTTCGATATCGACGACTTCGAAGAAGTGAACCTGCGAAACGGTCGGGCGTTGGGGGATCGGCTCCTTCGGGAGGCTGCCATCCTCGTGAGCAACAAGATTCGTGACATTGACATCGCGGGTCGCCCGGGCGAAGACGAGCTGACGGTTTTGCTGCCCGAGACGGACGGAAATGGCGCCCTCCTGGTGGCGGAGAGATTCCGCCGCGAGTTCGAGAGCTATTTCGCACGTCGAGAGTGCCAGGGGCGCCCGGTCCAACTCAAGATCTCGGCGGGCGTCGCTTCGTACCCTGCAGACGCGACGTCGGCCCACGAGTTGTTGGAGCGTGCCGCGCAGGCTCTGTACTCCGCGAAGGCAGGCGGCAAGAACATGGTGCAGCGCTACCAACCCGAGCGTCGTCGGTTTCTCCGCCTCGAGTTGGAGCCCGGACGTTTCGAGATCGAGGTGCTGTCTCCGCGAGAGGCGGGTCGTGGAACCCTTCGCGACCTCAGTCACAGCGGCTTGCTTTTCACGGGTCCTGAGCCGCTGGAGGTCGGGGAGCGGATCGAGATTCGCGTGACCGGAGGGCAAGAGGAGCGCGGGCATCCACCGCTCAGCGCCCGGGGTCAGGTCGTGCGTCTCGAGGAGCTTCCCATTCAGTTTCCGGTCCCAGCGGAGACCGAGGAGGCTGGCGATCGTTACGAGATCGGGATGGCGTTCGATCTCGGCTCTCTCGGTGGCGGCGACGACCTGCTCGAGTTCCTCGAGTGGACCCGACGGAATGTTGTCGGAACAACGACGTGACCCGCGCCATCGGGATCGACACGGCGACCGCCATGGCCGAGGTCGCCTGCGTCGAGTTTGACCGAACCAACGACTCGGAGCCGCGAGTCTGCTCGACGGTTCGCCGCCCGATGAAGGGCTCCCACGCCGTCCATCTGTCCGCGTTGCTCGATGAGGCACTGGAGGAGGCCGGCTGGAATCGAACCGACCCCGAGGGCTGGGTTGCGGTTCGCGGTCCCGGTTCGTTCACGGGTGTGCGGATCGCGCTGGGCGCGGTCCAGGGTCTTGGGTTTGCGTCCGGACACACCGTCAGAGGCGTCGATCGGCTAACGGCCATGGCTGCGAAGGCCGGGCGGGGCTCGCTTCCACGAGTCCCGTTGATGGGTGCGGGGCGTGGAGAGGTGTACGGCGCCAGGTTCGATGCCACGGGTATGCCCCCCGTCGTACGAACCCCTCCGTCGGTTGCCCGGCCCGCTCATTTCCTGGACCCGAATTCACCGGCACGTGTCGTGGTCGATCGAATCGGTGAGATCGACGGGTTGGACGCCAAGATGCTACCGACGGGCTACGTGCTCGAGGAGTTATCCGCCGGTATTGCGGCGGCTGCCACCGCACTCGCCTTCGACGAGACCTTTCTTGCAACCGACGGTGCGCCGGTCGCACCGCTCTACATCCGACCGTCCGATGCAGAAATCAAGCGCAGGGGATGAGCGGTTGGAGATCCTGACGTCAGACCATCTGCCGGTGGTGGGAGAGTTGGAGGCTCGTTGCTTCAGCGCCCCGTGGTCGGTCGACGGGATTCGGGAGACACTCGACGAAGGCGGCAGCGGGACGGTCCTCCATCGCGGAGACCTGCTCGTCGGCTACCTCCTGACACGGCGCCTTCCGGTTGGAGTTGAGATTCTCAAGTTGGGAGTCGAGCCGAATCAACGCCGGCGCGGTTTCGCTCGCAGGTTGGTGCAGGATGGCCTTCGACGTTGGACTGCGGATGGCGTCGAGAGTGTCTGGCTCGAGGTTCGCGAATCCAACAATGCTGCGCGACGTCTCTATGCAGGCTACGGATTCGTGGAGGTGGGACGTCGCCCGCACTACTACCTGGCGCCGGTCGAGGATGCTCTGGTATTGAGCCTCGACCTTGGCGAATTCCCGGACGGGGAGCGGTGATCATGAAGCTGGATCGAGAAGCCTGGCAGTTCGTCCTGCCGCTAGCGGTCGTTACAGCGCTGGCGTTCTGGTGGCACCCGCTCGCAGGTTTGTTGCCGCTTCTGGCGTTGCTGTTTACGGGCTGGTTCTTTCGTGACCCGGCCCGCGATTCCGAGGTCGCGGTGGAAGGCTGGCTAGCGCCCGCCGACGGTCGAGTGTTGGCGACCCATCCTGAGCGACTCTCGATCTTCATGAACGTCTTCAATGTCCATGTCTGTCGATCGCCGATCGCCGGTCGAGTGACTCACGTCGAACATCACGACGGTCAGTTCCTTGCCGCCTACCGCGATGACGCGCCGGACGCCAATGAGCGTACGGAAATCCTCGTGGAGGGGGACGGCGGCCCCTGCCGATTCGTCCTGGTCGCCGGTCTCGTGGCGCGTCGGATCGTCTGTCGGGTTCGCGTGGGCGATACGGTCAAACGTGGCGATCGGGTGGGAGTGATCCGATTCGGCTCCCGGGTCGATGTTCATTTTCCGGCGGGTCGCAGAACCAAGCTCTCTGCCGGGGACCGAACCGTGGCCGGCGAGACACCCATCGCCTAGGGACGGGCGTCGGGTTCCCCGCTAGGGATATAGTGTGGGCTGGAGCTCGGAGATAGATGATCAAACCCAGACGCAAGCGCCGCCGCGGAATCTACCTGTTGCCGACACTGTTCACGGTCGGGAATCTGTTCTGTGGATTCAGCGCGATCATTCAATCGATGGACGGGCACCTCACAAGTGCCGCGATCTTGATCGTCGTGGCCGGTGTGCTTGATGGGCTCGACGGGCGAATTGCACGATTGACCAACACGACATCGGAGTTCGGCTTCGAGTTCGACTCGTTGGCCGACCTCGTCTCGTTCGGTCTGGCTCCCGCCGTGCTCGCGTACGCGTGGGTCCTCAAGCCGTTCGAGCGAGTGGGGTGGCTGGTCGGGTTCATCTTTGTTGTCTGCGCCGCCATGCGTCTTGCTCGATTCAATCTCCGGAACACGGTTCAGGAGAAGCGCCACTTCGCGGGTCTGCCTTCACCCGCCGCAGCCGGAATCTTCTCGAGTCTGATGTTGACGTTCCCGAACGCGTTCAATGAGGGAACTGCGGTCGCGGCACCGATAGCGATCGTCATCTTCCTTGCCTTGTTGATGGTCTCCCGTGTCCGCTACCCGGCGTTCAAGGATCTGGGACTGAGCGATCGCAAGTCGTACTTCGTCGTGTTGCCGGTTGCGGTATCGATCGTGGCCATCGTGCTCTTCAGAGAATGGGCACTGCTTGGGATGGGCGTCGTTTACCTGTTGTCCGCGCCGGTCAGTGGTCTCTGGTCCTGGCGTCGTCGTTCACGTCGAGAATCGCAGGCCACGTCGGCCGAGGAGAGCGTCGGTGACGGAACTCCAGTCCGCTAAACCATCGAAATCCGGGACTGCCCGGGTTGCGATCCTCGGAGCCGCGTCTCGCGAAGGGGTCGCGATTCGTGACGTCCTGACCGAGAGACGGATTCCGGGATCCCGTGTCGATCTGTTTGGCGATGACGGTGAAGAAGCGCAGATCGGTGAGTACGCGGGGGAGGCCAGACTCATTCAGCCGCCGATCTTCGAGGAGATTCGAGAGTTCGACGTCGTGTTCGTGTGCGAGGCCGGACCGGTGGTGGATAAGCTCGTGGCCGATCCGACACGAAACGGCGTCGTGATCGACGTCACCGGCACGATTCCACCGTCGAGCCAGGCGCTTCTCGTCGACCTGGATCTTGGGTCCGAAGAGGCACCCACTGGGTCGGTGCTGATAGCGCCGCATCCGCTGACGCTCATCCTGGCGAAACTTCTGGCACCGATCCAACGCCTGGTCGATCTGGACGACGTGGTCGCCACGGTACTTCGTCCCGTCGCGGACTTCGGCGAGAAGGGGATCGACGAACTTCGTGAGCAGACGGTGCTTCTCCTGAATTTCTCCGAGGTCCCGACCGAGGTGCTGGGGCAACAACTGGCGTTCAACGTCGTCCCTGCCGGCCGTCTGTCGTGTGAGACGGCCGACGAGACGGATGTGATTCGCGGACAGGTGCAACACCTGGTGCGTTGGGATCGACCCCGGCTGAGCTTGTCATTGATTGCGGTCCCGGTGTTCTACGGGCATGCGCTACAGATCAGTCTCAAGCCGTCCTCCGCGATCGACGTCGATGTGTTGCGTGCGGCGATGGCCGCGGCCGATATCTCGTTGCCCGAAGGGGATGCCGCGGCGCAGACACCGCTGGACATCATCGGCGAGGAGAGACTGCAGGTCGCACGGATCGACGTCGAGGACACCGGTCGCATCTCCCTCTGGGCGATTGCCGGGGAAGCACAGAAGCGAGCGGCGAGCCATGCGGTTCGCCTCGCGGGCGCCGTGAAGCCGTTGTAGCCCATGGCGTACTCTTTCTTCCTCGCACTCCGTTATCTTCGTGTTCACCGTGGTCACACGTTTCTTTCCGTGATCACGTTGATCTCCGTTGCCGGCGTCGCCGTCGGAGCCGCGGCCCTGGTCATCGCATTGTCGCTGATGGCCGGGTTCGAGGCCGACGTGCGAGATCGGATCCACAGCGGAAGCGCCCACCTGACCGTCACCAGTCGATTCGAAGATACGTTTGGCGATGTGGAGACGCTGCTTGCGGCCGTCCTCTCGGTGAAGGGTGTTGAGGCCGCCGGTCCCGTTCTCTATTCCCCCGCGATGATCACAGCCGACGGAAACGGTTCGACCCCTCAGTACATCCAACTGTACGGCGTGGACCCCTGGCGGCATACCGCGGTCGTGCTTGGTAAAGACCCCGAGCCGACGGCTTTCGAGGCGTTGGCCAACTCCTCTGCGGGGCGCCGCCCCGGAATGGTGCTTGGCGAACAGCTCGCCAGGACCCTCGGCGTTACGACGGGGGATGAAGTGAGGGTGCTGGTCCCCCGGGTCGGGCTGACACCCTGGGGTGTCGCACCGCAGAGTCAGCTATTCGAGATGGTCGGAACCTACCGCTCCCGACACTTTCAGGAAGACTCCCAGCGGGCGTACATCCAGGTCCCCGCGGCGCAACGCCTCCTGCGCGCCCCGGAGCAGGCGACCTGGGCAGAGGTGCGGTTACAGGAGATCGACGACCTGCCGGTGATGAAGGAGCGCCTGCAAGAGGCGCTCTTCCCAGAGTGGATCGTCGTCGATCTGATCGAGCAGAACAAGGACCTCCTCAGGGCTCTCAACACCGAGAGGATCTTGTTGTTCCTGGCGATCGGTCTGATCGTGGTTGTCGCCGCCCTGAATATCGTCTCGACGTTGATTCTGATGGTCAACGACAAGATCCGCGATATCGGTACCCTGACCGCGCTCGGGGCCCGCCCGACGGGTGTTGCGGCCGTGTTCGTCCTTCAGGGACTGGTCATCGGGATTCTCGGCACCATCAGCGGTCTGATCCTGGGCACCGCGATCTCTTACTGGCTGCACGCCGGCGAGGTCATCCAACTCAACCCGGACGTCTACTACCTCTCGTTCGTTCCGTTCCAGACTCGGCCCATCGACCTCGTCTGGATCGGTGTTGCCGCGCTTGCCGTCTCGCTGCTGGCGACCATCTATCCGGCATCGAAGGCGGCCCGACTGCGTCCGGTGGAAGCGTTGCGTCATGACTGATTCCTCGAGAGTCGTTTTGCGTGCGGAGGGGCTTGGCCGCACTTATCGCTCGGGACCCAGGCCGGTCACCGTTCTGGATAATCTCTCCGTCGAGGTGAGCGCGGGAGAGTCCCTCGCGATTGTCGGTGAGTCCGGAGTCGGCAAGTCGACGCTTCTCCAGCTGATGGGTGGGCTGGATCGACCGGATTCGGGGGAGCTCACCGTCGACGCCGTGGACCTGCGTCGGGCATCCACCGAGCAACTGGGAGAGTTCCGAAATCGTTCGGTGGGCTTCGTCTTCCAGGCCCACCATCTGTTGCCCGAATTCACGGCGCTCGAGAACGTCGAGATGCCGTTCCGGATCGGCGGGCGCCTGTCGGGGGCTCGTGATCGCGCAAGAGCGGTCCTCGCGGATCTCGGGCTGGAATCCAGGTTGGATCATCGTCCCGCAGAGCTGAGTGGTGGCGAACAGCAGCGCGTCGCGATCGCACGAGCGGTCGTGGGCGGCCCCAAATTGGTCCTGGCCGACGAACCGACCGGCAACCTCGATCCAGGGACAGGCGCGAAGGTCTTCGACGTCCTAAGCGAGCTCCAGCGCGAACAGGGGTTCGCCCTGGTCCTCGCGACCCACAGCGAACGGCTCGCCGCGGGCTGCACACGGATCTTGCGCCTCGCGGACGGGGGGCTGCACCCACTGTCCGAGGACGAACGAGAGTCGTACTTTCGAGGGCTTGGCGTGTAACCCCCCCCAGGACCTATGCTATAGATGAAGCGGGAACTTCCGCTGAACGTCATGAAACGGGGCGGTAGGCTTGATGTTCGAAAAGCTGACAGAAAAAGCGAAACGAGTCCTCTTCCTCGCGCGTTACGAGGCCAGCCAGCAGAGCGCGCAGCACATCGGCTCCGAGCACATCCTCCTGGGGCTCCTCAAAGAGCCGGAAGAGTCGATTCGAGAGCTGTTCAACCGCGCCAATGTCTCGATCGATTTACTCCAGGCGGAACTCGAGCGCCGGGGTCCCATGCGAGAGAAGCTCTCGACCTCGGTAGAGATTCCGTTCAGCGACGAGACGAAGAAAGTTCTCGAGTATGCCGAGGAAGAGTCCGAGCGACTCATGCATTCCAGCATCGGCTCGGAACATCTCTTACTGGGACTCCTGCGTATGGAGGAGTCGACCGCCGGACGGCTTCTCGTCGAACGAGGCATGCGTCTCTACGCGGTCCGTGAGGACGCCGTCAATCTGCACAAGCGTCGTTCGCTTCCGAAGAAGAAGAAAGAGACTCCGTTCCTCAACGAATTCTCTCGGGATCTCTCGGAGATGGCCGAGCGCCACGTCTTCGATCCGCTGATCGGTCGCGAAGCCGAACTAGAGCGCGTCATTCAGATCCTGTCGCGTAGAAGGAAGAACAACCCGGTCCTCCTGGGTGAGCCCGGTGTCGGCAAGACCGCGATCGTCGAGGGTCTTGCCACGCGAATCATCGAAGGGGACGTTCCTCCATCGCTGATGAGCAAGCGTCTCCTGGCGCTCGACCTTTCTCTCGTCGTCGCAGGAACCAAGTATCGCGGGCAGTTCGAAGAGCGTCTCAAGGGAATCATCGCGGAGCTGACAAGCACAGAGGACGTGATCATCTTTATCGATGAGATCCACTCCCTCATCGGTGCCGGATCGGCGGAGGGTTCCCTGGACGCCGCCAACATCCTCAAGCCCACGCTTTCGCGCGGTGAGGTGCAGTGCGTCGGCGCGACGACGCCGCGGGACTACCACAAATATATCGAAAAAGACCGTGCCCTTGTGCGTCGCTTCCAACCCATCAACATCCGTCCGCCCTCAGAGGACGAGACCTTCGAGATCCTGACCGGCGTCAAGGAACGCTACGAGCGGTTCCATGGTGTCCGGTTTGGAGAAGAGGCGATTCGAGCCGCCGTCTATCAGTCCAATCGGTACATCACCGATCGGTTCCTTCCCGACAAGGCGATCGACGTCCTCGACGAGGCCGGTGCACGGGTGAAGCTGGGGAAGAGCACCTCCTATGCGGAGATCAAGCGTATCGAACGTGAGTTGAAGCGTGCCGTCGACGGCATGAAGAGCGCGCTCGCCCGCAAGGACTTCGACGAGGCGGTGGCATTTCACGACGAGGAAGTGACACTTCGGCGCCGTCACGAAGAACTCAAGCACGCCTATGAAGAAGAGTGCAACAAGATCCTCGACGTCGACCGCTCCCACGTCGAGGAGGTCATCTCTCGCTGGACCGGGATTCCTATCCAATCGGTCGCGGAGGAAGAGGCCGAGAAGCTGCTGCAGACCGAGGAATTCATGCATCGGCGAATCGTCGGGCAAGAGCCTGCCATCAGCGCTCTCGCGCGTGCCATCCGCCGTTCTCGAGCGGGGCTGAAGAATCCGAACCGGCCCATCGGCTCGTTCGTCTTCCTTGGTCCGACGGGCGTCGGCAAGACCGAGGTCGCCCGCACGCTGGCAGAGTTCCTGTTCGATTCAGAGCGCGCGCTCGTGCGGTTCGACATGTCGGAATACATGGAGCGGCATGCGATCGCCAAGATGATCGGCTCGCCGCCCGGCTATGTGGGTCACGAGGAAGGTGGCCAGCTGACCGAGCAGATCAAGCGAAAGCCCTACAGCGTCATCTTGCTGGATGAGATCGAGAAGGCCCATCCGGACGTCCTTAATATTCTGCTTCAGGTCCTTGAGGATGGCATGATCACCGACGCCTACGGTCAGGTCGTCGACTTCAAGAACACCATCGTGATCATGACCTCGAATATCGGCTCCCAGCATGTTGCCCGCGTAGGCAATCGACTCGGTTTCAAGGCCGAGGAGCAGGAGTCCGAAGCGTTCAAGGACCGTCGCGATTCCGTGATGTCCGAGGTGAAGCGCACGCTGAGCCCCGAGTTCATCAACCGCATCGACGAGATCATCGTCTTCGACGCCCTGGGTGAGGATCAACTGCAGCAGATTACCCGCATCATGATCGAGCGACTCAATGAGGGGATCGCAGATCGCGGGATCCGCCTGACGGTTTCTGACGAGGTCTGCCGATGGCTCGTCGATACCACTTGTCAGGACCGCTCCTTCGGCGCGCGGCCCCTTCGGCGGGCGATTCAGAGGCATATCGAAGACGCGCTTTCGGAGACTCTGATTCAGGGCAAGATGCCCCCTCGTGGGACGATCGAAGTCTACGTCTCCGGCGATAGCCTCGGATTTCGCGTTCAGGAGCAGGAAGAGGAGCAGGAGGCCTCGCCGGCCGAGGCCTGAGCCTGCCATTTGACGTCGGAACTGCGGCGCATCCAGAAATTTCGAAGTAGAATGCGGCGTTCGTCTACGAGCTTCGCTGCATGTCCCCCAAGCGCCAATCAATCCCAGGACTCCTCCTCGCCGCACTGATTTTCGTGCTGCCGCTGTTGGCGCATGCGCAGGCGGCGCCGCTGTCCGGCGATATCAAGATCATCGATGTCCAGGGGCTGCGCCGGATGACCGAGCAGGCGTTCATCCACGCCATGGGTGTCAAGGTCGGGGACCCCTACGACGTCGCCCGCCTCCGACGCCAGTTCAAGTCACTCTGGGCCCGAGGTCTGTTTGACGACCTCACGATGGAGGCGGAGGCGGCTCGCGACGGAGGCGTCGTGCTGGTCGTCAAGGTCACCGAGCGTCCGACGCTGAGCTCGATCACCTACGAGGAGGGGAGCGGCATTACGCGAACCGAGATCGAGGATCGACTCGCCGAGAGAGACATCGACCTTCATCTCGGGAAACCGGTCGATCCTGGCGCGATCGCAGGCGCGGAAGCCATAATTCGAGATCTACTCGGCGAGAAGGGATTCCTCGACGCCGATGTGACGTCGAAAATCACCCGAGTGACGGAGCGAACCCGATCGGTTGCGTTCAGTATCTCGAGTGGCGGCAAGACGCGCATTCGGAAGATCGAGTTCGAGGGGAACGAACTGTTTTCCGGCAGGAAGCTTCGATCGCAACTCGAACTCACGGAAGAACGACACTGGTGGTGGCCCTGGTCCGGCAAGAACCTTTACCACCCGGCCAAGTGGGACCAGGACGTGTCGGGCGTTCGCCAGCTCTACCAGAACCTCGGGTATCTGGATGTGGAGATCCGTGCCCCCGTCGTGACGATCATCGCGACCGACGAGGAAGACGACAAGAAACCCAAGAAGAAGAAACGTGAAAAGCCGGAAGCCGACTCAGCGGAAGACGAGCCGGCAGTGGATGTGGGAAGTCTTTCGCGGTCCGAGGCCAAGAAACACGCACGACGACAGGCAAAACTCGAAAAGAACCGCCGAAAGCAGGAGAAGAAGGAGAAGGCCGTCAAGCGCTGGGCCTATCTCAAGGTTCCGATTACCGAGGGCCCCCAGTACACCCTGGGAACGGTGCAGTTCGAGGGGAACGACGGGGTCTTCCCGGACGCGATCCTCCGGCGGGCGATCCCGATCGCGACCGGCGATATCTTCCGTAATGACCGGGTCGACGCCGGTGTCGATTCGATCACGACGGGCTATGAGGATCGTGGGCATCTCTACGCCACGGTCGTGCGGCGGATCGATCGCGATGCGGAGAACAGGGTCGCCGATGTTACGATCAGTGTCGAAGAGGATTATCCGTACCTCGTCTCGCGCATCGATTACCTTGGCAACTCCAAGACGAAGGACGCGGTCTTGCGCCGGGAGACGCCATTGCTCGAGGGGGGGCTGTTCAGTCGCACCCGTCTCGAGCAGACGAAACGACTCGTCAATCGACTGGGTTACTACTCCGTTGACGGCGAACCCATCATCGAGCCCGACGAAGAAAATCGCACCGTCAACGTCAAATTCCCCGGAACCGAGCAGGGCAAGAACGAGATTCAGGTCGGAGGCGGGTTCAGCGGGCTGAACGGCGCTTTCTTCAACGGTGTCTATTCGACGAGGAACTTTCTCGGTCGGGGACAGACCCTCTCGACATCGATTCGTCTCGGTGGGCGATCGGATCAGTACCAGATCTCGTTTCAGGAGCCGTGGTTCCTGGGACGACCCTATCAGTTGGGATTCAGCCTGTTCCGCCGGGATGTGGACTTCGGCGACACACTCCAGAGCAAGAGCAGCGGTGGGAGTCTCACTCTGGGCAAGAGCCTCAATCGCAACTCGCAGATCAGCCTGCAGTACAACTTCCAGGATGTCTCGTCCCGCACGATCCTGACGCCGGCCGGCGGAGTTGGCATCGGGCAGGTGGCGGAGGTCATCGAGACCAGTAACAAGGTGTCGAGCGTCACACCGGTCTATCGGTTCAGCACGATCAACAACCCGTTCCGACCCAGTGGCGGTAAAGAGTTCCAGGCGTTCTTCGAGGTCGCCGGCGGGCCTCTCGGTGGGGATACCAACTTCCTGCGACCACAGATCCGCTACACTCATTACCATCGGGGGAAACGACTCCGGAAGGCGTTCCTGGCGTTCCACGGCGAACTCGGTTACGTCGCGGACTGGAAGGATGGTTCTCCCAACGACCAGTCTGCGATCGGCGGAGTCCCGCGCTTCCGTCGATTCTGGCTGGGGGGCGATACGTTCGGTCCTCGTGTGTTCGAGACTCGCTCGATCACCCCGTTGCGTTACATTGAGATCAACCCGGACGGGTCGATTGGCGAGGTGCTAGGCGACCCGCGCCGTCTGTCGCCCGCGGATCTGGTCTCCAGCAATGGCGTTCCGGTCACCGTAGAAGTCGGCGGCAACCGCTTTTACTTGCTCCAGGGCGAGTATGTGCGACCATTGAACGAGCAGGCGGAGCTGGCGTTCTTCCTCGACGTCGGGGATACCCTGTTCGAGGATCAGTCACTCGGATTTGATACCATGAGAGTGGCTGCGGGTGTGGAGCTTCGGTTTTACTTGCCAATTTTCCCAGTGCCGTTGCGGTTAATCTGGGGCGTGCCCATACGCGATCTCGTCGGGGATGAGTCAACGAATTTCCAGTTCTCGATCGGTCGCAGTTTCTAGAGCGAAGAGGAATCCAATGCGAATCAACCGTCAGTCTATCCAACTCATCGTCCTGGCCGTGGGTCTCCTTCTTGCGAGCAGTGCGATGGCCCAGCAGACGACCATGAAGATCGGCGTATTCGACCCGAACCGCGTGTCTGCAGAGGCCGCGGATGCGCTCCGTGCCCAGCAGGCGCTGCAAGCCGTGCGCGACTCCAAGCAGCAGGCCATCTCCCAACAAGAGACCGCGATTCAGGCTCAGCAGCAACAACTTCAACAGCAGGCGCTCTCGCTATCTACCGATCGTCGCATCGACATGGAGTTGAACATCCAGCGTCAGATCCTGGAGATCAACGCGCAGAAGGACCTCTCCCAGCGCGAGTTGCAGCTTGAATTGGCCGCCGCCGAGTCTCGCTTCAATGAGCAACTACGTGCGGTGCTCGACGCATTTGCGAAACGCGAATCGTTCGATCTGATCCTCGACACGGGTGCCATCGCGTGGGCCGGTCAGAGTGCCGACGTGACCACCGCTCTGATTGATCAGTTCAATCAGATGTTCCCGGTTGACGGCAACTAACCATCACGGTGGGAACGGAGTTCACACTCGCGGAGCTTGCCGATGCGGTGGGTGGTCGTGTCCTCGGTGACGACGGCCGTCTCGTCGTTCGTGTCGCGACACTCGCAGACGCGGATGTCGATGCGCTGAGTTTTCTGACCAATCGCAAGTACCGCAATGACGCGACGACCTCCGCAGCCGGGGCATTCCTGGTTGGCGAAGACGCGGTCAGCGGGAATACTCCGGACCCCGCGCTGGCCGGACGCGACCTGGTCGTCGCGCCAAGTCCGTACCTGGCACTCGCGAAAATACTGGCGAAGTTCCACCCGCAGTCCCGCCCGACGCCGGGCGTGGATCCGGACGCCCGTGTTGGCGCCGATGTCGAGATCGGTGAACGAGTTCACGTCGGTCCGTACTCGGTGATCGAAGCCGGCTGCCGACTGGCCGATGACGTCGTCGTCAGCGCCGGCTGTTATGTGGGCCATCAATCGGCCATCGGCGAGCGGACGATGATTCATCCTCGCGTGGTGCTCTATTCGGGGACCAGCGTGGGGGCCGACTGCATTCTTCATGCCGGAGTCGTACTAGGCGCGGATGGTTTTGGTTTTGCTCAGGCGGATGGCAGGCACCACAAGATTCCTCAGGTGGGTACCGTCGTCGTCGAGGACGACGTCGAGATTGGTGCTAACTCGGCGGTCGATCGCGGCGCGATCGGGGAGACGCGGATTGGCGCCGGAAGTAAACTCGACGATCTTGTGATGATCGCCCACGGAGTGAAGACGGGACGCGGGGGACTCTTCGTCGGCCAGAGCGGTGTTGCCGGAAGTTCGGTGATCGGGGACCACGTGACGGTTGCCGGCCAATCGGGTGTCGCCGGTCATCTGACGATTGGAGATCGAGTCGTGATCGCCGCGAAGTCGGCGGTGTTTTCCGATATCGACCCCGACTCTTTCGTGGCCGGGGTTCCTGCGATCGATCATCGTGAATGGAAACGAATTCATGCCTCTTCGCGTAGACTGGGCGAGATGCGTGGCGAGATCAAGGAGTTGCGGCGTCAGATAGAGGAGCTGCAACGGAGGAGTGAGTCGTGATGGACATCGGCGGAATCATGAAGAGTATTCCGCATCGCTATCCGCTGCTGTTGATCGATCGCATCCTGCGAATGGAGCCCGGAAAAGAGATCGAGGCGCTCAAGAACGTCACGATCAACGAGGGGTTCTTCGAGGGGCATTTCCCGGGTGCGCCGGTGATGCCCGGTGTCCTGATCATCGAGGCGATGGCCCAGGCCGGGGCAGTACTCCTTCTCCACGACATGCCGGGCAGAGAGGAACGATTGGTCTATTTCTCCGGCATCGACAAGGCCCGTTTCCGGCGTCCGGTCGTCCCCGGCGATCAGCTGATGTTCAAGGTTGAGGTTCTCAAGTTGCGGTCTCGAACGTGCAAGATGCGTGGCAAGGCGTTTGTCGACGGCCAGCTCGCCGCGGAGGCGGAGATCATGTCGGCCCTCGTTGATCGTGAGGCCTAGCGTGGCAGAGGGTTGCAAGATCGATCCGTTGGCGCAGGTCGACGAATCGGCGGTTCTCGCTGAGGGCGTCGAGGTGGGCCCGTTCTGCGTGGTCGGACCGGGCGTCACGATCGGCGCCGGAACGATCCTGACATCCCACGTTTCGCTCACCGGACCGACGACCCTCGGAGCTCGCAATCGCGTCTCGCCGTTTGCGTCCATCGGGGGGCCTCCACAGGACCTGAAGTACGACGGCGAGCCGACGAAGCTGGTCGTGGGGGATGACAACGATATTCGCGAGTCGGTGACCCTTAATCGGGGGACCGTCGGCGGAGGTGGCGTCACAAGGTTGGGGAACGGCAATCTCCTGATGGCCTACACTCACATCGGCCACGATTGCCTCGTAGGCGATCGGAACATCCTCGCCAACGCCGCGACACTTGCCGGACATGTCGAAATCGGTAATGACGCCACGGTCGGTGCGTACAGCGGTATCCATCAGTTTTGTCGTGTCGCCGATCACGCGTTCATCGGTGGGTATTCCGTCGTGACCCAGGACGCGATGCCGTGGGTGATGACCGTCGGGAATCGTGCAAAGGCGTACGGTCTGAACCTCGTCGGGCTGAAACGCGGCGGGGTTCCCCGAGAGACGATCACGGCGCTCAAGAAGGCCTATCGGATGCTCTTTCGCTCCGGTGAGACGCTCGAGACCGCGGTCGATACCGTTGACGCCGAGCTGGGTCAGTACACGGAAGTTAAACAGCTCCTCGAGTTTATTCGGTCGAGTGAGCGGGGCGTCTGCCGCTAGGAGCCGCGACGATGTCGGAGAAAATTCCCGTAGCTGTCGTGGGGGTGGGGCACCTTGGCCGCCATCACGCGCGTCTCTACGCTGCATCGCCGCTGGCCGATCTGGTCGCGGTCGTCGATCACGACGCGGACCGTGCCGCGGCCATCGCATCCGAGTTCGGGACGGTCGCCCTTGGCGATCCCTCGGAGTTGGTCGGGCGGGCGGTCGCGGTCAGTGTCGCCGTCCCGACGGACTCCCATCGACGCGTCGCCGAACCACTCCTGTCCAGTGGCATCGATGTTCTGATCGAGAAGCCGATCGCGCCCAGTCTCGAGGACGCCGAGGCCATCAATCGTCTTGCCGAGTCCCATGGCCGACGGGTGATGGTGGGTCATACAGAACGTTTCAATCCCGCGTTCCAGGCACTGGCAGGGGCGGTGGACGCACCCCGCTTTGTCGAGGTTCATCGGCTGGCGGCCTTTACGGCCAGAAGCACGGATATCGATGTCGTCCTCGATCTGATGATCCATGATCTCGACCTCCTGCTGCACCTGGACGGAACCGAACCGGAATCCGTCGACGCGGTGGGGGTCTCTGCACTGACCGACAAGGTCGATATCGCCAATGCTCGGATTCGCTTTCGGTCGGGGTGCGTGGCGAATCTGACGGCCAGTCGGATATCTGCAGAACCGATTCGCCGAGTGCGGGTCTTTCAGGCGCGAACCTATCTCTCGTGCGACACGGGCCAGAAAAAGGTCTCGCGTCATCGCCTGGTGCCGAAACCGGGCGAAGCCCCCACGATCCAATTCGACCAGCTGCCCGTGGCCGACGAGGAGCCTCTCGGCGCCGAACTTCACGCCTTCCTGACCTGCATTCGAGACAACAGCGCCCCACCGGTCGATGGTCGGCAGGGTCAGAACGCGCTAGAGCTTGCGTTTCGTGTTCGTGACGCGATCGCCAGTTCTCCGTTCGCCGGTTGATGTCCCCGGCGCTGGAATCAGCGCTGCGGGCCCTTCTGCAACAGGGGCTTGACCAGGGTCGATTCTCGGCGGCGGCCGTGGGCGTCCACGACGCAAACGATGAAGAGTTCACGGTTCTTGCGGGTCGCCACGCATCCCATTCCGATGCCGCTCTCGTCTCGGTTCGATCCCAGTTCGATCTCGCATCGTTGACGAAGCCGTTGGCCACGGCGACGCTGCTCCAGTTGGCGGAGGAAGAAGGGCGGGTCGACCTCGATGCGCCGGTCGGGCCGTGGATCCCGGAGCTGTCGGGAAGTTCCTATGCCGATGTCCGTATCTCGGAGTTGGCGCGTCACGAGTCGGGGCTGCCCAGTTGGAGTCCGCTGGCGAGTCTCGAAGGTGGGCTCAAAGCGTGGCTGCCACAGATTGCACGACTGGCGCCTGCGACACCCCGTGGGCAGACCCTCTATTCGGATCTTGGCTACCTCATACTGGGAGAGCTACTCGAGCGCCTACACGGCGTGAATCTGGACGCTCTGTTTTCGGATCGCGTCGTCGGCGGGGATCTTCAATCGACGATCGGATTTCATGCAGACGCGGCGTCGTCCATTGCCACGGAGCAGGGCAACGATTTCGAGATGAAGCTGGCCGGCAATTCGGATTTCCCGCGACGGGTCACCATCGCTGCGGGGGAGGTGCACGACACCCACGCTTGGGCACTTGGCGGTGTGGCGGGTCACGCGGGGCTGTTCGGTACGTTGTCCGCCGTGATCGAACTGGGTCGTCGCCTGCTCCCGGGTGGGCCGTTGGCGGCCGAGCGACGATCTCTCGAGAGAAGATTCGGCCACGGGGGCCAGGCTCCGAGGACGTTCGGCTGGCAGCGGGCGCGCGACAGCGTGGCGGTTCGGGAGATCCTCTCCGAGCGGGCGATCGGGCACCTGGGTTTTACCGGAACCAGCCTCTGGCTGGAGCCCGAGGTAGGCCAGGTGTTCGTGCTGTTGACCAATCGAATCCATCCGCGGGTTTCCGAGGTCGATTTCCAGCCGTTTCGCCGCGAGGTTCACCGACTCCTGGTTCCGGGAGGATAGCAACGCTCGCGGCGAGATCATCGGTCGCGTCCTAGAATGGTAAACGCCCATGCAATCCACGAATCTCACGCGACGCAACCGTGACGGAGGGGACCGATCCATCGGTCTTCCGGTTGCGTTCGTGGTCTCTCTCGTCTTTCATGGGCTGATCCTCCTCGTCAGCCTCTGGATTCCGTTCGGGTCGGCCGCCAAGCCGGTAGACGAGCCTCCCGACGACATCGTGTTCAGCTTCACGCCGGTGAAAGACGAGTCTCTGCTGCGGGTTGTCGATACATCGGACCTCGACGTCGAGGACTCCAGTTTCGATACCGATACGATTCGCGCATCACCGACGCCGGCGGCCGAATTCCTGCCGTCGCCCACCGCCGGTGGAGGCGGAGGCGACACGGCAGCCGCGGAGACGCCGCCAGAACCGATCGTTCCGCCACAGCCCGAGTCCGAGCCCAGGAGCGCAGAGCAACCGCCGGACCGAACGGTCGACGAGGAGCTCGAACAGAGCGAGCAGCCGGACCCGGAGGCGCTCGATGAAAGTGAGCAGGATGCCGCATCGACTCTCGACGAGGCACCGGATGCCGAGCTACTTCGGCAACTCGAAGAACGACGCGCCTCGCGTCCAATCGATTTCGATCGTGCGCTACGTGACTTCGAGGAGCAGGTCCAGGCGGTCCGAGAACGTCAGGCGCCGCTGGGGCCGCGCGGGAAGAGGCCATCTAACGTCTTCGTTCCCGATGTCAGCGTCGTCGAGAATACGGGATACGGGTTAGGGAACCTTCGATTCGAGAGCGCCGACTACGACTGGGAGGATTATGGTCGTCAGGTCTACTGGGCGATCTGGAGAGCCTGGCACAACCGGATCCTCGCAACGACGGACGAGTTCGAGCTGTGGGGGCGAAACAACGGTACCGCGATCCTCCAGGACGAGGTGAGTATCCGATTCACGATCGTCGAGAGCGGGGAGGTCGTGGGGATCTCCGTCGAGGCCCCATCGTCCTGCGGACCCCTGGATTTCTCGGCGACGGACGCGCTGGCCGAGGTCATCCTCCCGCCGCTTCCTGACGATTTTCCGCGGGCCCAGGAGACGGTCCACGCCCGGTTCGTCGCCACGGCAGATTTACGGTTCATGCGCCGCTATCTCCGAGCGATGAAACAGCGGGGTCTGTTCTGAGTTCACGCCGTTGACGCACCTCGTCGCGGTGATAAGATCCACTGACTAAACGAGTTGGGAGGCCTATGTCCCAGGAATCGCTGATCCACGATTGGAATCTACCCGAGGACCCGCCGGTCGACGCCAGTCCGAAGGGGCTGATGCTCGACGACGAGACGCTTCGCGACGGACTGCAGTCGCCGTCGGTGATCGATCCGCCGATCGCCGCGAAGAAGAAGATCCTGCATCTGATGGATGAGTTGGGGATCGATACGGCTAACGTCGGCCTGCCGGGCGCCGGCCCGAGGGCGGTCGCGGACGTCGAAGCGCTTTGTCGCGAGATCGCGGACCAGAAACTTTCGCTCACAGCTAACTGCGCGGCCCGCACGATGATCCGAGATATCGAGCCGATCGTTGCAGCAAGCCAGAGTTCCGGCCTCGCCGTCGAGGCCAGCCTCTTCATCGGCTCCTCACCGATTCGTCAATTCGCGGAGGGGTGGGACGAGTCGTTCCTTCTCAAGCAGACGACGGAAGCGATCCGGTTCGCGGTCGGTCACGGCCTGCCCGTGTTGTACGTGACCGAGGACACGAGCCGCGCGCGTCCGGAGACGATCCGCAAGCTGTACGGTGAGGCCGTGCGGCTCGGAGTCAAGCGTGTCTGTGTCACCGACACGGTCGGCCACGCGACACCGGCAGGCGTCGCACGATTGATCCGGTTCGTCCGCGAGGTCGTCGATGAGGCAGGCGGCAACGATGTGGGTATCGACTGGCATGGTCATCGTGACCGCGGCATGGGTCTGATCAACTCGTTGGCGGCGTTCCGGGCGGGAGCCACCCGAGTCCATGGCTGTGGTCTCGGGATCGGCGAACGATGCGGCAACACCGAGCTGGATCTCGTCATGGTCAACATGAAGCTGCTCGGTTGGATCGATCGCGATCTGAGCAAACTCGGCGAGTACTGTCGAGCCGTCTCGGAGGCGACCGGAGTCCCGATCCCTTCGAACTATCCCGTCGTCGGGACCGACGCGTTCGAGACGGCAACCGGTGTCCATGCGGCCGCCGTGATCAAGGCCTATCGCAAGGGCGACGACTGGCTCGCCGATCGCATCTACTCCGGTGTGGCGGCAGGCGAATTCGGTGCTCGGCAGAAGATTCGAATCGGCCCGATGAGTGGGCGCTCAAACGTCATCTTCTGGCTGGAGCAGAACGGGATAGAGTCCACCGATGAGCGGGTCGATATCATCTTTGACCACGCCAAACAGTCCGACCGTCTCCTTCGGGACGACGAGATCCTGCAACTGCTGGGAACGACGGTTTCGTGACCGACACCTTTTCAAAATTCAATCTGCGTGCCGAATTGCAGGCGTCACTTGACGACGCCGGCTATGACACGCCCACACCGATTCAGATCGCCTCCATCCCGACGTTGCTGACGGGGCAGGATCTGATCGGGGTCGCCGAGACGGGCACGGGAAAGACGTTGGCCTACCTGCTGCCGATGTTCGAGAAGATGGAGATCGGTGGGAGCGATCCCCAGGGGCTCGTCATCTGCCCGACTCGAGAGCTTGCCATTCAGGTCGCCGGCGAGGCCGTAAAATTCGGCGGGCGGCTGGGCGTTCGCACCGTCCTCAATTACGGCGGAACCTCAAGCGGGCACCAGAAGCAGGAGCTTGCGGCCGGTTGCGACCTGGTGGTCGGTACGCCGGGACGTCTGCTGGACTTCGTGCAGTCGGCATGGTTATCGCTGCGGAAGTTGAAGTTCCTGGTGTTGGACGAGGCGGACCGCATGCTCGACATGGGGTTCATCAACGACATCGACGCCATCATTCGTAAGACCCCGATGAGCCGTCAGACACTGCTGTTCTCTGCGACGTTCCCGGACGAAATCGCCGAACTCTCGGAGCGCTATCTGCTGCATCCGGAGAAGGTCCAGATGCATCGCGGTACGCGAACCGCCAAGAACGTCGATCACGCGTTCTATCCGGTGCTGAGGAGTCAGAAGGAACAGTTGCTGGTCGAGGTTCTCCGTCGAGAGCGGCCGGAGAAGTTTCTTGTCTTCTCCGGAACCCGAGAGGGGACCACGGAGATTGGCGCGTTGCTTCGTCGCGCGCGATACGACGTCATCTCGCTCTCGAGCCTTCTATCTCAGGCCAACCGCGAGCGGGCCCTGGAGGCATTCCGCAATGGCGAGTGTCACGCGTTGGTGGCAACCGACGTGGCCGCACGAGGGCTGGACATCACCGACATCGACCTGGTTGTTAATTTTGATGCGCCCATGCATGCGGAGGACTACGTCCATCGAATCGGGCGTACCGGTCGGGCCGAGCGCACCGGTCGCGCCGTGACGCTGGTCTGTGAACTGGACGGTCGACGCATTCGCGAGATCGAGACCCTCCTCGGCGAAGACGTACCGCGGCGGAGACTCGAGGGATTCAACTACCGCGGGGACCCGGATCTCACGCCGAGGGCCGGAGGGCGCGGTCGAGGTGGCCCCGGCGGCGGTGGTGGCAGTCGCGGCGGCAGTGGCGGCAACCGCGGCGGCGGTAGTGGCAACCGCGGCGGCGGTAGTGGCAACCGCGGCGGCGGTAGTGGCAACCGCGGCGGCAGTGGCGGCCGACGGCGAAGCTCCGGCGGTCGTTCCGGAGAACGTCGAGGGTCGAGTAGCGGATCCTGATCGGCGGGTTACGATAGCACCATGAATTTTATCGAACTGTTCAACGCGGGCGGACCACTGATGTGGCCCCTGGCCATCGCATCCCTTCTGACGCTGGCCCTGATCGTCGACCGGGCGATCAATCTCCGAGCCTCCCGCATCCTGCACCCGACCGTCGTCGAGCGCATCACTGGCCTCCTGGAAGGTGGCAGAGTGGATCGTGCCATCGAGGTCTGTCGGGAGCATCCCGGTCTGTTCCCGTCCATCGTGCTTGCGGGACTGGAGCTGGTAGGCAAAGGCGAGGCGGCGGTCAAGGAGGCCGTCGAGAACGCCGGGCGTCACGAGTCCAGTCGTCTCCATCGCTACCTCGGTGCGATGGCGACCATCGCAGCGGTCACGCCGTTGATGGGACTCCTCGGAACGGTTCTGGGAATGATCGACGTCTTCCAGACGATCGCGGATCAGGGTGCCGGGCAGGCGGCATCGCTCTCAAGCGGCATCTCGCAGGCGTTGATCACAACGGCCTCGGGGCTCGTCGTCGCCATCCCGGCTCTGATCGCCCACAACTATTTTCAGGAGAAGGCCGACTTCCTCGTCGGTGAACTCGAGCGCGAGTCCCTGAGGATGCTGCGGGGTCTGTTCGGGTCTGAACGAAACTCCCCATCGGAGTCGCCCCCGGCACCGTCGATGGCGATCAGCGGAGACTGACGTGCAGTTCGGGCGCAATACCCATCGACGCACCGCGGCCGCGATCAACATCGCGCCGCTCGTGGACGTGATCTTCCTGCTCGTGATCTTCTTCGCGGTGTCCACCACGTTTCTCGAGAGCTCGGGATTGAAGCTGGAGCTACCCCAGACACGTTCGACCGCCAAGCAGGAGTTGAAGGACCTGACCGTCGCACTCGATGCCGACGGCCGCCTCTCGTTCGAGGGCAAGATTGTCGAACCGGCAGAGTTGAAGGAACGCCTGAAGGCCCTCCTGGTGGAGTCCGACGACAAGTTGGTGGTCCTACGGGCCGATCGGTCAACGGCCCATGGCGATGTGGTCAAGGTCATGGACCTGATTCGCGACGCCGGGGCCTCAGGATTGACGGTGGCCGCGCGGACCGCGGCCGGCGAATAAGGGCCCCTGGACGTAGAGTCGGGGGCGAGGTCGAGAGCCATGGGATCTCTTCGTATCGTCGGTGGTGCGTTGCGAGGTCGTCGGATCTCGATCCCCGCCCGAGTGACCTATCGCCCCACCGGCGAGCGGACCCGGGAAGCGCTCTTCGATATTCTCGGGCCTTCCCTCGATGGGGCACGCTTCCTGGACGCTTTCTGCGGGACCGGGGCCATCGGCCTGGAGGGGCTCAGTCGAGGGGCGGAGCGGGCCCTGTTCATCGACGAGGATCCCGAGGCCATCGCCTCGCTGGCGTCCCTCACCGAGGCCTGGAAGGTGGCGGACCGGGCTCGGGCCCTCTGCCTGGGGCTCCCCGAGGGGCTTCTGAGCTCTGGAGTTGGGGATCAGGCACCCTTTTCGGTTATTTTCGCCGATCCTCCCTACGGAACGGCCCAATTGGGACCCTTTCTGTCGGCCGTAGCCTCCAGGAGTCTCCTGGCCCCGACGGGTCGCCTGATCGTCGAGAGGGACCGTCGAGACCCCCTGGAGGTCGCCCCAGTGGGGCTGGAGCACCGGCGCACGGCCCGCTACGGCGGCAGCTGTCTGGACTTCTATGAGCCTATCGGTTGAATTCCGGGTTGTCGGGACTATATTCTTCCGCGAGGGGAAGATATCGGAATGCCTCGACGTCAGGCGCTGAGGGAACCGAGGGATATTCCTTGACTTCATTCTGGCCAATACAGAAGATGAGCAGCGGTTTTCCGCCCTCGCTTAGGAGTGGTTGATGCGATATCGAATCACTGCACGAACCCTGCGTTCTGCCCTGATCGTTTCGATGCTATGTGGTGTCATCGGTGGGGTGACTCTGGCCCAGGGGACGTCTCCGACGCCTCCCAAGGACCTGAAGTTCGTAGACGAACACTGGACGGCGTGGGATCCGCCTGCCGCCGGTGCCGGTAACTACATCATTGTCAAGGGGGACACCCTCTGGGATCTGTCCGAGGAATGGCTCGGCGATCCCTTCCTGTGGCCCCAGATCTGGGATGAGAACCGCTACATCCTGGACAGCCACTGGATCTATCCCGGCGACCCGCTGGTGGTTCCGAATCAGCCCGAGGTCATCGGGGACGACCTGAACGACGACGGCGGAGACGACATGATCGCGGGGGTCGGCGACCCCGACGGCGACGGCGACGACCCGTCGATGACGGCGAGGCTCCAACCTCGACCGTTGTTGCCGGTCGCGGACGCCACCGACATCTACTGCTCCGGATACATCGATGCAGAGCCCAGCTACTCCGACCTATGGGTCGGAGGTCGTGAGACCGCCCGCGAGGGACTGGCAACCGGCGATGTGATCTACCTGAACCAGGGCCGAAGCCAGGGAATCGCCGGTGGCGACGAATTCGCCATCGTTCGCCGAATCCGAACGGTGGACCATCCGTCGTCCGGTGAGGCCCTCGGTAGCTTCATCCGACGCCTTGGCAAGGTCAAGGTCATGGTGACCCAGGGCAACACGGCCACCGCGATGATCGAGATGGCCTGCGAAGATATCCAGATGAGTGACGAGCTGGTGCCGTGGGGCGAGATCCCGGTCCCGCGTCTGCGAAACCTCCCCGAGTTCGACCGTTGGGATGCCGAGCCTTCGGGCGAGGCCACGGGACACGTCGTCCGCATCGCCGATGACCGAGACTCGGTGGGTACGGGTCGGATCATCCACACGGATCTGGGTGCCGGTAGCGGTGCCGAGCCCGGCTCGGTCATCCGCCTCTATCAGGAGCGTGCCGAATTGCCGCGACGGATGTTGGGGCAGGCGATCGTGCTGACGGTCGAGGATGGAACTTCCACCGCCAAGATCACCCAATTGATCGCGGAGGCCCAGGTCGGCGATCGTGTCGAGATCACTCGCTAGATCTCGCCAACCTCAATGAAATAGAAAAGGCGGACCCGAGGGTCCGCCTTTTTTTGTCTTCCTGAAGTCGGTCCTAGCGTCGGTCGCCACCGGGACGACCGCGGCCACCGCCACGATCTCCACCACGACCGCGATCTCCGCCGCGGCCTCGGTCTCCACCGCCACGACCGCCTCGGTCTCCGCCACCCCGATCGCCACCGCGATCGCCGCCACCGGGCAGCAACACGCGACGCGAGAGTCGGACACGGCCCTGGCCGTCGATGTCGATGACTTTCACGGTCACCTCGTCGCCCTCGTTCATCACATCCGTCACTTCCTCGATCCGATGGTTGTCGATCTCGGAAATATGCAGGAGCCCCTCGACTCCCGGGAGGATCTCGATGAACGCACCGAAGTTGACGACCCGCACGACCTTGCCGACGTAGGTCTTGCTAAGCTCCGCCTCGGCGGTCAATTGCTTGACGATCTCGATCGCCTTCGCGGTGCCGGCCTCATCCGTGCTGGCAATATCGACACGTCCGTCGTCGTGGACCTCGATCTTGCAGCCGGTACGCTCGACGATCGAACGGATCGTCTTACCACCGGGACCGATGATGTCGCGGATCTTGTCCTTGTTGATTGTGAGAGTGACGATGCGCGGCGCGTACGGCGAGATCGACTCGCGATGCGAATTCAGGGCTCCGGCCATCGACTCGAGGATCTCGAGACGGGCCTTCCTGGCCTGAGTCAACGCCGCACCCATGATCTGCTTGCTGAGACCCTTGATCTTGATGTCCATCTGCAGGGCGGTGAGTCCCTCGGTGGTTCCCGCAACCTTGAAGTCCATGTCGCCGTGATGATCCTCGACACCTGCGATGTCGGTCAGCACCTCGAACGACTTGTCGCCCTTGATGAGACCCATCGCGATGCCGGCGACCGGTCGCTTGAGCGGAACTCCGGCATCCATCATCGCCAGGGATCCACCGCAGACCGTCGCCATGGACGACGAACCGTTGGATTCCAGGATCTCGGAGACGATGCGAATGGTGTACGGCCAGTCGGCCTCGGGCGGAAGCATCGGGAGGAGGGCGCGCTCGCCGAGAGCGCCATGACCGATCTCTCGGCGACCGGGTCCGCGTAGGAATCGTGCCTCGCCGACGGAGAAGGGCGGGAAGTTGTAGTGAAGCATGAATCGTCGTTTTCGCTCGCCCTCGACGAAGTCCAGACGCTGTGCGTCCGCTGCCGTCCCCAGGGTTACGACGGCCAGCGCCTGAGTCTCGCCTCGGGTGAACACGGCCGACCCGTGGGTCCGGGGGAGGAAGCTGACCACACTGTCCAGGTCACGAATCTCGTCCATTCCACGACCGTCCACGCGGCGGCCCTGGTTGAGGACCTCGTCACGGAGGACCATGTCCTGCATCTCGTGCCAGAATTTCTTGGCGAAGCCCCGCTCTGCGTCCTGATCGTCGCCGAAGATCTCCAGCATCCGAGTCTTGACACCATCGACCTTCGCATAGCTCTCGAGCTTGTCCTGGATCCGCATCGCGTCGGTCAGCGGGGCCAGCCAGTCATTGACGAGGGTCTCGCGGACCCCGTCGGGCTCTTCCTCGACCACGACGGGTCGCTTGGGTTTGCCGATCTCCTTGACCAGTTCGTCCTGCATGGCGACGATCTTCTTGATCTCGTCGTGGGCGCGGAAGATCGCGTCCAGCATGACCTGCTCGGAGACCTCGTCGGATCCCGCCTCGACCATGACAACTGCGTCACGGGTGCCGGCGACTACGAGATTCAGGTTGGACGTCTCGAGCTGCTGGAACGTGGGGTTGACGATCTGCTCGCCGTCTTCCGTGAGTCCGATCCGTACGGCCGCAACCGGCGTGTCGAACGGAATGTCGGAGATGCAGAGTGCGCAGGACGCACCGGTGATCGCCAGTACATCGGCGTCATGTTCCTTGTCGGTGGAGAGCAGCATGCTGATGATCTGCGTCTCGCATCGCCAGGTGTCGGGGAACAACGGACGGAACGGGCGGTCGATCGCTCGACAGGTGAGCGTCTCTTTCTCGTTGGGCCGGCCTTCGCGCTTGAAGAATCCGCCGGGGATCTTGCCGCCTGCGTAGGCCGCCTCGCGGTAGTCGACCGTGAGGGGAAGGAAGTCGACCCCTTCTCTGGGTTTGTTAGCGGCCACCGCCGTGACCAGGATCATCGTATCGCCGAGGCGAACGGTGACCGATCCATCGGCCTGTTTGGCGATCTTGCCGGTCTCAACAACGATCGGCTTGCCGCCGATTTCAATCTCTTTTCTTGTGATCAATTTCTTCTCCGCTTGGTGCTATTTGCGCAGGCCGTGACGGCCGATGATCTGCTGGTAGCGGCCCAGGTCCTTCTTCTTGACATAGTCCAGAAGTCGGCGCCGCTTGCCGACCATCTTCAGCAATCCCTGGCGGGAATGATGGTCCTTGGCGTGGGTTCGGAAATGTTCGGTGAGGTATTCGATCCGCTTGGTCAGGATCGCGATCTGGACTTCCGGTGAGCCGGTGTCACTGTCGTGAGTTCGGTGGGACTGAATCAGGTCGGACTTGCCATCGCGAGACAGGGACACTTCGAATCCTCCTCCAACGCCGCCGTCACATGCGTACGGGCTAGATAAGAGAATGAAAACATTAGGTTTTCGTCTCTTGAACTGCGGGAAGGTATCACAGGCCGTAGGGGGGCAACAACCGCGCAGACCTCCCCTCAGGGGGCTTCGGGTAGGACCAATCTCGGCTTGAGAACCGGACCCTGCCACTCCGCGACGCCCAGGAGTCGCCCGGAGGGATCCAGAACCGCCGTCTGCCCCTCGGTGGATCCCGCTATCGACGAGTGGATCGGTTGTCCGAGGCGAAATCGCCGGCAATCCTCCGCATCCGCCAGGCCCGTACGGGGCAGCTCCAGGGGCAGATCGGAGGGGGCCACAAGCCCGTCTCGGAGAGCCGCCGGGTCGGGCACGCCTTCCCAGCTCAACGCGTCGGCGATCTTCAGCGGGCCGATGGCGGTCCGGCGGAGGCTCTCCATCACGGCACCGCAACCCAGATCTGCACCGAGGTCTCGAACCAGCGAGCGGATGTAGGTACCGGCGGAGACCACCGCCTCGAATCGAAATCGGGCGGGATCGTCGGTCGCGTCGAGCTGGAAGCGATCCACCTGAACCGATCGCTCCGGGGCCTCGACCTCGACGCCGCGACGGGCGAGGCGATAGAGACGCTGTCCCCCGACCTTCCGTGCCGAGAAATCAGGGGGGCGCTGGGACAACGATCCGGTGAGCGCGGCGGCGGACTCGGCGATGGCGTCTGTCCCGGGGAGTGTCCCCTCGTGCCGCGTCGTCGTCTGTCCGCTGATGTCGTCGGTGTCCGAGGTCTGTCCCAGGAGGAGCGTCCCGACGTAGGTCTTCGGAGAGTGTGGGAGGAACTGGATCAGACGCGTGACCGGCCCGATCGCCAACGGCAAGAGCCCGGTCGCCAGGGGATCGAGCGTACCGGTGTGGCCGATGCGTCGTTCACCGGTCGCACGGCGGACCACGGCGACGATATCGTGACTGGTCGGACCCTCGGGCTTGTCGACCAGGAGGAGCCCAAGCCAGCTCACGTCGGCTCTTCGTCTCCGGGGCCGAGTTCTTCGAAGATGCGTTCCATCCGATCGGCGGTCCCGGCGGTGGGATCGAGTTCGAATCGTAACTCCGGCGTGAAACGTAGGCCGGCCTGTGCCGCCAGAGTTTTTCGGAGGAAGGGTGTGGCCCGACGTAGGATCGTCAGCCGCTCCTCCATCTCCTCGCCCAGCATGGAGACGAAGACACGAGCGTAACGGAGGTCGGAAGAGAGTTCGACCTCGGTAATCGTGACAAAGCCGATCCGGGGATCCCGGACCTCTTCGCGGATCGCCTGGGCCAGTGTCTCCCGGACGCGATCACCGACTCGTAGGGTTCGTTTTTGATTCATTCCCAATCCTCGCCATCCCAGCCTTCGGCCATCCCCTCGCCGGCTTCGAGATAGTCTCTCGCCGTCTCGATGACCGGTCCAGGGCTCAGCCGTTCCGTCTCACTTCGGATCGTCTCGAACAGGTTCTCGATCACGTCGCGATTGCTTGCGATCGTGACAACCGCCAGGCCGGCCCGTTGCCAGAGGTCCTGGTGCTCCTCGAGTTCCATCACCGAGACGTTGTAGCGAGAGCGCAACCGATCCTTGATCCGACGAACCGTCTGTCGCTTGTTCTTCAGAGATCGCGCGTCCGGGAGATGGAGTTCAAACGTGAGCAGTCCGACGGTCACTACAAGCTTTCAGCGACAATCTTTTCCATCATGAAGGCTTCGATGACATCGCCCGTCTTGAGGTCGTTGTAGCCCGCGATGCCGATGCCGCACTCGGTGCCGTTCTTGACCTCCGAGGCGTCATCCTTGAACCGTCGCAGCGATCCGACCTTGCCGGTATGGATGATGACGTTGTCGCGGAGGAGGCGGAGTTCGGCTTTCCGAGTGATCTTGCCATCCGTGACGTAGCAGCCGGCGATCAAACCGATCTTCGGGACCTTGAACAGTTCTCGAACCTCGGCCTGTCCCAGAACGATTTCCTTGAACGTGGGATCCAGCATCCCCACCATCGCCGCACGGATCTCGTCGACCATGTGGTAGATGACGGTGTACATCCGCAACTCGACACCTTCGACGGTGGCCAGTTGTGTCGCGGACTTTTCGGGACGGACGTTGAACCCGACAACGATCGCGTTGGCGGCTGCCGCCAGGAGGACGTCGGCCTGGGTGATCCCACCGATGGATGCGCGAACGATCTGGACGCGAACCTTGTCGTCGGGAAGGTCGCCAAGCATCTTTCGTACGGCTTCCAGGGAACCCTGGACGTCGGCTTTCAGGACGACGGCCAGGTCCTTGATGCCACCGGCATCGAGATCGCGGCCAAGGCCTTCCAGGGTGCGGCGCGCAGACTTGCGCTTAATGTCCTCGGCGCGAACCTTCTCCTGCCGGTGGGACGCGATGCGGCGGGCCTTCGCCTCGTCGGCGATCGACTGGAACGAGTCGCCGGCCAGGGGCTCCTCGGCGCTGCCCATCACTTCCACGGGCATCGACGGACCGGCGGAGGTTATCCGCTTGCCGTGCTCGTCGGTCATCGCCCGCACCTTGCCCCACACGCTACCTGCGATGAAGGGGTCGCCCACATTCAGCGTGCCCTCCTGGACAAGGACGGTCGCAACCACTCCTTTGGCTCGGTCTCTGCGAGCCTCGAGGACGATGCCGGATGCCGGACGCTTGGGGTTGGCTCGAAGCTCTTGCAGATCCGCTTCCAGAACGATCAACTCGAGGAGGTCGTCGAGTCCCGTCCTCTGCTTGGCGGACACCTCGGCGGAAACGATCTTGCCGCCGAACGACTCGACCAGAACGTCGCGGTCGGCAAGCTGTTGCTTGACGCGATCGACCTGGGCATTGGGCTTGTCGATCTTGTTGATGGCGATCACGATGGGCACGTTTGCCGCCTTCGCGTGGTCGATCGCCTCGAGTGTCTGGGGCTTGACGCCGTCGTCGGCGGCGACAACCAGCACGACAATGTCGGTCACGCCGGCGCCGCGAGCACGCATCATGGTGAACGCTTCGTGACCCGGGGTATCGAGGAACGTGATCTTGCGCCCGCCAAGGTCCACCTGGTAGGCGCCGATATGCTGAGTAATTCCGCCGGCCTCGCCCTCGGCGACGGTGGCGGTTCGGTACGCGTCAAGAAGCGATGTCTTGCCGTGATCGACGTGGCCCATCACCGTGACAACCGGCGGCCGGGGAACCATGTCTTCGGGCGTATCGGCCGCGTCCAGTTCCTGGGTGATGGCTTCCCGAGGTTGGACCGCAAGAGCCTCCTGCAGGGCCTCTTCCTCGTACGACATCAGCGTTGCGGTCGAGCCAAAGTCCTTGGCGACCTCGATGGCAACCTTGGGGTCCAG
>Ga0224508_10000244_pt1 | contig 55649 bp, 49 predicted proteins | sample SF_Jan12_sed_USG_4_FD_170157 | JGI IMG/M metagenome (GOLD analysis project Ga0224508, IMG submission 170157) | Sediment microbial communities from San Francisco Bay, California, United States - SF_Jan12_sed_USGS_21 | ecosystem: Environmental > Aquatic > Marine > Sediment | place: USA... | reverse complement strand
TTGGGTTCGAGCCCGACTCCGAAGCCGCGAGCCGGGATTGACGTGAAGCGGGTAAACGTCATCAATGTCGCGCTCCTGCTCATCGCCGTCCTGGCGAGCGCGGGCGTGACGGCTGTCATGTCTAAGGGGACGCCGCAGGAGCAGCAGGAATCGCGCGTAAGCACCATTGAAGACGCGACCGGCGAGCGCATTCCAGCGCGCGACTACACCCGCATCGTCAGCACCAGCACCATCGCGGATCAGGTGCTCATCGAGATCATCGAGCCCGAGCGCTTGCTCGCGGTCAGCGCTCACACGCTCCGGTCCCAGGCGTCCCGCCCTTACCAAGACAAGATCGGCGTAGAACACGCACGCGACATCGAAACGATCATCGAGCTCCGGCCCGACATCGTCTTCATCAACAATTTCATCGATCGGCGCCAGGTCGAGCGCCTCAAAGAAGCCGGTCTCAACGTGTTCGACCTCGGCCCGATGCGAGGTCTCAAAACCCTGCTGCCCAATATTGCGCAGCTCGCCTCCGTGATTGCGGTGCCCGAGCGCGGCCGGGCACTCGCCGACCAACTCGTTCACAAGCTCGATGCGGTCTCTGCGGACATCCCCGACGGCGAACGGCAACGCGGCCTCTACGTCGGCATCCACGGCGACCGGCTCTATGGCGGAACCGCGGGAACGAGCTTTCACGACGTCCTAGTGGCGGCGGGTTTGGTCGACGTTGCGGCAGAAGCGGGGTTCGAGGGATGGCCGGCGTTCACCAACGAGCAACTTCTGAGTCTCGACCCGCCTTGGATCATCACCAATCCCGGCACGGAGCGTTCGCTGTGCCGCCACCCTGGCTTCGAATCGCTCGCCGCCTGCAAGGCAGGCCGCGTGCGCAGCATCGAAACACATCTGCTGACCGACCCGGGGCTCGGTATGCTGCAAGCGGCCGAAGCGGTGCACGCCGCGGTTTACGGTGATGGCGCCTAGGAGGAGCAGGGTCGGCGCCGCGGGCTAGTCGAGCAAGGCTGGCAGGAGCTCGCTGTAGGCGTCGGTTCGTTTGAACTGCGGGAATTCCTCGGCGACGTTGTCGGGGCAGCGGAACAGGATGCCCCGGTCTGCCTCCTTCAGCATGGTCGTGTCGTTGTAGCTGTCGCCCGCAGCGTGAACCCGAAACCCGATGTTCTTGAGCGCCAGAACGGCCTTGCGCTTGCCGTCGGGCAGTCGAAGCCTGTAGCCGGTCACCCGATTGCTGTCGTCGGTCAGCAGCTCATGGCAAAAGAGCGTCGGCTGGCCTAGTTGCCGCATGAAGGGCGCGGCGAACTGGTAGAACGTGTCGCTGAGGATGATCAGCTGGGCTCGGTCGCGGAGCTCGTCGAGGAACTCCTTGGCCCCGGGCAAGGGCTCCATCGCGCCGATGACTTCGTCGATGTCGGAGAGCTTGAAGCCGTGCTCGTCGAGAATTTCGAGGCGCCCACGCATGAGCTTGTCGTAGTCCGGCTCGTCCCGGGTGGTGCGCCGGAGCGCGTCGATTCCAGTCTTCTCGGCAAAAGCGATCCAGACCTCGGGGATGAGGACTCCTTCGAGATCGAGGCAGACGACGAGTGGCGGCATGAGCGGTACTCCGAGGCCCAACATCGGGCAGCAGCGCGAAGGCGCTTCGTCTACCCGATTTTCTCGCCCAGGCAACCGGGTTCGGCTCGACAGACCGCCCTCTGAGGATCAACAATGGCCAGCCCATGACGTTCCGAAACGCGATCTTCGCCGGTGGAGGCAGCCGCTGCTTTTGGCAACTCGGCTTCTGGGAGGGCGCCAAAGAATCCGGGCTCGATCTCCAACGCTCGGTGGAGTTCGTCGGCTCGACCAGCGCCGGCTGTGCGATGGCCACGGCGGCGGTACTCGACAGGTCACACTACGCGCTGCAACTCTTCAAAGGCTTCACGGCGCGCAACCCAAGGAACATCCACTGGGAAAATGTCAGCCCGTTCACGCGCGGCACGCTGCTTCCTCATGCTCGAATGTACCGCGAAGCGCTCAAGGAGCTCATCGGACCCGAAGATTTGGACGCTCTCAGGAAGCGTTCGGTTCATTTCCTGATGAGCGGATATCCGAAAAGGTTTGGCGGGGCGATCGGCGCAACGGCGGCGCTTTGCATCTACGGCCTCGAGAAGACGCTCCGCAAAGATCCGCTTCACCCAAGATGGCCTGCAAAAGCCGGCTTCAAGCCGCTCATCGGACGTGCGCACGATTGCAGCACGCTGCAGGACTACATCAGCATGGTCTTGGCAGCATCGTGCATTCCTCCCATCTTGCCGGAGGGGCACTTCGAAGGCCGAAAGGTCCTAGACGGTGGCTTGATCGAGAACATCCCGGTTCGGTTGGCAGAAAACGAGCCTGGCCAAACGCTCGTTCTTCTTAGCCGCAAGTACGAGCGCGAGCTCCCGTCGAAGAAACGCGTTACCTGGGCGCAACCTTCGAAGCACATCACGATCGACAAATTCGACTACGCAAATCCCGACGGCCTGGAGGAGACGTTCCAGCTCGGCATGGACGACGGTCGGAAGTTCGGCCGGAGTTGTGATCTTCGCGGCGAAGCCTATAGTTCCGCGCGGTGACGCGATCCGTCCTGACACTCGCCGTTGCGCTCGGCCTCGCGTCTGCCGCGGTGTGGCTCGCCAGCGGGCTCGAGTTGGACACGGGGCTTGAAGCGCTGCTTCCGTCTGACTCCGTTTCCGTTCTGTCGATTCAGGCGACGCGCGACAAGCTCGGCCTCGAGGAACCGCTCACGATTCTCGTCGAAACCGACGACCCAAAGCGAAGCAAGGCGCTCACGTCTCAGCTCGCCGACACGTTTGCCAAGTGGCCGGATACGGTCTGGGTGATGACCGGCTACGGTCTAGACGCCCTCGCCGAACGCGCGCTCTACTACGTCGATGCCGAGACACTCTACGAATGGAGTGAGCTCGCCGAAGAGGCGCTCGACTGGGAGGTCTGTAAGGCCTCACCGTTATGCGTGACCATCGCGGATCCACCCGAGCTACCCGACAGCGACGAGGTTCGTGCAGCCGTCGATCGCTCTCCGGCCGGCACGGTGCTCCATGAGCTGACGGGCAAATCGGCCAAACGGGCGGGCTCGAGCGACGAGGGCGACGAGGACGAGGGGGAGGAGGCGCTCTGCAACGACGCTGGCACGGTCTGCGCGGTGCAAATCATGCTGAGCGGCTCACCGGGTGACATTGGCTACGCCCGAATGATCAAGGAGCGGGCCGAGGCGATCACCGTACCGCTGGTCCAGTCGGAGCCGGAGGGGACCCGGATCGAGGTCATCCGGCGTTACCGAGTCGCCCCCCTCGAGCACGGCATCATCTTGAACGACCTTCGGCTGGTCTCGATCCTCGCCGCGCTCGGTTCGCTTTTCATGGTGCTGATCTTCTTTCGGGATCTCACTGCGGTGGTGCAGCTCATGGTGCCCATGTTGAGCGGTCTCGCGGTTGCCGTCGGTCTCATTGCCCTCATTCAGCCCAAGATCAACATCATCAGCGCCGCTGCGCTGGCCATTCTGGCAGGCATGGCCATCGACTTCGGCATTCATCTCCTGATGCACTACCAATCCGCACGCTCCGAAGGCTTGAGCGCAGGGGCCGCGGCGAAGGAGAGTGTTCAAGATCTCTGGGTCTCGCTCCTGGTTGCGGGCGTGACCACGGCGTGCGGATTCGGCGCTTTGTCGATGACAGATTTTCAGGGCTTCTCACAGATGGGATGGATGGCTTCGCTTGGAATCATCGTGACCTTGCTTTGGACGCTTGCCGTGTTCCCGAGCATGGTCCGCTTGGTCCCAGGAAGCGCCAAGATCAATCGGCAACCGGCGGCGAAACAGTGGAGCGCACGGAGCTTCGCCTGGTTCGTTCTCCTGCTAGCCCTGCTGGCGATTCCCTTTGCCTTGCAGATCGGTTTCGAGCCCAACCTAGGCAAGCTGCAACCGAAGGGCGCCAACCACGGCATGGACGACTCGATGATGCGCGCGCGCGGCAACATCAACGCGCTATACGTTGGAGAGTCGAGCGAAGCGGTGAATGAGGCGATCGGCGACGAGCTGATGACGGTAGGCGCCGTCGAGGCGATGGGCGCCAAGCCGATCGTGGTGTCTGCGCAGGTGATCTTCCCCGAGGACTCCGATGAAAAGACTGAAATCCTGACGAAGCTGAGGGCAACGCTCGTGCGAGCGCGGGAAAAAGCGATCGAGCGAGAGGATAGCAAGCTCCTCGAGGAGCTCGATGAGCTCGAGCCCTGGGTCGACATCGAGGGCCCGCCGCAACCCGACCAGATCCCCGAGTGGCTCGCGGCAACGCTCGTCCTCAAGGACGGCTCGATCGGAAAGAGCGGCATCATCTACGTGCCACTGCGGGGCTCGAATGCGGAAGCGATGGAGCGGCTGGCGGCGTGGCTCGATCAACTGCGCGCAGCCCATCCTGACGTGACCTTCGCATCCGCCTCCGCGCTCCTCGGGGAAGTGACACCCGCCCTGATCGCCGATTCGCCTTGGATCATTGCTTTGGTGTTTTTGGGCTTAATCACGGCAACGGCCATCGCGAGCCGGTCGGTCGGCGTCACGCGCGACGTGTTCTTGTCGACGGCGCTGTCGACGGTCTTCTTTGCTGCGACGCTGACTCTGTTCGGGATCGACCTTCATCTCTACAACCTGCTCGCGGTACCCGTCGTGATCGGCCTGGCCGTCGACGGGGCGGTGCACGTTCGCTGGGCAAACGACTACGACAGCCCACGGCAACGATACGCGACCTACAAGGCCGTCGCTGCATCGACCCTGACTTCGATGGTCGCGTTTGGCGCATTGATGACGGCCGACAGCCCGGGCCTACGGTCACTTGGGCAGGTCGGGGTGATCGGGCTCGGGGTTGCGCTGGCCGTAAACCTGATCTGGCTTCGCGCCTGGTGCACCGCCAAGCAGCCGAACGAGGCCTGAGGGCATCTGCGGCATTGCGGGTTTGCGCGAGCTCTTGGGCACCACTCCGCGCGAGCTCGCAGATCTGTGCTAGACCCGCTCGCGTGATTTCGATCGTCGTTCCGACTTATCGAGAAGCGGACAATCTCGCTCTGCTCGCGGAGGCCGTCGACGCGGCCCTCTCAGGCACCGGATACGACTACGAGCTCCTCTTCATCGACGATGATTCGCGAGACGGCTCGGCCAAGATCTGCGCCCAGCTCTCCGCGCGCTTTCCCGTCCGAATCGTCGTGCGAAAGGGCGAGCGCGGGCTGGCGACGGCCGTCATTCACGGCATCTCGATGGCCTCCGGAGACATCGTGGTCGTGATGGATGCCGACCTGTCCCACCCGGCAAGCGCCATCCCCGCGATGATCGCGCGCCTGCAGAGCGGCGAGAGCGATTTCGTACTCGGCTCGCGTTACGTGGAAGGTGGTTCGATCCACGACGACTGGAGCGTGTTTCGCCAGCTCAACTCGATCATCCCGTCGCTCATGGCGAAGCCTCTGTGCCCGCTCAAAGATCCGATGAGCGGCTTCTTCGCGATTCGACGCACGGAGATGCCCCCTAGGAGCCGTCTCTCGCCAGTGGGGTACAAGATCGCACTCGAGATTTTCGTCAAAGGCGGCTTCAATCAGCCGAGCGAAGTCCCGATTCACTTCTCCGATCGACAGCACGGTGAAAGCAAGCTCTCGCTGAAGGAGCAGCTCAACTTCCTTCGCCACCTCGGTCGACTCTACGCGTACAAGCTCCGCCCCGGCAGAGCGACGTGAGGCTCATCCGGGAAGATCGGACGGTCGCCTGGATCGTCGTCGTCTTCGCGCTCTCTCAGCTCGTCGCGATCGGCTGGGACTTGCCAGGCTCGTACGGATGGGAAAACGACGGCATCGCCCCGCGCGACATCTTTGCGGGCATCGGCATCAACCTGACGCCGGGACAAGGGCATCGCTATCCCTTGTTCCACAATCTCTTGATTGGCGTTCTGTCCGTCCCCATTCTACTGCCCCCTGCCCTTTCAGCCGAGAGCTGGACCCTCCCCGCGCTGATGGAGCAGATCCTCACCGTACCGACGATGACCGGCGTCTCGCTCGTCGCAAAGCTCGTGGGCGTGCTCATGGCCTGCGTCGCCCTTCTCGTGATCGCGCGCATCGCCCGACGCACCGTGAGCGCCGAAGCGGGTCGATGGGCAGCGGTCTGGGCGGCAACCTGCCTGTCGTTTGCGTACTACGGACGGGTCAGCAACCTCGATGGGCCCTATCTGATGTGGACCGCTCTGGCGATCGACCGCCTTCTCAGGGTTGCCGAAACGCGCAAACGCCGCGATTACGTGCTCTTCGGCGTGCTCGCGGGCGCCGCGGTCGCAACCAAAGACCAGGCCTACGCGGGCCTCGTCCTGCCGGGTTTGATCTACGTTCTGCTCTCGCCACTTCGAAGCGATCAGCCATTCGGACCGCGGGCGGCTCACTACAAGAACACCATGTTCGCGACGTTGGCTGGCGCCCTATCACTCGGAGCTCTGGGCGGAGGTCTCTTCAATCCCACGGGCTTCATGGCGCGCCTTCGCGAGCTCACCGGCGGAGCCAGCCAAGATTGGATGAGTTATGCGCGAACACCCGAAGGGCTCTTGCGGAACATCGCCGACATCATCGTTGGTCAGGAAACCTATTACTGGCCCTGGCTGGTCGTCGCGCTCTGCTGGGTCGGTGTCGGTAAGGTGGTCGCGCGTCCCGGTGGCGAGGGGATCCGCTCGCGCACGTTCCGACTGCTTCCATTGAGCGCCGGCATCAGCAGCCTCCTCTTCTTCACCCTGGTCGTTGCGCGCTGCGAGCACCGCTTCGTCCTGCCGATGGGGTTCTGGCTTGCGTACTACGGCGGGGTCGCGTCCGCGGCAGTGCTCGCGCGGGTGGCGGGCAAGGGGCTGGTATTGCTCCGTGGCGCGCAGGTCGCGTTCGGCCTGCTCGTGCTTTGGGCGGCCGGGCACAGCTTCGAAGTGCAGCTGACGCAACGCGGCGATGCGCGACACGAAGTGCATGCATTCTTGGCTTCACTACCCGAAGGCACGCTCGTCGAAACCTATGGCTGGCTGGTTCATCTTCCACACTTCGACGTGTCCGAGGCTTCGCCCTACAGCCTTCAGCGCGTCAGCAGACGCCCGATCAAGACACGCAACCCATTGGTCGGGGCGGAGGAGATCGACGAGCCGTACGGCAACGTTGTTAAGCGCCATCCCGACGTGTTGGTCGTTCCTGAAGCCACCGCCCGGGAGTTCATTCCGCGTCCGCTCCACGCAGGCATGGCGGTGGCGGCGGTAGGGCAACGCTTCCAGTCCGACACGGACGCGAAAGCCTTCTTCAGCTCGGCCCTCAGCGATTCGCTCGATGGCTACGAAGTCGTATTCATCGCGGAACCGAAGCTCCCTGCCTGGGCCAAAACGCTCGGTGCGCAGCCCGTTCAAGTGCATGCGAGCGTGGGCAACCGCCAGTGGATCCTTCGCCGTTCGAGTCCGTAATAGACTCACAGAACGACCGAAAACGGCGAACTGCGCAGATTGTGCGCCTCGATCGAGCATGAAAAGAGGCTCTTTGGTCGATTGCTTCGATGCGCACCGGCTGCCTGTTCAGCATCTCACAACGCTGCAACAACGCCGCTACCGCTGAAAACGGGAGTCAACATGCGGTCATGACGCAGAGCACGATGAAAAAGGGGGTAGACAGAACGTCACGCCATTGTGCATTCTCCGCTGCACCGGGGTTCACTGCGACTCTGGAATACGCATTCGGTGCGCTCTCGTTTCGAGAAGGTGGAGGTGCGACGTGAAGTATGGATGGATTGCGATAGTCGCCATGATGGCGGCCTTGTTTTCGACAGGGCAGGTTGCGGCTCAAGGCACATACGGGCCCGAAGAGATCGGGGCCGATGAGTCTCCCATCCCAGACCCGGATACGGTCACCGACGACTCCATGTCCGAGCTCGATAAGCTCAGGGCGATGGACGCGGAGTCGGAAATGCCACCTGCAGCGGCTGACACCGGGATGGGCAGCGAAGCCGCCGAGCGCGACCGCATGCGGAAGAGCATCGGTGACGTCGGCAAGAGCGTTCGTCGAGACGAAGAAGACGCCATCCCCTTACGATTCGAATTCCACGGGTACTACCGGGCTCGCTACAACTGGATCGGCAACGCACCGATGCAAGTCGGAAGCACGCCCTCCACATCGGCCTTCCCGAGCAAGAACGCCTCGTACGGTGAGATGCGACTGCGTCTCGACCCGGAGGTAAGCTACGGTCCCAACCCCGACCTTCCGATCGCCCGCCTTCGCTTCACCATCGACGGCTTCGACAACGTCGTCTTCGGCGACAATTCGCGCGTATTCAGCGTCCCCCTCTTCGCGGTCGATCAATCCAACACCGACCGCAACGGTTTCGATCTCAGGGAGTCCCTGAAGCTCGAGCGCGCTTGGATCGAGTTCCTGGTTCCCATCGGGCAAGTTCGAGTCGGCCGGATGGAATCGCATTGGGGCCTGGGGCTTCTGACGCATGCCGGCAACGGCCTTGCCGAATGGGGCGAGTTCTACCGCGGCGAGACCTTCGACCGAATTCTGTTCGCGACGCGACCGATCACCCTCGCTCGCGGCATCAGCAAGGGGGACACGCGACAGACGCCTCTCATCTTTGCGTTTTTGTACGACCGTCTCTCGCAGGATCCGGTCGTCGACCCAACCATCTCCTCCTCGCTCGATGGCGGCGGGGGCGCTGCGACCAATCCGAACTTCAAGCCGTTTTACACGACCTTCCCGGCGCGCTCGACGTTCCCCCTGGCGTACCTGACCAACCTCGATCGCCGCGTGAACGAGATCGCCAACGTCTTGGCGTGGTTCGACGAGGACTTCGGGCGTGCGGCGACCGATGAGCTCTTCGCCGGCACGTACGTCGTCTATCGATGGCAGCAGTCGACCGAAAGCCGCATCACGATCCCGGACGTGTCCTGGAGAATGAAGTATACGCTCAAGAAGAAGCGCAATTTGGCGATCACCACCGCAGGCGAGTACAGCGCAATCCTCGGCCACAGCGGCGCGCTGGCATTCAGCGGAGGATGCCCCCCCGAACCTTGTAACAGCGGCAAGGGGCGTATCCACAATGTCCTTGCGCGCATCGGCGTCATGGACGAGGGCAGCTGGGCCTTTCAGGCGGAAGGCGGGTTGTCCACAGGCGATGACAACGTTCTGTCCGGGGCTCTCGGGCCTCCGGTTGAAAACCCCCCCATTCTCAGAACGCGCGGCTTCAACGAAAACGTGAAAGTCGGCCTCCTGATGTACCAGGTCGCGCTCAAGGCCTTGACCTGGCAGACGCTAGCCCCGATTAACGCGATCGAGCTGGGCGCCAACGGCAGCGTGTGGAACTCGAAGTACCTCATGCCGAGCTTCCGGTTCACGATCGTACCGGGTCTCGAAATACACACCCAGTTCCTCGTGGCCTGGGCCGACAAGCTCGATCCGAAGATCTACGTCAGCGAGAACAGCCAGTGCGCCTTCGACGCCAATTGCTTCATGGGCTGGGAGGCCGACCTCGCCCTCCGAGCTAGAATGGGCGCCAAGGACATCATCTGGGTCGACCTCGAAACCGGGTTGATGCAGCCGAAACAGGTATTTACCAACGCGGGCTTCAATGACGCCTACCTCTGGACGGTACAGCTCCGTGCTGCCATGATCTTCTAACCGGGTATGCCATGAGAAAGGGACCGACCATGAAACTAACTAATCTTATTTGGGTTCTCGCCTTGGCTGGCGCGGGGATGGGCTGCAATAGTGGCACTGCGACTACGAACGTGAGAATACCACCGCCGGGGAATGGCGGCAGTGGCGGCAGTGGCGGCAGTGGCGGCAGTGCCGGCATTGGCGGCGACGGCAACTGCACCAACGCCGAGGACCAGGCGGTGTACGCCGACCTCACCTTCATCAACGACGACGGCATCGAATCCAGCGGGTCCGCCGCGGCTTCGGCCATCGGCAGCCAATGCATCTTCGGCTCTCAGGCCTCCGTGCCGGTCGTGGGGGGTTGCTCGCAAGAGGCGGGCGACGTGATTCGCTGTTTCGCAAGCGGGTGTCCCCAGGAAACCATAAACGCGCTGGCAGATTGTGTCGCCCTGTGCACGCAAGACACCACCGCGGGAATCGCGCCGCCAGGGCTTTCGTCTGAGTGCATGGCGTGTACCGGCGCTACCGTGGCCTGCGGCGCAGCGTTCTGCACGAACCTCTGCGTCTCCGATACCAACGCACCGGACTGCATTGCATGCCGTTGCGAGAACAACTGCACCCCGGACTTCGATACGTGCTCGGGGCTCCCGAGCTCTGGCGACTGCAACTAGGCATCGCCTAGCGGCTTGACTCGAAGAAAGGCACCCACTTGCTGGGTGCCTTTTTCTATTCGCCGGTGCAGATCTGATCGCTGATTTCGAGCTCGGACCGGCAGGGATAGGCATCGACGTTCACGCCATTGACCTGGTCGATGATGTCCTGGCAGTCGAGGCCGGCAGCGCAGTCGACGGCCGCTTCGAACGCCGTGAGACACGCCTCAGACGTCAGCTCGGCGCACGACCGTTCTCGCTCGCAATTTTGCTCACATTCGTCCTCGGTGCCCAGAAGGGCAACCTCGCATTCGACCACGGCCAACGCGCAGAACCCCGTGCAGGTCGGGCCGGGTTCGAACACGATCGTGTCCCCGAAGCAGCTCGACTCGGTCGCTTGTGCACATCCAAACGCGCTCGTGCTAAGCACGAGCGACACCCAAAAAAGCCGTCTAAGCATCTCGTTCCTCAATAGTTCTTACCCACGATCTCTTGCACCCGCGTCATCAACGACTTCGAGTAGAGCCGTCCGGCCAGTGAATTTCGCGCGTCTCGCTGAACCGCCTCCCAGGCGTCCTTGTTGCGCCAGATGTTCACGGCCTTCAGTCGATCCGCGAGGGCGTCGCTTGCTTCTTTGTCGATCCGCCGCCCGCCCTCGCGAAACTCCTGGGCGTGGTCTTTTGCGCTTTGCCGAATGTGATCCTGGGCTGCCTTCGGGAGTGCGGCGAGGCGATCCTTTTTGATCACGTACGCCCCGACCACGATACCTCCACCAGGCTTGGTCATCGTCACGAGCTTGGTGTGCCACTGAAACGCGAGGACGCCGATCGAGGACGCGATGACGGTGTCCACCATGCCGGTCTGGAGAGCAGAGAAGACCTCCGGCAGACCCATCGTCACCCCGTTCGCCCCCGCCGCCTCGATGAACGCTTTCATCGTCGGCGAGCCACGCCAGACCCAGGGGCGAACGTTCCTCAAGTCGTTGGGATGTTGGATCTTGTGCTTGGAGAAAATCCGGACCTGCCCGGAGTCTCCCCAGGAGATCAGCTCGTAGCCGGCCTTGTCGAAGAGCGCGACCAGGTCGGGGCCGAGCTTTTCGCGCACGTCGTCGAGCGCCGGGTAACTGGTGATGAGCCCTGGCGCCTGGAGGACCAGCACCTGGGGCACCAGCGCGCCGAGGCCCGTCGAGGTCAGGAGCGCGCCGTCGAGCTGGCCGACGCGCATCTTGCGGACCACCGTCATCTCGTCGCCGGCGACGCCGCCGGCATACATTTTGAGATTCACCTGGCCGTCGGTGACCTCTTTGAGCTCCTTGCGGAGCTGTTGAAAGGCTCTGCCGAGCTCGGACTGCCTGGGCGCCAAGGTGGCGATGCGAAGCTGCTGCGTCGGCTCGTCGCTCGCCTGTGAGCTCGATTCGGCGCTTTCGGCTCTGGCTTCACTCCGGAACGAATCGCCGCTGACGAGCACGGTGATGAGAAGGACGGACGAGATGAGAAGAACGCGAGGCATGCCAAAGCAAAGCACGGACCGGGTATCGGCTCAAGAGCTGCCGCCCGTCGCGCGCATGACCCCGCTGTCGCGCAGCTCGAGGCCGTCGAGGCAGCCGGAAATGTCCTCGAGCAACTGCGGCACAGCCGAGGCGTCCGCGATGGGGTTCACCACACAGACGTCGATGCCGGCTTCGGCGTAGGCACGAATGCGCGCCCGGATGGTTTCGCGATTACCGACGACGGCCATGGCGTCACAGAGCCGGTCGGTGACTCCTTGGGCGACGCCTGCTCGGTCGCCCTTGGCGAAGGCTTCGCGAATCTGCCGCGCTTCGTCTTTGTAGCCGATCCACTCGAAGCATTTGTTGTAGCCAGGCGTGGCCGCGTAAGCGCCGAAAACGGTGCGGATCAAGTTGCGACCCATGTTGGGATCATCGGCCATCACCACGTGAAGCCGGGCGACGACTTCGATGGTTCGGGGGTCGCGTCCTGCCTCCTCGGAGCCAGCCCGCACCTCGCCAAGGACCTGCGGCAAAGCCGACTCGGGGACCATATTGAGACACACCCCGTCGCACAGCGCGCCGGCCAAGCGCAACATCCCCTTGTTGAGCGCACCCAGATAGATCGGAACCTCCCCGACGGTGGCGCCTCCAAGCCGAAACCCTTTCACCGAGAGGGTCTTGCCCTCGTAGTTGGTTTTCTGCCCGCTCATCATCTGACGGAGCACTTCGACGTGCTCGCGCATGCGCGTGAGCGGCTTGTCGAACGGCTGGCCCGCCCAGTCATGAACGATATTTGGAGACGAAAGCCCGAGGCCGAGGATGAAATTGCCGTTGGTCATCTGGCTCAGGGTCATGGCCGCCATGGCGTGCACCATCGGCGTCCGTGTTTGCGCGGGAACCACGGCCGTCCCGATACGCGTTCCGGGCAAGCCCTGCGCAACCGCGCCCGCGAGCGCGTAGGAGTCGCCGCCGTTGACCTCGGCCATCCAAACCTCTTCGTAGCCTCGGTCGACGGCAGCTCGCGCCAGCTCGACCGCTTTGTCCGCCCCCGCCACCGGCAGGGTCATCCCCAACCGAACATTCTTCTCCGTACGCTCCATCCAGCCATCCTAGTCGAATCCCCGCAAGCCATTAACCCTTTTGAAAAGGGGACTGTCCCCGTTTTGAATTGGTTGGTTTCTGGAAGAAGCTGCTAACACCGGGCGATGACCAGTACCTTCGAGGTTTGCGCTCCGATGCAGGCGGTGGTCATCACCGTTCGCGCGGACGTCGGCCAGACGGTCGCCGCCGGGCAGGCGCTGGTGATCCTCGAAGCCATGAAGATGGAGCACGTCGTGGCCGCGGAGCAGAGCGGCGTCGTCCGCAAGGTGCTCGTTGAGGCAGACGCGATGGTGGGGGCCGGAGACACGCTGCTGGTCTTGGAGCGGGTCGAGCAGGTCGTGACTGCGACGGCTGGAGAAGAGATCACGTCGCTCGGCGAGGTTCGGTCGGACCTCGCCGAAGTGAAAGAGCGGCACGCATTCGGGCTCGACGCGAACCGCCCCGACGCCGTGGCGAAGCGTCGCAAGACGGGACAGCGCACCGCGCGTGAGAACATCGCGGACCTCGTCGACGAGGGAACCCTGGTCGAATACGGCGCCTTGGTCATTGCAGCCCAGAGACGACGGCGATCGATCGAGGACTTGATTCGGCGCACGCCCGCCGACGGGATGGTCGCGGGCATCGGTCGCGTGAACGGCGAGGCCTTTGGACCGACGCGAACGCAGTGCGTGGTCATGTCGTACGACTACACGGTGCTCGCGGGGACGCAGGGCACGATGAATCACCTCAAGAAGGACCGCATGTTCGAGCTTGCCGAGGCACGCGGCCTTCCCGTCGTCCTTTTTTCCGAGGGTGGCGGCGGCCGGCCAGGCGACACGGACCATGCGATCGTTGCAGGCCTCGATTGCCGGGCATTTCAGTACTTCGCGGAGCTTTCAGGGAAAGTTCCGCTCGTCGGCGTGAATTCCGGCCACTGTTTCGCCGGCAATGCCGCCCTCCTCGGTTGCTGCGACGTCGTGATCGCGACCAAGGCGTCGAACATCGGCATGGGCGGGCCCGCGATGATCGAAGGCGGAGGTCTCGGTGTCTATGCGCCTGAAGACGTCGGGCCTTCGGCGTCTCAGTATCGAAACGGCGTGATCGACGTGCTGGTGGACGACGACGCGGAGGCGGTCGCCGCGGCAAAGAAGTGCCTTTCCTATTTTCAAGGCGCCCTCCCCGACTGGAGCTGCGCGGACCAACGCCTGCTCCGCTCGGCGATTCCGGAAAACCGCCTGCGTGTGTACGACGTGCGCAGGGTCATCGAGACCTTGGCGGACGACCATTCGGTCCTGGAGCTGAGGGGCGGCTTTGGCGTGGGGATGGTCACGGCCTTGGCGCGGGTCGAAGGCATGCCCCTGGGTATCGTCGCCAACAATCCGATGCACCTCGGGGGCGCGATCGACAGCGAGGCCGCCGACAAGGCAAGCGACTTCATGAAGCGCTGCAGCACGTTTGGGATTCCGCTCGTGTTCTTGTGCGACACGCCGGGGTTCATGGTGGGACCGGAAGCCGAAGAGACGGGGCTCGTGAAACGCGCCGCCAGGCTTTTCACGACGAGTGCCGCCCTCGCGGTTCCCTTCTGCACGATCGTCTTGCGCAAGGGCTATGGGCTCGGCGCGCAGTCCATGGCAGGCGGGAGCTTCAAAGCGCCCGCGTTCACGATTTCTTGGCCGACCGGCGAGTTTGGGGGCATGGGCCTCGAAGGGGCGGTGAAGCTCGGTTTTCGCAAAGAGCTCGGGGCAATCGAGGATCCCGAGGCGCGCGAAACGATGTTCCAGGACATGGTCGAGAAGCTTTACGAGCGCGGAAAGGCCGTCAACATGGCGGCGCACTTCGAGATCGATGCCGTGATCGATCCCGTCGACAGCCGCCGCTGGATCCTCAGCGCCATCGTGGGGCCCTAGCCCTTCAGCGACGCGTGCACTTCGCCGGCCGCGCGCGCGCCCGCGGAGATGGCGCCGTCCATATACCCGCACCAGCGCTTTGCGCTTTCGGTGCCTGCCCAAAAGATACGGCCGCTTGGCCTCCGCAGATGCTCGCCGCCCGCGGTGAGCACCCCGGGTGTCAACGGAGTGATGCAGCCGGTGCTCCAGGGGTCGGCCGCCCAGTCCTTTTCGACGTAGCCGGTTGCGTCGAGCGCCTTCGGCCCGAAGTAGCGCGCGAGCTCTTCTTTCAAACCCTCCTCGCGCAGCTTTCGGTCGGCGAGGTGCGGACACTCGACGACCGAAAGGAAGCAGCTGAGCACGCCCATCGATGCGTCTTCGGGCGAGTTGTCGAACACGAGCTGAATCGGGCTGCGGTCGCTTTGCATCGCGCCGTTCAGGCCGTCTGCTCGCCAAAACGGTCGCTCGTACAGCATGGCGGCTTTGACCAATGGCAGGCGCGGAAGGCGCGCCCAGCCCGAGACCAGGTCCTGGCGCGGCTTGGGCAGGTTTGGTGCGAACGCGATCCCTGCGGTGTCGGCGGGCGCCATGGCGACGATGACGCGGTCAGCGGTGAAAGTCTCGGCTGAAGTGACCACCCGCATACGCTTGGAAGCCTGATCCTCGATGCGCAGGACGGGGCGGCCGAGAAGAACACGATCGCCAAGGTCGGACGCCATGCGCTGCGAAATGACCTGCGAGCCCCCTTCGATGCGCTGGTCCTGGGCCCCACCGTCGTTGAGGATCACCGGCAAGAGGCCTCCGGCCGATCGCAGATAGTGCAAGACCCAGAGCAGCGAGATGCGCTCGGGATAGCCCGACCAGACGGCGCGGCTGATCAAGCGAAACACCGACGGCGTGAAGCTCGTCGCGGCATGCTCGCGGAGCCAGTTACCGAGAGTTTCCCGGTCGAGTGCCGCGGCATCGGGCATCCGCCAGGGCTCGCCAACCGGCATCTTTTTGGAGAGACGATCGAGCTGCCAGGCGACCTTACCAAAGTCGACCGCTTCGGAAAGGCTGACGTCCGGCAGGAGACCGCGCGAGATCACACCTTCGATATCATAGGTCGTGTCGCCGTCGTAGTAGTGATCAAAGGCGCCGATCCGAAGCTCGGCGATCAGGGCGGCAATGGCGTTTTGACCGGGGCCTATCCACTCCCCACCGACCTCCACGATGTGCCCGCCGCCGATGGGCATGTTGAGCGTGCGCCCACCCACGCGCTCCCGCGCCTCGAGCACGACGAACGAATCCACACCCAGCTTTTGGAGCTCGCGCCCGGCCATCAGACCCGAGAGCCCTCCACCGATGATGATCACGTTCACGTGTCGCGCCCCGGACGCTGCTTCGTCGGCGGCGGCGGCTCGCACCAAACCCGGCCCTGCAATCGACGCCGCCGCGGCGACGCCTCCGGTCACGCGGACAAATCGCCTGCGGGTGAATCGATTCGTCATGGTGACCCGCATCCCTTGCCGGCGGCCAACCAGGCTACGATCAGCCCAAGGTCGTCGGTGGGCACCGTGTCCACAACGCCCTGCATGATCGCATCCGCGGTGCCGCGCGTTCCTGCGGCGGCTTCTTCGAGACGACGCGCGAGGTAACCGGCGTACTGACCGCAAAGTCGAGAAGCAAACAAGCCATCGTCCCCTTCGCCGCGTGCGCCATGACAAGCGACGCAGTGCTGAGCGAACAGCGCTGCACCCGCGGCGCGTTGTTCGTCGCTCGCGGCGCTGGACGCGACTTCGATCTCGGGCAACTGCGAAAGGTAGATCGCGATGTCGGTGACCTCCGTGAGCAGCAAGGTGCGGGCGTATGGATCCATCACCGGAAGGTGCATCGTTCCGGCTCTCAGCCGGTAGAGCTTGTTTTCGAGGACTGCACGCCTCTGTCCGGCGAGTCGAGGAATCGAGCCGTCGGGCCTGCCGCTGCCGTCGTGCAGATGACAAGACGCGCAATGCGCAAATGCAGGGGGCTCACCGGCAGGGGTCGTGTCCTCGAGCACCTCGGCGATGCGCGCGGCCTGCGCAGCGCTGGGCCCGCGCGTCGTGAGCCAAACTGCGGCCACGAGACCGACGAGCGCGACGAGCACGATGACGATGATGAGAATGCGCACTGCGGCCGCGAGCATACCAGAGGTTTCCGCGCAGCGGCGCGCCTCGATGTGGTACTGACACCGGGGGCAACATGAAGAACCCGCCGATTTACGAAGAGCTCGTACAAAAGCTCGTTCGCGTATACGACGAGGGGCCCAGCCAGTCTCTTGGTGTCTTTGAGAACCCGGTCACGGCCTACACCGACCAAGCGCGGCTCGAGTCGGAGCAACGCCTGTTGCGCTCGCTGCCGATGCCGGTCGCGCACGTATCCCAGCTCCCGTCTGCGGGTTCGTGCCTAGTCCACGACGCGCTTGGCGTGCCGATCCTCATCACCCGCAACCGTGGAGGCGCGCTTCGCGCCATGCTCAACGTCTGCCGCCATCGGGGGACCCGCCTTCTCGAGGAGTCCGGCTTCTGTAAAGTACGCAAGGGCTTTCAATGCCGCTACCACGGCTGGGCATACGATTTAGACGGTGCGCTCAGCCAAATCCCCCGAAAAGAGCTCTTCCCTTCGCTCGACAAGAGCAAGCTCAACCTGCGCGGGCTGCCCGTGACCGAACGCTTCGGGTTCATCTGGGTGGTCGCGACGCCCGCTCGGGACCACGACTTCGACGCATTTCTCGATCCTCTCGAACCCGACCTCGGCCCTTTGAATCTGGAGAACCACGTCGTCTTTCGACGAGCAACGACGACAGCGCAGACCAACTGGAAGATCGTGATGGAAGCCTTTCTCGATGGCTACCACGTTCGGCATCTTCACAAAAAGACAGTGGGTCCCTACTTCGAAGATCACCAGAGCTACTCGGAGCTCGCCGGCCCGCACGTTCGAGCCATCGTCGGCCGCGGCGGCTTCTACGAGGCGTCGGCACGCAACGCGATCGAGAACATCCGCGATGTCGCCACACCGACCTACGTCATCTTTCCGAACACGATTTTCGTCGCGCAGCCGGGCTTCGTGAGCCGCGCAACGGCATACCCGACTTCCCTGGGCGAGATTCACTGGGAGCACGACCTCATCATCCCCGAGGAGCCCCAAACCGAAAAGGCGCGCGCGCACTGGGAGCTCAACTACGAGCTCATCCAGAACGGTGTGTTCAAGGGCGAAGATCTCTGGGTCTGCGAGCAGATCCAAAAGGGGCTTGCGAGCGGCGCCAACGAGCGCATGACCTACGGTATCGAAGAAGCGCCGATTCAATGGTGGCACGACGAGCTCGACCGCCGTATCGAGGAGCTGTCGTGAGCCAAGAAGAACCCATTCTCATTCGTCGCGCGGCCTCGGTGGCGACGATCGAGCTCAACGAGCCGCCGTACAATCGTTTGAGCATGGCCTTGATCGACGCCCTCGAGCAGGTCGTCGACGAAGTCGAGCGAGACCAGAGCGTTCGGGCGGTCATCCTGCGGGGCGCAGGCAATGAGAACTTCTCGGTGGGTGCCGACATTCGCGAATTCGGTGCCGCGGCAGCCGGTCGCGGCGTCCAGAGTTTCATCGAGCAGCGGCTGCGCGTCATCCGCAGCATCGAAACCATGGGCAAGCCGGTCGTCTGCGCAATTCGCGGCGCTTGCCTCGGCGGAGGGTTTGAAATTGCCTTGGCCTGTCACTTTCGGATCGGCGCGCGGGGCGCAAAGATCGGCTTGCCCGAGGTCGAGCTCGGCGTGGTGCCCGCGTGGGGAGGGACACAGCGCCTGACACGCACCGTGGGGCGCGCCCGCGCGCTCGAGATCATGCTACTCGCCAAGAAGCTGGACGCCGACGAAGCGTTCAAAGCGGGCCTGCTCACGCGGGTTTGCGAGCCGGAAGATCTCGACGCGCAAGTGGCTGAGCTCGCGTCGGAGCTCGCCAACAAAGCCCCGCTCGCCGTCGCGGGGATCCTCGATGCAGTCATTCGAGGCGGCCCGAAGTCTCTCGAGGACGGACTCCTGCACGAGTACGCAGCGCTGGAGCGCGTGATGACCTCCGAGGATTTGCAGGAAGGCGTGATGGCTTTCTTCCAGAAGCGGCGTCCCGAGTTCAAGGGGAAGTGAACGCGCGCTATCGCTTCGCGAGCTTGGCCCAAGAGTCTTTGAGCTGGATCGTCCGGTTGTAGACGGGGCGCTCCGGCGTGCTGTCGGCATCGACGACGAAGTAGCCAAGCCGCTCGAACTGGACGCGTTCGCCCGGCCCGCGTGCCCCGAGATTCGGCTCGAGCTTCGCACCCTCTAGCAGTTCGAGCGACTCCGGGTTGATGCGTGAGGTGAAATCGCCCCCGAGTGCCTCGTCGAGTGGATTCTCGTCTTTGAAGAGACGGTCGTAGAGGCGCACCTCGGCGTCGACGGCGTGCTTGGCGCTCACCCAATGGATCGTACCCCGCACCTTGCGGCCATCGGGCGCGTTGCCACCTTTGGATTTCGGGTCCCAGCTGCAGCGCAACTCGACGACGTTGCCCGCTTCGTCTTTGATCACCTCGTTGCAGGTCACCAGCGCAGCGTAGCGAAGCCGCACTTCTTTGCCTGGCGCCAAGCGGAACCACTTCTTCATGGGCTCTTCCATGAAATCGTCCCGCTCGATGAACACCTCGCGCGTCAGGTGCAGGCGCCGTGAGCCGAAACTCTCGTCGTTCGGGCTGAAGGGCGCCTCGAGCTCGATTTCCTGGTCCTCCGGGAAGTTCTCGATCACGAGCTTCAGGGGACGCAGCACCGCCATGGTGCGTGGCGAGGTTGCGTTGAGGTCTTCGCGAAGCGCGTGCTCGAGAAGGCCGACATCGACGATGCTGTCCCGGCGTGAAACCCCAATCCGCTCTGCAAAGCGCCGGATTGCTGCCGGTGTGTACCCGCGACGCCGCATTCCGGCGATTGTCGGCATCCGCGGGTCATCCCAACCGCTCACGTGGCCCTCTTCGACGAGCCGCTTCAAGAGCCGTTTGCTCATGACCGTGTACGTGAGGTTCAGACGCGCGAACTCGTACTGCCAGGGCATCGGGTCGAAGTCGAAGTGCGAGACGAACCACTGGTAGAGCGGATTGTGGTGCGCGAATTCCAAGGTGCAGACCGAGTGCGTGATTCCCTCGAATGCATCCGACATCGGGTGCGCGTAGTCGTACATCGGATAGATGCACCAGTCATCACCCGTCCGATGGTGCGTGACCTTGCGAATGCGGTACATCAAGGGATCACGCAGGTTGACGTCCTTGGACGCCATGTCGATCTTCGCACGCAGCACATGGGCGCCTTCTTCGAACTTGCCGGCACGCATGCCCGCGAAGAGCTCCAGGTTTTCTTCGACGCTTCGATCGCGATACGGGCTGTTCATGCCCGGCTTGTAGAAATCGCCGCGACCTTCGCGGATCTCTTCGAGCGTCTGACTGTCGACGTATGCGAAACCGCGCTCGATGAGATCGACCGCGCAATCGTAGAGCTTCTCGAAGTAGTCGGACGCGAAGTACTCGTGGCTACCCCAATCGAAGCCCAGCCAACGAACGTCTTCGCGAATCGACTCGACGTACTCGGTGTCCTCGGCTTCCGGGTTCGTGTCGTCGAAGCGCAGGTGACAGCGACCCCGCTCGGCCAGCTCCGCGGTGGTGAAATTCAAACAGATCGATTTTGCATGGCCGATGTGCAGGTAACCGTTCGGCTCCGGAGGGAATCGCGTCACGACCTGGCCGCCGTGCTTGCGGGTGCGGAGATCTTCGCGGACCAAATCGTGAATGAAGTTCGGCGCGTTCTCCTGGCCCTCGCCCTTGCCCTTCGGCTCGCTCATGCCGCAGGTCTAGCGCGCTTTGTGTCCTGATGCCGCTTTTGCGTCAGTCCCCCAGGACGCCGCGGACTTCTACGAACACCGGAAGGTGATCGGAAAGGGATGCGCAACGCTCCGGTGGGCAGCGACCGGCGTCAACGACCTCGAGATTCCGCGTGAAGATCAGGTCGATGACCATGTCGAACGGGTCGGCGGACGTGTAGCGGTCGACCAGGTCGAGATCTTGATGTGCATCGGCATAGCCACGGTCGATGAATGACTCGACGGCCGGCTCCTTGACGATTCCCTTGTCGAGGTCGTCGAAGTAGAAGAACGTGTTGAAATCACCGCCGGCGATAGTCGGATAACTTAGACCTTCGCTATCTGCTGCAATCTCTTCGGCTTGCGCGTCACGAATGTCGAGCGTGCTGAGCGTCGACTCCAGGTGAAGCACGTAGATGCGAACCAGCCGCGTTCCGATCTTCGCGTCGGCCGCAATCGCGATGCGCCCTCCCAGACGGGGCTCGTCGGGGTTCGGCGTCCCTGGTGGCATGTACCAGCTACGATTCTGCGCGTGCCGGATCTGCCGCACGTTGCCGAGCGGGTAGCGCGACACGATCGCGTTTCCATGCTCGCAAACCGGCGGGTCGTATGGGCCGCTGGGGCCGCGGTCGCCCGGAAGCTCGAGGAACTCGGTCGCGTATACGTAATAGTAGCCGAGGGCCTCGGCGTACTCGCGGGCGATGTTTCGGAAATCCGTTCGCGCACAGCCGCGGTCGACTTCACTGAGGAGTAAAATGTCGGGGACCGGGAAGTCGATGCCGCTTCGGATCATCTCCAGCTGCGCGTCGACCTCGAAGCCGCGAAGGATATTGTAGGCGAGGACGACGATCTGGTCGTTTGCGGTCGGCTCCCCGGTCGAGAAGCTCGCTCCTTCCACCTGGCAGTCGATGAACGTGGTGTCGCTCGCGTCGTCGGGTGCCGCCGCCTCGGCACAAAGCCGTTCGCGGCGCACGTCGGGTACCTCGACCTGCCACGTGAACGCTTCGAACTCGGGCGTTGAGGTCGTCCCGCCTTGGCCGCCCGTCCCAGCGACACCGCCGGCGCCCCCGCTGGCCCCACCGCTACAGGCGAGGAGGCCGCTCGATGCGAGCGCCAGGAGCCAGGCCAGTATCGTTCTCCTGAACATGGGGGAATCGTACGCGATCGCCCGGCGCCCCGCATCCACTGGCGTGCCTCTGGCGCTCGCGGCTCGTGGGACTATCCTTGGGCGCATGATCTCGAAGATCATCCTCGTCATCTTGGCTATCATCGTCGTGTTCGTGCTTTACCAGCGGTTCACCGCCGTTCGGATTTCGGGAAGCGACGCGCGCTCCCTGGTTGCGGATGGGGCAATGCTCGTCGATGTCCGAAGCCCCGGAGAGTTCTCGGGCGGGCACATCGAAGGCGCGATCAGCATTCCCATCCAAGAGCTTGCCGGGCGGGCTGACGAGCTCGGCGATAAGGGGGGCCAAATTGTCCTCTACTGCCAGAGCGGCGCCCGTAGCGCGATGGCCAAGCGGCTCCTCGAAAGCAAGGGCTTCACGAACGTTCACGACATGGGCGGCATGGGCAGCTGGTGACCGCGATGTCTGACCGTTACCGGTGCGCCGACTGCAATCTCGAGTTCGTCCCCAAATATGTCGGAAACGGCCCGCGATGTCCGAGCTGCACCCGCACCGAGGCCATGGAACCTGCTGACGGATCGGCGCTGCAAAGTGACATTTGGCGTCAATGGCTCCTGGTGTTTGCCCTTCTCTTCATCGCGGGCGTCGCCTATTTGGTTTTCGGATGACCATCCAGATCTCGTACGTCTCGGACGTCCTGTGTGTCTGGGCCTATGTGGCCGAGGCCCGCGTCGATGAGCTCCGCAAGGAGTTCGGATCCTCGATCGAGCTCGAGTACCGCTTCATCCCAGTTTTCGGCGCCACCCTGCATCGAATCGCAGAAGGCTGGAAGGAGCGGGGCGGCTACGCGGGTTTTGGCGAGCACGTGCGGAGCGTCGCCAAGGAGTTCCCGCACGTTTCGGTGCACGAACGGGTCTGGAACGAGGTTGCGCCGACGACCTCGTCCGCCGCGCACGAGCTGCTCTGCGCCGTGCGCTTGCTGACGGAGGAGGGCACGTTGGACTCGGCGCGCCGCGAGGAGCTCGAGGGACGCAACCTGCTCGAAGAGGCAATTTGGCGGGTCCGCTTGGCGTTCTTCGAGCACGCCCGCGACATTTCGAATCGGGAGGTGCTCCTCGACGTCCTCGGGCAGGTTGGAATCCCCGTCCCCGCCATCGAAGCCAAGCTGAGCTCGGGCCAAGCGATGGCGGAGCTTTGCAGAGACATCGAGCTCCGCGACGAGCACAAGATCGAAGGCAGCCCGACCTATTACCTGAACCAGGGCCGGCAGAAGCTCTACGGCAACGTTGGCTATCGGGTGGTGTCCGCCAACCTGCGCGAGCTTCTAGAGCAGCCGGGCCACCAGGCTTCCTGGTGCTGACCTAGCCTGCCCCGAGCTCGCGCGGCCGACTCAGTGGATCGAGTCCCGCTCGTCGGCTCCATTGGCGGTGACAGGCCAGCGCCCTAGAAGCCGCATGACGCCCAGCACCAGGCCTCCACCTCCGATGGCGGCGACGTGAAGCGCGACGATAGACATGATGACGAGTAGTAGTTGCGTATCCATGGGTAACCCCCGATTGGTTCTGCGGACCACTTCCTGGGGCTCGTGACCCGTTCTCTGTGCACACCATTCTGGAGACGACGACGCATTGCGTCAAGTATTAATACTACAATTTTTCGATAATATCGTTATTGAACAGCTGAAAATATAATGATTTCATGAATCCCCTCATGGAGAATCGACAGTTCCTTACAGGCCTGGGCCGAGCTCGTTTCCCTCGACTAGGCCGCGTGTGTGTTCGAGCGGGCGGGCGGGCGACTGCTTTCGCCGGCCCTGACCGGCGCCCCCTCCCGGAACTGGACCTTCATCGGCATGCCGCGCGCTCCAGGGTTGAGCGAAAGCTCCGCAACGAAGTCCGGCTCGAAGCCCTCTAGGACATTGATGTCGACGTTCTGGATCAGGGTACCGAGGATGATGCGCATCTCCATCATCGCGAACTGCTTGCCGAGGCAAACCCGTGGGCCTGCGGCGAACGGCACGTAAGCACCCTTGGGAAGCTGACGCTCGAACTCGCGCGTCCAGCGCTCGGGCCGATACTCGAGGGGCGCGTCGAAGTACTTTGGATTGCGACCGGTGGCGAGTGGGCTGACCGCGAGGATTGCACCCTTCGGAAAAAAGTAGTCGCCGAGTCTCAGATCCTCTTGTGCTTCGCGCGCGTAGATCCACACCGCCGGAAGACGGCGCAGCGATTCTTTGAGGCACATCTCGAGGTAGGGCAGCTTTCGAAGATCATCGACTCCGATCGCGCGATTGCCGATGGTTTCGTCGATCTCGTGCTGCGCCTTCATGAGCTTGTCGCGGTTGGTCGCGAGCAGGTACCAGGCCCAGGTAAGGGTGTGCGCGGTGGTTTCGTGCCCGGCAAAAATGAGGGTCATCAGCTCGTCCCGCATCTGCTCGTCCGACATGCTGCCTTTCTCGTCGGTGGCAAACACGATGTGCGACATCAGGTCGCCCCGGTCTTTGCGGTCTTTTCGACGCGCTGCGACGAGCCGTTCGATGACTCCATCCATGGCGTCGAGCGCGCGCACCATGCGCCTGTTGCGTTCGGATGGCCACCAACGGGGCGTGGGAATCGGCGTTTGCGCGTGGTCGATCAGCGCTTCGCCGATGTCTTGCATCGCTTCGTGCACCGTCTCGGAATCGTGCGCGAGGTCGGTGTCGAACAAGGTCTTTGCAACCACGCGAAGTGCGAGCGCCAGTATTTCTTTTCGGAAGTCGCGCTGCTCGCCGTTCTTCCAGCCGCGAATCATGTCGCGCGTGTACGCGGCCATCGTCGGTGCGTAGGCGTCGACGCGCATCTTGTGAAAGCCCGGCATGATCAGCTTATGCTGCCGCTTCCAAGACTCGCCGTCGTTTGGAACCAGCCCCTCACCAAGGAACGGCTTCCACATCTGCTTTACGACCTTGGGCTTGTGGATGTGCTTGGCGTGGGTGACGTTGATCGCGTTGACGACGGCAGGATCACGAATGAAAAACGATTGACCGGTCAGCACGCGCGTCACGAAGACGTCGCCGTACTTCTCATGCGCGTCGAGCACGAACTCGGCTGGATTGCGCTGGAAATCAAAGGTCCCACCCCAAAGCCAGTGGCCTTTGTGGCGCGGCATCGTTTTCGCCGAGGGCAGAAGATCTTGGGTGTCGACGAGGAGAGTCATTTACTTAACATAAAGTAAACTTATTTCTCCGTGTCGCGCAAGTTAACAGTTTGTAATTTTAGCGGCGCACCTCGCCACGGACGCGCGGGTCGGCGGTCTCGACGACCACCGAGCCTGGCGCCCTCGCTTAGTACCAGATTCCGCCGCCTGACGAGTCACCGAAGAGGAGCCCTGCCCCGAGGGCGTCCTAGAACACCTCCACCAAGGCATCTGGTCCGGTATCGGCCGCCGCACCTAGAGGTACGAAGCCGCAAGCGCTTCGATGAAGGCGTCGAGCTGATCTGCAGGGAGCGCATTGATGCCTGCCGCTGCAGCGCGGCCGCCACCCGTCGGGAACTGGCGGCAGAGCTCGTCGGCGCCTCGCTTGTCGTCGAGCGGTGCGCGCACGCTGACCAAATAGGTGCCGTCTGCACGTTCGGTGAGCACGGCATGGGCGCGTCCGGGTGAGCCGTTGGCGAGGTCGTTGCTGTAGACCCCCGATACACGGCGCGCCCAGGCTTCGTTCGGCAGGATGATGACGGCGGTCTTTTCGGTTTCGCGCGTGGGCTTGACCTCGGCGGCCGCGGCCATGTCGCCGAGGTAGCCGGCCTCCAGCTTGGCAAATGCATCGGCCGCACCTTCGACGAAGTCGAACGGAGTTGGGAATGGACGTACGAGCGCGAAGAGGTCGGCCGGCGGGAAGTGCAGATCCTCGAGAGACGAGCCGTAGCCATTGTAGTTGATGTAGATGCCCAGGTTCTCGAGAAGCGTCAGCTGCTTTTCCGAGAAGCCCAAAGGAGCGGCAAGGGTGTGTGCGCTGGCCTTGAGGTTGTCGCCAAAGGCCCCGGTCACGGCCCACTCGACGTACTTCCCTTTGAGGTAACCGTTGATGAGTAGGCTGGTGCAGACGTTCGGATCGGGGTCGATGATCACCGTGAGCCTATCACTTTCGGGGATCTCGCCGGCGAAATGATGGTCGACGTAAAAGACGTCCACGCCTGCTTGGAGCGCCATCAGCACGCCGTCGCGGTTCTTGTCGAAGCTGAGGTCGAGCACGGTGATTCGGTCGCCTGCATGGACTTCGGCTTTCGCGACCAAGGCGATGTCGCGCTTCACTCCGGTGATGAGCGTGCTTTCCAAAGGCTCGGCGTTGCGAAGCTGGGTCAGCGCGCAGATGCCATCGGCGTCGCCGTTGAAGATGTCGATTTGAGCCATGCGGTTTTCTACTCCGGCGATCGAGATCGCGCGAGCCCACGGCGTCGATCGAAGCTCAGGCGACGAAGCTTACGTTCACTTCATGGGAACGCACCGGGCGATATTGCGTGAGACGATCGACCCCGAGGTCGCGGCGGACCTCGTCGATCGGGCGTGCGAGCCACTCGTGCCAGGGCACCTCGAGAAACCACGCAGATTTCTTCGAGCGAAGCCGTCCGTTGATGATGAGGTCGCGCGCGCCGAGGCTGCGGTCGGTGACCCGGCCGATCTTGAACCAGGCCATCGTCGCGATCATGCCCACGCCGATGTTTCGTGTTTGGTGGTGGCTGAACGCCAAGATCGCCGCCTCTCCGATCAGGTCGCCCTTGTAGCCGAGCACCGCATGCCAAACATCGTGCGAATCACGCAGCCAGTTGCGAATCCATCGCAGCTCTGCGGCCTCGTCGCGCTGGCGTGAGATGTCCGACGCATGGACCAAGCCATCGGCGCTGATGCCCTCGGCTTCGACGAACGCCAAGTACTCCCGCCCCAGGCTGCCTTTGGGCAAGGCGCGAAGCCGCTCGCGGTCGCTCAGCAAGGGGATGAGGTTGGGTTGCTCGGCGAGCAGCCGGCGCCCTTGCTCGGTCTGCTGAAGCCGTTTGCGCATTTGGACCAGGGCCGGCCCTTGCATCGCGTCGATGATCTCGAAGACCTGCTGCGTGTCGTCCGGGTTCGCAAAGAGCTCCCGCAAGGCACGCGCTGCTTTCAAAGGACGCATGGACTGGATGCTCACAGGTGGATCTATAGCCGGAATCTCCGCTGCGATCATGCAGAGCGGTGCTAGATTTTGACGGTTCTGCCCAGCCTGGCTGGAGCTTCGTGGGTCAAAGGGCTAGGATTCGCGGACCGTGGCACAATTGAGCGTCACTTCGTTGGAACGAGACGTCGTCGTCGAGGCCAAATGGCTTCGCGAACGAGTGCTCAACATGTCGCTCCTCGTCGCGGTCGTCGTCGGCGGCGCGGCATTTGTCCGCACCCTCATCGATGCGGTCCAGCGAGGAGCATGGACGGTGCTCGGGGGAGCGGTGGTCATGTACACGGGCGCCGTCGTGCTCCTCCTGATGAAACGCCTGCCCTATGCGGTGCGCGCGCTTGGTTTTCTCGCCCTCCTCTACGTCGTAGGCGTCCTCGCCCTGCTTGCGGTGGGCTACCTCGGCGCCCCCATTCTGATTCTGGCCGGTCAGAGCATCCTCGCATCCGTGCTTTTCGGGCGCCGCATCACCCTGATCGCACTCGGATTGAACCTGGTCGCTTTGCTTGGCGTCGGGACCGTCTTGTCGACAGGCCTGATGACTGTCGAGACCTTGGACTTCTACCAGCCGACCGTGTTCATGAATTGGTTGCGCATCACGGCAATCTTCGCGGTGTTTTGTGGCATTGCCGTCGTTAGCGTCGACGTCATCACCAATCACCTCAACCAGAGCTTGAAAGATCAAGCAGAGCTCATCGAGAACCTCAAGGGCGCCTTGCAGCTGAGCGACGCCGCCGAAACCCAGCGGCGCAATGCCGAAAAGCGTCTTCGCGATTCGCAACAGATGCCCAAGGTCTGAGCGAGAGCCGGTGGCAGGCTGGTCGGGACCCCTGCGCTACTCGACGACGACCTCGCAGGTGGCGCTACATCCGGAGCCAGGAACTCCATTGTCCGGACCCGCATCGCACCCTTCGCCGAGCTCGGGCTGCCGAATTCCGTCTCCACAGCTCGGGCCCTCCGTGCAGTCGGGGTTGCAGCCGCCAGGCCCGCCGAGGTTGTCTCCGTCGTCGCATTCCTCGAAACCCGCGTCGACACTGCCGTCGCCGCAGTACGGGCCTAGCCCGGAGCAATCCGGTAGGCAGTGCCCGTAGGCGCCGGTATTCTGCCCGGGACCGTCGTCGCAGAACTCGAATCGGGTCGCGATGCCATCGCCGCAGGTATAGTCACAGCTCGAAATTTCGGTGACGAAGCCGTCGAGCGTGAGCCTGAAGTTGGACGCGCCGGTGTGCCGCTCTGCATGAAAGATCGCGACCTCGTAGACCGCGTCAGACGTCAGGCGCGACTTACAATCAGTCACGATGGTTTCCTGAGTCGCGCTTCCCGCATCGGCGGGGTTTGCGAAGCTCATCACATCGGTGACCCTCGGGTGAAGCCCACCCACGTCGAGGCAGAGAAAACCGTCGACGAAAACCCAGAGGTCATCGTCGCCGCTAAAGGTAAGCACCTCGTCGCCCTGGTAGACGAAGAAGTAGTGCACCTCCGTCGTAAATCCGAAGTTGCGGGGGTCGGTGCCACCACTCGGAACGAAAAGAGTCTCGCCGTACGTCGGCTCAGCCGGCCATGCGAGTGGCGCAAGCGCAGGGTCATCCAAGGGAAAGAACCCCGGAGGGAAGTCCGAGCTGTCGAACTCGTACACGTTGGCGCCGGTGTTCGGAAGGACGAGCTCTCCGACGACTTGTACGTTGCCGGTTGGATCGAGCGTAGGGCTGGTTCGGTACCACTGCGCAAACGATGCGGCGCTGTGGGAGGGGCCCTCGTTGGATCCATAGACGTAGGGGTTCTCTCCCGAGAGCTCGGGCTTGCCCTCTGCATCCAGCAGGTCCGCCGTGATGTCGAATGCGATCGCGCCGTTGGAGTCGTCGGGATTGTTGAAGTCCAAGCTGAACGTCGTCGGCACGGGGTCGATGGTGTCGTTGCTTCGAAAGTCTCTGTAGATGACGGGGATGGAAAGCTCATCGCCCAGGTCTACCGGAGACAGCACGCAGTCGAAGCCCTCCTCCTCTTGGCAGCTGCTCGAGCAGCCATCGCCGTCGTTCGTATTTCCGTCGTCACAGGCTTCGCCCGTACCGGGAAGGATCACCCCGTCGCCACACACGGACTGGCAGACCCCGCCGTCGCAATCTGGCTCGTTCTTGCAGGCCAAGTCGCAGCCGTCGAACGGTGTAGCGTTTCCATCATCGCACTGCTCGGTGCCTTCTCGAATGCCGTCACCGCATTGAATCGGCACGCAGTCTGCACCGGGCGTGTCGCACTTATAGCCGTCCTCGAGCTGGCACTGGTCGGAGCAACCGTCGCCAGGCATGGCGTCGCCGTCGTCGCACTGCTCGAACCCCGCTACGATTCCGTCGCCACACTCGGTGGCGGCGCAGGCCACGCCAGGAAGCGGGCAGGACCATCCGTCCACCCTTTCGCACGTCGGGCTACATCCGTCGCCGCCGGTCGCGTTGCCATCGTCGCAAGTCTCCGGAAGGTCGATCCGGGAATCACCGCAGACGATCGCGACGCAAAGGACGCCGACCGTGGGGCAACGGTAGCCTTCTTCTATCAACATGCAGTCGGCCGAACAGCCGTCGCCGTCCGTTTGGTTCCCATCATCGCAAGCCTCGGTCGCATCGCGTGTCCGGTCGCCGCAGTCCGGGGAGATCACTCCTCCCGTGCCGCCGCCGCCTCCGGAACCCCCTGAACCCGTCGAATCCGAGTCGCCCGAACAACCCACCGAAAGCATCAAGGCAAGGCTCAGCCCCGCCAACCTCGTGCCAAGAAGACCCCCCACCTCTTCATCTTAGACCCTCAGGGAGCGACAACCAAAAGCCTTGAAACCGAGGCTTTCGGTCGATTGCCAGGACTTGTTGCGTCGAGTAAGAGGTCGGCGACGTGTCCGAGCAAGATCCCAGCCAGCATCCGCGGAATCCATTGGACGTGGGCCGGTACCGAGCGTTGGCTTGGACGGACGAGCACGTGCGGCGATTCTGGGAGTACGAATCGCAATTTCCGGAAAACTACTTCAGTTATGGGTACCGCGACCGGCTGGTGCCGCGGCTTCGGGGAATGCTCACGGGAAAGAAGCGCGTCCTCGATTTCGGTTGCGGCGGCGGGTTTCTCATTCCGGCGTTGTCACGCGTTGCGGGAGAGGTCTATGGGGTCGACTTCTCTCCTACTTCGATTGAGCTCACAAGAGAACGAAGTGCGTCGATCTCGAACTTTCGCGGCGCCTATTCACCCATCGAAGCGCTCGACATGGGGCTCAAGTTCGATGGCATTCTCGCTGTCGAGGTGATCGAGCACCTCTCGGACGAGCAGCTCGCTGGTACGATGGACATCATCAAGCGCATGCTAGAGCCGGGCGGCGTCATCGTCTTCACCACCCCCAACGACGAGGACCTGAGCGCGTCGCGACTCTACTGCCCAAACTGCGATCACGTGTTTCATCGCTGGCAGCACGTTCGTTCCTGGGACGTCAAGACGCTCCGCGCGTTCCTCGAGGACCATGGGTTTCGAGACGTGAAGACCTGGACGACCGACTTCTCGCCTCCCGTAGGGCTAGGCATCTGGGGGCAGGTTCGACGCGCCGCTCGAGCCATCGGAAACGGTGTCGACCTCGGGCTGCCACACCTCGTCGGCGCCGGTGCGCTTCCCTGAGTCTCAAAGCTACTTCTCTGCGCGACGGAGCCGGACTACTACAATCGTAGTCGCCAGCATGAAGGCAAAGGCGATGAGCGTACCCCAGGCGGCGCCGATCTCGCCCATGCGCGGAACGAGAATGACATCGGCGCCGAGATTGACCAGAGCTGCGGTCACTGCAATTGCGGAAACGGTCTTGGCTTGGGTCGCCGCGAGAAGTGCCGATTGCCAGAGCAGCGAGATGCCAAGGCATCCCAATCCGAGCGCGAGAATGGGGATGGACTTCAGGACGCTCGGTGATGTGCGATAGGATTCTTCCAGAATCGGCGTGTACATCACGATGAGGGGAAGTGCGATTACCAAGAAGACGACCCAGACGGCAATCTGCAGGCTGCTCCGGCGCAGAAGCTTGGCCGCTCCCTCACGGTCACCACGCGCGTATGCCGAGTAGTAGAGCGGGTTGAACGAATGAAGCGTGACTACGTTGACGGTGCTGACTAGCAAGGCGATGCGGTAAGCTGCCTCGTAGCGACCCGCTGCAGCGACCCCGTCCCAAAGCGCGACATAGAGCCGATCGGCGCTTTGGTATCCGACGTAGGCCAGCGCGGTGAAAACCATCGGCCCCGAAAATCGAAGAGGAACACGCAGACAAGCGAGCGAAGGAGCACGCTTGAGCCAGCCTTGTCGACTGAGAATCAAGACGGCGGCAACCCCCGCACCAACGTGCGCGAAGACGAGCCCACCCCAGCGCGCCTCCCACGTCCATCCAAGAAGAAAGAAGAGCGAGATGGCGATGAATGGGCGGGTGCCTTCGACGAATTCGGACCACATCGCCGCTCGCGTCGGCTGACTTTGCGCTTCGTGGATCGTCTGCGCCATGATCCGCGCCGTGGTGATGGTCGCTGCCAGGACCACACCTGCGACTGCCCACCTGGGCACCGGTTCGCCCGCAAGCATGAAGATCGAATCTGGGAGGGCGATGACCGCGAGCGTCGTTAGCACGCCGATGATGAGCGACACGCCGAGCATGCCACCCAGCTCGCCCGCGAGCTCGGAGCGGGGCTTCTTGTGAACGTAGACCAGAATGTACATCTGCGGTGCGAGGGTCACGGTGGCGGTCGCAACCCCGAACACGACGCCCTCGAGGATCGCAAAACGACCGTAGTCCGCCTGGTCGAGAAGATGTGTCCAAAGGAGGTGCGCGAGCTGGACCAGGCCGCCCATGGCGCTCGCCATCGTGTAGATGATGACGTTTCGTCGGAACGTCTTCTTCTGTTTGGATGCGGCGTCCAGAGGGAGGGAAGTAGTCCAAGCGCTTCGAGGACGCCAGCGATAAGCAAAAGAGGGCCCACTGGGCGTGCGCGCCGCGAGGATACCCGTGCTCTGGGCGGCTTTACGGTGTGTCGCCTGGCGTCCTGCCCGAAAGTGAGACAGAAACCACGGGCGCGTCGGCAATGTTTCTGGCCCGCCAGATATGCCAATGCTCCGATACGCCGCCGACATCCGCACTCTGCTCTACATGATCGTCACGACGGGCATGCTCGTGCTTCTGTGGACGAGAGATTCGTTCAGCCCCTTGCTGTTCGTCGCGTACCTGTTCATGGCCGTCTCGGTTTCGGTCATCGCGCACAACCACAATCACCTGACGATCTGGAAGTCGAAGCCGCTCAACGCACTGACGGACTATTGGCTCACCTTGTTCTACGGCTTCCCTGCGTTTGGGTGGATCCCGACGCACAACCAGAACCATCACAAGTTCAACAACCGCGAGGGCGACTACACGATCACCCATCGGTACACAGAGAAGACCAATCTTCTCACGCTCCTGACCTATCCGAGCGTTAGTGCCTTTCATCAGCAAAAGCCGATTCGCGACTACCTGGCCAAGCAGTATCGCATCAACAAGAGCCGCTTCTGGTTCTGCATCTCGCAGTACGTTCTTTTGGTCGCCTTCCTTCTGGTAGCGTTCCTGCTCGATTGGAAAAAGGCTCTGCTCTATGTACTGATTCCGCAGCAGTTCTCCTTGTACTCCGTGCTGATCTTCAATTACGTACAGCACGTTCACGCGGACGAGGAGTCGTCGCTCAATCACTCGCGCAACATCGTGGGCCCGGTGATGAACTGGTTCCTGTTCAATAATGGCCTTCACACTGTCCACCATGAAAATCCGGGGCTGCATTGGAGTAAGGCGCCGGAGGCCCACGCGAAGATCGCCGACCAAATCGACCCACGGCTGAACGAGCGAAGCTTCTGGTGGATGCTCGTTCGGGTCTACATTCTCGGAATGTTCAGCGCCGAGGCGCGGGGCCGCTCCATGCGTCTCGATCGCATGGCCGCAGAGCGGCAAATCTAGCGACCGGTTGACGCTCGTGACGCCGGCAGTCCATCCTCGCAGTCGGATCAAGGCAAGCGAGGAGTCGACGCATGACCAAGCCCACGCTCCCTCGGAAGGGAACGAGCACCGAAAAGGTCCTGAAACAGCTGCAAGCCCATCGCGGCGAGGACGTCGACTGGAAGCGCGGCCGTACCTTTAGTCTTGTCTACTACGCCGGTGACGAAGTCATGCAGCTCTTGCATGATGCCTATTCGATGTTCATGGCGGAGAACGGGCTGAGCCCGATTGCGTTTCCAAGCCTGAGGGACATGGAAAACGAGGTCGTGGCGATGACCGCCAACATGCTTCATGGCGGCGACTCGGCGGCGGGCAGCATGACTTCGGGCGGCACCGAATCGATTTTCATGGCGATGAAGACCGCGCGGCAGTGGGCGCGCAAGCATCGTCCCGAAATCATCAAACCGAAGATCGTCGCGCCGGTGACCGCTCATCCAGCGTTCATCAAGTCGGCACACTACCTCGACATTCAGATCGAGTTCACTCCGCTCCGGGACGATTGGCGGGCCGATCCCGAGGCGATGAGAGCAGCCGTCGACGACGACACGGTGATTCTCGTCGGCTCGGCGATCTGTTATCCATACGGTGTCGTCGATCCCATCGAAGAAATCGCGGCGATCGCGGACGAGCGCGGCATCCTCATGCATGTCGACGGCTGCCTGGGCGGGTTCATGCTGCCGTTCGTGAGCAAGCTCGGCTACGAGGTGCCTATCTGGGACTTCCGTGCGAAAGGCGTGACCTCGATCTCGGCTGATGTGCACAAATACGGCTACGCGGCCAAGGGTGCATCGACGGTCACATACCGCGACGCCGAGCTGCGGAAGCTTCAATTCTACGCCTACCCCGATTGGCCCGGTGGCATCTACGTCACGCCGACGATGGCGGGCGCGCGACCTGGCGGTGCGGTGGCTGCTGCTTGGGCGGTCATGCACCACCTCGGCGAAGAAGGGTACATGAAGTTGGCCAAGGTCGCGATGGACGCAACGAACCGAATTCGCGCTGGCATCGAGTCGATCGACGGGCTGCGAGTCATGGGGAACCCGAACATGACCGTGCTTGCGTTCGACTCCGACGAGGTCGACGTGTTCACGGTCGGCTCGAAGATGGACGCCCGGGGCTGGCACCTGGATCGCAACCAGTTTCCCTCCGCGCTGCACATCATGGTGACGCCCGCTCATGCCGAAGTCGCCGATCGACTCATCGAAGATCTCCGGCTGGCGGTGGAGGAAGCCCGAAAAGAGCCTGCCGGCACGGCGGAAGGAATGGCCGCGCTCTACGGGGCGGCGGCCGCCATGCCAGACCGCGGCGCGGTGTCCGACTTTGCGATCGGGTTCATGGATTCGCTCTACACAATCTCGTGATCGGCACGATCATCCAGCTCCTGTTCTTCTTGCTGGTGCCCGCTGCCGCCCTGTGGCTCGAACGACACGTGCGCGTGGTGGCTGTGATGGGCTCCGTGGCGCTTTGCTACATCATCGGCTTCGTCATCGGAAACACGCCTAGCATCTCGGTCGATTCGCAACTTGCAATGGACCTCAGCACCGCCGCCGTGGCGCTGGCGATCCCTCTCCTCTTGTTCTCCCTCGATTTCGTGAGCTGGTTGCGGCAGGCGCCGCGCACCTTACTCGCATTTCTTTGGGTCGTAGTCGCCGTCTGCTTGGCGAGCGCCATCGCCGCGCCGATCTTCTCAGAACGAATCGAGGACAACGCCAAGATCGCCGGCATGCTCGTCGGAGTCTACACCGGCGGCACGCCAAATCTCGCCGCGGTTGGAAAGGCACTCGGCGTGAGCAACGAGACCTTCGTAGCGGTCAATGCCGCTGACGTCTTGGTCTCTTCGCCGTACTACCTCTTTCTCATCACGCTCGGCCCTCGGGTCTTTGGACGAGTCTTGCAAGCCCCGGCACTCGGGGAAGTTGAGCTGGACGTCGATCAGATCGCGGCGGCTCGCCCATCACACGTGCTCATCGGCTTCGTCCTGGCTGTCGTCTGCGTGGGACTGGGCGTTGGCGCGAGCAAGCTCTCCCCTGCAGGGATCCCCGGCGAAGCGGTGGCCATCCTCGGAATCACCACGGCGGCGATTGCCTTTTCATTTCATCCGCGCGTGCGCGCCCTCGAAGGTACGTTCGAGGCAGGAAACTACATCCTGCTCATCTTCTGCGTCACCATCGGCACCATCGCGGACCTCGGCGAGGTGATTCGCTCGAGCATCTGGATCGTCGCCTACGTGGCCACTGTGATTTTCACCTCGCTGACGATCCACGTCGTGCTCTGCCGTCTCAGCGGAATCGACCGCGACACTACCGTCATCACCTCGACCGCAGCCCTCTTCGGACCGGCCTTCATCGGCCCGGTTTCCGTGAGGCTCGGCAATCGCGCCATCTTCGTCTCCGGCCTGATGTCGGGCTTAGTGGGCTACGCCGTCGGCAATTACCTGGGCCTGCTCATCGCCTGGCTGCTCGGCTGAGCTGCCTTCCCAGGCCGCCTCTTGCGCGAGGAACTGAAGCGGATCCATTTCGGGTTTCACTTTTTGGTAAATCGTCGGGAAGGCGCCGTCCGCTTGGTATCGTTCGCGCATCTCACGCCAGAGCCCGTGGTCGAACATTTGCACGAATTCTTCTTCGGTGCTGAAGACGTCGCAATAGGTGTGCAGGAAGCCACCGAGCGATCGCGCTTTTTGCTCGAGCGCTCGAACCTTGGTCACCGCAGGGTACCGCTCGTCGCCATCTTTGACCCGCTGAGGAAACCCATAAACCCCGATGTCGAGAAACGCCGCGCTCTCGTCGCGGCCGGAGTACGGCATGCCGCGATTACTGGGCAGCCGGACCATGCCGCCCTTGTCGATGACTTTGCAGGGATACGCGAGCAGGGGATAGATCTCGAAGTCGTCGTGCACCTGCGCGACCATCTCGGCGAAGTGCTCCGCAGGGAAGGCGTACTCCTGCCAGACCTGCTTTCGAATCGTGTTCTCTCGCTCGGCCGCGGGCCTCGTGCCCTTGAGGAACGTCGTGTTCGGCGGGAGCATCCAGCCCATCGTGTAGCGAAACCAGGGCTCGTTTGCGGTTGGAAGAATCTGCGCCAGACACATGCACATGCTTCGGTCATGGCGCATGAGGTAGTCCTGCATCGGTACGAGCTCCTCGTAGCGCTGGCCCTCGCCGAGCTCGAGCATGCTTTCGACGTGCTTGTAGAAGAGTGGCTTGTAGTACCGGTTGACCGGATTGATCGGTAGCTTAGACGCCCGCGCCTCGTCTTCGTGCGCGAGATGCCCTTCCATGATCACCGCACGGTCTTTTCCAAAGATGATGGTTTCGACGAAGTGGGGCGGCTCGTCTTCGCGGACCAATCGCTGATACTCGTCCGCATAGGCCGGCAGAGAATAGAATGGGCGGTAGACCATGCGAACGTGCGCGGCAGCAGGGATGACCCGCATTTCGAGGGCAACGAGCAGCCCCAGCGTGCCGTGACTCCAGGGGAGCGCCCGAAAAAGATCGGCGTGCTCGTTGTCTGCCGTTGCGCGAACGAGTTTGCCGCTCGCGGTGACGATCTCGTACGCGGTGACGGTGTCATGCACGAGCCCGCAGACGTGGGAGTGCGTGGTCATCCCGAGCGCCATCACTAAGCCGCCAAGCGTGGCGTCCTTCATCTCGATGGTGGCCTCGAGCTGAAACCCCATTTTGTCGAGGTGCTTCGCAACGTCGCCAACCGTCGCAAAGGGCTCGAGCCGGACGATGCCCTTTTCTGCGTCCACATTCAAAATCGCCGTGAGGTCGCTCATTCGCACGGTCTGGGACGCCGACTTGTCCGCCATGCGGGTATTGAGCGAAGCGGCGGGCTTTCGGTCGGTGCGGAGTGGCTTCTGTGCCCAGACCTCGCCCCGCCGGCGCGCCTCTGCATACCTTTTCACCTCCGCCTGCACCCGAGCCAGACGAGCATCGTGCCCTTCCGGGGCACTTTCCTCTGCTCCGAGGCTCTTGATCTTCTGCCAAGCAGTGGCAGCCGTGCTCAACGGAAGGGCAACGCAGATGATGACCAGCTCACGATGCTCGTCCGCCCAGCGTCTCGCTGCCTCGACTGCACGACGGAAATTCATGGCAGATGTCTCACCCCTGCAAACCGGCGAGTCACGTCCCGCTCCACTGGTTGATCACAGTGCATCGATGATCGCATTCAACGTAGCGCTTGGGCGCATGGCCTTGGTGGCAAGCTCGTCGTTGGGAAGGTAGTAGCCGCCCACGTCCATTGGCTTGCCCTGAACTTCGATCAGCTCGGAGACGATCTTCGCCTCGTTGTCCTTGAGCGCCTTTGCCACAGGCGCGAAGTAGCCACGCAACTCGGCGTCGCTGGACTCGGCCAAGGCCTGCGCCCAGTAGAGCGCGAGATAGAAATGGCTGCCGCGATTGTCCAGCTCGTTTACTTTGCGCGAGGGCGATTTGTTCTCGAGAAGGTATTTGGTCGCCGCCGTATCGAGCGTCTCCGCGAGGATTTTCACCTTGGGGTCGTCGTGGCGCTCGGCGAGGAAATCGAGCGAAGCGGCCAGGGCGAGAAACTCGCCGAGCGAGTCCCAGCGAAGGTGGTTCTCTTTTTCGAACTGCTGGACGTGCTTCGGTGCCGAACCGCCCGCCCCCGTCTCGAACAGGCCGCCGCCGTTCATGAGAGGCACGATGGAGAGCATCTTGGCGCTCGTGCCGACTTCGAGGATCGGGAACAGGTCGGTGAGGTAGTCACGCAGGACGTTGCCGGTCACCGAGATGGTGTCCTTGCCCTCTTTCATCCGTTCGAGCGAGAAGCGCGTAGCCTCGGCCGGCGCCATGATGCGGATGTCCAAGCCCTTGGTGTCGTGCTCCGGCAAGTAGGCGTTCACCTTGGCGATGAGCTGCGCATCGTGCGCCCGCGCCTGGTCGAGCCAGAAAATCGCCGGTACCGCCGTGGCACGCGCGCGGCGAACGGCGAGGCCAACCCAGTCACGCACGGGCGCGTCCTTGGTCTGACAAGCGCGCCAGATGTCGCCGGCGCCGACCGCGTGCTCCATGAGCAGTTTGCCGCCCTCGTCGACCACCCTCACCAGCCCGTCGGTCGAGACTTCGAAGGTCTTGTCGTGTGAGCCGTACTCCTCGGCCTTCTGCGCCATCAATCCGACGTTGGACACGCTGCCCATCGTCGTTGGGTCGAATGCGCCGTGCTTCTTGCAGAAGTCGATGACCTCCTGGTAAACGGCGGCGTAGCTGCTGTCGGGGATGACGGCCTTTGTATCCTGCTGTTCACCGGCAGCGTTCCACATCTGCCCAGAAGTTCGGATCATCGCCGGCATCGACGCGTCGATGATGATGTCACTCGGAACGTGAAGGTTGGTGATGCCTTTGTCGGAATTGACCATTGCCAAGGCGGGACCGTGTTCGTAGGCAGCCTCGATGTCGGACTCGATTTCGGCGCGCTTGGCGGCCGGAAGACTTTCGATCCGATCGATGATCTCGGCAAAACCATCGTTCGGATTGGCGCCTAGCTGATCGAGGGTTGCCGCGTGCTTCTCGAAAACATCCGAGAAAAACACGCGAACCGCATGCCCAAAGATGATCGGGTCGCTAACCTTCATCATCGTCGCCTTCAGATGGAGCGAAAAGAGGACACCCAGCGCCTGTGCATCTTTCACTTGCTCCCGGAGGAATGCGAGAAGCGCTTTCTTGCTCATGAACGTCCCGTCGAGGATCTCTCCCTCGAGCAAGGCGAGGCCGTCCTTCAAGATCGTCGTGTTGCCGTCTTTGGCGATATGCTCGATGCGTACCGTGGTGGCCGCAGGCAGCGTGATCGACTTCTCGTTGTGGAAGAAATCTCCTGCGCCCATCGTCGACACGTGCGTCTTCGAGTTGTTCGACCAGGCACCCATCGGATGCGGGTTCGCACGCGCGTACTCCTTTACCGCCGCCGGCGCGCGACGGTCCGAGTTGCCTTCGCGGAGAACCGGATTGACCGCGCTTCCCTTGACCTTGCCATAGCGCTGCGCAATCGCGCGCTCCTCCTCGGTCTTCGGCTCTTCCGGGTAGTCCGGCACTGAAAAGCCCTTGCTCTGCAGCTCGGCAACGGCTGCTTTGAGTTGCGGTACCGATGCGCTGATGTTCGGCAGCTTGATGATGTTGGCGTCGGGCGTTTTGGCGAGGCGGCCAAGCTCGGCCAGCGCGTCGTCCATTCGCTGATCTTCTCTGAGCGCTTCAGGGAAGTTCGCCAAAATCCGACCGGCCAAAGAGATGTCGGGAAGCTCGACGGCAATGCCAGCCGGAGCGGTGAATGCCCGGAGAATCGGCAGCAGAGAATACGTCGCGAGGAGCGGCGCTTCGTCGGTCTTGGTATATAGGATGGTCGGCTTCTGGGTCATCGTGTTGCTTCTCTCGGTGCGGAAGATGTGCGCGACCGTTTCCCGCAAACTGACCTCGGCCGCAACCCAGCGGCGGCGGCCGAGAGCGCACCTATCGGCGTCACGGCCCGCTTCCCCTTCAAATTGGGGGAATTGCCGAAGTCGACCGCAGCCCAGGCGATGCAGCTTTCATCCCTGGTAACGGCGTCCGAAGGTCTGATAGGCTCGCCCCGCGTGAACATCCTGATCCACTCGCTCATCGTCTACGTCATCGTCTTCCACGTTTGGGCGATGGTGCTCGAGATGTTCTTATGGACCAAGCCCCTGGGTCGAAAGACGTTCGGCCTCTCGAAAGAGGACGCCGAGACGTCGAAAACCCTGGCGGCCAACCAAGGCCTTTACAACGGCTTTTTGGCCGCAGGGTTGGTGTTGAGCTTCTTGGTCGCGAATCCAGATACCGCGTTCACCTTGAAGGTGTTTGTTCTCAGTTGCGTGGCTCTTGCAGGGCTGTACGGAGCGATCACCGCGAAGATGTCGATCCTGTTCCTGCAGGGTCTCCCCGCCATGATTGCACTCGCGCTGCTTCTATTCGCGCGAGCTTGAGGCCCGGGTTCAGCCTTGTTGAATCAAGGCGGCGGCCCGTTCGCCGATCATCATGCTGGGCGCATTCGTGTTGCTGCCAGTGATCTTGGGCATGATCGAAGCATCGACGACTCGCAGCCCATCGATGCCATGCACACGTAGGCGCGGGTCTACGACGGCCATCTCGTCGACGCCCATTTTGCAGGTGCCTACGGGGTGGTACACCGTCCCCGCGCGCAGCTTGATCTCTTCGACGAGCTCGGGGTCGCTCGCCCGCTCGACACCCGGCGCGAGCTCTTCTGCGAGATGCTCGGCCATCTCCGGATGGCTGCAAATCTCACGGCACTTGCGAATGGCGCGGAGGAAGAACTGCATGTCCTCGGGCTCTTTGAGGTATGCCGGATCGATGTGCGGCGCATCGGCTGCATCGGTCGAGGTCAGTCGCACTTCGCCTCGGCTTTTCGGATAGAGAAGCGTCGGGAGCACCGACAAGCAGTGTCCGGTATCGACGTATGCACGCTCCGGACCGTCCTGATTTGGATCCGGATACCCCCAGGGAAGCGTATGGAGCTGCAGGTCAGGAATCGGCGCAGCCGGGTGGCTCTTGATGAACGCGCAGGCCTCGAAGACGGTTCTCCCGAACCAGCTGTTTCCGAGCGTGTACTCCCTGATCATGCCGCCAAAAAAATGCGCCGCTGTGCCGCGGTGCAGGCTGGTGCGCGCCCGGAAGACCAGAGGCACCAAAAGATGGTCGTGCAGGTTCTGGCCCACGCCGGGCAGGTCCTGCTTCACCTCGATGCCGTGCTCGCGAAGATGGTCTGCCGGCCCCAGTCCCGAAAGCATGAGCAACTGCGGTGAGCCGATCGTGCCTCCGGATAGGATCACCTCGCGGTTCGCACGGTTGACGACCCGCCTGCCGGACTGCTCGTATTCCACCCCCACAGCGCGTCCGTTCTCGATGAGGACGCGTTGAACGAGGGCGCGCATTTCCAAGTGGAAATTGGGGCGCGAGAGGCTCGGCTGAACGTAGGCTTCACCCGTTCCGCTGCGAACACCATCGCGGCAGGACATCTGCAAGATGCCCGCGCAGTTCTGATTCTCCGCGTTGAAGTCATCGAGAATGGGAACGTCGCAGACCGAGGACACCGCCTTCAGGAATGCATTGGAGACAGGGCTGAGCTCATCCGCCGGGTGCCGGCTGATCCGAATCGGGCCCCCGGCACCGTGATACTCCGTCTCGCCGTCTTGGTGGTCTTCGAGCTTCTTGTAGAACCGCAGCACCTCGTCGAAGTTCCAGCCGTCGCAGCCGCGGGCGGCCCAATCGTCGTAGTTCTCCCTATTACCGCGGAGGTAGATCATCCCGTTGACCGAGCTCGAACCCCCGACGACCTTTCCGCGTGTGTAGGTGATGCGCCGGTCGTTGAGATGCACCTGTGGCGCCGTTTCGAAGCCCCAGTCCAACTTCTCTTTGAGCTGCTTGACCTGCTGAACCAGGCTGATCATGCCGGGTTTGCGGACGAACGTCGTCCGGTCACTCCCCCCGGCTTCGAGCAGCAGGACGCTGACCTTGGGATCCTCCGCGAGGCGGGCAGCGACGATCGCCCCCGCAGACCCCGATCCCACCACGATGTAGTCGTAGTCAGCCACGCGGTCGCCAAAATGGAACGTGTTTCACTCCGGCGGATATAGCGGGCTCAGAAGGATCTGGCCAGCGGGGATCGCCCCCGAGAACCTCGGGTCCCGCGCTACGCGTTTGCCGGTTTGATCACGCCGATCATGCCGCCGAGCGGATCGCGCAGAATGGCGAAGCGTCCGGGTTCGGCGTCCATCGGCTCCGCAACGACAGTGGCGCCGTTTTTCTTGGCGCGCGCAAGGGTTGCATCGCAGTCGTCCACGGTGATGTACTGCAGCCACATCGTCGGGATGTCGGAGCTCGGAGCTTGCAGCATGCCGGCGCGCATCTGGTCTCCATCCTTGAAGATGTAGTACTTCCCATTTGGCATGGTCATCTCTTCGTGGGTGTATCCGAGCACCTTCTCATAGAACGCGAGGGATGCTTCGGGGTCCTGGGTCCAAAGCTCGTTCCAGTGGAGCGAGCCCGGCCCGTCGACACGCGGGGGATCACCTGTCTCCCCCTTGAAGAGGCAGAACATCCCGCCCTGCGCATCACTGACGGGCTGCATCCGGCCAACGCCAGGCGCATCGAACGCGTCCATGTGCGTCGTGCCGCCCGCGGCAACGACTTTCTTGGCCGCTGCATCGACGTCAGGGACCGAGACATAACTCACCCATGCCGTCGGCACGTCACCCTGCGACGACATGACACCGCCCACGCCGGCTTCGCCCGCCTGAATCATCCAGTAGTCGGGCCCCGCCTGCATTTTCGTGGGCTCGATTCGCCAAGGCAGGGTCTCCGGATAAAACGACGTGGCTCGGTCGATGTCCTTTGTGTGTAACTCGAACCAAACAAACCTTCCGTGTTCATAGCTCATGAGGGCTCCTTTCGTCGCGGGGCGACGGCCCCGTCATTCCCCAGTCGAGCCGGGAGCCCGGAATTCGACACTCTCTGACGATTTTTTTCCAGCACCATGTCGAGAACAGCCGGCCTCACTCGACTAAACCAAAAAAGGCAGGCAATTTCGGGTTCACCGGGTTGCCCAGCCCCCCACACCGCAACCCCGGAGGAGCCCCATGAACTATCTGCTGCTGATCTACGAGGACGAAAAGGCGCTTCACGCTCGCGACGAGAAGACCCGCAACCAGGTTTTCCAGGAATACGGCGCCTTCACGGCGTCGGTTCGGGACGGCGGTCAATTCGTCGCCGGCGATGCGCTGCAACCCACGAGCACAGCGACATCGGTCCGCGTCCGCGAAGGGAAAACCATCACCACCGACGGCCCGTTCGCCGAAACCAAGGAACAACTCGGGGGGTTCTACCTCGTGAGCGCCGAAGATCTGGACGAGGCAATCTCGCTCGCGGCACGCATCCCATCTGCACGTTTCGGGACCATCGAGGTCCGTCCGATCTGGCACTACGAGTGACTTAGAATCGGAGAGCCGCGCGCGTGTCAACCTCTGCTCACGAGCTACTGCACGTCGTTCTCAAGGCGGAGCGAGCACGGATTCTTTCGTCGCTGATTCGAACCTGTGGAGGCGACTTCGACCTGGCGGAAGAAGCGCTGCACGACGCGGTGGTTGCGGCCATGATGCAGTGGCCGAGAGCAGGAATCCCGAATACTCCCGGCGCCTGGCTCCTTCAAACCGCGCGACACAAAGCAATCGACTCGATGCGCCGGGATCAACGCGCGCGGGCGAAGTCGAGCGAGCTCGGTCATACGGCGGACCTGCCCGGCGGCAAAGAAGAGTGGACGCCCATCCCCTACGACATGCTTCGGCTGATTTTCACCTGTTGTCATCCGGCGCTCAACCAGGAGGCGCAGCTGGCCTTGACCCTGCGCACGGTGGCTGGGCTTCCGACGATTGAGATCGCCCGCGCTTTCTTGGTGAGCGAGCAGACGATGGCCCAGCGCCTCGTTCGCGCGAAACGAAAGATTCGGGAAGCCGGCATTCCGTATCGAGTGCCCGCTCGGAGCGAAATGCCCGAGCGCCTCGACGCGGTCCTGCTGGTCCTGTACCTGCTGTTCAACGAAGGCTATAGCGCCTCGAGCGGTGAGCAGGTCGTGCGTCAGGAGCTCTGTGCGCATGCAATCCACATCGCGCGCGTCTTGTCGGAGCTGATGCCCGAGGAGGCTGAAGCTCGTGGTCTGCTCTCCTTGATGCTACTACAGGATTCGAGGCGTCACGCCAGAAGCGACGCTCGAGGCGACTTGGTGCTTCTCCGCGATCAAGATCGAACGCTCTGGAACCGAGCGCAGATCGAGGAGGGTCTAAGGCTGTGCAACGAGACGGGGCAACTTTCACCAGGCGGTGCCTATCGCATTCAGGCCGCGATTGCGGCCGAGCACGCCCGGGCTGTCGAGGCCAAGGACACCAATTGGAATCAAATCGCGCGACTCTACGACGAGCTGCTTCAGACGCGGCCCACGCCGGTCGTCGCACTCAATCATGCCGTCGCCGTCTCGATGGCGTACGGCGCGGAAGAAGGGCTCCGCTTGCTGGGTCCGCTGGCCGATGACCTCGATGGATATGGCCCGTTCCACGCCGCACGCGCCGATTTCTTCCGGACCCTAGGGCGTGGTCCGGAAGCCGAGGACGCCTACCAGCGGGCCATCGAGCTCGCGACCAACGACCCCGAGCGCCGTTTCCTCGAAGGTCGGCTTCGTGAAGTGCGTGGCACGGCGATTCCGCGGGCCCGCTGAGCGCGGCAAACCCAGATAAACCTCGCGGCGGCCCCTTTTGGACCAGCGCGCCGTGCCCTATCGATCCAGGATGACGGGGAGCACCCCGCCGTCGCAGCCGCATGGCTGCCGGAAAAAAAGGAGCAAGCCAATGAGCCTAAAGCTAGGAACCACGGCACCTGATTTCGAAGCCGAGACCACCGAAGGGACCATTCGTTTTCACGACTGGTCCGGCGACAGTTGGGTCATCTTCTTTTCGCATCCTGCAGACTTCACGCCGGTCTGCACGACCGAGCTTGGTCTCGTTGCGAAGCTCCGAGACCGATTTGCCAAGCGCAATGCAAAGACGTTAGCCATAAGCGTCGACTCCCTCGAGTCTCACCATGGCTGGATCGCAGACATCGAACATACCCAGGACGTAAAGATGAACTTTCCGATCGTCGCTGACCCCGATCAGAAAGTCGCCACCCTCTACGAAATGATTCACCCGGAAGCCGATGCAAAGCTCACCGTTCGCTCGGTCTTCTTCATCGACCCAAACAAGAAGATCCGTGCGACCATCACGTATCCTCCCGCCACCGGCCGCAATTTCGACGAGGTCCTGCGGGTGCTCGACGGCCTGCAGCTGACCGATGGCTACCAAGTCGCAACCCCAGCCAATTGGAAAGATGGAGACGATGTCGTCATCGTGCCGTCGATCACCGACGCCAAGGAGATCGCCGAGAAGTTCCCAAAGGGTCACCGTGAGCTCCGGCCGTACCTCCGGATGACCCCTCAGCCAAACAAGTAGCTCGCAGCGATCAAACGGCTCTCTCAGCGAGGTTCTTTGGCCTGCCCGCCGCCGAGAGAGTCGATTGCCCTACGTATCTCATCGGGTACACGGACCTTCTCGCCAGTCTCGTAGTCGATGAGCACGACCACGGCACTGCCGCGAGCGACCGGAGCTCCGTCTTTTGTCGCCAAGTGCTCTATCATGAAACTGGTGTTGCCGACGCGTTGCGCGCGGGCGCCGACGACGACAGTGGCCGGATACGCGACCGGCGTGAGATAGTCACAGGTCGTCGACGCCAAGATGGGCCCGACCTTTTCCGGCCGAGTCGCGTCGATATCGATCCGTTCGAAGAACGCAATCCGCGCCGACTCGAACCAGCGCAGGTAGACGGTGTTGTTCACATGACCGAAGGCGTCCATGTCGCCCCAGGCGACGGGGATCTCTAGCTGCACCGGGTAGCTATCCATAGGGAGACGCTAGCATCAGGTCATGCCGCAGCTCCAACCGCTTGTAGACGCGCGCACACATCAGCCGGCCAGGGTTGGGAGATCGTGCCCTCCGCCCGAAAGACCTCTTCCCCTGTAGGACAGAAGCGGGCAGTATCGTGGGTATGCCACGCCAGCAGTTGAACCGCGCCTTGGTCGCCCTTCATCGGGAGCTCGAGGCCGGTGCGGAAATCGAGCCGGAGGACCGCGAGGCCCTGCTACAAGCCGTCCGGGAAATCGAGGACGCCCTCGGGCAGGACGACCCCGGGAACAAGCCCGGCGAGGGCGGGCCTTTGAGCAAACGGGTCACCGCGCTCATCGAAGACTTCGAAACCTCTTATCCCAAGTTCGCAGACATCCTGAGGAGCGTCTCCGAGAGCCTCGCCAACTTGGGCATCTAGACCTCGATCAAAGCTCGGACGGCTCGTCGGTCATGCCGTCGCAATCTTCGTCGACCGGCGTTTCTCCTTGAGGCGTGGGCAGCTCCATGGAGGGCAGGACTTCTCCCACGCACGCACCCCAATCGCCTCCGTCATCGTTGCATTGCTCGGAGCCGACCATGCAGGCTCCGACGTTCGCGGTGCCGGGCGGGCCGCCGTAGCAATCACGGATCAACCCTGGCTCGCACTCGATTCCAACGCTACCACCGAGGCCGCCGTTGCCTCCATCGCCCATGCCAGCGTCGACGCCGCCCGCTCCGCCCGAACCGCGGCCCCCGATGCCTGCGTCGCCCCCAATGCCGCCCGCACCGCTGCCGCTGCCACCGTCTTTGCAGGAGAGCGCCAGGACGCACGTGCACATGAATGAAAAACCGATGAACCACCGCATAGCGCGACTATAACCGGCGGAGGTATTTGCAGGAAAATCTTGGACTGAAACGCAGCGCAGAGTTTGGGCAACTTAGCGCCACCCACCTCACTCGAGGCGGTCGAGGAGTCGCTCGAGGATCCGGTCGTGAACCCCGCGAACCTTCAGGAACCATACCGGCACGAACCACCACGCCAGTTTGGCATCGAGCACGTGTACTACACGACAGCCAGTGTCCGTTTCTGAGAGCTCGAAGCCGTGCGTGCCTTTGACGAATGGTTGGTCGGCGCGCCATACGAAGCGACGATTCCGCTCGAGCTCGTGGAGCGTCGCGCGGATGATGCCGTGGCGTTCCTCTGTCTCGCCAACTCTCAGCGGCCCCGGAGTACGTTCAAACGGGATCGATGGGGCGGGCCAGATCGGATCGCCCTCGGTGCCGATGGCCTCCAGTGCGTCGAAAACGTCTGACGCGGGGCGTGAGATCGATCGTGCGTGTTCATTTCGAATGTGCATGTTGCGTCCTCCTGGCGACCATACGGTGCCGTATGTTTATTAGATCCAGTCCTTGCGTTCGTCAATACGTCGCCGTATGGTGACGGCGATGACGGAGCGATTGAACGCCGCTGCATGGACCGAAATGGGCTTGCGGGTTCTGGCCGCCCAAGGGGTCGAAGCGGTCCGCGTCGAGCCGCTCGCGCGCGCACTCGGGGTCACAAAGGGCAGCTTCTATTGGCATTTCTCGGACCGAAGGGAGCTGCTCGATTCCATGCTCCTCGATTGGAAACAGTTGGCGACGCACGATGTGATCGAGACGGTCGAGCGCGCCTCCGATGAGCCAGGTGAGCGCCTACGAGAGCTCACCCGGCTGGTCTTTCGACACGGGGGGCCGCTGGATCGGGCCGTGCGCGCCTGGGCTAGTCACGACGACACTGCGGCCAATGCAATCGCACGAGTCGACGCCGAGCGATACGCCTTCGTCAGAAGGCTGCTCGAAGACCGTGGGCTCCCGGCGGAGGTCGCAGCCAGGCGCGCCCACCTGCTCTACACATCGCTAGTGGGAGAGCAGCACACGTCTCTCCGACTGAGCCGCAAGCGCCGCGTCGACTGGGCGCTGCTCAACCTGGAGTCGCTTCTCGACCTCCCGTAGTGCCTTGTCGCTCGCTCGCGGCTGAGATCACAGGCCTTGCCTGCTCGCAAGATTTCGCCGAATATGCGCACCATGCGTCTCTCGTTCGCGTTGCTCATGTCCGTGCTCATCGGGTGCGCGAGCGGTGGTAGCGATGGCGATGCCCCCCCGAGGGGACCCGGTCAGGGGGAGTGGACGCGGGTTCCCAAAGCCGAGGTTGCTACCGAGTGCGGCCTCGATCCCGCATTACTCGATCAGGCCGACATCGAGATCGATCGCGCCTACGCAGTCGTGCGGTACGGCAAGCTCTGCCACGAATTCTATCCGACGAGCCTGTATCCCGACGGTGTCGACGAGACGGAGATCGTGTTCTCCGCCGCCAAGACCTTGGCGGGCGTGCTCACGGGCGCCGCTGCATGGAGAACGAGGGACCTAGAGCGTACGGGTCGGAAGACCGGGCCGCTTCAAGACACCGATCCCATCGACCACTGGCTCGACGAGTTCACCTTCAATCAAGATGCACAGGTGGGGCATGTGCTCGGAATGGTTGCGCACAACGAGGATTTGAGCTCCCCGGATCTTGATTTCATGTACGACACCGTGGGCGGCGTGCAGATCAATCGCCTCAACGACGTCGTCGCCACCGCGATCGCGCAAGACCCCTCCCTCGGGTCCAGCGTGCACGAGTTTCTCGAGCGCTATCTGTTCGAGCCGCTCGGCATGCGACAATCCGATTGGGACGGTGACGCCCCGGACAAGAACTTTGCCTTTGGCTGGAGCAGCACTGCACGCGACATGGCCCGCCTCGGCCTCTTGATGCTGGACGGAGGTCTTTGGCGCGGTGAGCGGCTCGCGAGCGAAGACTGGATCTACAAGATGACCCACCCTTCGTTCGAACTCGCGAACACCGGCTACGGCTACCTCACGTGGCTGATCGCGCGATCCAACGCGGACAACGGCGACGGGCTACCGAAGACGACCGAGCCCAACGCCGAATGCACCCCATCGACCATCTGGAACGAGTATCCACACGGGCTCTCCGAATCCCCTGATTGCAACTACCTCCCGCCGTGGGACTGCAGCCAGACCTTCGATGTCGGCGTCTGGTACGCCGCTGGGCTGATGGGCAACTACATCTCTGGCCATCCCGGGCTCGACATGGTCTTGGTCGTCAAGAACATCGGGAGCAACAATCAACGCCGCGTTTGGAATGCGATTCGTCCCGCACTGGTTGCGCTCGACCCGACGCATGCCGGCAACGAAGAAGCCTTTTGCGAGGCCTATGCGGCCGGCGACTACGCTCCCGACCTCTGATCGCCCGACTAGGACTCAACTTGCTGACACCCTCAGGGGTGAGCGTCGTTACCTCGGAGGTCATGGCGAAAATTCCCGCCAGGTGGGATGCTCGTCCCATCCAACCTGGAGGTGCTGTCATGCCCACGATCGACTTGCCCCAAGGAACCCTGCACTATGAAGACGTCGGAAGCGGTCCAGCTGTCGTGTTCATTCACGGCCTGCTGGTCAACGGAAAGCTATGGCGAAAAGTCACCCCGGAGCTCTCGCGCTCCGCCCGCTGCATCGTCCCTGACCTGCCACTTGGCTCTCACGAGATTCCCATGAATTCTGACGCGGACTTGAGCGTCGACGGAGTGGCCAAGCTCGTGGCCAATCTGCTCGAAGCTCTCGATCTACGGGATGTCACCCTCGTCGGCAACGATTCTGGTGGAGCGATCGCTCAAGTCGTCGCGGCGCGTTACTCGGAACGTGTCGGTCGCCTCGTTTTGACCACCTGCGACGCGTACGAGGTCTTTCCACCCGCGCTATTCAGCTATCTGCGAGTCCTGCCGTGGGTGCCAGGCCTCATCGCAGTGCTCGCGAAGAGCATGCTTCGGGTGCAGGCACTCAGAAATCTTCCGTTGGCCTATGGCCTACTCTCGAAATCGGGCATTCCGGACGAGATCGTGAGAAGCTACGTCGAGCCTTGCGCGACCAACCCCGCAATTCGGCGCGATGTCGCCAAGTTTTCGCGCACGGTCTCCCCGTCGGTCACACTCCAGGTCGCGAAAGAGCTGCGATCCTTCGATCGGCCCGTGCTCCTCCTCTGGACGCCGGAGGATCGCTTCTTTCCGCTCTCCCTCGCGGAACGATTTGTAGAAGAGCTCCCGAATGCACGCCTCGTGGCCATCGATGACGCGTACGTCTTCGTTGCGGAGGACCAACCCGAGCGAGTCGCTCGAGAAATCTCTCGCTTCGTCGCCACCGACGCTGAGACCAGTGCTCGCGCGACCGCCAACTAGCGTCAAAGTGCTAAATGCTGACGTGAACCTCGTGGCCCTCGTAGGCCGCGATGCCCTCGTCGACTTGGTGACCGAGCTCGCGAGCCAACACGAGCAACGAACGCGCAATCGCGAGCTCGTCGCCGATCAAGGGGCGATCGGGGTCATCGGGATTGCGCTTGGCCTTCCCTCGCCCCACGAGCTCGTCGCCGCCAATCGCGAGGCGAGCCTCTGCGTCGGTTGTGTCGCCGTCCTCGACCACTTCGATCTTCACAGTGAATGACTTTGCCGTGCTCATTGGTCACCTCCTCAAACGTCTTTACGTTCTACGCGTCCGAAACTATACGCGACTTATAGGAGCGACGCCGTGGAAATGGAATACCGAAGACTTGGAAACACGGGACTCAAGCTCAGCGTGCTCTCGTTTGGCTCCTGGGTGACGTTCCACCATCAGCTCGGCGGTGACACCGCGCTTGCGTGCATGCAGGCGGCTTGGGAAGCCGGGGTGAACTTCTTCGATAACGCAGAGGTCTACGCGGGCGGCAAGTCGGAAAAGATCATGGGGCAGGCCGCGCAGGAGCTCGGCTGGCCGCGGGAATCTTTCGTGATTTCGACAAAGCTCTACTGGGGCCTACGCGAAGGCCCCAACACCAAGAACACGCTGAATCGCAAGTACCTGATGCACGGGATCGATGGCTCACTCGAACGTCTCGGACTGGACTTCGTCGATCTTCTTTTTTGTCACCGGCCCGACCCGGACACGCCGGTCGAGGAAACCGTCTGGGCGATGAGCGACATCATCGCCTCGGGCAAGGCGCACTACTGGGGCACGTCGGAGTGGGCGGCCGAAGCGATCGAGGAAGCCTACGAGATCGCGGAGCGGTATGGCCTCCGCAAGCCCGTGATGGAGCAGCCTCAGTACAACCTGCTTTGGCGGGATCGGGTCGAAAAGGAATACGCGCCGCTCTACGAGAAGCACGGGATGGGAACGACGATCTGGAGCCCACTCGCATCTGGCGCCCTCACCGGAAAATACCTCGGCGGAATTCCAGACGAGAGCCGCGCTGCCCTGCCGGGTTACGAATGGCTTCGCGAGTACATCGTCACGCCTGCGAATGAAGGCAGGATCCGCCGCGTGCTCGAGGTCGCCGAAGAGCTGAAGTGCACACCGGCCCAGCTGGCGATCGCCTGGTGCGCCAAGAACCCGAGGGTCTCGACTGTCATCACCGGCGCAAGCCGAGTCGAGCAGGTGCGTGAAAACATGGGCGCGCTCGACGTCATTCCACGGCTCACCGACGAGATGATGGCACGCCTCGAGGGTCGCGCGACAACCTAGTTTACCGATTGTTGCTTTGGCGCGATCGATACTCGAGATCTCGCTTCGGCTTTACCGATCGACAAGCTGATCTCCGAGGGAACTCCAGCACTTGAGAGTTTGTTCGTTTCGACGCTTTACGACGCGCGAGTCCAACCTCACCTTCTGTGCGGGCGCGATCGCGATTGCAGTAGTCATCGCGTCGCGTCGCTTTCTTGTCAGGAGAACCGATGACTGATTTCTTGAGCACAGACATGGATCGCAAAGAGGTAGAGATTCGCGGTGAATACGATCTGCGCTTCGAGCCGGTCGTTCGCGTGCTGCGGAAGCAAGTCGCGCGCTACGGAGGGGGCGCGGCGGCGTCCGTTTTTCTCGAGGGAGAGTGCGTCGTCGACATCTGGGCTGGGCAGGCACGAAACGATGGCACCGCATGGGAGCGCGACACGATGTCGCTTTGCTTCTCCGCGAGCAAAGGCGTGGCCGCGACCGCGATTCACATCCTCGCGACCGACGGTCTGCTGGAGTACGACGCCCCGGTTGCTCGCTACTGGCCGGAGTTCGGGCAGAAGGGCAAGGAGGTCATTACCGTTCGTCAGGTGCTCGCGCACCAGGCCGGCCTTCACAAGACCGCCCCGCTCGTCGACGACCTCACCGACATTCTCGACTGGGACAAGGTGATCGCTCGACTCGAAGCGACCGAGCCCGATTTTCATCCGGGAACGGCCAACGGCTACCACGCGATGACCTTCGGCTGGCTCGTGGGCGAGCTCGTGCACCGGATATCCGGCATGAGCTTCACCGACTTCGTGCAGCAACGAATCGTCGAGCCGCTCGACCTCGACGGTATGATGATTGGAAACGCCGATGCCGAGCTCGACCGCGTCGCAGACCTCGTCGGTGTTCCTGCGATTCGCCGCCACGGCGCGAAACCTCTGCCCGATGGATACCGTGCTCCCCAATGGATGCCGAACGGGCCGCTTCGGAGCCTGCTCGATCGCGGGCTCACTCCGAAGAAGATGGCAGAGCTCGTCACTCACCCGTCTTTTTGGAAGGCATCCATTCCGGCGATGAACGGAGTGTTCACCGCACGCTCGCTCGCGAAAATGTATTCCGCTCTGTCTCTCGGAGGCGCGCTAAACGGTGCGCGTCTGGTTTCGGCGGACATCGTCGAGCAAGCCGCTCAGGTGCAAATGAAGCGCCCCGACAAGGTGGTCCTCTATCCGCTTCACTGGCGCCTAGGGTACCATCGTGCCGACGCGCTACTAATGGATGTTCCACGGGCGTTTGGTCACTACGGGACCGGCGGCGCGGGGGCATGGGCCAATCCGGATCTGAAGCTGTCCGCCGCGCTGGTTCACAACGGATTCCCGTTCTCGCTCACGGGCCAAGCCCGAACCGCCGTGATGACGCCGGCGGTCTACGAGTCGCTCGGCCTTTACAGGGGGATCCGCCACACCCTCCGGCATGGGCCGATCATCGAGCTCCTACCCCCGCGCGCAGCGAAACGAGCTCCGCGCTTGCGAAGCGCCTAGGAGACATTCGCAGTGCCAGCGCGCGGGGTCGGGTGTTTGTTGCTCACTCACCCCGGCTGCCAAGATCGAACGTCTCGACTGCCTCGTTCTTCGCTTGCTCGATGTCGAAAACGAGGTCGATCGGCGTTCGCGCAAGCCAGAGCTGTAGCAGGTCCTCGTAGTTATCCGAGCTCGTGTGTGAAGACTGACCGCCGGGAAGTTGCACGGTGCACTGGATCGGTTCGGTGCCCTCGCACTGGAAGCGGGTCGACGGTCCGGAGCCGTGGATACCATCGCTCCCGGAGTTCGCTACGTCGACTGTTAGCCCACCGCCGCGGTTGGCGAAGAAGTCCTCGTCACCGGGCGGGTTGTTGTAGACGTTGAAGAAGCTGCTTAGGCTGGCTAGAAGCGCCTCCAACCGGAAGCCGTGCTTCTTGCCCCACGGCCAGGCCGTTTCGTCTTCACCAAATTCAGCAACCAGAGTGTCGCCAGAATCGTTGAAAGCCTCGCCGATGATGTCGTATTTGGTCTCAACTACGCCTTGCGTGGTGACGTCGTCCCAGTAGACGTCGCCCGCCTTCAGCCGCGAGGGGTCCATGATCGAGAAATAGGTGACGAAGCTCGGGAAGGACTTCGTGTTCTCGTCGCGTGCGAGGGCGTTGTCGATCTCTCGCAGGACCTCGTGCCACGCGGTGCAGCCTGAAGATTCCTTGACCTCCTCGGCGCTCGCCGGGGGCGAATTCACGGGGTCGTTTCCCGTGAGCCCTGTCTCACAGGTGAAGCTCCAGTCAGTCAGCGCATTCACGATCTTCTGGCCATTCGCGGTCAGGTCGGTCAGCGGATCGTTGGCGATCGCGAGGATGGGAGGCACCATGTCCCGGCCGATCATCGACACCACGTCGCTGATCGCGGCTTCGTTCGTAGCACGGGTGTGCTCGTCCGTGGCTTCGATCAGCTCGACGATTCGAGCCGTACGATACCCGGCGGCGATGTTGTCGGTCTGTTGCGGTGCAAACCCGTCGTTCGTTGGGTTTCCGTCGAAGGCGGCGCCGGTATGATCGCTATTCGCCGTGATGAGGAAGCCGTTTTCGCGATTGAAGGCCTGCGGAAGCTCGGAATAGTCGAAGTACGGCCCCCACTCGTACGCGTCAGTGCTACCTGGCAGCGGCAGCCAAGGGAAAGGCTCGTTGGGGTCGTCCATATCGAGGTTCTCCGCCCAGCTGCGCTTCGGAATCCGGTTGTAGGGGAACCATCCGAAGTTGCCCTGGGTGTCGATCACGACCCAGTTCTGTCCGAGGGATGTGACGCTCTCGAGCGCCGATCTAGCTTCTTCGACAGTCGTGGCAGTCGCCATGCCGAGCAGGTAGTTCGCGTCGGTGTCGATATCGTGACCGGTCCAGCGGAGAGTGATCGCCACGTCGTTCTCCGCGTCGATTTGTCGCACGGGCCCGTGGTGTGGCACGAACAGGAGCTCACGCGTCTCGCTGGAGCCATCGGTGAAGTCGAGGGTAAAGTCGACGCGGACGAACTCCACGACTGCGCCGTTGAACATCACGCCGATCGGCTCGCCCTCCTGGTTCTTCGCGAGCTCTTCGAGGTAGACGTCGGTGAAGTCGAGCCCGGTATTGGTCGCGCCCCATGCAATGGTCTCATTGTGGCCAATGACCGGAGTAGGGATGCCCGCGAGAGTCACGCCGGCTGTGCGCAGAGTGCCACTTCCGTTGGTCTTGGAGTCCAGGTGCGCGATGTACCAGACCGCTGGCTGAGACAGGCCGAGATGCGGATCGTTCGAAAGGAAGGTTGTTCCGTTGGCCGTCTTGGAGGGCCCGAGCACCCAATTGTTCGACCCGATGTCGGCCCCCACGGATTCGGCCGTCGGAAAGAGCTTGCGGATGCCCGTACTCGTTTCGAGCTCCGCTTTCTGCGCAGCGATCGCCTTTTGGGCGCGCTGATAGATTGCGGCACGTGCGGACTTCTTCCTCTTGCTCACCGCGTTGGAAGCCATTTGTGGCGGATAGGTGCCCACCTCGAGAACGGGCGACTTCTTGATGGGCTCGAGGCTCCAGAGGTCTAGGTAGCGGTCGTTGTCGCCGATTTGCTGGCGAGCTTGCTCGGCGGCGAGCTGCGTGCCTTCGTCATTGGTCAGATTGCCTACGAGTGTGAGCACGGTCGCGAAGCTGTCTTCTGGAGTCCAGTCAGGAGCGTCTTCGGGATCGTAGTCGAGGAGGATGCTTCCAAACTCCTCCGGCCAAATCGCGCCGTTTCTTTCGTTGCGCACGTCGTCGAGCCATCGGTTGACGCCGACTGCATACGCTTGGAACACGCGCAGTGTTCTCTCATCGGTCCCGTCGACCAGCGCTTTCTCTACCGGTGTGCCGTCGCGCGTGGAGTAGAGTGCGCGGTTTGATGTCGCGGTATTGATCAGCGGCTCGAGAAGACCGGCAGACTCCACCACCGCTTTGTTGACGACACTCGCTAGCCGTCCGGTCGACAGTCGGCGCTGTAGGTCCATCTGCACGAAGCGGTCCCGCGCGTGGTAGTAGCCGAGCGCCATCGCGCAGTCTTCGTCGGTTTCGCAGTCCGCGTGGAAGACGCCGTACTGATCGAAGTAGACGGATGCGTCCGGTGGCCACGTCAGTGCAGGGGCGCCGCCAGATCCAGCGCCACCCCCGTTGCCGCCACTGCCGGCCGCGCCGGCGCCGCTGCTGCTCGTGCACCCCCACGAAGCCAAGACTCCCACCAAGAGACAAATCAACCCGACGCGCATAGCCTCACCTCCAACAAACGCTGAACGAGTGGTGACGATATCGGCATTGCCGCGGTAGCTCAAGGGCCTAACGCATCAGCGCCAACGCTAGCGCCAGCGCCAGCCGCCGATACCAATGATTCGCATCATCACGGCTTATCGGCGCCAAGGTCGGGCATCGCTCGTCTGATCGGACGCTGAAAACTGAACCGGAATCGTGCAGGGCTCAGCGAGCTGAGACTGCATAGGTACTACTCGGATATGACCAGATACATTTCTCTTTCGAGAAAATGCTCCTTAGAAAGGAGGTGATCCAGCCGCAGGTTCCCCTACGGCTACCTTGTTACGACTTCACCCCAGTTACCAAACACTCCTTGGGGACCTGCCTCCCTTGCGGGTTAGCGTGGCCACTTCT
>Ga0224508_10000243_pt1 | contig 55714 bp, 43 predicted proteins | sample SF_Jan12_sed_USG_4_FD_170157 | JGI IMG/M metagenome (GOLD analysis project Ga0224508, IMG submission 170157) | Sediment microbial communities from San Francisco Bay, California, United States - SF_Jan12_sed_USGS_21 | ecosystem: Environmental > Aquatic > Marine > Sediment | place: USA... | reverse complement strand
GGTCTGGTCGATATGCTGATTTCGTTCTTGCGGGTCGAAGGCTTTCTGGAACAATGGGTCGGGGCAGATTTGAACAAGGAATTAGGACGCTCCCGTTATCGAGGTGCCGCCGTCCATTACCCACTCATTGCACTTTCATTGATCATCGCTCTGTTTGTGCGCTCGTTGGGTTTCATCTGGTTAGCATTGTTAGTGGTCATTGCAGAATTTCAGATCGTTGTTACCCGTTTTATTTTTTCCTATGAACAGGCCTTTATGGGCGATCTGGTGCGCTTTTGGTACGCAGCCTTATTCTTGTTCGCCAGCTCCTATGCATTGATTACCGAAGGCCATGTCCGCGTGGACGTTTTTTACGCACACTTCAGCGCAAAAGGAAGAGCCTGGACCAATGCGCTTGGGTCATTGTTACTCGGCCTGCCGTTATGCTGGACCATTCTGATTCAAGGCTTGTGGGGCAAGGGCAACAGCATTAACAGTCCGTTGTTGTCCTACGAGATATCCCAAAGCGGCTACGGCATGTATGTGAAATATCTCATGGCCGGTTTTCTCGTGGTGTTCGCCTTGTCCATGATTATTCAGTTCGTCAGTTACTTTTTAAGCAACACCGCCGTTCTGCGCGGCGAACCGGAAACCGTGACGGAAACCGATCACGCGGAACTGGCGGAAGTATAAGTTATGGAACTGGTCTTCCTCGCAATATTGGTCTTGTTGATGGTGGGCGCGCTCACGTCCGGGTTTCCGGTTGCGTTCGCCCTGCCCGGCTCAGCGATTTTATCCATAGCACTGGCCGCGTTTTGCGGTTGGCTGATAGAAGGCAATCCCAGCGCCTACTTCGCACAGGACGGTCCCGATCAGTGGCTGAGTGCGGGGGTAACCAACTTCAGAAGTTTGTACTGGGATGTAGAACGCGACACGCTCATCGCGATTCCGTTGTTCGTGTTTATGGGCATCATGTTACAACGCTCGAAAATCGCGGAAGACTTGCTGGTCGCCATGGCGCAGTTGTTCGGGCCGATTCCGGGAGGCCTGGGTATTTCCGTGGTATTCGTCGGTGCATTGCTGGCGGCAACCACGGGTATCGTCGGCGCCACCGTCATTGCCATGGGTTTGATCTCATTGCCGGCAATGTTACGCAATAATTATTCCAAACCCCTGGCGACGGGAACGATTTGCGCATCGGGAACACTCGGGCAAATTATACCGCCGTCCATTGTGCTTATTATTCTCGCCGATCAATTATCCAGCGCAGCGGATCAGGCCAATACCGCGCGCAAATCTGAATACAAAGAGGCCACCGGAGAATTTTCCATGCCGGCGGAATTCGATGTTACCTCCGCCAGCGCCGGCGACATGTTTATGGGGGCGTTTATTCCCGGTCTGGTGCTGGTCGGTTTGTACATGCTTTACATTTTAATATCGGCGCTGATACGCCCCAAGACCGCGCCACCCGTGCCATACGATGGCAAATACGACGCCCGGTTCTTTTTGAATGTGTTGCTCGCATTAGTACCCCCGCTAACTCTCATTTTCGCCGTACTGGGTTCCATCGTGCTGGGTATCGCAACGGTTAACCAGGCTGGTGCCATTGGCGCTGTCGGCGCGATGGTTATGGCGGGTTATCGTTTATCCACGGGTAAACGCGGTGCTTTTTACCCCGCTATTCTGGCTTTGGCCACTACGGTAATCATCCTGGTGGTACTCAATATGTTCGACCTGAACGTCAAGAACATCAAAAGCCAACGCGATGCCATTGGCATTTTCATCGCAGCGGTCGCCGTGACCGGCTTGTTAATCGCGATTATCTGGAGCGCCATACGCGCTTATCGAACCGACGACATTTTAAACGGTGTAATGATCGACACCGCAAAAACCACTTCAATGGTATTTATCATTTTGATCGGCGCCGCCATGCTCACTTCCGCTTTTCGCGGTTTTGGCGGCGAAGAACTGGTTAAACATTTTCTCACTGGTTTGCCCGGTGGATTCTGGTCGCAATTCATCGTCGTAATGGCGGTTATTTTTCTATTGGGATTTTTCCTCGATTTTATTGAGATTGCCGTGGTGGTCGTACCCATTGTCGCGCCCATTTTGTTAATGGACCCAAGCGCCAATATCACCGCCGTATGGCTGGGCGTAATGATTGGATTGAACATCCAGACATCTTTTTTGACACCGCCATTTGGATTCGCATTATTTTATTTGCGTGGCGTCGCGCCACCGGAAGTTAAGACCACGCAGATATATCGTGGCGCGGCGGTCTTCATCACGCTGCAACTGGTCGGGTTGGCCGTCGCGGGATACTGGCCCAGCCTGGTGAATTATTTGCCCTATCGAACTTACCTTACTTCGGAAACCGCGCCGCCACCGGTGAATCCGCGCTTGCAGTTGTGTATGGAAGAAAACCTGTTTGCTTTTTATGATACGCAAGGTGAAGAACTTCGAACAGCAATAGAAAAGGCACGAACCTTAGACATCAGTTATCTACCGGAGGAAATGCGAAAGTCGTTGACCGGGAGCTACGAGCTGGCGCTAGAGACATTTGACCTGGCTACGGCAACAAAGACCGCCCAGGCGGCAACCCGGGCCTATGAAGCGGAATACAGACCCATACATCTTCAAGCGCGGCAGATTCAATCAGAAGTACGCACTATTGATGCACGGATAAAGAGTCTAAGACAAGAACTCAGCCGGCGCTCGCGTAACAATGCGCCGGCTGAGGAACTTGCGGACAGGGGCAGGGAAATCGAGGATTTGAAAAATTATCAGACCGAACTTGACAGCGGTGTTCCCGACGCCTGGGAAGAAGCGCATAAGCGTTATACCGACCTCGCCAAGGAGGAAAAGAAAGCACGCCTGACCTATCGGCGTAATGTCGACAGCGCCTATGAGCCGGTCATCGCCATGCGCCAAATTCTCGAACAAACCGCCGCGTTATCTGAATTGGATGCGCAATTAACGAGCCTGACATCGGTTATCAACAATGATCCACCCGAACAGGCGATGGCAACCATTAAATCAGCGGAGAGCGCGCTGAGTGAAGCGGGTGCGGGCGACGCAAAATCCAAATTATCAAAGGCCCGTCGCGCGCTAAAAGGCGACGAACCTGACCGGGAGAAAGCGGCTGATCTTCTAAGCGAAAGCCGCGAGCTTTATGCGAGCGAGGTAAGCTGGCGCCAACGCGCTCAAACCGAACTTACCGCGGGACTCGACGAATACGACAACGCCATTAAACACTCCATCGGTTTACGATTACAAAAACGCCTGAGTAAAGAACAGGCCAAGAGTATTGCAAGCTGCCAGTCAGCGCACAGGGATATTTCGTTGAGTTTTTAGTTCTGGCTGTCGGCGGTCAGCTTAGTTACCGCATCCTCACAAAAATACCGGAACGAACTTTAGGATCAAGCCAGGTTGACTTTGGCGGCATAACTTCTTCGGCGTCGGCAACGGCCATGAGTTCCTGTATAGACGTGTTGTAGCAACAAAACGCAACAGCCCAACCTTCGTTGACTTTTTCTTCTAATGCCGAAATACCTGCGGCACCGGGAATATTCGCCAATCGCGAATCAGCGCGAGGATCCTCGATGCCGAATATCGGTTGCAGAATTTCTTTTTGTAATATAGAAACATCAAGTGAATCGACTGGATCATCCGAGACGAAAAACCCGGATTTGAGTTTTACGCGATACCAGATTTCGTCCAGCAGCATGGTAAATTCCCGGGGTTGTTGCGGTTCCGCTGCCCCTGGTAACTTCTCCACTTGGAAGTCGTTTTCAATCGCACGTATAACGGTGGATGCGTCATGACCATTCAAATCCTTTACACAACGATGCCAGGGCAGAATACGTAAGGCGTTGTCCGCGAACATCGCGACTAATAAAAAATTAAATGGCTCTTTGCCAGAATAATCAGGGTTACGTGCACGGCATTTCACCGCGTAGCGCAAACCCGATGCGGCACGATGATGTCCATCAGTTAAATAAGTTTCCGGAATCTTGGCGAACAACTTGACCAGTCGTTGTTGTACGGCTTCATCTTCAACACACCACAAACTCTGTGACAACCCATCGTCCAAAGTAAAATCCAAATCCGGCTTGGCTTCAGTCAGGGTAGCAATTAATTTACTGATCTCCAGGTTTTCCTTGTAAGCCACGCACACCGGACTTGAACTGGCGCCAACGACCTCGTGATAACGGGTAAGATTATCTTCGTGGTCGTTGCGTGTATGTTCGTGTTTCTTTAACACGCCATGCGCATAGTCATCAATCGGAATTTCCGCCACTACGCCAATTTGTTCGTGCCCGTCTGCCGCTAAACGATACAAATAAAAACACGGCTTAGCGGATTCCACGAAGGTGCCATTTTTCAGTAACTCCTGCAACTTGGCCGCGTTACCTTCGAGTACACAATCCACCGTCAACGTTTTGTCCTCGTACTCTTCCGTGGTACGCATAGTATTAATGTAATTATTGGTATGTGTCCGCGCGAACTCATGTCGTTCGGCAGGCGTCAATTGATCGTAAGGCGGCGTCACCACTTCCGTCGCATGGTTTGACGACACCAAGTAACCGTTAAACGGGAAAATAGCCGGCATGAGAGTTATCCGTTGGTCGCTTGAAATTCTTGCATGAATTTTGCCAACGCTTGTACGCCTTCCATCGGCATGGCGTTGTAAATACTGGCGCGGCAACCCCCAACACTACGATGACCTTTCAAGTTAAGGAATTCGTTTGTAGCGGATTCGGACAAGAATTTTATCTCCAACTCTTCACTTGGTAAGCGAAATACCACATTCATGTGTGAGCGACTGGCTACTTCAACCGGGCAATTAAAATAACCGTCGCTATTGTCGATCACGTTATACAAGAGGCCCGATTTTTCAGCGGCTTGCTGCTCGATAACGGCCAGGCCACCTTTGGCTTTCATCCACTTCAATACCTTTCCCAGCATGTAAATAACGAATACAGGCGGTGTATTGAATAATGATTGTTTGGATTGGTGGATGTCGTAACGCAAGTAACGCGCGATGTCTTTATTGCAATCTTCCAATATCGATTTACGCACAAAAACGATTGCGGCACCGGACGGGCCGAGATTCTTTTGCACGCCGCCATAAATTAAATCAAATTTATCCCAGGGAATTGCCCGCGACATGTAGTCCGAGGACATATCGCCCACCAGTGGCATATCGACTTCGGGCCAGTCAGCGAAACGGACACCGCCAATGGTTTCATTTGATGTGATATGCAGGTAACTCGTGTCGTTTTGCAACTGAATTTCGCTGGTCGATGGCATACGCGTGTAGTTTCCATCCGCACCATCCCACGCGGTATAGATCTCGCCGTAGTGTTGTCCATCGTTGATCGCGCCTTTCGCCCAGGAACCCGAATTGACATAAGCCGCGCGCTGACCCGGCTTCAGCAAATTCATCGGGATCATGGCAAATTGCAAATGCGCACCGCCACCGATAAATAAAACATCGAATTCTTCCGGCGCGCCAAACACCTCCAGTGCCAGACTCATCGCTTCCTGATGCACGGCATCGTAGTCTTTGCTGCGATGACTCATCTCGATCAGTGACATACCGGTACCGTGATAATCGACGAACTCGTCCTGAGCTTCCTGCAACACTTCTAACGGCAATGTGCAGGGTCCGGCACAAAAATTGTAAACGCGTTTAGTCATTCGTTCCTCCAGATTATTTTGATTTAGGCCACGAACCAACCGTGGCATTAGAAAGATAATGTGTGGCTAACCTACTCCATTGACACAATTTAGCACGGTGCCGTCGGTGTAGGCGTCGACAATTTCAATAACACCTTCAGCGACAGCATTTTGTGCCTGGGTCGTTGATGCGCCAATATGGTGTGTACCATAAACATTCGGATGTTTAGCTAAAGCTGAATCGAATTCCGCTTGTCCCGAACCAGGTTCATCTGCATACACATCCAGTCCGGCACGTATGCCTTTTTCATTCATCGCCGCGACAAGCGCCGATTCATCTATCACGTCACCACGCGACGCATTGAGCAATATCGATCCCGGTTTTAACTTGGATAATAATTCTTGATTCACCATGCCCTTGGTATTTTCAGATGCCGGTACATGCAAACTAACAATGTCACACGCTTCAGCCAGCGCATCGAAATCGTCTACATATTGCACGCCCAAATCGTCAAGCCGCTTTTGCAATTCGGCAGATCGACCGGGCTTTCGTATAGCGATGATATCGATACCAAATGCACGGGCGCGTTCTACCACGGCGAGACCAATCGCACCCAAGCCAACCACACCCATTTTGCGTCCATACAACCCTTGTGCTTCGGAATAGGTTTTCTTGTTCCATTTGCCATCGCGTAATTCGGCGACGTTGTCCGGAATGCGCCGGTCTATGGCAAGTAATAATCCCATCACCAATTCAGCAACCGCTACGGCATTCTTACCGGGAACATTGCACACACTGACGCCGTTTTCCGCCGCTACGGCTTTATCGATAGTATTGGTGCCTGCGCCCGCGCGTATGACGAGTTTTAAATCTGACCCCGCTCCAATAGTGTCGGCGTTAACTTTGGTGCTGCGCACCACCAAAGCCTCATGGCCTGGGACGGCGGCGGCAAGATCATTTGCCTTTAAATCTGGCTGGCAGGTACATTGATGGCCGCGTTGTATCAGCACTTGCATATACGCGTCGGGAAATTTATCGGCAAACAGTATTTTCATTTTCAAACAATTGGTGAGTGGCTATTTGTATAATCCTGAGGCCTTATAACCGGCCCAGAATTGGTTGTATTGGCCGGAAGATTCGGCGACCTAAAGATAGTTTAATGCGCGCCCGGCGACAAGGTGCTGGGCCACTTTCTTGACAGGAAATTCGCGCTGAGAGTGCTGGATGTCGTAAGCTTTTAACTTGTTACACCAAGGATACTTACGGTATCGATCATAATTATTTATGATGTAGTCATGTTTGCCGACGATGTGAAATTCTCACCCTGGTGGTGGCAGGCCGTGCCACGCCGAACCGCGTGTGAAGCGGGCTTACCCAGCGAAACCGATGTCGTAATTATTGGCGCCGGGTTCACCGGTCTGTCCGCTGCTCTAACTCTTGCCCGCGCGGGCCGTGAGATAGTCGTACTGGATGAGCAAGACGCCGGTTTTGGCGCCAGTACACGCAATGGGGGACAGGTTGGCCCAGGCAATCAAAAATTCTCCGTTGCGGAATTAACGCAGCGTTTCGGGCAACAGAAAGCTAAAGCTTTGATGCTCGAAGGCAATACCATGCTCGAATACATTAAATCACTAATCGAGCGCGAGAATATCGAATGCCATTTTAAACAAGTGGGACGATTTCGCGGTGCATGGCGACCAAATCACTACGACAACATGGCGCAAACACTTGAATCCGTGCAACGATTTATCGGCACCGAATTTTTCATGGTGCCCAAGCCTGAGCAACACACGGAAATTGGCAGCGATTTTTATCATGGCGGTTCAGTCTTGCCGAATGACGCCAGTCTGCACCCCGGCTTATATCATCAAGGACTATTTAATTGTGCGCAACAAGCTGGCGCCACGATTTTGCCCTTTACACCTGCGCTAAATATTGAATCAAGCAGTTCAAGTCTTAGCGTAATAACAGCTAAAGGAACGATAAAGACTGGCGATTGCATCGTCGCCACTAACGGTTACACATCGCGAGCTTTGCGCTGGCATCATCTGCGCATCGTGCCTGTCGGCAGTGCCATCATCGCGACGGAAAAAATTGAACCGCAACTCATGACCGAACTCATGCCCAAACAACGTGTGATGGGTGACTCTCGCCGTGTGTTTAATTACTACCGGCCATCACCCGATGGGAAACGCATTTTAATGGGTGGGCGTTATAGCTATGGCAATCAAAATAACACGCTCTGTTTTACCCATTTATACGAAGACTTGCAGCGACTCTTTCCGCAACTAAAAGGCACAAAAATCACGCATTGCTGGTCGGGCAAGGTGGGCTACACCTTCGACGGTCATCCGCATTTAGGCAAGCATGAAGGTGTGCATTACGCGATGGGGTATTGCGGCACCGGTGTTTCGCGATCAACTTACTTTGGTCACAAGGTCGCATTAAAAGTGTTAAACGATCCTGAAGGCATGACGCCGTTCGACGACATTGAATTCAAATCGCACACCTTTTATTCGGGATCGCCGTGGATGGTGCCATTGGCCGAAAGTTGGGAACGATTTCGTGATGTGACGAATCTTTAAAATAACAAACTCACGCCCACATTTGCACAACAAAATAAAGAAACACCGCGTAGGTAGCTGCGATGGTCCCGACTACAATCCGGCTGCCCATTGCTTTATGACGTACCATCAAATATATACAGCCAAGGGCAACGGCGGCAGCTTCAAAAACACCAAATAATCGTCCGTGATGGAACGGGTCCCAATAAGAAACCGGACTTTTGAAACGCCAATTGGAAAATGGAAAGAAGTGGCGATGGCCATCATCGTGGTGAAAGGGCAAGTCCAAAAAGGAGTGGATACACATACTGAGGAAGAACGCAGCAAACAACGGCCGTTTTAATGCAAACGCCAGCAAAGCGAGCAAGGCTGTAATCGGAATGGAATGAAAACCATCGAACACAGCCTGCCAGTAAGCGTGAAAATAATATTGATTCCAGATTAAATTTTCCGCCGCTCCAAGTATCAGTTTGTAGTAGGCATAAAACCCCATAATAACAACATCAGGCATAACGCTACCCAGTGTAATTACAACTACAAACGCTGTTCCGATCTTTGTTGATCGATCCAGTAATATAAGATTTACAATCGCATGTGCGGGTGTATTCAAGACTCTTTTATGGGTTCCCAGCGAAACAAGACAGCAATCATTACAAATTCAACATCCGTAGGATGATGGTGAGCTTGCGAACCGCATCGGTCGAGACGGACTAAGTAACGGTAGCCTAAATGCAATGAAATGCGGGACGTGATTTGAATCTCCCGATTTGCACGGCGCAACGTGTTGCGCTCTACCCAATCGTCGTTTTACGCACCAGAAGTGAGAATGCCTTGCAGTAATAAATTAAGAAGCCTGTGCAAACGTATTACACGTCGCCAGTTCACCGGATTGCAATCCATTGAGAAACCATTGCTGGCGTTGTTCAGATGTACCGTGGGTGAACGATTCCGGATGCACGCCACGGCCAGACATCTTTTGTAAACGATCATCTCCGACTGCCGCGGCTGCACCCAGGCCTTCCTGGATATCGCCCTGTTCTAACACCTGTCTTTGTTTATGCGCATGATGCGCCCAGACACCGGCAAAACAATCTGCTTGCAATTCCGTCATGACAGATAAGGCATTGGACTCTGTTCGACTGACTTGATTTTGAATCTCACGTACTGCACGTGAAGCGCCAATGAGATTTTGCACATGATGACCGATTTCATGCGCAATCACATAAGCCACGGAAAAATCACCCTGTGCGCCAAGTCGCTTGAGTTCATCTAAAAACTCCAGATCGAGATAGACCTTGTAATCGCCCGGACAATAAAACGGCCCTGCGGCAGATGAATTTGTACCGCATGCGGATTGCACCATGCCGGAATACAACACCATCTTTGGTGGCTGGTACTGCTGCCCGCCCGTTTTAAAAATAGAATTCCAGGTATCTTCGGTGTCCGCCAGAACCACGGATGCAAAGTCCGCGGCCTCACTATACTGCTGACTTTGTTGAGTAGATTGCTGAGATACATCCGGACTCTTTTGGCCACCGCCCAAAATGCCGGTAACCAGTGCGGGATCCACGCCGAACAGCATCGCGGCAACAACTGCGATAATACCTACGCCACCTCCCACAACCGCACCACGCCCCATGCGCATACCGCGTCTGTCTTCGATATTGCTACTGCGTCTGCCTTTTTTCCAACGCATTTTATTCTACCTGTCAGTTAAACAAACCATAATAAGTTTACCACTACGCTGCGTGCGCTTCAGATGAAGGAGCAACTTGAACCGCACAATATTTAAACTCCGGAATTTTGCCGAACGGATCGAGCGCTTCGTTGGTCAGTATATTTGCCGCTGCTTCGTGATAACAAAATGGAATGAATACATCGCCACGACGCCCCCCGGAATCCATGCGTACTGAAGCAGCGATAGAACCACGGCGCGAACTGACCGTAATGGCATCGCCCTCGGCAACACCGATTTGCTCCACGTCATCGGGATGCATGATAATTATCGGTACTGGCTCGATAGCATCGAGAATACTGGCGCGTCGAGTCATGGCACCGGTGTGCCAATGCTCCAGTTGGCGTCCGGTAATGAGTACAAACGGATATTCCGTATCAGGTTTTTCATCCGCGCTAATCACTCGGGCTGGAACCAAACGTGCCTTGCCACTGGTGGTCGGAAAATTGTCGACAAAGACAACGGACTGACCGGGATCATCTGCAGTCGCGCATGGGTAGGTTACCGAATCGTTTTGAATTAACCGCTCCCAGCTAATGCCGGTAATGCTGGGCATGGCCTGGCGCATTTCTTCATAAGCATCAGCGGAACTTGCGTAATTCCATTCCAGACCAAGGCGCCGCGCAATCTCCTGAATAATCCACAAGTCCTGACGCGCGTCGCCCGGAAGATCAATCGCTTTTCGACCCAACTGCACACGGCGATCGGTGTTTGTTACCGTACCGTCTTTCTCCGGCCATGCGGAAGCAGGCAAAACCACATCGGCGAATGCCGCTGTCTCGGTCAAAAACAAGTCCTGCACCACCAGATGATCTAAAGTCGCCAATGCCTCACGTGCATGGGTCAAATTCGGATCGGACATGGCCGGATTTTCACCCATGACATACATGCCGTGTAAGTTACCCTCGATAATTGCATGCATGATTTCAACGACGGTTAAGCCCGGTTTGTCATCCAGTTCGGTACCCCAGAACTTCTCAAAATGCGCATTCGCCCGTTCGTTGTCGACGCGTTGATAGTCCGGGAACATCATTGGAATTAAACCCGCATCGGATGCGCCCTGCACATTGTTTTGTCCACGCAGTGGATGCAAACCGGTACCCGGCCGGCCAACCTGCCCGGTAATCATAGACAAGGTAATCAAACAACGTGCGTTGTCGGTGCCGTGAATATGCTGGGAAATCCCCATACCCCAGAAAATGATCGAACCTTTTGAGGTTGCATAGGTTCGCGCCACTTCGCGCAGTTTTTGCGCTGGAATACCGCAAACGGATTCCATTGCCTCAGGTGAATACTCCTGCACATTCTTTTCAACCAATTCAAAATCTTCCGTGCGATTTTCGATAAATTCTTTATCGACTAAACCTTCTTCGATGATGGTATAAATCATCGCGTTCAACATGGCGACATCGGTGTCAGCGTTAAACTGCAGGAAGTGCTTCGCATGCCGGGAGATATCGGATCGACGAGGATCCATCACGATAAGCGTCGCGCCGGCTTTGACGGCGTTCTTCATAAACGTTGCCGCGACAGGATGATTGGAAGTTGGATTCGAGCCGATCACCACGATCACTTCAGCTTCGGCTACATCCGATACCTGATTCGACACCGCACCGGAACCGATGCCTTCCAGCAACGCCGCGACGGATGACGCATGACACAAGCGTGTGCAGTGATCGACGTTATTGGTGCCAAAACCAGTACGCACCAGTTTTTGAAACAAGTACGCTTCTTCATTACTGCCTTTAGCTGAACCAAAACCCGCCAGCGCATTGCCACCCTTCTCTTCGCGAACTTTACTTAAGCCACTCGCCGCTAAATCCAGTGCTTCTTCCCAAGTCGCTTCGCGGAACATTTTTGATGGATCGGAAGGATCGAAAGATTCATTCATGCCTTTTGGTACGCCTTCTTTTCGAATCAATGGCATGGTTAAACGCTCAGGGTGATTTACATAATCGAAACCGTAACGGCCCTTCACACACAAGCGGTTATTATTGGCGGGTCCGTCGCGACCATCCACATGAATAATTTTATTGTCCTTGATGTTGTAGGTCAGCAGACAACCAACACCGCAATAAGGACATACCGAATCAACTTTTTTATCGACTTCGACCAGACCAACGTTGTTAGCCGACATCAAGGCACCCGTCGGACAAGCCTGCACGCACTCACCACAACCAACACAGGAACTGTCACCCATGGGATCGGCGAGATCAAAAACAATCTCCGCATGGTGTCCACGTTGTGCAAACCCGATGACATCGTTGACTTGCTCTTCGCGGCAGGCACGCAAACAACGTGTGCATTGAATGCAGGCATCCAGGTTGACGGATATCGCCGCATGGGAAACATCCGACTGTGGTTGATGACGCGCTTCGAAGCGAGGCTTACCCAGGTCAAGATGTTTCGCCCACCGATCAAGCTCCGAGTCCAACGTGTATTCGGTCTCAACAACATCGGATTTTAATAATTCGAGTACCAGTTTTTGCGATTTACGTGCACGTTCATTATCGCTGCGCACGATCATACCTTCGCTTGGCACACGGCAACACGACGGTGCCAACACACGTTCGCCTTCAATCTCCACTACGCAAGCGCGGCAATTACCATCCGCTCGCAGACCATCTTTGTAACAAAGGTGCGGAATTTCCACACCCTTCCGTTTGGCCGCTTGTAAAATAGTTTCGCCTTCGAATGCGTCGAAGGGTTTATCGTCCAGCGTAAATGAAATTGTGTTTACTGCTTCTTGCGCAACCGCTGCCATTCTTTTATCGCTCCAGCATTATTTTTTCGATTATTAAACTTCGTCAGGGAAATATTTTCTTACGCATCGTATAGGATTCGGTGCCGCCTGACCCAAGCCGCAAATGGATGCATCTTCCATCACGGTGCATAAGTCTTCCAGCAAATTCACATCCCATTTTTCGCTTTGCATCAAACTGTAGGCCTTATCGGTACCCACACGACACGGCGTGCATTGCCCACAGGATTCATGAGCGAAAAATCGTATCGCGTTTAACGCTGCATCGCGTGCCCGGTCTTTGTCCGACAAAATAATTACCGCGGCGGAACCGATAAAACTGCCATGCTCCTGCAAGGTGTCGAAGTCCAAAGGCACATCACCTAACGACGCGGGCAAAATACCACCCGATGCACCGCCAGGGAAATAACCATAAAACTCATGCCCGTCCAGCATGCCGCCGCAGTATTCATCGATTAACTCACGCACGGTAATTCCCGCAGGCGCCAGATGTACGCCTGGGGTTTTAACTCGACCACTGACGGAGAACGAACGCAAACCTTGTCGGCCATGACGTCCCTCGCCCGCGAACCAATCCGCTCCTTTGCCCAAGATATCACGCACCCAATACAAGGTTTCGCAGTTGTGTTCCAGCGTCGGCCGGTCAAACAAACCCAGTTGCGCAACGTACGGCGGGCGTAAACGCGGCATACCGCGTTTGCCTTCGATAGATTCAATCATGGCCGACTCTTCACCACATATATAAGCACCTGCGCCACGACGTAAAATCATTTCGGGTAGCTCACCACCAAGACTCGACTCCACATCGTCGATGGCCTGGCGTAACACCTCAATCACTCCGGGGTATTCATCACGTACATAGATGTAGCATTTATCAATACCAATTACCCACGCGGCGATCAACATTCCTTCGATAAAACGATGGGGATCGCGTTCCAAATAATAACGATCTTTAAATGTACCCGGTTCGCCTTCGTCAATGTTAACCGCCATTAAACGTGGTTCGGGCTGATCGCGTAAAATGCGCCACTTACGTCCTGCCGGGAAGCCCGCGCCACCCAGTCCGCGCAAACCTGCGTTTTCCATTTCCGTGATAATGGACTCTACGTCGCGGCCACCACTGACACACGTTTTATACAATTGATAACCACCGCCATCAATGTAATTTATATACGATATAACAGTATTCGGATGCGGACATTCAATGGCGTTATTTTTTATCGCACTATTTACTTTATCAGTATCGGCATGATCAATCGGATTCCATCCGACAATAGCAACCGGCGCTTCGGCACATCGACCAACACAGGGAACACGTTGCACCCTGACACCATCGTCTGTTGTGCTTTCCAACGCACTAACCAATTCGTTAGCACCAAACATTTCGCAGGTAACGGAATCACAAACACGAACGGTTAATGGAGGCGGCGGCGTGTTATCTTCTTTGACAATATCGAAGTGATGATAAAACGAAGCGACTTCGTAGACTTCGACCGGTGAGAGTTTCATTTCATCGGCCAATGCCACAATATGCGCCGCCGACAAATGACCATACTTATCATTGATTTTGTGCAAATGATCAATGAGCAAGTCCCGTTGACGTGATTCGTCCGCCAATAATTCACGTACTTGCCGCAATGCTGTAGCGTCAACCATACGACCCTTTGGTTTGCCGCGTTTACGTTTTTGCCGGTTATCGGTCGATAGCGGATTTTTGATACTGTCAGGTGTTTCGAATGTCATTATTTCTTTATCTTTTCAAAAATTTGTATAGTAGTCCGCGCTTCTGCCACTACCCAGAATCAACGACGATCCATTTTCTCGCTAACATAGGTATGTCAAAGTCGCACAGGAAATCGTCGGGCATCGGGTACCTAAACCAGGCGGTCACTTTTATTATAAGGTATAAGCACCATCCGACGTTAGCATGGTTGCTATTGGTCTAGATACTCAGATCAACAGGTAAAAAAATAGCCCAACGCATTGAATTGGTACGGTGGAAGGTTTGCAAGAATTGTCGATTCACCCTGTGCTGGCACATCGGCTTCGTAAATGCCCGTGACGTTTTAATGCCAGCGTTATGCCGGGTAGCGTTTAGCTCAAGCGGATCACGCCCGCATTCATTGTATACTGAGTTCGCTCAATTGTTCGTCGGTTATCTTCTGTAATACGAAGGTGTCGGAATCTCCGTAGGGATCACGCACACGCGCAATGAGCTGCCTTCCGTCAGCGGACAGCTGCACTTCACCGGTATAAGTACCCTCCCCATCTTCATGGAATTTGTAAACGATTTTTCCATTGTTCCAGTAACCCTGACCTGTCCCGGCAACAGTCATATCGTAGTCGTATCCAACCATCATATAAGCCTCGCCGGACTTTTCGATATGATAGATATACTCATCTTCTGGTTCATACCAGAAGCCACTGACATCTCGTACTGCTATTGATGGTTTAACAACTGCTTCTGGTTCAGACGTGGTTTCGATTACAGGTACAGATTCGACTGCAGGCGATGCCTCGGGTTGCACTTGATTCGGAGCCGGAGTTACCGTCGCAACCAATTCCTTTGCAGCTGCAGATTCAACAACATTGATTGCCGGATTCACGGTATCCGGTTGTGGGATTGCTATGACTGTATCTTGTCCACCGTCAGATTCTGGTTGTGGATTAGAACTCTCAAGCTGATTAACAAGCACACCCGCGACGAGAATGGCGGTCACGGCGCCGCCCAACATCAACGGAAGTCTGGACTTGTTATTTGGTTGTTTTGATTTGTTGTCAGCCTTAATGCCAAGAATACTTTCCAGTCGTTCTACTAACCGTCCGACATCGTACTTCCAACGCTCGTCATCCAACTTGTGAATTTGCTTTTTGCAAAATCGCGCCATGGATTCGGGCAATTGGTCAGGTCGAGGTATATCAACCCCATCCAACAACACGGGAATAATTTCCTTATCATGTTCGAGCGCAATTTCAATTTCGCGCCGCACCCAATCGCCTTCGTCGAACAACCTCGACGGTTTGTCACCAGTACCATCTTCGTAAAGCCAGTTTGGGCCAATTAAAACAATTAATACTTTTGATTTGCGTAACGCACGCTCAAGTACGACATCGAAATCCTGCCCCGAATCAATCCCCTCTCGATCACGGAATACGTTTTTATCTCCAAAGCAGGATTCAAGATGATCGGATAACCTGGCGGCAAAACCCGGTCTGTCACTGCGACGATAACTGACGAAAATCTTTGGCATGTGCGTCTCCTCCGTAACCCGTATTGCTTCTCTGGCGATGCAGTTATGTTGGTGATAATACGAAGTTTAAACCCGTTTGACGATATCTTTCTGTGAAATCGCACACACTTTGACAGCAACAAACTGCGTGCTTTTCACCCTCTGGCTGAGCGCCGGCCCGCTTGTCACCAGATACAGCATTCACAACCAAGCCGCTATGCTGCATGACGAATGCAAGCTATAGTCACGGTTTTATGGCAGAGAACAGCAAATGACTGGGGAAATTGTATCTATTCATACTAGCGACGCGCCCGCAGCCACGGCAGTCAAATCACTTATCAATCGCGGTAGACTGCGCGTAAGTGTCCTGACTGCTGACTTTATTCGCAAAGGCGATTCAATTACGTTCTCGTAGCGCAATCTATGACCCAACAATCCAACAAGATCGAATGCCCGAATTGCGGACAATCTATTGATGTCAATGATTTGCTTTATCATCAAGTCGATGCGGAACTGAGAAAGAAATATCAGGGTAAAATTTCCCAGGAACGAAACAAGCTGCAACAGCAGCAAAACCAAATCGCCATACAAAAGGCCGAACTTGAGAACGCCCAACAGAAGAACGAAGAAATAATCGGTCAGGCTGTTCAAGAACGGATTAAGAGCGAACGGCAAATTCTGGAAAAACAACTACGAACAAAAGCCGAAGAAGAACAGTCAGATCGGGTTCGCGCACTGCAGGACGAACTTAATCTGAAATCCGGCCAGGTCAAGGAACTCAATAAAACCAAATCTGAAATCGAAAGACTAAAACGGGAAAAAGGTGAATTAAAAGATTCAATTGAGGCAGAATCCCAGAAAAGATTAAATGAAATTCTTGCCCAGGAACGTGAAAAAATTCAGAAACAGGAAGCGGATAAATCCGAGTTAAAAATATCTGAAAAAGATCACCTCATAGGGCAACTCAATGAGCAAGTCAAAGAAATGCAACGCAAAGCCGAGCAGGGATCAATGCAAATTCAGGGAGAAGTGCAGGAATTGGCAATCGAAGAATGGCTTGCCGATAATTTTCGATTGGACACCATTGAAGAAATTCGTAAGGGCGCACGCGGCGGCGATTGCATACACGTGGTAAACACCCGCACAAGACAAAATTGCGGTTCAATCTATTATGAAAGCAAACGCACCAAGGAATTCCAACCGGCTTGGATCGAGAAATTCAAGAATGATATTCGCGACCGCAACGCAAACATCGGCGTAATCGTCACGGAAGCCATGCCCACGGACATGGAACGCATGGGACAAAAAGACGGCATCTGGGTTTGCAGTTTCGATGAATTCAAAGGACTAAGTGTCGTATTGCGTGAATCCGTCGTCCAACTGAGCAACGCAATTATGAGCCAGGAAAACAAGGGCGATAAAATGACAATGGTTTACGACTATGTCACGAGCAATGAATTCCGTCTACAGATTGAAGCAGTGGTGGAAGGATTCACGCAAATGCAATCCGACCTGGAATCAGAGAAACGTTCCTTGCAGGGTATCTGGAAAAAAAGGGAAAAACAGATTCAAAAAGTAGTTACTAACACAAACTTTATGTACAACTCGCTCAAAGGCATCGCCGGTAACGCGGTACAACCGGTGCGTCAATTGGAGTTAGACAGCACTTTGAATGACGATGACGGTAATTAAATGAAGATTGCCGATGTAAGAACTTTCGTTGTTGGCAATCCACCACCTGGGTTCGGCGGTCATTATTTCGTTTTTCTGAAACTCATTACCGATAGCGGTATCGAAGGCGTCGGCGAAGTGTACTCAGTGCCGTTTCATCCGCATACGGTCGAACGCATGATTCAGGATGTGTGCGAACGTAAAGTCATCGGCACCAGTCCGTTCAACATCGAAAAACTCTGGCGCAACATTTATTCGAGCGGCTACACCCAACGCCCCGACACATCTATTCTCGGTATTCTCAGCGGCATCGAAATGGCGTGTTGGGACATTATCGGCAAAGAAGTAAACAAACCGGTTTACGATTTGCTCGGCGGACAAGTGCACGAAAAACTGCGTTCCTATACTTATATTTATCCGGAGGAAGCCGACAGCACCGATGTTTATATCGATGCGGATGCCGCCGCCGAACGGGCGCTGCAATATGTAAAACAGGGTTTTACCGCGGTTAAGTTCGACCCGACCGGCCCCTACACCGCTTTTGATGGTCGACAGCTTTCTCTCGACATGTTGGAACACGCGGAACACTTTATTAAAACACTGCGCGAAGCTGTGGGTTCCAAGTGTGATTTACTTTTCGGAACGCACGGACAAATGACACCCGCAGGTGCAATACGTTTGGCTAAACGGCTGGAGCCGTACGATCCGTTGTGGTTTGAAGAACCAACACCGCCAGAAACACCGGAGGAAATGGCGCGACTCGCGCGACAAACCAGCATACCCGTAGCAACCGGCGAACGTCTAACAACGAAGTATGAGTTCGCACGCGTGTTACGGAATCAAGCTGCTTCGATTCTGCAAATGGCGCTTGGTCGTGTAGGTGGACTACTCGAAGCAAAGAAAATTGCAGGTATGGCGGAGACTTGCTATGCCCAAATTGCACCGCACTTGTATTGCGGCCCGATAGAAGGCGCGGCGAATATTCAAATCAGCACTTGCACGCCGAACTTTCTTATTCTTGAAAGTATTCAAACCTGGGGCGGTTTTCACTCGAAGATTTTGAAAGAACCGATTCAATGGCAGGATGGCTATGTCATACCACCCGACAAACCAGGTCTTGGTGTAGAACTCGATGAAGAAGTCGCGGCGCAACACCCCTACACCGGAACGGCATTGCATCTGGAGATGCATGAGGAAGTGGTGATATAGCATTTCGGCGATCAGCTCTCAGCGCTTAAACAACTAACGCCTGTGGCTTTTTTTAAGAAAAACCCTATTCCGTGCCGATTATGCGGAGCGGACGACACCCAAACATTTTACAAGGATAAACGCCGCGACTATTTTAAGTGCAATCAGTGCCATTTGGTATTCGTTCCTGCAGCACAATTTCTAACCCTGGCGGATGAAAAGGCCCGGTATGACCTGCACCAAAATACGCCGGACGATCCTGACTATTGCAGGTTTCTTGGTCGTCTTGTCGATCCGATGGCGACTCTGTTACCACGAAATAGCAGTGGTCTCGACTTTGGTTGCGGACCTGGCCCGGCATTATCGAAACTCTTCCAAGAACACGGACATCATGTCATTAACTACGATCCGCTCTACGCGAATGATGAATCTGTTTTTGACCAGCAGTATGATTTTATCTGCGCGACAGAAGTAGTTGAACATTTACATCATCCCGGCAAGGAACTTGATCGCCTGTGGCAATGCCTTAAACCAGGTGGAATCCTAGGGATTATGACAAAGCGTGTTATTGATGCTGACGCATTTGCAAATTGGCACTATAAAAATGACGACACACATGTGTGTTTCTTCCATGAAGCGACTTTCAAATGGTTGGCAAATCAGTGGGGCGCTGATCTTTCAGTAGTCAGCGACGACGTCGTCATTATTCATAAGTAACCTGAATCTTTGCATACAGAATATCGTTATTGCGCGCGTCAGCAAGCCAGAGTAACTAACTCGCCAGATTGCCGGCGTATTATTCTGGAACGCGAAGCGGAGTTGCCAGATAAACGCCAAATTCCTTTACAAAATTGCAGCTTATGCGGGCATGCACCTTGCCTTGTTTGTCGAGAAACTCCGCTGACTCGGCGATTGGAAATACTGCTTCGTGCCACACGCCGGGGTGAATATATAATCCCTGGGAACCGTCGAAATAAAACGCGACAAAGTCTTCCGGCGTTACATCATCGCCCGGCAGCGCCAACGGAACGACGAACGGTGTTTTATCCTTAGGAAAGAATAATTGCCCGCCGTCGGGATGATAGTTGGCGTGATATAGCAAAACCTGTGATCGATCGAGTTCAGCATTGTCTTTCGATGCCGCTTCGGGCAAACAAGTCCAACCCAGTAGATATTCGTCATTAACTGCCGTATTGCGGCCATATAAATAATCACCCTGCCACCAGAATTGAAACACACCTTCCGTCGTTCCGCCTTCATTACCCGTATTAATATCAACACCGCGCCATCCTTGTGCTGGCCAGGTCACAATTTCAATATCGGTTTTTTCGTATTCGTCAGATAACAACCCATAACCTTTCAAGCTATCCGGTGTCGCTTTTACCAGAGGTAATTCGAACAGCTTTACTATGGCATTGTTTGTGTTTGTACCCATTTATCAATTTCTCCAATGCTTATTTGCGAATACTTTTCATCAGTTGCATAAACTGTCTGGCAAATTTTGGCGTTTGACTATTATTCTCATAACGGAAGAACACATACACCCGTTCCCAGGGTTGAGCTTGAATAATTTTCAAGTAGTTCTGCAACACCGCTGCATCATAGCTTTCATTTCTCATGCGCAAATAACCCCAGTTCGCCGTTGAGATAATTTTATCGACCAACCCGTAGCTGTTCGAATTACACAGCGCGGCATTATTCCTGCGTAAAAAACGATACACGTCATCGTCGTGCCAACTTTGATGATGAAATTCAAACGCAACTGGAATATCTCGCGGCCAGTAGTCAATGATAGCATCCAGCAAGGAGAATTCTTTTTGCACAAAGGCAGGAATCTGAAAAAGAACCACCCCTAGCAAGTGTTCGAGCGCAGCCAAACTGCTTAACAATTTACTTATTTCATTTTCGACGCCTTGTTGAACTGTTCGATGGGTAATGACTTGTGGCGCTTTTACCGAAAAACGAAACGTGTGCGGTACTTGTTGCGCCCACTTATCTATTGAGATTTCTTTTGGCAGACGCAGCGCCGTGTTGTTGATCTCCACCACGGGCAATTGTTCGGCGTAATGTCCGATCATATTGTTCGGTGACACGTCCTCCGGGTAAAAATCACCTTTCCATTCCTGATAACTGAATCCGCTGGTTCCAGCTAAAACTTCCATAGCGGATATATTACCTCAGTGTCAACGGCGCGAGACGCTACGCATTCCCGCCCTACTAAAAACGGCACCTGTATTTCTCTTGGACTGGCTATTACCAGGGCAAGGAAAAAGTTTTAACATTAGTAAAACTTTTCATCGCTTCGATGACGCCTTCCTTGTAACCCAAACCCGAATCCTTAACCCCACCGAACGGTGACATTTCGATACGATAGCCAGGCACTTCCCAAACGTTAACCGTGCCGGTGCGTAACTCGTTAATAAATCGCGTTATATAGTCCAGACGGTTCGTGCATACACCGGAAGATAATCCAAACGCCGTCGAGTTCGACACACGAATAGCGTCATCGATATCCTTTACACGAATTATCGGAATCGGCGGGCCAAATGTTTCTTCGCGCACCAGTTCGCAGTCATACGGCACATGATCCAGCACGGTCGGTGAAAACACCGCGCCTTTTCGATCATTACCATAGAGCAGGCTCGCCCCCTTTTCGATAGCATCGTTCACACGATCCTGAAACAATTTCGCCGCCGGTTCGTGAATGACGGTGCCGACATCGGTTTCAGGGTCGGCCGGATCGCCATACTTTAATTTGCTCGCTTTTTCCGTAACCAGCCTGGCGAATTCATCACCGATACCGTCCACACACAAGACGCGTTTAACCGCCGTGCAACGCTGACCTGAGTTCTTGGTAGCCCCGGCCACTGCCAGTTCCGCCGCCTTATCCAGATCGGCGTCTTCCATCACGATTAACGGTGCGTTACCACCCAATTCCAAAACAGTGCGGCGGTAACCGGCATTCTCGGCGATGTATTTGCCCACCGGCACACTGCCGGTGAAGGTAATCATTTCGATGTGCTTGTTAGTGATCATCTCGTCACCAACGTCTTCCGGCAAACCGGTTACAACTGACAACATCTCAGGCGGTAGCCCGGCCTCATAAAGCACATCCGCCAAAATCAACGCGGTTAACGGTGTTAACTCGGTCGGCTTCACTACCATGCAATTATTAGTCGCTACGGATGGCGCTATCTTGTGCGCCACCATATTTAACGGATGATTAAACGGGGTGATCGCGGATATCGCGTTCAAGGGTTCCCGCTGGGTAAAAATTTTACGTTGTTTGCCATGAGGTGTCAGGTCACAGGAAAATATTTCGCCGTCATCCCGAATACACAATTGACCAGACAGGCTGAACACATCAAAAGAGCGTCCGACCTCGTATAGCGAATCTTTTTTCGACAAGCCGCATTCCGCGGTTATGACATCGGAGATCTCGTCTTTGCGCTCGTTCAACAGGTGCGCTGTTTTAGACAAAATCTGTTGACGCTCATAACGCGTCAACGACGGCTGGTAGTTGGCCGCGATCTCGAAAGCCTCGGCGACTTGGCCCCGGCTGGCTCGTGGCACGGTTCCGACAACACTGTTGTCATAGGGATTTAAAACATCAATCGACTTCCCGGTCGCACCATCGATTTTCTCTCCCGCGATACGCATTTTCTCTTCGCATACGGTGGCACTGGTAACTTGGGTGGCGGGTCTGCTCATAGATAATGTTCTCCAGAGTAATTCTAGTATGAATGTGCTTCAGGTCGCGCAGTGTATTGCCAGATCAATCATAGATCAAATCGTTGCCGGATGCGCCGAATGACGTGGTCATTTGACTTATATTCTCGCTCTCGTCATATTCCTGAGTCGACTCTCACAGCAACATTGATCTAAATGACAGAAAAATCCGATCCCTGGCTGCTCACGCCAGGCCCACTCACTACGTCGATGTCCGTCAAACGATCCATGTTGCATGACTGGGGTTCACGTGACAAAGAGTTTATCCGTATAAACCAGGCCGTGCGTGAAAAACTCCTGGCAATCGCTAACGCGCAGGACGCCCATGTATGTGTCCCGGTTCAGGGCAGTGGCACATTTGCGGTGGAAGCGACGCTGGGCACATTAATCGGGCCGAAAGAAAAAGCCGTGGTACTGGTCAATGGCGCTTATGGCAAACGCATCTGCAAAATTTGCGAATACCACGGACGCGAGTTTGTCGCCCTGGAAACAGCTGAGAATATTCCAAGCGACACCCAGGCACTCGACAAAATACTGGGCGACGACAATACCATCACACATGTTGTAGCCGTACATTGTGAAACCACGTCCGGCATCCTTAATCCGATTCACGAAATCGCGACAATCACCGCGCGACATCAACGCAAACTGATCATTGATACTATGAGTGCGTTTGGCGCATTACCGTTGGATGCACAACAAACACCGTTTGATGCTTTGGTCGCGTCATCGAACAAATGCCTAGAAGGCGTTCCCGGCATGGGCTTCGCGATTATCAAACAAGACACGCTGGAACATTGCAAAGGCAACTCGCCTGCATTGAGTCTTGATCTATACGACCAGTGGGTGGCCATGCAAGGCAACGGTCAATGGCGTTTCACACCACCAACACATGTCTTGATGGCATTTCATCAAGCGATTGTGGAGCACGAACAAGAAGGTGGTGTAAGTGGGCGCGGCGCCCGTTATCAAAACAACTGCCACATCTTAGTTAACGGCATGCGCGAACTAGGCTTTGTCACATTATTACCCGATGAATTACAAGCACCAATCATTGTGACATTTTGTATGCCGAATGATCCTGCGTTTGATTTTCAAACTTTCTATAACCGATTGAGCGAGCAGGGATTCGTTATTTATCCTGGCAAACTGACTGTTGCGGATAGTTTCCGCATCGGGTGTATTGGCCGTCTTGGAGAAGAACAAATGCACGCCGCGCTGGATGCCGTACGCACAACGCTTAAAGATATGGGTGTATCGAATTGCACTCCGGCTGTGGCCGCTTGATGTTTAGTTTTCAAAAACCCGTATCCTTGTTTGGCGGAACCAAATCACTGGAACGCCGTATCGACGAATTCCTGGACAAGGTTACCGAAGCGGGTTTGATATTTTCGCGCGCGGTCAACCTGTATCTCGATAAAGGCCCATGCGAGGAGTTTGAAGCATTCCTGCAGCAGGGAGCAGAAGTTGAACAGCGTGGTGACGTCTTGCGCCGGGATATCGAAACCCGGCTCTACGAGCAGACATTGATTCCGGAATTACGCGGTGATGTGCTAACGCTGCTCGAACATGTCGATAATGTTATCAATATTTACGAAGCCAACTTGTTCCGGTTTTCGATTCAATCTCCAACCATACCAGCCGATTGTCATACGGGTTATTCGAAGTTAACAGAAACTGTTGTCACCTCGGTTGAGTCACTGGTAATGGCCTCACGTTCCTTCTTTCGTGATCTCAATGCGGTGCGCGACCAGATCAGCAAGGTCATTTTTTACGAGTCAGAAGCGGATCGCATTAGTACAGAGTTACAACGGAAGGTGTTCGCCAGTGATTTGCCATTAGCCAATAAACGACATCTCATCTACTTTGTCGAACATATAGACGAGTTGGCAAATTCAGCGGAAGACATTGCCGACGAGATCTCTATCTACGCTATCAAACGAAAAGTGTAGTTCGTAATGGAACTCACGGTATTGGTGTTTCTTGGCAGCGGCTTGTTTCTCGGCTGGTCTTTAGGCGCCAATGACGCCGCCAATGTGTTTGGTACAGCTGTCGGGACACGCATGGTGCGCTTTTCCACCGCCGCTATCGTTTGCAGCGTGTTTTTAATTCTCGGCGCGGTCATCAGTGGTGCAGGCGCTGCACACACCCTTGGACGGCTTGGCTCGATTCACACATTAGCCGGCGCTTTTATGGCGGCATTAGCGGCGGCTTTATCGGTCTATGTCATGACCAAACGCGGCATTCCTGTTTCAACAACTCAGGCTATTGTTGGCGCCATAATCGGTTGGAACTTATTCAGTAATTCGCAAACTGATGCCGCGACGCTATCCAAAATTCTCAGTACCTGGGTATTGTGCCCGATTCTGTCCGGTGTTATCGCCGTTGCGTTGTTTTCGCTGGTGAAGCACGTATTGAATCGATCTGAAGTGCACCTGTTAAGACTGGATGCCTATACACGCTTTGGTTTGATCGCTGCTGGCGCATTTGGCGCATACAGTCTTGGCGCGAATAATATTGCAAACGTCATGGGTGTATTCATACCTGCATCACCTTTCACCGATTTCACTATCAATGATTCGTTGACCTTAAGCTCCACTCAACAATTGTTTCTGTTAGGCGGCATCGCCATTGCGGTCGGTGTGTTCACTTATTCGAAAAAAGTCATGCTTACCGTTGGCCAGGAAATCACCGCGGTGTCACCTATTGCCGCCTGGGTTATCGTCGTCGCGCACTCGATTGTGCTATTTATGTTCGCGTCACAAGGTCTAAAACATGTTCTGACCAATGCCGGTTTGCCCAGCATACCGTTGGTACCGGTATCGAGTTCCCAGGCTATCGTCGGTGCCGTTGTCGGACTGGGTTTGTTACGCGGCGGCAACACTATTAGTTGGCCTGTAATAGGCGGCATTGCTTTTGGCTGGGTGCTGACACCCATCATCGCCGGATTAGTATGTTTTTTTGGATTGTTCTTTTTACAGAATGTATTTAATCAGCCGATAATGGGATAACCAATTTCCTCACGCGAATAGAATAAAAGTATGCGGCCCCGTAGATACCATCTACGAACTTTCCACGAATTAAGATAGGTCAGAATTTTCTTCCCGATACATCTTAATTGCCAATACCAAATCATCCCACGGCCTACGTTGCCTGAACCGGTTATTTCTCTCGTACTCGCTAATATGACCATCGCGCCGATACTCATTGTATGAGGGCAAATCAGGATCAATATCGAAAAAACAAACATAACCATGTTGATCAATTAATTGGATACCTAGACTTCTGCCGCCCTCCGGTAACCAACTTACCAATATCGATCGCTGAATCTCGACACCAAACCCCTCCAAAATCTTATGAATCTTTTCCCTCTTATAGTTCTTTGGAAAAGCTTTGTATTCACGAAATGTGCGTTTGGAAGATTCTGCGGCTTTGATCGCCTTGCTTAACGTAAAACTACCTCTCATCGTAATCTTCCTGGAGCTGCTATCAGAGACCGGAAGGCGCAATACATTGCGCCGTATGCCATAATTGTAACCCGGATAATTTGGACACATGTGGCAGGTTACGCTTCGCTAACCCGCCCTTCGCAAGCTCATTTTGCGAGTCTGTCTTAACGCCGTTCCATAGCGGGAATCACAAGTTGCTCAATCCAGTTGCGTACTTCGACGTGGCGCACGTCTTCGTTCATCACATCTGCATCCACACCGAGTTGCCAGGATAAATCTTTACGCTCTGGATTTTCGTGTAGGGCTTCCAGCTTGTCGATGTAGGCTTGCGCATCTTCGTAGTCTTTGAAAAAACCGAGGCTAATTAACTTTTCGGTGCGGCAATACATTAACCGCGCCATCTCATGCAGATCGTATTCAGGATGGTATTGCACCGCCCACATGGTGCCGCCTTTATGCGTGATCGCAACCGCTTGTACGCTGGTGTAGTTATTCGCTGCGAGACACACCGCCCCGGGTGGTAAGTGCGTCACCTCGTCATCGTGACTGATAAATGCGTCGAATACCGAAGGTTTTCCAGCATACAACGGATGCGCGCGCCCGGCGTCGGTTAAACTTATTTTGCGCGCGAAACCCATTTCGCGGCCATCAGGATGCGCGACACAACGCCCACCCGCCGCCACGACACCAATTTGCGCCGCCCAGCAACTGCCGAAGCTCGGAACTTTTTCATCATAAGCTGCTTTCATTAACTCGATCTGTGGCGTGACTGCCGGGTCTTCTTTCCAGATGGTTAAACTCGACCCGGTCCAAGCCAAACCATCATAAGAGCCAAGCGCGGCGCCGCACGGCAGACTAACGCCTGGATCGGCCGGATAAACTATATCGACATGACAACCGGGGCTACAGTGCTGTAACATTTTGCGATACAGCTGCCCGGCCGTGGTTGCGCCACCCGCCTCGAGTCCTTCACGCCCTTCCCGGCTGTATCCATCAATGACAAGAAATGTTGGATTGCTACTCATTGTGTACTCGTTGTTTTAATGTTATTGATTGGCTAATTGATTGATGATCGCGGACAAGTCTTTGTGATGTTCGCATATCGCATCTGCCGTCGTAACGCTTTTGTCTTTATCGCGTGTACCGGTATATAAAACCGCTTTCATACCGAGCGCATGCGGTCCTTTTACATCGTTATGATCGCGATCACCGATATGTACCATCTCATGTATTCCAACGCCCAAATCGCTGGCCGCCTTGGCAAACATATCACGATGAGGTTTGGAATGACCGACTTCATCGGAGAAAGCAAAACCTTTGAAATGATCTTTTAGCTGATACAAATCCAGCCAGTCACGCAGACAACGACCCGGCGAAACAATGGCATCGGAAACCACTGCCAACGGATAACGCGTGGACAATTCACCAAGTGCTTCTGCAATACCCGGTGTAGTATCGGGCGGAATATGCACTTCCATTTCTTCGTGATCGGCGATGACCTGCGCGAAAACATCATCCGGCAGGCGGCGGCCAAGACCGGACAATATGATTTGCAGTCGTTCGCGCACCGTCCAAGTGACGAATTGGTCATGCCAGACATGATTGAACGCCGCGTCAGCGACGTCGTAAGCCTGCGCCACGATTTCCTGCGCAATCGGTTCTTGCGTGTGTAGTGCGTCCCACAATAAATGCTTGCGTTCTGCCTTTTTGGTTCTCAAGCCTTGCGCAGCTCGTTTCGGTTCGTCGGAATCGTCATGGATAACGGTATCCCATAAATCGAATGTTATTGCTTTTATCATTAAGGAATCTCTGATTAATTAGAGGTTCCTTTGATACAGAAATGTATCAACAAAATCAACAAACACAGGTTGTTGATTTTGAAGAAAAGCGAAAATAGCTATTTTCGTTTTTCTTGCTCTGAAAATTCAGGGATGAATTATTCAGAGCTTCCTTAACTCTTTACTCGCATCATTTGTGGATCGTATAAAGGTTGCAGACATACGTCGCATGGAATACGTTCATTAGCAACTTCAAGCTCATAACTCCCTGATAATACATACTCTTCGTCGACACCCGCCTCGTTTCTGACATACCCTAAACCGATGTTTTTCATGGCCGCATAACCATAACCCGCACTACTCAACCAGCCTGCACGCTCGTCGTTGCGATAAATCGTTTCCCGGCCAATCAAGATTACATTTGGGTCGTCAATGGTAAAACACGCGAGCATTTTCTTAAGACCGCTAGCCTTTTGCTTTTTTAATGCGTCTTTGCCTATGAAATCAATGTCCGACTTCATTTTACCTGCCCAACTTAGACCCGCCTCTAATGGCGTGTGATCCGGTGTGATGTCCGCGCCCCATGCGCGATAGCCCTTCTCCAATCGCAGACTTTCGATTGCACGATAACCCGCGTTGCCAATTTTAAATTCCTTACCGGCTTGCATGATTTTTTCATAGACCGTCTGCGCACCGTCGACTGGAGTATGCAACTCCCACCCCAACTCACCAACATAAGTAATACGCGCCGCGCGAAGCGTTACGCCGACAATATGAATCTCTTTGCTGGTTGCAAATGGAAAAGCCGCGTTAGATAAATCCGTATCCGTCAAACTCTGCAATACGTCCCGAGCATGCGGCCCGAAAATCGATAAAACCGCAAACGCACTGGTGACATCGACTAACGAGGCATTTAACTCCTCGTCGATGTTTTTGCTAATCCAATGAAAATCGTGGGTGACGAAGCCAGTACCGGTAACGATATAGAACGTCTGCTCATCAAGCCGCGTCACCGTCAGATCGCATTCGATGCCACCGCGGTGATTAAGCATTTGCGTGTAAACGACGTTACCCGCCACTCGATCAATGTTGTTAGCGCAAATCCAGTTGAGTGCTTTAACCGCATCCTTACCTTTCAATAAAAATTTGGCAAACGACGATTGATCAAACACGGCGACACGTTCACGAACAGCTTTGTGTTCATTACCAACATGCTCAAACCAGTTTTGCCGCGCAAACGAGTACTCATCACGAACTTCGACACCGGCGGGCGCGAACCAGTTTGGTCGCTCCCAGCCCATTTTTTCACCAAAACACGCGCCTGATGCTTTTAAGGTTTCGTACAACGGCGAGCGTCGTACCGGTCGTGCGCTGGTATGTTCTTCATACGGCCAAGCCATGGTGTAATGCTTGCCATACATTTCTAACGTGCGTTCACGTACCCAACCCACATCGCGATGAGTTGAACCAAAGCGGCGAATGTCCACCGCCCATAAATCGTAAGGTGATTCTCCACCAACTATCCACTCCGCCAATGCCTTACCGGCACCGCCACCGGACGCGATACCAAAGGCATTAAACCCCGCCCCAACAAAATAGTTTTTTACTTCCGGCGCTTCACCCAAAATAAAATTACCGTCTGGGGTAAAACTTTCAGGGCCGTTCAATAATTCCTTAATTCCGGCGGTTTGCAACGCGGGTACTCTGGGTAGAGCCAATTCCATGAGTTGTTCGAAGTGTTCCCAGTTCGATTCCAGCAATGTGAAATTAAATTTCTCCGGAAAACCGTCCACTGCCCAGGGAATCGGATTAAATTCATAGCCGCCCATAACCAGACCGCCGACCTCTTCCTTGTAATAAGTCAACCGATCCGGGTCGCGCAATGTCGGCAGATTCGGTTCAACGCCATCAATTTTTTCCGTAATCATGTATTGATGCTGCACCGATACCAGCGGAATGTTGGCGCCCGCCATCTGGCCGAATTGTTGTGCCCATTGACCGCAACAATTGACCAACACTTCGCATTCAATATCACCGTGATTAGTTACGATACCTGCGATGCGTCCATCCTTAATTACAACGTCCGTGACTTCGCAATCTTCAACAATGATCGCGCCGTGATTACGCGCACCCTTGGCCAGCGCCTGTGTAATATCCGCGGGACTGGCCTGGCCATCAGTGGGTAAAAACGCGGCACCGACCACATCGTCTATCTCCATCAGCGGCCATAATTCCTTCGCCTCGCCAGGTGTCAGAATTTGCATGTCCAGCCCAAAACTATGCGCCGTCGTTGCTTGCCGTTTGAGTTCAATCAAACGATCTTGGTTACACGCCAGGCGCAGACCGCCATTCATCTTCCATCCGGTAGCAAGCCCAGTTTCCTGTTCGAGCCGCTTGTACAACTCGATGGAGTGTCCCAGCAACTGTGTCACACCGGCTTGATTGCGCAACTGTCCCACCAATCCCGCTGCATGAAACGTACTGCCACTGGTCAGCTTGTGCCGCTCCAGCAACAAGACCTCGCTTTCACCCATTTTTGCAAGATGATAAGCCGTCGAACATCCAACAATGCCACCACCGACAATGACAATACGCGAACGTAACGGAAATTCAGACATACCTAAACCTAACTACTTTTTTAGATCAATAAATAGTGAGTAACAACCAAAACTAATCACTATTCAACTGAAACGTAGCCCATGCTTTTTCGAATCGTGCAAGATTCTCCTGGGTATAGGCTGCATAATCGAAGTCAATTTTGGAATTTTTTTCTGACACCATGCTCCACATACTTTCGCGTAATAACGATGCACACTTCATTGCTTCATATTGAGATTTCAATTTGTCGTTAACCGGCTTTTGAAAATAATTTTCGAGTAGTTCCGTTTCCTGAACCTCAGATAGCTCGTTATTGGATGCGAGGCCACCCAAATCAAAGAGCGGACTACCGAATCCAGCATAATCCCAATCTACCAGCCATATTCGTTTTCCATCGTCAATAAAATTTGCCGGTAGTAAATCATTATGACCAAACACCATATCTACCTGCCCTACCGCTTGTTCAAGCGCCTGCGCAACATCCAATAAACGCAACAACTCGGGTGTAATATGTGTTTTGCCATCACTCAACGTATTCGCATAGTCACGGACAATTTGGAACGGCCAAAACACCAACACCGGGCCACTCAGGTAATCCGGGATAGTGTGATGGCATTTGCGCACAAGTTCGATAATGCGAGTTAAATTGTCCGGTTTACGCACATCTTCTGCTGCAAATGTTTTTCCGTCAATAAATTGCAACACCATGACGCCGGGCCCGCTAAAAACAACCTCGGGCGATATACCTGCCGCGTGAGCTGCCTGACTCGCGGCCAATTCATTGAAACGCATCACCCCGTGCAATGGAATATCATCGCCAACACGCACAAAATACTTTTTGCCTGCATCGGCAACGACAAAGTTAGCATTGGTAATTCCACCACTTAGTGGTTCCGGTTCTACCCCGCCGCTCCAGAACTCCAGATTCACAATTTTGTCGATTACACTACTCATAACTTTTCCTCATCTTTAACTTACAGCCAGACCCAATTCCTGCTTTTTACGTTTTGCCCAAGCGTTAATGAGCCGGTCTGCTGTCATGGCGATAAAGGCCACACTCAAACCGGCGACAATACCACGACCGGTATCCGCCTTGGTGAGCGCAATATAAACTTCTTGTCCAAGATCGCGCGTACCAACTAACGCGGTAATTACCAACATGGACAAAGCCATCATGATGGTTTGGTTTATGCCTAACATTATTTCAGGTAGCGCAATCGGTAATTGCACGCGTCTTAAAATCTGTTGACGCGTACAACCCATAGCTCGTGCTGCTTCGACTAGATGCGCAGGCACCTGACGAATACCATGATCGGTATATCTGATTGCCGGTGCAAGCGCATAGGCAATAACCGCGAGCATGGCGGAGAAATCACCAACCCTAAACAACATCACAACAGGTATCAAATATACGAATGATGGCAGGGTTTGCAAAGTGTCGATCACAACTTGTATCACTTTGTGTGCTTTTTCATTTCGCGCCGACCAGATGCCGATGGGGATACCCATCAAGGCGGCAAAAAATACCGATAAACCACACAAATACACCGTAACCATAGCTTTCGCCCATTGGCCGGTAACGGCGATAAACAAGGCCAATAAAGCCACCAATAAACCCAAACGCCAGCCACCAAGACGATACCCGGCGAACGCCAGCATGACAACAACAACGACCCATGGAATAGATAACAAGAATCGCTTGAACGGAATCATCAGATTTAGCAGCAAGAATGTTTTAACCGCCTCGAGTTGATCAAAATAATTCACGTTAATCCACTTCACCAACTCGCTCCAAAACGCGCTGGTGGTGATTTGCCATTGTTCGGGAAAGTTTTGTATGGCAGGCACAACATTACCCAACAACCAGGCCATAACCAGAATGACCAGTGCGGCAATTAAATAAACATGACGTTGCAAAATATTTTTATGTTGCTCGTTATGCTCAGGTAACGGGCGTGTTGCGAACGATTGACTAAGCCTGTCCAATGCAATAGCCAAAAGCGTGATGGCGATACCCGCTTCAAGACCGGCACCGATTTGCAAACGCTTGAGTGAACTGAGGACATCAAAGCCCAGACCACCAGCACCAATCATGGATGCGATAATGACCATGTTTAACGACAACATAATGACCTGATTGACACCGACCATTAAACTCGCACGTGCCGCGGGTATTTGCACCTTGCGCAATAGCTGACGACGCGTGCAACCGACCATATTGCCGAACTCAACCGTTTCCTCGGAGACTTGTTTCAAAGCTAACATGGTGACCCGCACCATGGGAGGCGTCGAGTAAATCATAGTGGCAATCATGGCCGCGACAGGACCGAAGCCGAAAAGAAATAAAACCGGCACCAAATAGGCAAACACAGGCACCGTCTGCATCAAGTCGAGCAATGGTGTGATGATTTTCTCAAAACGCGCGGAACGAAAACCTAAAATTCCAACAAACAAACCCAGACCGATACCGAGCGGCACAGCGATAACGATGGAACTCAAAGTCACCATCGCGCTATCCCACCGGCCAAAAATCACCAGATAAGCCATACACGCAAATACCAGGAGTGCGAGCTTAGCGTCACGCACCCAATAGCCGAGAATGGTTAAACCAGTAACTACCGCGAGCCAGGGCGCGGGCGGCAGAACAACGTCAGCACGCGGATCGGAAGAGAAGGTAAATCCTTCCGCTAAAAATTGTTTGGCGAAATCTAGCGGCCACTCAAGCAACCAGGCGACTGATCGCGTCATTTGTTTGAAGGTAAACAAACCAAAGTCGAGATCGTTAATCAGCCATTTCATAAAGTCACTGATCCAGAATCGCAACGGCACCACCCACGAACGAGGATACTTGACCGCCCACGGCCACAATTCCTGTTGCCAGTAAACACCACAACCGAGCATCACCAAGCCGATCCAAACCCAGCTTGAATGTGACAATCGAAATTTAGCCGCGCCGGTAATTTCTGACGCCGCTACCGCCGTGTTCATGAATCTGCGGAACGGTTAACCAAAACGTCGATCACTCGTTGCGGTTCCAGACGTCCAACGATATTTTTCGCATCATCGACCACAGCAACCGGTGACTTGCTATTTACAACTTGTGGTGCGAGTTCTTCAATCTTGGTATTTTGGTTTATGGGGTTATCGCCGGATTCGTCTCCCTGAATCGCTGTCATGATGGATTGTGCGGACAATACTTTTGCACGCGGAATGTCACGGGTAAATTCAGCTACATAGTCCGTCGCCGGGTGCAAAACCAGTTGTTCCGGTGTTCCAATTTGAATAATTCTGCCGTCTTGCATGATGGCAATACGATCAGCCAAACGAATCGCCTCATCGAAATCGTGAGTAATAAACACAATGGTTTTTTTCAGTACGTTTTGCAAACGCAAAAACTCATCCTGCATTTCACGCCGAATCAAAGGATCAAGGGCGGAAAACGGCTCATCCAAAAACCAGATATCAGGTTCTACCGCCAGTGAGCGAGCGATGCCTACACGTTGTTGCTGACCACCGGACAATTCACGCGGGTAATACTGCTCGCGGCCCTCCAGGCCGACCAACTCAATGACTTCACGTGCGCGTTGTTCCCGCGACGCTCTATCGATACCTTGAATTTCCAGTGGAAAAGCAACGTTGCCAAGCACCGTCAAATGCGGCAGCAAGGCAAAATGTTGAAACACCATGCCCATTTTGTGCCGGCGAATTTGAATAAGCTCTTTCTCGGATATCTTGAGTAAATCCTGTCCTTGAAATACGACCTCGCCAGCAGTGGGTGCGATAAGACGCGACACGCAACGCACCAAAGTGGACTTACCTGATCCGGACAAACCCATGATGATAAAAATCTCACCGGTTTGTACATCAAAGGTCGCGTCCTGAACGGCGCCTATGAGCCCTCTCTCGATTAGAACTTGCGGCGATGGATTAGCATGATTGGCAAGAAGCGATTCAGTGTCATCACCAAAAATCCTCCACAGGTTTTTACAGGACAGCGTCGTGCTACTCACGTGACTACACTCTCAAAAAGCAAGCGGGCTGCCAATAATGGTCAGCCCGCTCTTTGCATTTCGATTGTAGCTAAAAATAATTAACTACACTGTGTCCAGGCTTTCCACGCATCTTCGTTAGCTGACAACCAGCCTTCAACAACTGCTTCCACGGTTTTTCCGTCCAGGTCGACCTCGCCTACCATGGTACCCATGCTTTGGTTTTCAATTGTAAAGTTTTGAATGGCTTGATATGCACAAGGCCACTTGTCCGCGCCGCCTTTCCAACCGACTTTTTTGATCCAGCCACGTGGTTTACCACAGTCATAAGCCATGTCTGGGTTAATGCCGGTACCCGCATCGTTGTAACACTCATCGCTATAAGCTGGAAATTCGACAAACTCGCCTTCAAATTTAATCGGCGCCCAATGCGGTGTATAAATCCAACCGAGCCAGGGTGCTTTGCGTTGATAAGCAGATTCGAGTTCGGCAAATAAGGCCGCATCGGTTCCGGCATGCACCACTTCGTAGTCCAACGCCAAAGCTTCAGCACGTTCGTCATCGTATCCACCCCAAGTTACCGGTCCACCGAGATAGCGACCGCTGGGCGCAGTCTCCGGTGTTGAGAATGCTTTGGCACAATCATTCAGTGCTTCCCAATTCGGCAGGCCAGGACATTTTTCTTTCATATAAATCGGATACCACCATTCTTCGATGGCTTGCATACCAGTTTCACCCAGATCAACTGTGTTACCGGTTGCGAGACTTGCCTCCATTGCATCCTTACCCGTTGTTTCCCACATTTCCATAGCGACATGCAAATCACCGGATTCCAACCCAGCAAACTGAGCAAGATAGTCCGCTTGTTGGTATTCGATGTTGTAACCCATCTCCTGCAACACGCGTCCCATTATTGTGGTGGTAATGTATTGGCCGGTCCAATCGTGCAATGTCAAAATGATCGGATCGTTAGATTCAACTTCAGCATTACTTGTGGTGGATAGCATGATGGCCGCACCACTGACACATGCAATTCCGAATTGACGTAGTCTTGTTTTCATTTCTTACCTCCAGTGTTGGTTTTAGTATTAGTTGATATTCTTAGCAAACAATCAATGATCACCGGCTATTTAAGCTAAACTTCGGGCCAAACACAATTCTTTTCTGCCTCATAACCACGATAAGCTTGATGAACCCTAACGATTGGACCCGGTTCGCGGCATTTGCCAATGAATTGGCGGATGCCGCCCGCATTCACGTCATGAAATACTTTAAAACGAATGTTGAATCGGAACGCAAGAACGATCAATCACCGGTCAGTATTGCTGATCGTGAAACCGAACAGTTGATGTGCGAACTTATCAGCAGGCGTTTCCCCGATCATGGAATTGTTGGTGAGGAATTCGCGAGCGTTCAGCCGGACAGTGATTTATGTTGGGTACTCGATCCAATCGACGGCACCAAAAGTTTTCTTACCGGAAAACCCACCTTTGGCATTCTCATCGCACTTTTGCATGAAAACACCCCCGTGCTTGGCGTTATCGATTCACCGGTGTTACACGAACGCTGGCTCGGTATAAATAACCATGGCAGCACGCATAATGCGAACGTTTGCAACACCAACAAAAACAAGGCCCTCGCTGACGCCTGGATTCATGCGACCACTATCGATATGTTCGATGACAACGAGCGACTCGTTTTTGATACGGTCACAAAAAGAGCACGTGGCCGGTTATTTGGTGCCGATTGTTACGCCTACGGATTGCTCGCGTCGGGTCACACGGACATCGTGATGGAGGCCGCGATGGGGAGTTATGACTACCTCGCGCTGGTGCCGGTGGTGGAAAATGCGGGTGGTTGCGTCACTGACTGGGATGGCAAGCCTTTGACCTTGGATTCGGGATCACAAGTGGTGGCAACGGCGAACGAAGCCCTGCACGAACAAATATTAGACATTATAAAAAACGCGTAACAATAATTTTACTGGACTTGGCTGAAACATTAAGTTGAGCCATACTCGAACCATGAAATCGCGTATTCGACTACTTACGCTTCTGATTTTAAGCATGTGTTCAAACTCAATCTGGGCCGATCAAGTTGATACCCGGCTCGATGGTTTATTCGCCGAGCTGCATGAAACCACCGACAAGCTCCGCGCTGCTGAGGTAACACGATCGATTTGGTCAATCTGGCATGAAATTGCCGATCAACAAACAACGGAATTGATGCAACAAGGCATCAAGGCGATGCAAGGTCGTCAATATACCGAAGCATTGGCAGCGTTTAATCAGGTTGTTGATTTGTCGCCAGACTATGCGGAAGGCTGGAACAAGCGTGCCACCTTGTACTACCTCATTGGCGACTACGCCAATTCCGCTAACGACGTTAAACAGACGTTAATTCTTGAACCAAGACACTTTGGCGCCTTGTCCGGTTTAGGTTTGATTTATATGGAACTTGGCAATTTCGACGCTGCGCTGGAAGCGTTTCAACTAACGCTGGAAGCTAATCCGTTCGCCAGCGGCGCGCAACAGAATATCGACTATATAAAACGCACCCAGCCCGACATTCAACTTTAAGTCACTTTAATATAACCGCAAGTTATTCCGGCGCGTCCTCCGATTGCGTAATAACCCTGTTAAACCACGCGCTGATATCCGATATTTCCTCGGGCGAAACCGAATGCGGCATGGCATAGGTTCGCCATTCAATATCGTAGTCCAGTTTTTGTAACACTCCTCTACTCGCCTCCGCTATGGGTAATGCGATAATAGGGTCATACAAACCATGTGCCATGAATATGGGTGTTTGACGATTTTGTGCACTGGCTTCGTCATCCGTGCGGTCTGACAATGGCAAATAGGTCGATAACGCCATGATGCCCGCGAGTTTTTTGTGGTAGCGCAGACCGGCGAACAAAACGATAGCGCCACCCTGGGAAAACCCCGCCAGAATGATTCGCTCGCTCGGTATGCCTTGCGTTTCCTGGGCATCGATTAGATCCCGCACTATTTGCGCGGACGCTTCGATACCCGCGGCATCTTCATGTCGAATCATCTCCATACCGGAAATGTCATACCAGCCACGCATCACCATACCGCCATTCAATGTGATGGGTCGATGTGGCGCATGAGGAAAAATAAAACGCACCGGCGTCTCACGCGGCAAACCCAGCTGCGGCACAATGGGTTCAAAGTCATAACCATCAGCCCCCAATCCATGCAGCCAAATAATAGCAAATTCGGGATTCGCATCCGTTTCAATCTGAATCATTTCAGGTAAGTTATCGTTCAACCGTGTTTCCTCAGCATGTGTAGAGTGTGAAATAACCATTAGCCAATTCGAAAAGACCAAACAACTCGTGAACCGCCCCTTCATGACCGTGAGGTTGGTTTGCACCGTGAATGCTGGATAAGTGAATGTTGGATAATGATTGGCAGCGCAATCATTCGATTCTACACTACGGTTTATATAATCAATAATTCCCATCTATACTGCCCATGATTCAAGATTTGTCTTTCGATGCATTACCTCAATGGTTTGACTCCGTGACGGATGCACACAAGGGCTTAGACACCCAGGCGCATCGTACTGCAATTGTTACGTCGCGGACTTTAAACAAACGGACAAACGCTGACGTATTTTTAAAATGCGAAAATCTGCAACGCATTGGTGCGTTTAAATTTCGTGGCGCCTACAACGCAATCTCCCGTCTGACACCAGCGCAACGCGAGCGCGGCATCGTAACGCATTCGTCGGGTAATCATGCGCAAGCGGTAGCACTGGCTGCATCACTGTTCGATACTAATGCAACAGTGGTCATGCCAGCCGACGCACCGACCATCAAACGACAGGCCACTGAACAATACGGCGCAAAGGTAATTGACTACGATACGCAAAGCGCACGACGTGAAGACATCACCAAGGAGTTGCTCGACGAACACGGCTACACTTTGATACCACCATTCGATCATGCCGATGTGATTGCCGGACAGGGCACGGCAGCGTTGGAGTTATTTGAAGATCTGGAATCGCTGGATATGTTACTGCTGCCCTGTGGCGGCGGTGGATTACTCAGCGGTTCCGCCATCAGCGCCAAGGCGCTAAATCCCGCCTGCAAAGTAGTCGGTATCGAACCGGAGCAAGCGGACGACGCTGTTCGCTCCTTTCGCAGCGGAACACTGCAATCGATAAAGAATCCAAAAACCATAGCGGATGGCACACGCACGGAGTCACTCGGCGAAATTACATTTGAATTGATAACGCGTTATGTTGATGACATGCAAGCTGTATCCGAACAAGCCATAATAGACGCGGTACGTTTTTTGTTTTACCGCACCAAGCTGGTGGTGGAACCGTCCGGTGCTTTGGGTGTTGCCGCGTTACTCAGTGGCGTGGTGAAACCGACGGGTCGGGTTGGAATAATTCTCAGCGGCGGTAACATTGACAGTGACACCATGTGCCAAATACTCGACCAGTAGGCGAACCCAGGAGTCGAAACAATGAATACACGAATTGAAAATGACAGTATTGGCGAAATCGAAGTCGACAACTCACGTTACTGGGGCGCTCAAACTGAACGCTCTTTACGTAATTTTGAAATTGGTGACTATCGATTCACCCGTCCGCTGATTCGTGCATTTGGACTGGCTAAAAAAGCAGCGGCACTGACTAATCATGATTTGGGTAAATTACCTATCGAAAAAATGGAATTGATTTGCCAGGCATGTAATGAAGTCATAAACGGGGAACTGGATGAGCACTTCCCTCTCGTCGTGTGGCAAACCGGTAGTGGCACACAAAGCAATATGAATGCCAACGAAGTGATCGCTAATCGTGCGATTGAACTATCGGGTGGCGTTATGGGCAGTAAAACACCGATTCATCCCAACGACGATGTCAATATGTCGCAATCGTCGAATGATTTTTTCCCAACCGCCATGCACGTCGCCGCAGTGAACGAAATATGGGAGGAACTATGGCCTGCGGTCATACAGTTACGTGAGACTCTGGAAGAAAAAGCAGAGGCGTTTGATGATATTGTCAAAATCGGCCGCACGCATCTAATGGACGCAACGCCATTGACTCTTGGCGATGAATTTTCAGGCTATGCAGCACAATTAAGTTTTGCGGAAGAACAAATCGCTCATGCGCTAACCGGCTTGTACGATCTCGCCTTGGGTGGCACGGCGGTCGGTACCGGACTTAATACTCATCCGGAATGGGCCGGGCGCGTTGCCGATAAAATTGCCGAACTCGGTGATTTTCCGTTTAAATCCGCACCAAACAAGTTCATGGCGTTGGCCGCTAACGATGCGATTGTAATCGCCAGCAGTGCAGTACGACACCTGGCGACGGCATGCATGAAAATCGCGAACGACGTTCGCTTAATGGCCAGTGGCCCGCGCACCGGTCTTGGCGAGATCGCCTTGCCAGCGAATGAACCTGGCAGCTCCATCATGCCTGGCAAGGTCAACCCAACTCAATGCGAGGCGCTGACCATGGTCGCCGCGCAAGTCATGGGCAACGATGTCACTATCGGGATCGCCGGCAGTAACGGTCATTTGGAATTGAATGTTTTTCGCCCGGTCATGATTCATAATTTGTTAGAGTCCATTCGCTTGTTAGCCGACGCATGTAACAGTTTTCACGATAATTGTGCGGTGGGTATCGAACCTAATCATGAGGTAATTCAACATCATCTTGAAAATTCCTTGATGCTGGTTACGGCGCTAAATCCGGTTATTGGCTATGACAATGCGGTAAAAATTGCAAAAACAGCTTTCGCTCAAAGTCTTACTTTAAAACAAGCCGCAGTCGAGCTTGGACTACTTAGCGCAGATGAGTTCGACCAACACGTACGACCGGAAAATATGCTGCGTCCGAAATAACCACATCTTCGAGACGCTAACTGGATTAAAATGAACGTTTAGAATCGCGCGTGATCGCAAACGAATGAGTCAATGAAATCTGGTGTTGTGTATGGATTTACGCGAATTGTTTTCGCTGCGTTATTGTTACTCAATGTGTTTCATTCGCCCGTATCCGCCCAGGAAGAGCCTGCGCTGGTTGGCGTCGATGCAGTTAAAACCGAGCCTTTGATTCAAACCATCCCGGTAATTGGTCGTTTGGTGCCACAACAGGCAGGCACGGTAGCCGCTCGCATCAATGGACCGGTACAACGCGTATCAGTTGAAGTTGGCGACCGTGTGCAAAAAGACGATGTCATCGCACAACTCGATGTGGAAACCCTGGCCGCGGAACGCGACGTGGCCGCAGCTGCAGTGGGAAGCGCGAATGCCACAATGACGACACGTAAAGCCGAATTGCAGTTGGCGCAACAGGAAGTAAAACGTCTGGAGCGTCTAAAAAACTCCGCTGCCACTACCAAAGCGGCCTACGATGACGCACGCCAAAATGCCAATATTGCAAGCGCCCGTATTACGGAAGCACAAGCTGCGATTGCCGCTGCACGTTCACAACTTAAACTAACCGAGATTCGTTTGGGTAATGCACAGGTTCGTGCACCTTACACCGGAGTGGTTACTCAACGCCTTGCCGAGAGTGGGTCTTATGTGCAAAGTGGACAAGCCATTGTGCGTATGCTGACCGACCAGGAGTTGGAACTGGAGGCAGATGTTCCGTTTGATCGATTGTCAGGCTTGATTGAAGGCACCAGGGTCAATGTCAATCTTGATGATCAGACTCAACACAGCGCAGTGTTACGCGCCATTATCCCGGAAGAAAATCCGCTCACCCGCACCCGCGCGGTTCGCTTTAAAGTTGAACTGGGTGAAACAGAAAAACCGCTGGCATCAGAGCAAAGCGCGACTGTATTCATACCGGTTGGCGCACCACGCAATGTGGTGTCCGTACACAAAGACGCAATCATTCGCAGTAGTCAGGGCAGTATTGTTTATCTTGTGCAAGAGGACACGGCCAGAATGCGCCCTATTCAATTAGGCGAAGCGCTGGGCAATCGAATTGAAGTAACGGGTGGTCTCAACCCGGGTGATGTTGTCGTCGTGCGCGGCAACGAGCGCTTGCGACCTGACCAACCGGTTCAAGTCGCGCCTTCATCGTGAATTTGATTCGCTTATCGATTGACCGGCCTATCGCGGTCATCGCAGCGGTCTTGTTGACCGTATTGTTTGGCTATGTCGCATTGCAAACCATCCCCATTCAACTGGCGCCGGATGTAAACCGGCCGGTCATTACCGTCACAACGAGCTGGCGTGGTGCAGCACCGGCTGAAATTGAACGTGACATCAGTAATCGCCAGGAAGAACAACTGGCTGGGCTTGAAGGTCTGAAAGAAATCACCAGCCGATCGGAACAGGGGCGTTCTCGAATTACGCTGGAATTTGAAGTCGGTACCAATATGGATCGTTCGCTATTATTGGTAGCTAACCGGCTCGATCGTGTTGCCAGTTATCCCGACGAAGCTGACCAACCAACACTGGACACCGCCGGCAGTGAAGATAACGCGATAGCCTGGTTTATCGTGCAACGTCTGGAAGGGGTCGACAATCCGGTTCACGAGTTTGGCGACTTCGTCGAGGACGTTATTAAAGAACGCATCGAACGGGTTCCGGGTGTTGGACGAGTAAATGTGTTCGGTGGCAGCGAACGGCAAATCGAAATCACAGTGGAACCGGAGTTACTGGCGCGTTACAGACTCACCGTAAGCGATGTTTTACAGTCGTTGCGCGCAGCCAATGTGGCTACGACCGCAGGCAGTGTTGACGAAGGCAAACGCCGCTATGTTGTACGCACCGAAGGTGAACTGGATGCCATAGATAGCATTCGCAGCGTGGTGTTGCGTTCATTTAGTGACGACGGCACGGGTCGGGTCGGTCGTGTAACCGTCGGTGACGTGGCCGACATTGCTTATGGCTATAAAGACCCCTCCGCATCGATTCGACTGCTCGGCGAACCGGCGATGGCGTTTAACGCAGAGCGTCAAACTGGTGCCAACGTTATTGAAATAATGCAAGGCATTCGTGAAGCCGTCGATGAACTCAATCAAGCCATCGTGCCCGGTGCCGGTCTGAGTTTACGTCAGGTTTACGATGAAACCGTCTATATCAATTCCGCCATAGACCTTGTTCAGCAAAACATCTGGGTAGGCGGGACGCTGGCCGCGATAATTTTATTGCTATTCCTGCGCTCGTTTCGTGCAACTTTAGTTGTTTCGATTGCCATACCCGTATCCGTCATCGGCGCCTTCGTTGCCATGGCGGCACTGGGACGTTCTATTAACGTCGTGTCCCTGGCCGGTCTGGCCTTCGCCGTCGGCATGGTGGTCGATGCCGCCATCGTCGTACTGGAGAATATTTATCGGCTACGAGAAAAAGGCTATTCCGCTGCACAGGCTGCATATGCAGGCGCAAGTCAGGTATGGGGCGCGGTATTGGTTTCGGTGCTTACCACCATCATGGTATTTATACCCATACTGGTCATGCAATTGGAAGCCGGTCAACTGTTCCGCGATATCGCGGTAGCCATATCGGTAGCCGTCAGTTTATCGCTCATCGTTTCCATAACCGTTATTCCGGCCCTGTCCAAAAATCTACTCGGATTTGGCGGAAAAGGAGGGACCGATAGTCTGGTGCGCCTGCGCTTGCCGATTATCGACTCATTGGCCAGCCTGGTCGTAGACGGAGTTACAGGATTCACCAAAGCCGTTGTACGTAACCGAGTGCTGGCATTCTTAGTGGTCGTCATTGTCACGATCGTGGCGAGCTTCAGCGCATGGGCGCTCTTTCCCAAGCTGGAATACCTCCCCGAAGGCAATCGCAATTTGTTATTCGGCATTATCATTCCGCCGCCCGGCTATAACCTGGATACCATGACGCAAATTGCCGAAAGCATTGAGCGCGATATCCGCCCGCATTGGGCAACGGAAACAGGCCCCGAGTCAGCACCGGACGAGCCGCCCAAGATAGAGCGTTTTTTCTTTGTCGCGACCCGCGCCAGCACGTTTCTCGGTGCAGTCTCGGTCGATCCAAACCGTGTCGCCGAACTCAAGCCGGTATTACGTGATCCTGCGTTTAAAGAACCCGGTACATTTGGTTTTATCAATCAGCCATCAGTGTTCGGACGGGGTATCGGTGGCGGACGCAAGGTCGATCTGGACATATCAGGTCCAGACCTCGACGTTATTCTGGAAACCGCAAACCGGGCATTTTTCAAAATTATTCAGGCTTTTCCAATGGAGCAAGGACATGAGTGGCGACCCAATCCCGGTCTTGAATTGGGCGCACCGGAGTTGCGTGTTTATCCTGACCGCCTACGTCTGGCGGACAGTGGTCTCAGTGCGCGGCAGGTAGCCGACACGATAGACGCATTCAACGACGGTATCCGGGTGGCGGAGGTGTCTAATCTGGGCAAGACCATCGACCTGGTCCTGCAAGGCCCGGATGATTTTGTAAAACAAACCCAGGGCATCGGCAATCTACCAATAGTTACATCCAGCGGGCGAATTCTGCCGGCGGAATCATTGGTCAACATCGAAACCACTGCCGGACCGACGGAAATTCGTCACCGGGAACGCTTTCGCACTATCACGCTGGAGGTTCGTCCGATAACCGAAATGCCATTGCAATCCGCAATTGAAACTATCGAACAGGACATTATTCAACCGCTGCAGGCAGAGGGATTACCACCCGGTGTGCGATTGGTTTTATCCGGCACGGCGGATAAATTAATTGAAACCCGTGATGCGATGGCAGTGAATTTGATCCTGGCCCTGGTTATTGTTTATTTGGTTATGGCCGTACTGTTCGAAAGTTTTGTTTACCCACTCATTATTTTATTGTCAGTACCCATCGCCGCGGTAGGTGGCATCGGTGGGCTGAAGGTATTAAATGAATACGGCGGCACACTGCAACCACTGGATATGTTGACCATGCTTGGGTTCGTCATCTTGATCGGCATTGTGGTGAACAATGCCATCTTACTGGTGCATCAAGCCTTACATCATTTTCGCGTGGAAAAATTACCTGCCCTTGAAGCCATCACCACGGCAACGCAAAATCGTGTACGGCCCATATTTATGTCAACCCTGACCAGCGTGTTTGGCATGATGCCGTTGGTATTTTTTCCCGGCGCCGGGTCAGAACTCTATCGGGGTCTCGGTTCCGTTGTGGTTGGCGGCCTGAGCCTGTCAGCCATTATCACTTTGCTCATCGTGCCACCCATGATGTCTATTTTGATCGCACCATTGGAGAATCGCCGCGCAGCACAGGAACGTCTGCACGAACGTGACGACACGCTGGCACATAGCCAGAGCGCCAGCGAGCTATCAAAATAGCGCTTAATGGTTTAGCTGACTGGGAATCTGGCCAGAATACTTCCAAGCGTATTCGTTTAGTTTAGTCCGTGGGAGGATTCACTCGTCCGATGACTCAGACGATTTATTGCCCGGGTTGTCGCCGGACATCTCCTGTTCGATTTGTATTCTGCGAAAAATTTCTTCGCGGTGTACAGGGACATCCTTAGGCGCTTCGATTCCGATTCGCACTTGATTTCCTTTGACACCCAACACTGTTATTTTCACTTCGTCACCGATCATCAGTGACTCGCTAATCCTGCGCGTTAGAATAAGCATTTCGTCCTCACTAATTTATAATGCGATTCCTCAAAAGCCGCATAACATTTATAGCATTCCATAGTTTAAGAAGAGCTGTTACCAGCAACCCCCCCGGGTTCCTATAGCGCAAGTATACCGTGCAAAATCTTGAAAAACTACAATAATTTATTCTGCATCAAACGCTTCAATAACCCGCAAATGCAGTGTTTAAGCGATTTTTGAATGATTCAAAAAAGTAACGGCATGTAAAAAACCACCTGTCAAATCGAATCCGTTGTCGCAATTTCTTTACACCTAGGGGGTTTTTGACACGCCATCCTTTCCTATACGCAGATGCGCCGTGCGGCCCGGTCGAATATGATCCGAGATTTCCATCGCGCTGTCATCCAAACGAATCTTGACGCTGGATGCATTACCTAGTGTTATATCAAACGGCGCCTGACCACTGAGATTGCGTGTCTGCCTTGGCTGTAACATGGCATAAAGCAGACGTTGCCCTGTGGCATCCCGCACCTCAGCCCAGGAAGCATCCTCAGACACGAGCATCAATGTGTTTTGGACGTCAGTCTCTTCGTCCGTCACCGGATCTGTAGAGGTCGTCTGAATTGCTATTGATTCTTCTTGAGTCAGACTAATGACTTCTTCGGAAGACGACTCAGTGATGTTTTCGGATTGCGCCTCCTCTACTTCTTCTGTTGTATTAACAGGATTTACCGACTCGTCAATTTGAATTGCAGTTGCAACTTTAGGTTCCGAATTGTTTTCAGTAACGACTACAGTTGTAACAGAATCGATATCTGAATCCGATGTGCTGGATTTGACGCTGAGTTCGTCCTGGGTTGACTGTTGCTGATCAAACTCGGCTGTATCCAGGCGAGTGACATTAACCTGCACCGGCAGATCGCCGGTCACTGCATCACCTGCTTGCACGGCCGTTTCCGTATCGGAATCTGAAAACGAACTAATCCATTGTCCGATATTGAGGCTTGGTATGTCGGAAAAACTCCAGGTTGCAATTATTACTACCGCCAAAACCCCGAATCCAAGAATAAATTTCGGCGCGCCACTCGTTTTCCGTATGCGACGAGGGCGCGGCGCGCGTTCCTTATTCAGATTCGGTGCAAAAACCGGCCGTGAAACAGACCCAGATTCAACTTCATAGCTACGCTCTTCCAGTACATCATCTTCATCAATATCGACTAACCGGGCGTATGCCCGGATATAGCCACGTACAAACGTTTCGCCAGCGGGAATTTCATCATAGTTGTTGGACTCGATCGAGTTAATAACATCAAGCCGCAAATTCAATTGGTCAGCAACATCCTGCTGACTCAAACGCAACTGTTTTCGTTCAGCCGCCAGAATCTCACCGGGACTTGAAGGTACTTCCGGTTCTGTTTCGTCGACTAATTCAGGCTCTGACATCTACTTTGCTGATAATCCATTTCCCACATAAGTTTAACGCCGCCAGGGCAAGGAATGAAGTACGTTTAACTGACTAACCAACAATATAGGCACCCGTACCCACGGCTATCAACTCGGACTCATCGTTGTGCAATTCCATACGGGAAACCGCGACTTTACTGCCGGTGCGCAAGTTGTAGCCAGTCGCGACAAAGTGGTTGCCGAATCCTGGGCGCAAATAGTCAACCCGAATGTCGATCGTGCCCAGCTTGGCGAATGCGTTGACATCGATCTCCTCATTGGCATCAGCCTGTTTGCTCAGCACCGAGACAAAAGCCACCATGCCCCCGACGACATCCAGTGCGCTGGAAATCACCCCACCATGCAGGTTTCCACGCATGAAATTTCCTACTAATTCCTCGCGCATATCGAATTTCAGCGCTGTGCGGTCAGGTTGGGGATGAAAAAACTCGAATCCCATCAACTGATTAAAAGGAATTTTACGCGCGAAAATATCGAGTGCGCGCTGGGCATCGGGTGAAAAAACTTTGGAAATGTCCATAAAATGAATTCTAAATACGAGAATTATTGCATGTACCCTTGGAAAACAATGGCTGCGGGTGCACGTTTATTGTGACACAAAAACAGGAACCAATAACAAAATCTTCCTGGAACTTTTACCAAAGGGTCTGGAGCGCAACCATTAAGTCCATTAGACTACGCCCCTTCGGTAAAACTACACCGAGAAACCTTGACAATGGGGCGGTAGCTCAGCTGGGAGAGCGTCGCGTTCGCAATGCGAAGGTCGGGAGTTCGATCCTCCTCCGCTCCACCAATATTCCTTTTACAAGTTTCCCTTTAAGTTACAATCACTTCAACTGCACTCATCCTGCAAGCGTCATTTGTTTCAATTTTTGTGACGCAGTTCACAGATTTTCTCCTAAAATGAGCGAATAATTCGCGCTCAAATATATTGATCCGTGTTTACCTCAATAAGTGCTCGAGCGGTAGACATCAAATCAAAATGATCGCAAAGGCTAACAGGACAAAGGAAAAGGAGGTTGTAAATGGAGGTAAAGCATCTGGTTGTTCTTTCACAACTGATGTTTTTCACGGTTATATTCTTCTCATTTCAAAACAATCTGCGGGCGGCGAACATCGATGACTGCATCAAAATGGCGAAAGCCGGTTTACGTGAAATCGCCGAAAACCGGGCGGATCGTTTTACCGGCAAAGTAACTGAAGAATCGGCCCGTTGTCGTGGCGGCGACAAGGCTGCCGAATACCGTGACACACCCTGGGCAGATTGGTCAAACTACTGGGCGGCCGGTGATGCATCGACCAAAAAAGAAGGCCGCGAAGCGATCACTACACTGGGCGAGCATATCAAACCAAATGGCCGTGGTATCGACGGCAGTCTGCTGGATCTGGAATACCAACGTATTGAACTGATCAAGTTTAATCTGTTCGACAACTATACCTATGAAACTTACGTCAAGGGTCTCGGTGGCAAACCCGGATCGGTAATGAACCGATGGGCGGAGATGCGTCTGGATAAAGACCATCCCGACTATGTGAGCGTCGGAGGAGATAACGAACAACAGTGTAGCGGTGAACTCATTCGTTTTAGAACAACGGACGGTATCTGCAACGATATTAACAATCCAAAAATGGGTTCGGTGGGAACTTATTTCGCACGCAATGCCGAATTCGAATCGACCTTCCCACGCCTGGCGAGAGAACACAATAATGAGCTTGCCATTAATCGTCACAGCGATGCGGAAAACGGTTTTCGCCTTGATCTGTTAAAACCCGATCCACAGTTAATCAGCCGCAAATTGTTTACCCGCAAACAAACACCAGGTAACGAATGTAATGAAGGCCTGGGCAAACCGGATTACGCACCGGATGCCGAATGCGATTATCAAAAAGCGTCTTTCTTTAATGTGCTGGCCGCATTCTGGATACAGTTTATGACTCACGACTGGTTTTCGCACTTACAGGAAGGGCATAACAAATCTGAATTGATGTCCGTCGGTTGTGAATCCGAAGAAGCAAAGAATCTTGGCTGTCGTGAGGATGACAAAATCGAATCCGCCTTGTTTGCCGATGAAAACACACCGGAGACATTTGCCCATAATGGTGAGGAACGTCTTAAACGTGCCTACAAAACCACACAAAATCATAACACTGCATGGTGGGATACCTCGCAAATTTATGGTTATGACGAGGCCTCGGCCAAACGCGTCATTCGTGATGCACAAGATCATGCCAAATTAAGTCAACCCGATGGTTATTTGCCGTTACTGGATGCCTGCTTGCCGGATTGCCCGACACAACCGCAATGGCGTAATCAGGAGTCCGCAGCTTTTCCGGATAATTGGAACATCGGCTTGAGTTTCTATCACAACTTGTTTGTGCGCGAACACAATAGCTTTGTCGATGTATTTCGACACATGCAACAGAACTTTGCCGAAGATGATTCCGGACTGCGCCATCCCGACAACCCGGAACAGGTGATTACCTACGCCGAGGCCAGCGATGATGAAGTTTATCAGGCTGCACGCCTGGTGATTTCCGCAATGATCGCGAAAATTCACACCGTCGAATGGACACCGCAATTGTTGTATGACGAACCCTTGTATCGTGCCATGAATGCGAATTGGTTTGGACTATTCAATCATGAAGAAGATGATGTCTCGGTAGTTTTGCGTTCGATATTCGACCGCAATAAAAATGCATTCGATCATTGGTCCAGTCGTACGGCACGCAAACTCGGTTTCAAGGCCAAAGACGATAAATCAAACGCGTGGTACTCCGTGCTGGCTTCGGGCGCGGGAATTTTTGGTCTTAACAATACCCGTAACAAAGGAAAACTATGGTGGAAACGCGACGCCTGGGATTTGAGCAATCCTGATGACGTGAACGGTGGTATTAACCACTTCGGGTCACCGTTTAATTTTCCAGAAGAATTTACGACGGTCTATCGTTTACATCCGTTGGTGCCCGATTTGATCGAGTACCGCGAATCGGATTCACCCAACGATATTAAGCTCAAAATCCCGGTGGTCAAAACCGCGCGTAACGGCTCGACCCAGGAAATGCGCGAACGCGGCTTGGAAAACTGGGCGCTGAGTATGGGCCGGCAACGTCTTGGACTCTTGCATTTGAACAATCATCCCGCATTCCTGCAAAACCTGGATATGCCCCACTTGAACACACCCACAAAGAAGATCGATGTCGTTGCGCTCGACATCATACGCGACCGCGAACGCGGTGTGCCCCGTTACAACGAGTTCAGACGGCAAATTGGCCTGAAAATGCTGGACAGTTTTGACGATTTTATTGATCAACGCCTGCCCACGGATTCTGCTACGCGCAAACAACAAGAGGAAACAGTCGCTCAAATTCGTGAGATTTACGGCACTCATGTTTGTGATGCCAGAAAAATCATCAGCCGTGCACAAAAAGACGCCAGTGGTGGGTTCATCAATGATTGTTTGGGCCATCCCGATGGCACCCGTGTAGATAACGTTGAAGACGTGGACATGGTCGTCGGGTGGTTGGCGGAGTACACGCGGCCGCACGGTTTTGCCATTGCCGAGACCCAATTTCATATTTTTATTATCAATGCATCGCGCCGTTTATTTAGCGATCGCTTTTTTACCTCCAGCTTTCGACCGGAGTTCTACTCAAGACTCGGCTATGACTGGGTACTGAACAACGGGCCGTTGACTGATTGTCCATATGAGCTTGAAACGGGCAAAGACGATAGCGCTATGTGTAACGAACCTGAATTGTCCAACGGACACAAGATTCCGGTGTCACCGTTAAAACGCGTGATGTGGCGAAATATGCCGACATTGAAAGACGAATTGATTCACGTGGTCAATGCTTTCGATCCCTGGGCGCGTGATCGCGGTGACTATTATTCTCTGGCCTGGACACCACGCAGCGATGCGCAATCCGATGCGGCGTTCCCACAAACCGGTTTCGCATCCCAATAGCAGCGGCCCGCGATCACATGATTAACAGGAGTACTGGAACATGGCACTGACAAACTTGATTGGCAAAGGATTTTCCATGGGCACACGTTCCGTGTTAGACGGTAGTCGCGGCAATACCGGCCACTTGAAACTGGGGGAGGAGTCAGTCGGCAAGCGCGAACAAGCCATCACCGATCAAATGATTGCATCGATAAAGGCTATCAGCCGGCAACGCCATCCCGACGGCGTAATAAAACGTTTTAACCAGAGCAAGGGCTTGGGTTGTTTCGATGCGAGTTTTGAAGTCATTCCGGATTTACCCGCGAACTTGAAGGTCGGGCTCTTTGCGCACGCACGGTCGTATCCTGCCCGCATCCGTTTTGCTAACGCGACGCAGGATGATGATAACAAAAAGGATTTTCGAGGTATGTCGATAAAGTTACTTGACGTCGAAGGCACCAGCCTATGGGGTGAGAACGGAACCCAAGATTTCATTCTGAACAGCTACCCTGCCCTATTCGCCGCAAACCCCGAGCATTTTCTGGATTTCATCAACGCGACGCGGGAAGATCGAACTTGGGCGTACCTCACCAACCCCTCTCATTGGTATTCATTGAATGTGGTGATGAGTGGGCGTAAGAAAATTGCCAGTCCGTTCGATATCAGTTACTTCAGCACCACGCCGTATCGATTCGGCATGAACAAGTCCGTGGCAGTCAAGTACGCTGTCACACCATGTTCGACTTATGAGAGTAAAATGTCAGAACCGAACGACCGAAACTATTTGTCTATAGCAATGAATCGACATCTTGAAAAGGAAGACGCCTGTTTCGAATTTAAAGTGCAGTTTCAGAAAGATGCAAAGCACATGCCGGTAGAAAATTCCGCGGTCGTTTGGGATGAATCGGAATCGCCCTTCATCAGTGTCGCCAAGATCACCATTAGCAAACAGGACTTTTTCGGCGAGCAAGCTGTCGCGCGTTGCGAAAGCATGAGTTTTAACCCATGGCAATCGTTACCGGAGCATAAGCCCATCGGTGGTATCAACCGCGTACGCGGGGCTGTGTATGCAGCCCTGTCGGAATTTCGGCAAAGTGAAAATCAAGCCCGGGTGGGCACAAAAATCAAATAAAACATGGAGATCAATGGTTATGCATAAGACTGTAGAAGGATGGCTGGAAAAATCACGCAGTGAACTGGACGAGGTATATAGTCAGGCGAGTCCGGGCGTTGTACCCGACGGCGACACCCGTGGCACCGCCATAGCCGTAGCCTTCGGTTCTGGTTATTCCAAAATTGTCGCCGCCATTGCGCGATTGTTCGCGTGGCAAGGAAAAATCTTCGACTTATTCACCAGCGACAAACAAAGCGGCGTGTTAATTAACAAGATCACTCCATTCAGTGCGTCATTTATCGTGGCCAAAGTCTACCGCGATGCAAGCTGGTTGGACGGCAAAGAAACTATCGTGATCGATTATTCCAGCACTTCGTTCATCGCCAAAAAAATTCGTGACGAAATCCGCGAAGTGGAGCCCGGTGTGTATCTCGGTAAAGTGTGGTGGGGTAAAAAGCGCATACTGGATTTTGCCCTGACACGAACCTGACACTAACTTAAGTTTAGTCAACAAGGAGAGGTGGAAATGCAAGCGCAAACCGGTAAGAACCCAGATAACGCAACCGTTCATGGAAAATGGTGGCGCTGGATCGGCCGTGGATTGAAACTCGTGATACTGCTGGTTTTTCTTTTCGTGTTGACAATTGCAGCATACGCGGCATTTCGATTCCTGCCCAATCGAGCCGTTACCTACGACAACATGGAAGACCATTTTAAATACGGTACCACCGGCGGCGACCAGGTCACGGGCATACCATACTGGATCTGGCAGGCCATGCCACTGGTCTGTGCCGACACGTTAAAGAATATCGTGGGTGACCGGCTGGCTCCTGACTATCTCGACCGCGTCACCAGCTATGGCACCGGCCCGGATGAGCCCGCCAAACAACGCGCGCTGTCACGGGAAGGCTACAAAGCCATCGGTTTTCTTTACGAAAAAGATGAGAACGGACAAGAACTGAATTTGCCTATCGGATTATCTAAACGACGAGCATTGGGGTTAGATCGAACTTATATTAACTGCGCTATCTGCCACACCAGCACCGTCCGTAAGGCCCCTGAAGACCCCGGCGAATTAGTATTAGGCATGCCGGCCAATCTGTTTAGTCTATATGACTTTGAGCAGTTTATTTTTCAATGCGGCAAGGACGGCAATCCGACACGGATTCCACAGATCGATTTTGTTTCTGAGATCGAGAGTCTTGGCGGCGACCTGGGTTTGATCGACCGTTACATCGTTTATCCTCTCGCCATTTCCACGCTGCGCGACATCGTGCAAGTTCTGGAAAATGTCGGGGGTTTTTCCACGCGTCAACCGAATTGGGGGCCGGGTCGTAACGATACGTTTACCAATAACAAGATATTCTCTTTTGGCTATGATTGGCGCAAACACATACCGGACTGGAACAAAACTAAAGAAGTTAATGCCGAAGATATCGGCATAGTCGATTGGCCATCGACTTGGTTGCAAGGCCCGCGCAAAACACGCTCGGATGGAAAACCCATGCAACTGCATTGGGACGGCAATAACGACCGTGTCGAGGAACGCAATTTGAATGCATCCATGGCAACCTCTGCGCTTCCACCGGCCATTGATCATGAGTCCATCGAATGTATTGAACAGTGGCTGGAGACGTTGGAACCGCCCGCCTACCCATTTGACATCGATATGGACTTAGCCAAACAAGGAGAACCGGTGTACCGTCAATATTGTGCGGATTGCCATGGTTTAAACGGTCGTGACTTCACCGGCAAGTACGTCGGCTTTGTCACGCCGATCAATGAAGTAAAAACCGACCGCTATCGTCTCGACAACTATACCGAGGAACTGGCCCTTAACATGGCCGCCACCTTTGCAGGGAAAGAACGCAAACAAGAACGCCACGACTGCCCGGGTGGCGCTGTCTACGAACCACCGGTGGCGCAAGAAGCAACGATTACTGACGATATGAACAGCGCCGAAAAAAGGCTGACGGCCATGCGCGCGGAAGAAAACACTTACCGCTATAAACACTACCGTAAAACAAACGGCTACGCCAACGCGCCGTTGGATGGCATCTGGCTGCGTGCGCCCTATTTACATAACGGTTCGATACCTACTTTAAGAGATTTACTTGAACCGGTGTACAACCGGCCGACGGAGTTTTACCGCGGCAATAATATTTACGATCCGATCAATGTCGGGTTCTTATCGGCCGAGTCTCACAGCGCGGACGGCAAACCATTTTTTAAATTCGAAATAGAGATTCCGGGTAATGGTAATCAAGGGCATGAAGGTCTGAAATATGGAACCCTGCTGCCACAAGACAAAAAGCAAGCGTTGCTTGAATATTTGAAAACGTTTTAGGAAGAAAATCCGAAGCCTTGGAGGGCTAACACAATGACGGGTCAATCCAAAAAAAGAAAACTGAAAATTATCCTACCGATTGTATTACTGATTGCGGCGATTGGCGCTTATGTCGCCTGGGATCGTGGTATTCGCGAACACCCCCAGCCGGATTGGGTAACACAAGATGACGCGACGCGTTTCATGTATGGCTCCATCGGCGCAGAATGGGATGCCGGTTTACCTTACTGGGTGTTGTATGTATTGCCGAGAATGTTTCCGGAAAAACTACCTGGCACAGGTGGACTGGCCTCACTGGGTTTCCCATGGGAACAAGGTATGGACTTACCCATTGGCTTCACTAAGAAAACCATCGGCTTTCCCCGCGTCGCTAACAATTGTGCCATTTGTCATACGACGAGATACCGCGCGACCCCTGACGCAGAGCCGGTCTTTGTGCCGCTTGGTCCGGGACAAACCAGCAATATTCAAGGTTTTTTGAAGTTTATGATCGACTGCGCGAAAGACCCGCGTTTCAACGCTGACAACATCCTGCCGCAGATTTTGTTGAATACAAAATTAGATTTCATTGACAAAATGCTGTATCGCTTTTTCATCATACCGATTATGAAGAAACGTTTGATAGAACGTGAAGACCAGTTTCAGTGGATGTATAACGAAGCCTATCCGGATTGGGGGCACGGACGCGACGATGCGATGAATCTCACTAAATACTTTATGATCGAGGTCGATCCACCCGATGATGGCACTTACGGCCCTACCGATTTCCCTTCGATATGGAATCTAAAAAAATACGATTCACCCGAAGGCGATCCTAATCCACAACGCATGAATCTGGCAGGCGATACCTGGGATGCTTACTCCGTGGTCGTCGACTCAGCACTCGGTTTACTCGGTGCCGAGCCAAAAGATACAGATGAGTTTCTTGGGCATGTGCAATGGATAACCGACTACGCCAAACAGTCGCCGGCGCCACGTTTCCCGTTCTCTATCGATACAGTAAAAGCCGATTCGGGTAAACAGATATTCGATCAAAACTGTGCTTCGTGCCATGGTCAGGATAGTCCATTGCTGGGCCGGCCACTGCCGCTTGAAAAAGTAGGCACCGACAAAGACCGCATCGATAGCTGGAGTAAAGAATACGCAATTAAAAGCAATATCGTCGTTGGCGACATGGGTATTGAACGTAAAGGATTGGTAGAAGAGGAATTGATTGGTTACAACGTGCCCCATCTTGATGGAATCTGGTTACGCGCGCCCTATCTGCATAATGGTTCAGCACCGAGTTTATGGGACTTGCTAACTTCTCCCGAACAGCGACCAAAAGAATTTTATCGTGGTTACGACGTCTACGATCCGATCAATTTGGGTTTCATCACCCAAGGACCAGAGGCTGAAAAACTCGGAGATCTGTACGACACCAGCCGCAAAGGCAATGGCAACCAGGGCCACGCATTCGGCGTTGATCTATCCGACCAAGAAAAAGATGATTTGATTGAATATTTAAAAACCCTGTAACGACTAATGGTGACCACTATGAAGAGGCATAAAAGCAGGCTGGATTTCAGATAGAAGATAAAACCATTCGTCGTAATTTCGCTCTGGAATTCTTCAAACAAGTTCGAGCCACATCAGAAGTGAAAGGAAAACCTGCTCCATTCGGTTTACATATTTTGATGCAAGAGAGCAATTCCATCAAAATCAAAAATATGGTTGATAACATCACGAGTGGTTTGATTGCGCCTGTAGAGATCGTCGCTCAAAAATAACTTTTCACCTGCGAAACATCGACATCATCCGGGTAACCCGTCACGGCATCGAAGACAGGGGAAGTGCTTTCGGTCATCTTCGCAACCGCTGCTTTCAAAGTAGAGCGGATCGCCTTTGCCGTCGCGGGTGTTGTTTCTTCTACGGG
>Ga0224508_10000242_pt1 | contig 55785 bp, 62 predicted proteins | sample SF_Jan12_sed_USG_4_FD_170157 | JGI IMG/M metagenome (GOLD analysis project Ga0224508, IMG submission 170157) | Sediment microbial communities from San Francisco Bay, California, United States - SF_Jan12_sed_USGS_21 | ecosystem: Environmental > Aquatic > Marine > Sediment | place: USA... | reverse complement strand
TCTACATAGAATTAATCTGTTTCAGGAAGGGAATCTTGAGTTATATTTAATTTAAAAAATTTTCTCTTTTCATTGGAATATGTTTTATTATTTTTTTCTATTATTTCTGAGACTATATCACAGCCAAGATATGAAAGAAAGTCTAAATTAATTTCTTTCATCCAAAGAAAATCCCCACAAGGTACATCTATCATCGAATTTATTTTCAATTCTCGGAGTAATTTTGGCAGTTCCGTCCTGATCGATTTAGTTTGTTCTAGATTGGCACCGGATCCCGAACGGCTTATTCCTGTTCCAGTGCTAGAAGATTTGCTCCATAGTTTATTTTGATAAATCAAGGTAAAAATTTCCTCAATAGGCAAAGAAAAATTCTTTGTTATTTGTTTTATACTAGGATTGCTTTCAGAGGATTTTTTCAAAACTTCGGAAAGATCTTCCAACAAAATTGCACCATTTTTGATTTTTTGAAAATAAAGATTTATGATTTCTTTGTTAGGCTCTTTTTCAAAGGTTTGTTGGAAACATTTTCGAATATGTTCTTTAATTAGTGGATCATCAAGCAATGGAGATTTTTTATTCCTTTTCATATATTTTCATTGCCTTCCAAATACTTTCGAAAAATAAAAAAATTCTAAAAACTACCTGCTACTACGTATTTTATTCAAATAAAATACAAGAAATTTATCAGTTGCCGTGCTTGGAAGAATAGAAGAAATCAATTTAAGCCCAGATTCCATAGATTTTTGGGAAAGAGGTTTATTTTTGTTAAAAATTTCCAACGCCTCCAAATATCGAATTTTTTTGTCTTCATCTAATTTAGATAGAATGCTATCTCTAACATATTGTAAATTTTCTAAACTTTTTACAATGTTTTTGTGGGATAATTGATTTTCATGAACACGAAATTTTATTAATGGTTTTTCAATTAAATAAAATTTGATTTTATGCAGCAGTCCCACCTTTAGAAAAAATTCATAATCAATTAAAATTGGGTCAATATCAGAATTCATAGCTATTGTGGAAAATAATGTGGAAGGAATTAAAGTCGTATTGACGTTGATTTGCTGACCGTCAAGTAACCTAACATTGAAATCAAAGATATCAAGTTTATTATTATTGGATTCTTTAAAACTTCTTAATTTTTTTCCAGATTTATCAATTATATCCCAGTTGGAATAAATTATTGTATTCTTTTGAAAGTTCTTTGCTGAATTTATCAGGGTTTCAATAGCTTTTGGGTACATCACATCATCGGGGGAAAACCATTTAAACCAAGAGCCTTTCATTTTTTTGATTCCAGAATTTAATGCTGATGCAAGTCCTTGATTTTTTTGAGAAATAATAGTAATTTTATTAGAATATTTTTCTAATATCTTAGCAGAATTATCTGTAGAACCATCGTCTACTGCAATTATTTCTATTTTTTTCCATGTTTGATTAAGTATTGAATCCAGAGATTCTGCTAGGTATTTTTGCGAATTAAAAATCGGCATAATTATGGATACAAGATTTTGATTCAATTTTTAGTGATACTTGATTTTCTTTGGTTAAAGTTCTTTTGAATGGTCCAAATAGATTTTCAGAGCCTCTCTTTTACAAAATCTATTGATTTTACTGGAGAAGGATCAATTCGAGAGTTTACAGCGTGATAAATTGTAGCATAATCAAGCAGATAAATCAAATTCATTAATTTTGTAAGAATATTTCCTTTGGCTGAAAATATTTCCCGATAAGATATTTGATTATGCTCAAAATATTCCTTTAAAATTTTCCATCTTTCTTTGGTTTTAATGTAATCTCCTTCACCTTCAATTAAAATTGGTTGAATAGACGTTTCTTTTTCCCAAGAAACTATTTGATTATGACTCGCCTCTATGACATCTTCAATAATTGCATGGGTTTTGGCATTCTCTTGAAGTGAATTTTTGAATCGAATTGCAGCTGCCTGAAATCCCCATGGGTAATAAATTAAAGGAGTATTATCAATCCAAACACCTAGACCTAATGCCGGGTTTTTTTCGGTAAGATTGGAAGAGGAAATTTGTTTTGATGTTTTTTCTAACTGTTCAATTGAATCTATTATATCCTGAGAACTAATAGGGATTATGGAATGTAGTATTTGTAAAATCGCATACACAAAGCTAACCAAAGAGGCTCTTGGAGAATGGGTGATTGGAATTTTTTGAAATTCTATTTTATTTTTATCACAGAATACTTCCATCCTTCCTCCTGAAGCAAATGCAATTAATTTGCAATTTAATTTAAAGGCAGATTCTAAAGTTGAAAGAGTTTCAACAGTATTACCTGATACGCTCGTTGCTATAACAAGAGTTTTTGAATCAACGGTTTTTGGTAACAAATAACCTTTCACCACACTAACATGAAAATTGGTTTTTGAAAAAATTCCAGCAAATAAATCCCCAATTGCACCAGATCCCCCCATTCCAGAAAATACAATATGATCAATTTCTGGGAATTCTTTTGCATCTAAACCAGAATTATAAGCTTCTTTGGCCATTTTTGGCCAGTTATCATAAACTTTGTGCATTCCAGTCGGATCATATTTTTCAAGCTGAGAATAGTCAAACACTGTTTATCTAATCAAGATTTGCGGTATATGAATTTGTAAAGTTTTCAGGCATAAAATAAAATTTAGGAATTTTGGTTTTTAATGATTTTGAATTGGAGCGAATATAAAATAACAAATACTCCCGAATATGAAAAAATAAAGTGAGAGAGAGAAATATTAAAACTCCCGATAAAATTCCACACCCTAATGTAAAATCTAGTAAAATACCAAATAATCAGGCAATCCCTTGGATTGTGTTCCTATTCTCAATCAGTATAGTTTTGATTAGTTTTGTATCAGTTATTTTCCCTGCGTTAGTACTAGTATCAAATACCGAATTTATCCCAGGAATAGAGCCAGTATTACCAAAGCCATTTGAAACTGGAGTATGGTCAGTTGGTGTTATAGTAACAAGTATCATAACCCTAGGTTTAGCATTTTTATTTTTTAAAAACAAACTTCCAAATTTTCTAAATAGATTATTATCCAAGATATTTGATTTTGAGGTTTCGAAAAAATCAGCATTCATAATTCTACTAGTGTTATTGATAATATACATAGCAGGAAGCTCTGCTGAGCTATCAAACAAAGAAATTTTTGCAGACTATGAAGGAGTAAAAAACAGACTAGAAACTTGGCCACCTGATCCAATAAATTCTTTTGAGCCCCATGTACGGTATTTTTTCCTCAAATCATCAATGATCCTTTTTGGTAATGATAGAGTAATTCCCCTTCTTGCATCAGCAGCCTTGCTTATTACAACATATTTTCTCACAAAAACAATTACTCAAAAACGGTTTGCGGGAATTGTTTCTGTAGTAATTATTATGCAAAGCAATGTGTTTTTGATATATGATACTACAGTCTCTTACACTAATTTTTGGATCTTGTTTTACGTTCTATCACTATATCTTGTTTACAGATTTTGGCCCTTATCGCCAGTTTCATATCTTCTATCTATTCCCTCAAAAGCATTGACTGCCGCATTTTTGCCAATGTCTATCTATTTTATTTTAAGAAGTAATATCTCAAGAAAACAAAAATTGATTACTGCAGGAATAACTGCAGGAATAATTCTAGCCGGGGGCTTAGCCTCAATAGGAGGTTTTTCTACTACCCAGGGAACAGAAGAAGAATTTGATGAAAAAGAATTTTGGATGGGATTTACTTCGTTTGCATACCAGTTAAGGTTTGATGGATTGGTAATGCTATTTATGATTCCATTGATGGTAGGTTTGTTTTTGGTATCAAGAAGTGGGGTAAAACATGCAGAATCCATTATGGTATTACTTTCAGGTATGCTCTTGATTGCACCAATTTTGACTGGATTTACAAACCAAACAAATCAACCGTACAGATTCGTTCCACTGGTGGTGTTTTTTGCAATAGGTGTAGGAGTTTTACTGTCTAAGCGGCAGGCCTGATAAAGGTCCACACAGATTCCAAAGTATCTCCGGAAGTTACTGGATAACCATCATGGGCAAATCTTGCAAGTAGTGTAAGTTTTCCATCAACAGTATCAGATAACAATGTACTTGCTACAAGATCTTCAAAAGCAAATGTCTTGGATTGTACTCGTCGGATGATTTGATATTCTTCACCATTTATTGTAACTATTGGATCATTTCCTTGGGAGGCCTCAAAATCTAAGAATGGTCCAATTGCTTCTAAATCAAGATGAGTGAATTTAGAGGATTCAAGATATGTAACTAATTGACCATCAGAGTTTCTAACAGTTGTTTGAACGAAAATGAAAAGACCATCTCCAAGTTCCGTCTGATAGGCCTGGGAATAATTTGTCAGTGAGATAATAACTAGAAAAAATATACCTACAAGAATTATGCCTGATTTCATGGAAATTAATATCAGGTAATGATATTTAATTTGCAGGTTTTTTGAGGATTTTTCTACCTATGTTGGGTATAGGAATTATCAAATTGGTGTAATGTTGATAAAAGGAGACGAAAATCCCCAAGTATGTCACGAGAAGAACATGAAAGGAACACAACAATTGAAAATCTAGTTTGGGAGGCTGCCAAAAAAATTAAACCAGATTCCTACATAAATCCTACAATCGTTAAAAAAGCTTCAGCAGATCTAATTTCTGCTTTTCAAGAATTATAGCGAAAACCAATGAAAACAGGATTTAGTACCAATGCATTTGTAAAAAAATCGCTAAATTTTGCGATAAATTCTGTAGCAAAGACAGGTTTTGATGGAATTGAAATTGTTCTAGATGTACCTCATGCTTTCCTACCTATAACTAAAACACGTATTGGTAATATTAAAAATAAAATAAAACAAAATCAATTAAAAATTACAAATCTAAATGCTAACACTGTTGTAGGTTGGTACAAAAATAAGCTAAATATTGAAAAATTTGAACCTTCTTTATCAAATCAAAACGAAAAGATGCGTAAATGGAGAATCAAAAATATCCAACAATCAATAGATTTGGCAGAAGAGCTTGACGCACCATCAATTTGTATTACTTCGGGATTGGGTGGAAATTCAACAAAAAAAGAAAGCTTGGCAAGATTTAGAGATTCTCTGGATATTATTTTACCGTACGCAGAAAAAAAAGGAGTTCTGATAGGAATCGAATATGAACCAGGACTACTAATTGAGAAATTCAATGATGTGAAACCATTTATTTCAAACGAATACAAGAATTTAGGAGTAAATTTTGATGTTTGTCATGCGGCAGTTTTGGGTGAAAACATTCCAAAGATAATAAAAAAATTAGGTCCCAAACTCTTTCACACCCACATTAGTGATTGTAAAAATAAAATACATTATCATCTTATTCCAGGTATTGGAGAGATTAATTTTAAAACCATGTACAAAGCCTTATTGGATATAAACTACAAGGGATTTCTAACTGCAGAACTGTACCCATATTCTACCAATCCCGAAAAGGCTGCCAAAGAAACAATAATGTATTTCAACAAATTAATGAAGTAAGATGAAATTCATTGATCCCCACATCCACATGTATTCTAGAACAACTGATGACTATGAGAATATGGCTCTGGCTGGGATAAAATCTGTAATTGAGCCTTCATTTTGGCTAGGACAGGAACGAACATCATCAAAAACTCTCATAGATTACTGGGAACATATTATTTCATTTGAACCAACCAGGGCAAAAGAATCTGGAATCAACCATTATTGTGCAATCTCTATTAATCCAAAAGAGGCAAATAATGAAAAACTTGCTCAAGAATCTCTGCTCGTTATGAAAGATTACCTTTCCCGAAAGGGAGTAGTAGCTTTAGGTGAAATTGGATTTGATAGAATCACAAAACAAGAGGAGGAAGTTTTTAAAGCTCAACTTTTGCTAGCTGAAGAACTCAAGTTGCCCGTCATTATTCATACACCACACTTAAACAAATTTGAGGGAACAAAAAAAACTTTTGAAATCATGAAAGAATGCAATGTTACAGAATCACGAATAATAATGGATCATAATACTGAAGAAACAATTGAATTATCCTTATCTCATGATGTGATGGCAGGAATTACCGTATACCCTAACACAAAATTAATTCCAATTAGAGCAGCAAATATTTTAAAAAAATTTGGTACTGATAGGATTTTAATTAACAGCTCTGCTGATTGGGGAAGATCTGATCCCCTTAGTGTTCCCAAGACTGCAATTCAAATGGAGAACGATGGTTTTTCTCAAATAGAGATAGAAAAAGTTCTATTTCACAACCCAAATAATTTTTTCAAGCAATCAAAAAACTACATTCCATTATAGTGATACAATGAAACTTTCTTTTAGTACCAATGCCTACAGGAATTTTTCTATTGAAGATAGTATAAAATCTATATCCTCTGCAGGATATTCTGCAATTGAATTAATGTGCGATGAACCACATGCATTTCCACCACTATCCTCAGACAAAATTGAATCTATTAAAAAAACATTAATAGAAAACCAAATGACCATATCAAATCTTAATGGTTTTATGATGTGTGCTATTGAGGATTTTCACCACCCATCATGGATAGAAAAAGACCAGATTTATCGACAGAAACGAATTGAACATACAAAAAATTGCATTGATTTAGCAAAAGAGTTAGGAGCAAATACTGTATCAACTGAACCGGGAGGCCCTCCTACAGGCTTGTCAAGAGAGGAGGAGCTGGATATTTTTGAACAGGGATTAAACGAGGTTCTACCTATTGCCGAAAAAAATAAAATAAAAATCCTAATAGAGCCAGAACCTGGATTGTTGATTGAAAAATCTTCCCAGTTTCTTGATTTTATTTCACGATTTGATTCAGAGTTTATTGGATTAAATTTTGATGTGGGTCATTTCTTTTGTGTAGGTGAAGATCCTGCAGACTTGATTTTCACACTCAAGGAACATATCAATCATGTTCATCTTGAAGATATAGCAGCATCAAGAGAGCACCAACATCTTGTTCCAGGAACTGGGGCTATTGATTTTTCACGAATTTTTCATGCGCTATCTGAGATTAATTATGATGGTTATGTTACCATTGAATTGTACCCATATCTGGATAATCCATTTAATGCAGCACAAGACGCTAGAAATTTTTTAAATTCTATGGCTAATGTTGGTTAGAACTTATCTACAATTAATTCGTTTTCCAGGAATTTTTACTGTACTTTCAAATGTACTGCTTGGTTTTTTTGTGGTTCAACAAGTAGCATTTGATTGGTTATATTTGGGACTTCTTTTAGCAACATCTGGCTGCTTATTTTTTGCTGGAATGGTTTTCAATGATTTTTTTGATTTTCCTCTTGATAAAAAACAAAGACCAGAAAGGCCTTTACCATCAGGGAGAATTTCAAAAAATAATGCATTTTATCTAGGTCTCTGTTTTTTGGTCTTAGCAAACATTTGTTCGGCCCTTGTAGGATTTCAAACACTTCTAGTTTCCCTTTTAATGACTGGGTTCATTTTACTTTACGATATTAAATTAAAAAATATTCCAGTAATGAGTATTCTTAATCTTTCTTTGATAAGGTTCTTTAATGTTATTTTAGGAACCACGATAGTTGCCTTAAGCATTGAGGTTATTTTAATTGCAATACCTGTTGCTATTTTAGTTGCAGGAATTAGTATTTTTGCAAAAACTGAGGACTCTCAATATTCAAAAAGAGCCGAAATTCTAAACCTGATCTTTATAATTGCAACTGTATTTTACGTTAATCTATTAGCCTTTGGAGGAGAAATTATTTTCTATGCCTTTATTGGAATTTTCATCTTTATTATTTTTGTTCCTTTTTATTTTTACAAAGACAAAACTAACACCAATATTCAAAAAAAAGTAACCTTTCAACTACTTTCAATTATAATACTTGATGCTACTTTACTATCAATCTATTCGGAATTAATTTTTGCAATTATAACTTTAATTCTATTTGTGCCTGCATATTTTATTACACGAAGAATGTATTTGACATAAGCTATGAATTTATTTTAGAGAATCAATATGTCGATTATACAATGAAAAAACTCATAGTTATTGATGTAGTAGGTTTAACAAAAAGTGATTTAGATAAATTATCTCTTCCTAACATTTCAAAAATTTTAAAAAATGGTTCTATTTCATCAATAATCCCATCGTTTCCGGCTGTAACATGCAGCGTTCAGGCAACCATTACTTCTGGATATCATCCATCAAAGCATGGAATTATTTCAAACGGGTATTATGATAGGAACTCAAAAACAGTCTCTTTTTGGGAACAGCCAGGCAGTTTAGTCAAAAAACCACGCCTGTGGGACGTTTTAAAAAAATCAAATCCAAATTTAAAAACTGCTGTTCTTTTCTGGCAAAACTCTCTTTACATAAATTCAGATATTGTAATTACACCAAAACCTATTCATCATGAAAACAAGTTAGAATTGTGGTGTTACTCAAAACCTGTAAATTACTATGAAGAAGTTGTAGAAGAACTTGGAGAATTTGATTTAAAATGGTATTGGGGTCCACTAGCTTCGCTAAAATCCAGTCAATGGATATTAAATGCTGCTCAATATACAATAAAAAAACACAATCCTGATTTATTGATGGTTTATCTTCCACATTTAGATTATTCCGCACAAAAACATGGTCCTGAAAGTGATGAGTTTAAACAAAGTATTTTAGAGTTGGATAAAATTCTAGGGATTTTTATAGAATTTCTTTATTCTGACAGAAAAAATGAATATGAAATAATTATCTTATCAGAATATGGATTTAATTCTGTAAATCATTCACTATCACCAAATTTAATTTTAAGAAATGAAGGTCTGTTATCTACTAGGACCATTGGTGGAAAAGATTATCTCGATTATGAGTATAGTAAGGCTTTTGCAATGGTGGATCATCAAATGGCCCACGTATACATAAAGTCTGGATATGAAGAAAAAGTTAAAAAAATTTTTGAAAACCTAGAAGGAATATCACAAATAATGGACAAAAATTTACAACAGGAAAATCACATCAACCATCCAAAAAGTGGAGAACTAATTTTATGTTCTGAAAATAATTATTGGTTTAATTATTATTGGTGGGATGAAATTACAAAGGCTCCGCCATTTGCATTCACTGTTGATATTCACAGAAAACCTGGTTTTGATCCATTAGAGTTGTTTTTTGACCCATCAACCAAAACCATCTCACTTGACACATCTCTAATTAAGGGATCTCATGGCGTCTTTCAAAAAGAAGACATCAATCATCTTCCTATTTTTGTAATGTCAGATAAGTCACAGCAATTGCCAGAAATTATAGATATGACCGAGTTGAGCCCACTGATTTTAAAATTTTTTACTGATCAGGCCTAATTACAACCTTCATTGAATTTTTCCCGGATTGTGCCTGTTGTAAGGCTTGATTTAGCTCACTCAAGGGGAATTGGTGTGTAATTAGTTGTTCTACGTTGACTTGTTTTTTATTTATCAAGTCAAAAGCTTGGTTCACATCATCCATGGAGGCAGCATATGTTGGAATTATTGATATTTCCTTTGAATACACCTTACTAAAATCTAGATCAATTTTTGCATCTTTGTTTGGCTCACCAAACAAAAGTATCGTCCCTCCTTTTCTTACCAAATTAATAGCCTCCTTAATAATTGTCATGTTGGAGGTAGCTATAATTACCAAATCCACTCCTCGATTATTTGTCTTCTCTAGAATCATTTTTTGAATTTGTTCAGGGTTTAATCGTAAAGGTATACCAATGTTATTTTTTTCAATAAAATCTAGTTTCGTCTCATTAGGATCAATAAAATAAATTTGTTTAATGCCAAAAAATTTTGCTAGCATTCCATGCATTGCACCAATTGATCCTGCACCAAAAATTACTACAGAATCATTATTTGAAATAGAAATTTTCTTCAAAGCTCTCACACAACATGCCAGCGGTTCAATCAATGCTGCTTCTTCAAAGGTCATAGAATCTGGAATTTTTATTATGGCGTCTTTCTTTAGAATCCATGTGGGAACTAAAAATTTCTCAGATAATCCACATGGCTCTAAACTATCAACAAATTGTTCACACATAGTTTGATTGCCATGTTTACAAAAATAACATTCATCACATGAAGCATGATGATGAACAAAAATTCTATCTCCCACATCAAAATTATTAATATTTTTTCCCTTACTAACAATGGTTCCTGATATTTCATGTCCAATTTTTTCTGTTGGTTTGGTCGAATCTCCAAAAATATTTCCCAAATCTGAACCGCAAATACCACATGCTTCTAACTTTACTGTTAAACTAGTATCTTCATTTATTGGATCGGATTTTTCTTCAAACTTTGTAAAATGACCTTCTTTAGATGCAGATATCATAATTTTTTTAATAATTTGAGGATCATTTTAAATTTTATATCTGTAACATTTTGGTATTACACTGTAAATAGTATGAGTTTGATTAAATGGTTTTTGTCTTTTCATCCGTACAAAAAATAATTTCAAATTTTGGTAAATTAATTGATGTAGCTTTGTTGTTAATTACAGAATTTTAATTTGCAGGTTTTGCCAAGGTTTTGCCTAGCAATTCATTGTAGAGTGAAATTGCATCTTCCTCGTCTTTCGGTCCTACGATTACGGCTGATCCCTTTTTCATGAAGCTGACTGACATTTCATTTGTTCGCAAGGATAGTCCCAACTCACCTTGGTTGTCAATAAGAAATCCTTTCTCCTTTGCGACTCCAGTTACTGAATTCACATCTAGATCAAATGTGCAAGTAGGTGTTATAGAGAAGGTCCTTTTTCCTCTGTTTCTGCCACATAGTTCTTCTAAAATTAATTCCTCTTTTACCACTTCTTCTGCTTTACCTGTTCCGCAAACAGAGCACTCTTCAGCTCTGAATGTTCTAGTGGTAGTAAAATCAAGATTTTCAATATCTACATGTAATATTTTCTCAGATAAACCTGGTTTTTTGCCTAAAATTACCTTTACTGCTTCAGTTACCTCGATTCCGCCAATGATTGATAGTATTGAGGGATGAACTCCTTCTATACTGCATGTAGGCATTGAATCCTCATCTAAAGATGGGAACATGCAGTAATAGCAAGCGGTTATTTTAGGAAGAATTGTAAAGGCCTGACCTGAGACTCCAACTGCAGCTCCTGTAACAAATGGAATGTTTAATTTAACGCATGCCTTGTTTAATGAATATCTGGCATTAACACTATCTAGTGCATCAACTACAACGTCACATCCTTCAATTACCTCAAGTGCGGTATAATCATTAACTGATACTGCTAGAGCTTCAATTTTACAATCAGGGTTTAGTTTCTGTAATTTTTTGGCAGCCACTTCTACTTTGATTTGTCCTACATCATCTTCATCAAACATTGTTTGGCGATGTAAATTAGATAACTCGATTACATCTCTATCGACTATACGCAATGTACCAACACCCATTGCAGCGAGTCGGGATGTTATGGGATTTCCAAGTCCACCAACACCGACAACACAGACTTTGGCATTTTTTAGCTTTAATTGACCTTGATAACCAATTTCTTCAAGCATTACCTGTCGGGAGAACTTGTCTAATTCTTTTGGGGATAGTTCACCTGATCCTCCGGCAACTGCAGGCAAAATGTATACCTCATCACCATCATTAAGTGAAGTGTCCATCCCGTTTGTAAATTTGGCATTTTTTCCATTAATGTAGATGTTTATTAGAGAACGTGGAGTCCCATCATTTTCTAATACTCTTCTCTTAAAGTCATCTCCCATTAACTCAGATATTTTTGTAAATGCATCATTTAGAGAGTCAGCTGCGATTTCGGTCTTTTTCTCTCCCTCTCCTTGGTTTAACACAGATGGAATTGTAAATGTGATATTTGCCATACTAGTTTACTACCGCCGATATCTCTTTTACGTCTGCTTTGAGTACTTTGGGTTTTTGAAGTACTTGCATGATTGATTCTGTTGCTTTAAGGCCATTTCCAGTCACATAACAAACTACTTTGTCATTAGAATCAATCTTCCCTTGCTCCACCATTTTTTGGAGTACAGATACTGAAACACCTCCTGCAGGCTCGGTAAAGATTCCTTCAGTTTGAGCCAAGAGGAGTATGGCATCTAAAATCTCTTTATTGTTACATTCTTCGGCATATCCATTGTACTGCAGCAGTCTTTTGAGAACGTATCTCCCATCCCCAGGATCTCCTATAGCTAGACTCTTTGCAATAGTGTCAGGATTTTCAACTGGAATTACGTCTTTGCTGTTTTTCTTAAATGCATCAACTATAGGTGCACATCCATGTGGCTGAGCTGCAATCATGTGCATGTTTGATACATCATCTAATAGGGAAATTGTTTGTAGTTCTTCAAATCCTTTGCAAATAGCATTTAGCATTGCACCACTGCCTACTGGAACAATAAGTTGATCAGGTACTTGCCATTCAAGTTGTTCTGCAACTTCATATGCCAGAGTTTTTGACCCTTCAACATAATGAGAACGCATGTTAATATTTACAATTCCAATTCCTTTACTATCACCAATTTGCGCAGCTATTCGATTTGCATCATCATATGTCCCATCTACTGCAATGTAATTGGCCCCATACGATAATGCCTGTGCAATTTTTGCCATCTCTATATTGCTTGGGGCAAAAATATGACAAGGAAATCCACCTTTTGCAGCATGAGCTGCAGTAGCTGACGCTAAATTACCAGTAGATGCACAACCTACGGCAGATAAACCAAATTCTTTTGCTTTGGAGATTGCAACACCTGCAGGTCTGTCTTTAAATGAAAATGTTGGATTTACAGAATCATTTTTGATATAGAGATTCTTTAGTCCTAATTTTTCGCCGAGCTTGTCTGCTTTGATGAGAGGAGTCATGCCAGCATTAATGCTTATGATATTTGATTTGTCTTCAATAGGAAGTAACTCAAAATATCGCCAGTATGTGTGTTCACGATTTGAAAATGTATCTTTTGAAATTTTTGGAAAATCATACTTTACATCAAGTGGGCCAAAACAATCATCACAAATATACTTGAATGCAGTTTCATACTCTTTTTTGCATTCTCTGCATTGCAATGAAGTTCTACTCAAGATCTTGTTTTCCTCTCATTCAATACATAAAAAATCCTAATATCAAGTTAAGTAATACTTAATTTTTTATCGTATAAAATATAATGGTACTTATAGGGTATTTTGTGGGAAAATCTCTTTATTTTTTTAGAAAAATGAAATTATAACAAATATTTCAAATATGAGTAAAGTTTTTAGAGATTTTTCTAAAATCAAGTCCATGAATAAGGGCATCTTGGTGGGAATAGCAATTGCAGTTATCGTTGGAATAATTGCCATCTCTGTGGTGTCAATGGAAGATTCCGACAAAATGGAAGTTGAAGATACTTTGGATAAAGAGATCAAACCAGAGGAAACCCCAGAAATTGAAGAAAAAATAAATGAAATTGAAGAAATTGCTGATGAAAATATCTATGAACCATTACCTAGAGATTGGCAAACTTCAGGTCCATTTCAAATTGATAGAAGTGAATATGCTTTAGGTGAAAAAATTTTTCTGAGGACTAGTGGGTTAGCCTTTGAAGAGAAAGGTCAAGTCGCAGTGATGAGACCAAAAAATGCCACTCATTATGAGGTTTATCTTACCCTTCCATTTGATGGATTGAAAAAGGAAGCATTCAACTATTATTTAGATCCCCAATTGTCAAAGGTACGTGGATATTGTACTGCTGATGATATAATGGGAAGATGGGCATTGGTTTTTAGAGGAACAGACTATCCAAATTTGTATTTTAATATCACTGATAGAATGGTTCCCGGAGTAAATTGGGATCCAGTCTGTTGAATTATTTTTCTAAATTATTATGAAAGCAAACTCTCTCACCAGTATGACACGCAGGTCCTGAAGGTTCTACCAGATAAATTATCGCATCTGAATCACAATCAACAAGAATCTCTTTTACTTTTTGCGTATTACCAGATTTTTCTCCCTTCATCCATAGTTTGTTTCTAGAACGGCTCCAAAACCATGAGTTTCCTGTTTTTTTTGTTAATTCAAGTGACTCTTTGTTAGAATATGCCAAAGTCAAAACTTCCTTGGTTTTTGCATCTTGAACAATGATTGGTATTAGCCCGTCACTTTTTTCAAAATCTATTTCATCTATGGATTTTTGCATGTTAAAATTTCTACCCAATCTTTTATAATCTTACAGGAATTTGATGGTCTTTAAGATGTATCTTTACGCCCCTAACACCGTGAGATTGGTAATGAAATATCGAGGCTGCCAAGGCTGCATCAACATTGGATTCATTGAAAACCTCGATCATATCCTCAGGTTTTCCGCATCCTCCTGAAGCAATTACAGGAACAGAAGTAGATTTGACAATTTCCTTGGTCAGCAAAATATCATAACCGTCTTTGGTTCCATCTTTATCAATACTAGTAAGAAGAATTTCCCCGGCACCGAGTTTTTGTGCCTGTTTTGCCCAACTAATAGCATCTATTCCAGTTTCTTTTTTTCCACCATAAATGAAAACCTCAAACCAAAATTGCTTGCCGTTTTCAGTAAAAATATTGGTATTTTCTTTTAGTTCATAGTTTCTTTTTGTATCAATTGCAACTACCACACATTGTCGTCCGAAAATATCCATTAATTCTGTAAGAATCTTAGGATTTTTAACAGCCCCAGTGTTAATTCCAACTTTATCAGCACCATTTAGCAAAATATTACGTGCATCTTCTAAAGATTTTACACCTCCCCCTACCGTAAATGGAATATTAATTACAGAAGCTACTTTTCTTACTAAATTCTTAATGGTTTCACGTTGTTCTTCTGATGCTGTAATATCCAAAAAGATTAACTCATCAGCCCCCTCATCACTGTATTGTTTTGCAAGTTCTACAGGATCCCCAGCATCTTTAATTGATTTAAATCGGAGTCCCTTGACTACTCGTCCATTTTTGACATCAAGGCATGGAATTATTCTTTTGGTTAGGGTCATGCTATTTTTTTTGCCTCCTGAATGGAAATTTTGTTTTCATAAAGAGCTTTTCCTAAAATGACACCATAGGAATTTTTCTCTTTGACATCTATTACATCTTTTACATTGGAGATTCCCCCACTAGCAATAATGTTGGTATTTTTTAATTGACATGCTTGTTCTAGAAAATTTAAATCAGGACCTTCAAGTGTTCCATCACGATTTACATTGGTTAGTAAAAATTCAGTAAACCCCATGGCAACAAAATCATTGATTGCATCAATTAGTTTGATTCCCGTTCCCTCTTGCCATCCATGTATTACAATTTCCCCTTCTTTGTGATCAACTGAAATTACAATTTTTTCATGGCCTAAATTTTCAAGTAATTTTTTTAAAGTTTTTTTATCTTTGAAGGCCAAAGTCCCCAAAACAACTCGTTTTGCAATTTGGGCAACATCCATAACCATTGATTCATCTCTAAGACCACCTGCAGTTTCTATAGGAATTGAAACATTTTCAATTATTTTTTTAATTATTGACAGATTCGAGCCCATCCCTAGTGTTGCGTCAAGATCTACTATGTGAAGCATATCCGCCCCATTTTGTTCCCATTTTTTGGCAATCTCAACAGGATTGTCACTGTAGACGGTTTTCTGGTTAGGATCGCCTTTGTAAAGCCTCACTACCGATCCATTCATCAAGTCAATAGCGGGAATAATCTTCAATTTTTACACTCTTTAAGGAAGTTTTGAATCATAATGCTGCCTACTTTACCAGATTTTTCTGGATGAAATTGGGTTCCAAAAAAATTATTCTTTTCTACCACCGCTGGAACTTTTATTCCATAATCAGATTCTGCCGTAATTACTTCTTCAGAATTTGGTTTTACTCTAAAAGAGTGTACAAAATATACCCAAGAATCATCATCTACACCTTCAAGAATTTTCCCAGGTTTTTTTATTTCCAAATTATTCCATCCCATATGAGGTATCTTCATAGAAGATGGAAGCTCTATTACTTCTCCATCAATAACGCTCAATCCCTTTTCATTTCCTTCTTCACTTCTCTCAAAAAACATCTCCATACCTAGACATATTCCCAATACTGGAATTTCATCTTTTACATAATCTTTGAATTTAATTGTAGAGTGTTCATGGATGCTTTTGATAGCGGGATCAAAATTTCCGACGCCCGGCAGTAAAAGACCAGAATAATTATTGGGTTTATCAAAAGTTGTGATAACATCTACTGTAGCTCCTTCTTTCTCAAGGGAATTTTTAAGGCTGAAAATATTTCCAGCTCCATAATCAAATATTGCTACCTTTACCATTACATTGAACCTTTAGTGCTTGGAATACCTTTTTGTTTTTTATCATGCGATGATGCCAACCTAAAAGCAACTGCTAGAGATTTAATAGCAGCTTCTACCTTGTGGTGATCATTATCCCCATACTTTACAGTAAGGTGAATACAGCTGTTTAGATTTTGAAGTAATGATTGGAAAAAGTGCTCCAAATCTTCCTTTGATACGTCTTCGATTTTATTTCTTTTAATAGATAAAATCAATTTCCAAAATGGTCGTTTTACTAAATCAATTGACGCTTCAGCCAGGGATTCATCCATTGGAACAGAAGCATAGCTGAATCTAGTAATTCCACTTCTTGTTCCCAGAGCTTTGTCAATTGCTAACCCAATTGTAATGGCAGTATCTTCAATCAAATGGTGATCAATTTTATCATTTGATTTTGCATTTACCTTAAGGTCCATCATGGAATGCTTTCCAAACGACGTGATCAGGTGATCAATGAAATTAATTCCGGTCTTTATTGTGGTTTTACCTGTTCCATCTAGATTTACTGAAACAGATATGCTAGTTTCCTTGGTGTTGCGATTAATGGAACTTTTTCTTGATTTCATGCTTATCCCAGGAGATTACCATTACTCTATTCTAAATTTAATACCTTTGGTAGTAAATTTATTGATTCTAAAACCAACAAAGCTCCATTTTTCTCAAATAATTCTAATTTTTTTTGTGGCTCTGCGCTTGTGCCAACTATTCCACAAAAGATGGTTTTGTGTCCTTGCTGCGTTGCTTTTTTAGCCATAATCAGATCCTCCATAGAATCTCCAACGTAAATTGAATTATTACCCTTCATTCCTTTGATAGCTTGAATCAGGGATAACGGATTTGGTTTTGCCATATCTCTTGGTTCATCTTCCAAAAAGGTAGAATTATCTAAATCAAATTCATCAACTAGGTTTTTCAGTGAATATCTAACTGACTCTTGTCCTCTTCCAGTTACAATTGAAATTTTAGAATTAAATTTTGTTTTAAGTTTTGATATTAAGGAATCATTAATGATTACAACATCATTTTCAATTAGACCCAAATCCTTAAAGTTGGAATTTTTTTTAAAAAATTTGGCATAGAGTTCCGGTCCATAAAATAATTGATCAAATATTTGGTATAATGGATTATCATGATGTGTGTCAGGATAAGATAATTTATTTTTAATTTCTTCAATTTCAGTTAAGGTTTCTATATATTTCTCAGAAGATAAAATCCCCGAAGTATCACTGTTGCTAATTACTTCAAAAATAAATTCACCCTGATCTCTTTGAAGTTTTTTTGCTGCAACACTTGCAATGATACTAGCATATGCCAAATCGACCTCGTCATTAAATCCTCCCGTAGACTTGAATCCATCAATAATTTTGGAATCAATATCAATCGAATCATTAATGTTTGAAAATTTTTCTAAAACATATTTGGTCGTTTTGCTTATTGTAAGATCATAAGATTTTGTAATGTCAATCAACACACCATCACAATCAAAGATTATTCCATCACTTTTTTTTAGAATATTAATTATAGAGTCATCTAGATAGATACCCTCTTGTTTTTTTAATAGAGTCATCGCAGTAAATCACGAATTGCAAGCAAAAATCTTGAGTTCATTTCTTTTGTTCCAATTGTTACTCTAAGACAACCTTCATGATTTCCAATCTTCCCTAGTTTTCTAATGGAAATTCCTTGCTCAGAAAGGGCGATGAATATCCTTTGATAAGAGCCATGAGCGTCAAATAAGACAAAATTAGCCTCAGAATCAAAGACTTCAAAGGTGTTGTATTTTCTTAGTGTTTCGATAATTCTGGTTCTTTCTTTTTTAATTACTTTAACTGAATCTCTCATTTGCTGAGATTTTTCTAATGCCAAAATTCCAGACTCTATGGTAAGAGTGCTTAATGGATATGGATATTGCAAAACTTTGTTAAATGCTCCAGTAAATTGTTTACTTGCCATAAAGTATCCTAATCGTAAACCTGCAAGTCCAAATGACTTGGAAACAGTTTGCACTACTACTAGATTGCTTTGTGTTTTTACTTGTTTTGCCAATGAATAATTGCTAAAATCACTGTAGGCTTCATCAATTATTACCAAACCCTTAAAGGATTTTACCAATTTTTGTAAATCATTTTTGGAAAATTGAAATCCTGTAGGGTTGTTTGGAGAGTCAAGATACAAAATATCAGCGTTCTTAGATTGTTTAGTAAATTCTTTAATGTCTAATTTCATATCATTTGAAAATCGTAATGCAATCATCGGAATAGAATATAATTTACATCTTTCTTCAAAAAATCCAAATGTTGGGTTTGATGTCAAAACTTTAGTTTGTTTTGAGGCAAAATTTGAAAGTATTAAATCTAATATTTGATCTGAACCATTTCCAACTCCAATCATTGAAGTAGGTATTTTGGTAAATTTTGAAATCATTTGGATTAGCCGTTCTACTCCTCCAAGTGGATATTCCCTTACATCGGAATTTTTTTTTGCACCTAAAATTATATCGCTCTGAAATTGTTTTGACATTACATAGTTTTCATTTGAATCGAGCTTCAAAGAATCTTGGTGTAATTCAGGTTTTTTGTAACCTCCAATAGATGAGAATTCCTTGACTTTTTTTTCAAACCATCCAGTTTTCATTTCAATCTTCCTCTAACGGCCTCAAAGTGATTTGGTAAACCCTCTGCTTTAGTAAACACATCAAGATATTTTGAAATTTTAGATAAAGATGCTCTATTGGCATGGACTTGGGTATCGATTTTGATAAAATCCAAAACAGAGAGAGAACCCCTTGTTTTTCCAAATCCATTGGTAGGTAAAATATGATTTGAGCCTAAAATATAGTCACTAGCAGACGAAGGAGTCTCATTTCCTATCAAAATTAGTCCTGATGATGTAATTTTAGAGGCTAGGTTCTGGGGATTTTTTGTCATTATTTGTAGGTGTTCTGGAGCAAGGTCATTTGCAATTTTAATCATATCTGATCTATTCTTACAAATTGCGATGAATCCATTTTGTTTTAAACTTTTTTTGACTATATCAGCTCGCTTTATTTTTTTAATTAAATTAGCAACATTCTGATTTACAGATTTTGCAAGTTTTTCTGAATTAGTTATTAGGAAACAAAAGGTATCTCTGCTGTGTTCTGCTTGTGAAATTAAATCCAAAGCAATGTATTTTGAATTGGCAGAATTATCTGCAACTATTCCTAATTCAGTAGGACCTGCAAGCATATCAATAGCAGTTTTATCACTAATCAAGGATTTTGCGTTTGTTACAAAAACTCCACCTGGTCCAACAATTTTATCGACCTTGGCAATAGATCTTGTTCCAAAAGATAATCCAGCGATTGCTTGAGCACCACCCACTTTGAAAATTTCATTTGCTCCGCAAATATCAGCAGCTACAACAGTTAACGGATCAATTTTTCCCATAGAATTTGGAGGTGAAGTGACAACAATTCGTTTTACCCCGGCAACTTTTGCGGGAATTACAGCCATTATTACAGAGCTTGGATATTTTGCAAGCCCTCCTGGAATATAACAACCCGTACTCTGTAAAGGCACAAATTTTTTTGAAATCTTTATTCCATCAAGGTTTATGGTTTTATTTTTTAAAATAGACTTTACAGTAACCTCAGTTTTTTCTAACCTGTTTTTAGCTAGTTTTATTGCGGAAACTTCTTGTTTTGAAACTTTTTTGTATGCGTTTTCAATTTCTTTTTTGGATACACTTAGTGAAGTTAGTTTTGCACCATTGAATTTTTTTTCATATTTTTTTATGGCAGCATCTCCGTCTTTCTGGACACTTTTCAGAATAGATTCTACTATCTGCTTGTTTTTTTGAGGCTGTTTTGGAATTATCTTAGATGCAAAACTTTCAACATTAGTAACATGAATTATTTTCATCAATTCTCTTCGTCACGTTTAATCTCCTCAAGTTCTAATATTTGACGTGGTTCATGAACCACCAGTCCTTGTGCGATCTTTCTTAACTTGGGAATAAGTTTGTGAAATTCTTCTTTTTTAATTACTGTATTTACTCCAAACCACCCATCTTCGCTTAGTGGGCTTACTGTAGGTCTTTTCAAAGAAGGCATCTGAGTTAGTAGTTTTTTGAGATTTTTTTCTTCTACATTTAGGTAGATGTGCAGATATTTCCGTCCATGTACTGCTCCTCTCATTAAAGTGACAATATCAAAGATTTTTTCACGTTTTTCGGGATCTTTGAGCGATTGTTTATTTGCTATTAAATGAGCCGTTGAGGTCAAAACCTCATCTACAATTTTTAATTTATTTTGTTTTAAGGTTGTTCCAGTTTCGGTAACATCCATTATAGCATCAACATCTTCAGGGGGTTTTGCCTCAGTTGCTCCAAATGATAAGTGAATCTGGACATTTTTGTTTGTACCCAACCTAACCCAGGGAGTTACTATCATTGGTTCTTTGGAACCATAATATTTTTTGTAGGATTTACTTTGTTTGAGAAACTTTGCAGCAGTGGTCAAGTACTCTGAAGAAATACGAAGGATTTTTTTCTTTTTTGCATAATCTGCTATCATAGAGTCAAGATTTTTGTAAGAATATTTGTCTGGGAATGCAACAACTAATCTAATTTTCCCATACTCTAAATCCAAAATTGGTTCAACATCTGCATTTGTTTCACCTACCCAATCTTTTCCGGTAATTCCAACATCATACAATCCGTCAAAAACCAATGTAGGAATCTCTTGGGGTCTAAGCATTTTTACAATAATATTTGGATCATCTAAAAATACACGATATGTTCTGCTTTTTCTATTAACTTTGGTCCAAGATTTATCAAGGAGTTTAAAAGTTGCCTCTTCAAGACTGCCTTTTGGTATTGCAAATTTCACCTGAGACATTGTTAATTTTTTACAATTTAGCCATATAATAGGATTTTAAATTTTCTTTACCAATTCTTTTGCTTTATCAAGAGAAATATTATTTTCCTCAATCATTTTTTGTACGATTTTATCAATTTGTTCGTTTTTAGCTCCCGCAGCTGATGCTAGATTTCTAGCATGTAATCTCATGTGTCCTTTTTGAATTCCTTCTGTTGATAAAGCTCTAATTGCGCTATAGTTTTGAGCCAATCCTGCAGCAGTCATTAGACAGGCAAGCTCTTGTGCAGAAGAGACTCCAAGGATTTTGTTGCATACCTTGGCTATAGGATGAACATTAGCAATACCACCCACAATACCCACTGCCATTGGCAATTCCAAGGATCCAACTAAATTTCCTTGGTTATCTTTACTCCATTTGCTAAGCGAGCGGTATTGCCTAGATCTTGCAGCATATGCATTTGCAGCAGCCTCAATAGCACGACTATCTTGGCCCGTGGCATTTGCAACTGCAATTATTCCATTCATTATTCCCTTGTTGTGTGTAACTGCTCTGAAAACATCGTTATCTGCAAATTGATAGGCTAAAATAATATTATCCACTACATCTTCTCCTCCAACTAGTTCTTTTTTAAAAACTGCTTTTGCTTTTGCAATTCTTTTAGTAGAGTAATTTGATAAAATACGTAATAGTGCCCGACCACCTGTAATTTTTTCAAGGATTGGAGATACGGCCTCACACATTGTATTTGTAATATTTGCACCCATTGCATCGCCAACATCTATTAGCAGTTCAACAATCAACATCTTTCCTGCAGGAGTGTCAATTTCTTTGCAGGAAACTTCTTTTGCTCCCTTACCCGTTTTTGGTAGGGATTTACTTTTTGAATTGGCAATGGCTAGTATTTCATTTGTTGATTTTTTTATATTTTCAATGGCTTCCGAAATATCTACATCTAGCATTTGAATTTGTCCGACACTGTATGACTTATCAGCTTCAACTTCAAATCCTCCCAAGACTCTCGCGATTTTTGCACCTTTAGAGGCTGCTGCAATCACTGAAGGTTCTTCAATAACCATTGGTATGAGGTAGTCTTTATCATTAATCTTGAAGTTCGTTGCTATTCCAAGTGGTAATGATAAGGTGCCAATAGCGTTTTCAACCATGTTGTCTGCTTTTTCAAAAGAAATACCGCCATCGGGATTCTCTAACAATTTAATTTCCTCATCAGATAAATTTGAAAAATTTTTAACAATCTCTAATCTCTCTTTTCTGGATTTTTCAAAAAATTTTGAAATAGATGAATCTTTCATTGTAATAGTGGTTTACTGTGTCTTTTTTATACTAATAGAGCTAAAACCACAATCATTTAGGTATGAAATTAGTTTGATTTTAACATATTTTGAATAATATTAATGGATTGTCTGTATTCAATGTTAATGACACTCAAGATTTAAGGTAGAAAAAAGTTCAAGGTTAATAAAATCTTAATTTCATTTTTTTAGAAATATTTAAAATAATAAAAAGAGTATTGAATAGTATGGCAGATTATCATGTTTCTGGTTTAATTACAAATTCTTTTGGTAAACCTGTAAAAGACATACTTGTTCAGGTGCTTGAAAGGGATCAAGGTGTATTCGAGGATAGAATTGATGATCTCCTTGGAAGCGCTTGGACAAAAAAGGATGGAAATTTTAGGATAAGTTTTAATGAAAAACAATTCATGGAGCGTTTTAAAATATTTGAGAAAGGTCCCGATATCTATCTAAAACTTAGAAATAATCGTGGAGAGGTAATTCATACTACTAAAGTAAGAAAAGATGTGAAAAAAACACAAAAAACAAGATTGGCTTTTAAAATATCATTAGATCCTAATTCTTTTGAAAATAAGGTAAAACCAAAAGAAGATCCATTTTCGGATGCAACGAATAGAAGGATGGGATCATTTTCAGGTTTTGAACAGCGTGCAGATTTTACCGATAATTTACAACAGGTCTTTACAATGTTCCTTAGTACTCTTCATGCATGGGCAAATTACAATAATGAGCATTCTTGGCGAAAAATTGGGTATGATGGTCCTCTAGTTCCCAAGTTCCCATGGAGAACAGAACACAGTCCTCATAAAGTAAAGTGGAAAAAATCATGAACTGCATTTTTGGTACGGAAGCTTTTGAGAAACGTCAGGAACCATACGATGTTATTTCTAGAGACATTATTCGCGATGTTGATGTTTGCGTGATTGGTTCTGGGGCTGCAGGGGCGATTTTAGCAACGAAACTTTCAGAAGCCGGCAAATCAGTGATCCTCCTAGAAAGAGGAGGATACTATGATGGAGAGTCTATGAATCAGAGGGAGGAAGATATGATGCCCCTTTTATGGAAAAATGCGGGTGCAAACTTTACAGCAAATTTAAAAATTGCTATTGCACAAGGCTCCTGTTTAGGAGGTTCCACTGTAATTAATGATGCAGTGTGTTTTGATATTCCTTATACCATAATTAAACAATGGCAAAAAATGAAAGTCGCAATTAGTGAATCCGAATGGAAAAAATCAAATAAAGAAGTTGTCAAACGAATTCATATTACAAAGGTTAAACCAAATGAATTGAATGAAAACGCAAAGAAATTAAAAAAAGCATGTGAGAATTTTAGGCTATATGATAAAAAAATAGACCATAGATATAATTATAGAAATTGCGGGCCCTCCTTTACTGATTCAAGCTTAACGGATTGTATGCAATGTGGTTTTTGCCATCTTGGGTGTCATTATGATACAAAACAAAGTATGTTGGTAACTTACATCCATGATGCACTTCAAAATACAAAAGCAAATTTTACAGCATACTGTAACTGTAAAGCAGATAAAATTACTCAGGAAAATGGAAATGTAACAGGAGTAGATGGCACATTTATTGACGAACAGGGAAATGAGAAATTTCGAATTCGTGTAAATTCTAAAATAGTAATTGTGTCAGCAGGATCAATTGCTTCTTCAAATTTGTTACAAAAATCCAACATCGGAGGAAAAAATGTTGGAAAGGGTCTAGCGCTTCACCCTGCCCCCTTTGTTATGGGCAGATTTAAGGAAAAAATTTTCGGTAATAGAGGAATTCCAATGTCGTATACTTGCCATGAATTCGGTGTAACTAATGGAGTAGAAAATGGGGGATTTTTAATTGAGAGTATTTTTTTACCAGTTTTTCAGATGGCAATTGCAATTCCTAGTTTTGAGAAAAATCATAGACGACTCATGATGGACTTTAATCATTATACAATGGCAGGAGTCATGGTTCGAGATGAACCAAATGGAAAAATCACCCTTACATATGATGATCATCCAAAGGTTTCCTATGATCTTTCTTCCCAAACTATTGATGATATGGCCAGAGGAATGGGAATATTAGCTAGATTTTGGTTTTCTGTTGGTGCTACCTCCCTTGTAACATCTCATAGAGATATTCCGGAAATAGGAACAAAAGCAGATATTCCTAAACTCAGAGATGCCGTAAGAAATAATCCTGATGGATTAATGCTCGGGTCTGCGCATCCACAGGGTGGAAACAAGATGGGAGATGATCCTAAAAATTGTATTGTAGATTCAGATTGTAAAGTTTTTGGTTTTAAAAATCTGTATGTTTGTGATGCAAGTGTTTTTCCAACTCCCATTGGAGTCAATCCACAGCAAACAATTATGGCCTTAGCTACAATAACGGCAAACAAAATTATTAAAAAATGGAAAACATTTAAACCTGTAAAGAGGTCTCTTGGAAAAATATGTACCTTGTCACAACCAAGATATGGTCTTTCAAAAAATCTAGGAGAACAATTTGCAATAGTTGACCATAAACAACGCTTGTTTTCAGAATTAGCTAACTCAAAAGAAGAAAGAATAATTCCTAATAAGAATTGGAGATTTAATCCAAAAACACTAGAAATCACAAATAATGTATTCTGGAAAGGATTTTACGGACGCGATATTAATTTGATGACAACTGGGCTTCGTTTTTTTGGAGGTTTTTACAAACGATTCGAAAAAAACAATTCAAAATCATTCCGTGGAATTACACATCCCTTTGAAACCAAAATAGTTAATGCAAAAAGTTTGGCAACAGAAGAAAACGTTCCAGGTTACGGAACCGTTATTCGATTAAGATATTTGGATCATCCCTATACCATCGCGTATGATTTACTAAAAATGATTGATAAAGATACCCTTATTGGTAAAGCCTTCCTGGGAGAATTTCCACGTGGTAGAGAACTCTTCAATTTTAGCATGTCTAGAGTTTATGATGTTGATTTTATGACTGAAGATGATCTTTTAACAATTTTCAACAATTCTAAATTTAGTCATTCTCCAAAGGGAAATGAAATCGTTGGAAAATGGGAAGGGATGTTGGTTTCAGATTCTGCAGTTAGTCCCCGTTCTCAGATATTTCATTTTGAAAGTGAAGATGGAGAAATTGATATGAGATATTCTTTTGCAAACATGATTCGTGGTCGCTCGGATCTTTCCATATCTAATCAATTATTCAAAATGGATGACCAAACAATTTTCCATGATGAAATCCGAATGGTAACACCAAATTTTGCTGTAGGTAGATGGGTATCTGACTGGTCTAATCAAAATGCATTAAAATCCTTCATTGATGATTTTAAACGAATTCTCCCCGTTCCGGTCGCCAGAGAACATAGTAAATCATTAGATGGAATCACTAGGAAATTCCGTTTTAGATGGCCCAAACTTGCAAAAGAAACCGGATTTAGCTTTCTTGGGGTAGAAAAAAATGCGGATAATCAAACACGAATAGGCTTATCCTTTATTTTAAAAAGAACAGGATAATCAATGTCGCAAAATTCGATTCGAGAATTAAAGCTGAATTTTCAGTTCTCTTACATACAACAAGCATACGATGAGTTAAAAGAGCATAAAAGGAGATTGGGGTGGAAAAATGAAGAACGTTCACACCAGTATGATAATTGTTCCGTTGATGTCATAGGATTAGATGAGGGAAGAGCAAGAATAATAATAAGACGAGAAATATCTGGTCATTCTACTTTTGTGGATTCTGATTTTACTTTGAATCTGATGATGGGTTTTATTGCAACCAAAGTAATTCCAGAATCTGAATATCAACTTGGCTTTGAAATTCAACAAAGCCGTGATCTGGAGCATCGAGATCTAAAAAATGTGAGGATTGCCTCTAAGAATAAGGATGATTTAACGTTATTGTTTTCTGAGATAGAGCAAAAAATGGGAAAACCCATTGAAACTCCAAAAATAATTGACCCTGGATATTTTGAAAAATATTCTGAATTAATGCCAGTAGTGTATCAACCAGCCATTGATGCATGGAAAAACATACTTAGAGAAATTCAGGTGGATAAAAAAAATGATTATTGTAAGATTACACTTGTTTTTGAAGATGAAAACCTCAGAAAACATTTTGTATTTGATTTTATTTACAGGATTTTTAGATATTTCAGATACCGAAGAACTGTAGACATTGAATCCTTTGAGGTTCGAGGTGAGGAATTTTACTTTGAAGATAATTATAGTGGGAAACACATTTTGTTTGAAGACAACATACACCTAAAAGCACAAGTTCCCATAAAATACTATTTTCAGGATTCAAATCATCCTGTTATTTTTGTAAATACTTCAAACCATGCATTAGCAGAAGGGGATAACAATCATGATTTTTGGAAACGTGAGTATGTTGCATGGAGTGAAAAGGTTCCAGTAAAGTTTGGTAACAAGAGTCGCAGGGAAACAGAAAAACAGTACAAAAGGTTTTGAGGTTCTGAGTTTCCAAAAGATCATGAGAGGCCCATTCTAAATGAGCCATTGAGGGGAATGAAATTGCCTTTTCAGTTTTGAATTTTGAGTTCAAAATTATCTTCCAGGTCTTTTAAATCCTTGTTTAATTTTACTGTTAGATGCAGAAGAGTTTTGAAATTTTTTATCAACTTTTGTCTTTGAATTTTTTAATTTTTCAGTTCCGTCATTCTCCTCAACCTTGAAAACTTTTTCGCTAGGTAATTGTACTTTTTTAGTTTTTTGAGCGTAAATGATGTTAGTTGGAGAGATGTTTCTTGGTTTTTTCTTTTTATTTTTTATTTTATCTGTATCAACTGGATTTTTTTGTGTCCATTTGATGTTCTTAATGTCCGATGAAGACGATTTTTCAATTTTATAGGCACCTAAGGATTTTCCCATGCCTTTTCCATTTAGATAATGAACTTAAGTTTATAGATAGAATTTACGATATTTTATTCATCTATCCCAAAAAATGGTTCAAAATCAACCAGACCAACTTTCAATTTAATTGAATAATTAAAAAAAAGAAGTGAGTTAAAACTCACTGGATTTCATCTGAAGCAGTTTGAATCGATGGGATTCTTTCTACCAATGCAGAAATGTAAAACAGATCATACACCTTACCATCATCACCTGTTGCTGTTCCGGTAACATAGTACAAGGTTCCATGTTCTAGATTTGAGATTTCATCTCCTGAAATCTCGATTTCATAGATTTTACCTTCCTGATTTTCAACTTCACCGGCTGCATCAAATGATTTTTGGTTTGGACTTACAGAGACTTCCCATGTGTTAGCAATTACAGAGAAATGCTGACGATCATCATGTTTTCCTGCAAAGAATACACCACGATTTACTTTGTATTCTGTTTGTCCGTTATCATTTGTTTCAGACTCTACAATTCCCATTCTAAAATGAGAACGTAGTGCATTATCATCTTCAGATACTGCTACTCCACTTCCCGCAAGAAATGTTCCAGAATAGAGATACCTGTCAGTTGACTTTTTCTCTATTTCTGATTCTTGGGCAAATGCTGAGTCGTAGGTTAGTGATAATGATAGTACTGCTGCCATCATTATCAATCCTGCAAAGATTGTCTTGTTTTGATTTGTCATTGAAGAGAAAAAGTTATTTTGAATAAAAGGGATTGTTAAGCATTGTAAGCTAACAAAGTTACTGGAGTTTTGATGGCAATGTTAAAATAGATTTAATTGCACGGAAATTTTTTATCTTACATCAAAAAATAAAATGTAAAATCATTCATCGAAAAATTCATCTAGTTTTTTATCTACTTGACTCTGTTTTTCTTTGAATTTTTGATATTTTTTATCCCATTTGGAAATGGAAAACCATTGTTTAATTCCTATCCCTAACCAAATCAAAGAAATTGCAAAAATTAGTAACTGGGCAGGTTGTAAAAGGACTTGACTTTTATTTCTGTCTAGAAATCTGTTTTTTAGGTTATTGCACTCGCTTTTTGAAAGTTGATCTTTTCTACATTGTTCATTAAGTCGTTCCTCAAGTCTTTTTTCAAACCTGTCATTAAATGGAGAGTCAAAAGCACTTGTCATTGCAAGCAATGCTATTGGTGGAATTATCAAAGTAGTCAAAATCATAATCATGAATATCTTTTTTGTTTTACTTAGCTGGAACATCATTCCATCCATAATCTCAAAGATGCTGTCACGTTTTTTACCTCCGTTTGATTTACTCATAGTAAAAAATCTCCAAATTTGTCTTAAAACCTTTAGATAACATTGTTATTCAACTCCTTCTGCACGTGGAAACATTTCTTCGTATGGTTCTAAAATTAATTTAAAAAACTCATGTCCTTTAGGACTAACTTTGTACTTTATTATCGTCTTTTTCCCCCATGGTTCTTCTTTTCTTTCTATAAGATTTTTTGTCTCCATATCCTCCAAGATTTCTTTGTGTTTGGCAATGTTTAATCCACAATAACTCAATAATTTGGTTTGATTCAACTCCCCATATTCCGATAAAATCAAAATAATGTCCTTTCTGATGTACGTACGATCTCTATAACCTTGGGCCAGCTTTTATCATTCCTTGAAAAAACTCATTTTAATATCCTCAATAGTTTATCATCCATTCTGTCTGGAAAACCTTTTCCATCCGTATTTGAAGTGATAGCGTAAATACTTCCGTCAGGGCCTTGAATTACATCACGGACACGACCTACTCCACTTAGAATGCTTTTTTGAGATTGTAATCCCTCCTCTGGGTCTAATTGGTAAAGATTTGCGGCTCTAAGAGATGTCATAACAAAGGTATTTTCTAGTTTAATGGCATCACCATAATAAAATAGAATTCCACCTGGTTCTATTCCCGGATCATAACACATTACTGCATCCTCAAATTTTTCATTTCCCAAACATTCTTGTTCAGGCCAGCCAAAGTTTTTCCCTGGTTTTATTATGTTAATTTCATCGTTTTTTTCAGGACCTAATTCGGTAGCATACATGGTACCTGTTTTATCCCAAGCCATGCCTTGAGGATTTCTAAAACCTAGGGAATAAACTGGGGAATTGGAATATGGATTGTCTTCAGGAATAGAACCATCATCATTTAATCTCAAAATTTTTCCAGCCAATGAATTAAGATCTTGTGGTAGATGAGAAGAATCTGAAACAGTACCTGTTCCAACATATAGTTTTCCATCAGGACCAAATTTTAAAAATCCTCCGTTGGTAAATACAGAACCCGGAATTTTATCAAAAATAGTTATTGCATCTTCAAGTTTGTTATTAGATTCTGTAATTCGTAGTACTTTATTCCACAAGGTTTCATCTTCTTCATATGTTAAAAAAACATAGAGAAAGTGATTATTTTTAAAGTCCGGATGAGTTGTTATTCCAAGCAAACCTCCATCAAAAACATCTGCAGGACGTAATGTAACTAAGGGTTCCTCTAGTAATTTACCATCAGAAACAACTCTTACCCGACCTTCCTTTTCTGTAACAAAAATTTTATCATCGGCAAAGGCCATTGAACGTGGGTTTTTAAGATTTTCCGCTAAAATTTCAACAGAGTTGTTTTGTAATTCTTTCGTTGGAAGTTCTGGTAGAGGGATAGGATCATCTGGCGACGTCAAGACAAGAATTGAAAAAGCAACTGCACCTACAATACCGGCAATCCTAAGTCTTTTATCCACCAAAATTTAATTTTCTCAAATCATATTAATTACTTTCAAAAATTTGATAACGCGTATATACGGCCCCTATTCAATTACGAAACAGCGGGGTGGGGAAGTCAGACTATTTAGGACTAGGTCATCCCGGCGGGCTCATAACCCGCAAATCAGTAGTTCAAATCTACTCCCCGCTACTTAATTCTCATATACTGAAAACCATGAACTTGATTCATTAAATTCTGATTTTCTATTTGCTTTTCCTAATCTAGTTAATGGTCTACTAAGATGTCTATGGGCTGAAATATCTGGAATGTAGAGTTGTTGCTTGATTTTTCTCGGAATTTTCAAATTAGTTTTATTTTTGGATATTTTTCCACATTTTACGCATTGAAATCCTTGTTTCTGTCCTTTTGATTTCATTGATTTTTTGCATTTTGTACAAAATGGATTTGAAATAATAGTATTTTTTTCAAGTTTAATTATATCGATAAATTCAAGGTTCAAAATTCTTGGATGAATTTTTGAAGCTTTCCTAATTCCTCCCCCAACGCATATTTTATCTCCCTTGATCAGATTCATCGCAATTGAAGATATTCCTGTGGGTTTGTAAACTGCACATCTCAATTCATCCCCATTAGAATTAATTGAAAAAAATACGTGTCCACCTTTTTCTATTTTTGGATAAGATGATACAATTCCAGTTGTTTTTCCAGAAGCATAAGGTTTCAAGGTTTTTTTGGTAAAAATATTTTTCAAATGATCACCTGTTCCTTGATTAGATTTGAAGATTAGATGTCCATCTAATTTTTCCTCTGTTTTCAAAATTTTTTTTGCTTTCAATAAGGAATCAACTTTTTCACCTCGTATACCATAAAATACAGGATCAGGACCATGAGGAGTAATTAAGACTCTTGATTTTTTATTATCAAAACTATTGAAGGTGTAAGGAAATGTTTTTTGTTGCATTAATTGTACACTTTGAGAAGAAATTTTCCTATCTTTGCCAAATTTTGAGGGTTTTCTGTAACTTAACAATTCGAGAGTATGATCGATGAATTGATATCCTATGGCTCCTATTGCACCTACTAGTCCTTGACCATTTCCTTTGTAAAAAAATTCAAGATTATTTTTTGAAGCAAATTTTTTTGCTTGATTCCTGTTAATTAATTGCCATAAGGCTAGTTCACTAAATTCTGTAAAATGAGAAGGTATTGTTTTGTTTTCATAAAAAACTAATCCAGGATTTGCTCCATTTTCGGTATCAGAGTATTTGGAAATAAAATTTTTAATTTTATTTTTAATTTTAGAAGGATGTTTGGTTTTAATTTTAATAGATACTGCCCCATTACCGCGAGTTTTCCAAGGGATATTGGGATTGAATCTAATTAATCTAGGAAAATCTAAAAAGTCTAAATCTTGACTTTTTAAATAATCCACAATTTTGTAGGCCAAAAACGTGGTACACATACCCGTTGGTGAATCCGTATCATCAAAGCCAATATGAAGTGTAGACTCGTTATTCATTGATTTGTTATTGAATTGCAGACATTTTTAGTTGTCGAGTTATACACTTGGTTTAAATTAAAATCACTTCATTCGTAGTTGAATTGATAATAGTAGATGAAGAAAGAATCTTTGAAGAAATTCAATCGAAAAAACCGGCATCTGTTTCTCTAAATGGACCTGATGGAATTTTGCCTCAAATTCAACAAACTGCAATTGTTATTACAAAGAAGTTTGGGATTCCAGCATATGTTCTAGCAGACACTACCTGGGGAACATGTGATTTGAATTCAAATGCCGGAAAAATTTTAGGTACTGGAATTCAATTTAACATTGGCCATACCATTAACACAGAATCAATTGAGAAAAATGTATTATTGATTGATGCATTTGACGATGTCGAATTTGATAGCGTTGCTAAAAAAAGTGCAGAAATTTTATCAGGAAAAACCATAGCATTGGTAACTGACAGTCAACATCTTCATCAAATGGAAAAAGTTAAAGGAATTTTAACAAATAATGGAGTTAAGGTAAAAGTTGGAAAAGGTGGAGGTCAATTAAATGATGGTCAGGTATTTGGGTGTGAATTTTACCCAGCAACAAAACTCAAAGAAGAAGTAGACGCCTATGTCTTTTTAGGTCAAAGTAATTTTCATGCATCTGGAATTGCCCTATCAACTAATATGCCAACGTACGTTCTAGATCCTTATTTCAATGAAGTAAGAGAAGTAACCGAATTTGCGCAGAAATTAAAAAAGAAAGCTACTCTTGCCATTTACAAAGCAGCTGAAGCCCAATCATTTGGGATAATCGTGGGTCTCAAAGAGGGACAATTATCAAAACTATTTGCATTAAAGTTCAAAAAAGAATTAGAAAAAGAAGGAAAAACAGTTCAGTTATTTGCCTTAACCGATATTACAGCCGAACGACTAAACAATCTAAAAGGAATAGATGCCTTTATCCAAGTAGCATGTCCCAGAATATCAACTGATAATCAGTTTGACAAACCTGTTTTATCTTCTCCTCAAGCCAATGCTCTTTTGAAAATATTAAGAAATGAAAATATTGATGAGTATTTGGAACTTCCTCATTGGTTATAAAATCAGGAAATCAGACTTTGAAATCTTTGTTTGTCGTTTAGCTTCTCAAAAATTTTAGACTTTTTTGCTTTAATTTTATATTGAATTCCTTGAGATATGGAATTTTCTAAATTATCAAGGGCTTCATCAAATTTAGATAACATAACAAGATTACAAGATTTGTCATAAAGAACATCACCGTTGTTAGGATAATCTTTTAAAATTTGGTTACAACAAACTATAGATTCTTCAAAGTTTTTCATGGAGAGTAAAATTCGTTCTTTATGATATAATGCAATATTATAATTCAAATTTGATTCCAAAATAATGTCACAGTTAGACAAGGCTTCCTGAAGGTTTCCTTTTTTTCGCAAAGACGATACTTTGTTGATCAATAGCGAAAGATCATTTGGATTTGATTCTAAAGCTCTATTATAGCAAAGTAAAGCAGAGTCATAATCTTTCAATTTACTCAAGGCATATCCTTTGTTGTTTAGGCATCCTAAATGATTTGGATTTTCCTCAAGAATCTTATCATAATATGAAATGGCTTCTTGAAATTTACCTAGTAAAAATAATCTATTTGCTTCATCTAAAATAGAATTAATTCTGGGATTGATTGTCATTATCAAAATGGGTCTATGGTTTCATTAAGATTTTTCCAAAAAGTCCTTTGCCTTTAAGCATTTTTGTGTGAGCCTCTGACGCTTTTTCCAATGGATATACAGAATCTATAATGGATTTAATTTTCCCTTGAGACATCCAATAGAATCCTTGCTCTAATTCAGCCCTAGTTCCTTGTGTAGAACCTAAAATGTTAATTCCTTTAAAGAAAATTTGCCGTAAATCTGTTTTGGCGTTATATCCGGTGGTTGCACCTGTTGTTACGATTGTAGACCCGTATTTTAACAAGGTCAATTCTTTGTTCCAATGATCTCCTCCGATATGCTCAAAAATTACGTCAACTCCAGGAACGTCACCAAATGGTTTAGTAATTTTTTTTGAAATTTCACGAACCTCTTTATGCCAATTTTCTTTTCTATGATCTACAGCATAATCGGCTCCTAACGCTAGCAATTTATCTAGTTTATCTGGACTTGCAGTTGCAATTACAGTACAACCAAACAATTTTGCTATTTGTATCCCATAAGTTCCAACACCGGAACTTCCTCCCATCACTAAAACCAATTGTCCAGGTTGGATTTTTGCTCTACCAACTAACATATGCCAAGAAGTTAGAAGAGTCATTGATGCAGCAGCTGCATCATCATAAGAAACATTGTCAGGAATTTTTACAACGTTAACTTCTGGAAGATGTGTTATTTCACAGTAGCCTCCCCAAAGAGGACCAGTTTCAAACCCCCATATCTTTCTCTTTTTACAATCGTATTCTCGTCCATCAGTACAAGCACTGCATATACGACAGGACATATTTCCGTGGGACACAATTCTGTCACCTATTTTGATATTTTTTACATCCTCTCCAATTGCAATTACTTCGCCTGCTGCATCTGTTCCAGATATGTGGGGAAGCGGAATCGCAAGGGGTTTTCCTCTCATTCCCCAAATATCATCATAGTTTAAGGCTGCAGACTTTACTCTGAAAACAACTTCATTTGGTCGAGGTTTTGGTTCTGCAATATCTTTAATTTTTAAAATTTTAGAAAAATCATCATCCGTACTATACTCCTCATAAACTAAGGCCTTCATGGTTTTTGGAATTTTTTTTCAAGTTATATGATTTACCCTAAGGTAGAACCACAAACAATTATAATCATAAAACAGGAAACCCCTGCATGTCAGAAACAGCAACTTTTCCTGGTGATAAAATCGCTTCAATTGAAGAATATGAGGCTGGATACAACACTTTTGATGATGGAGATATGGTCCGTGCCTCTACAGTTGGAGAGAAAAACCTCGATAAAACTACGCGGGTAGCAAGTATAAAACATCCCAAAATGCTGTCCATACCACGAGTAGGAGATACCATTATTGGTAGTGTGGCTGCAGTGATGTCTTCAATGATTGCAGTATCAATTGACTACATTAATGGAAAACCCACCACCTCCAAAGTAGAGTGTGTTTGTGCGACTAGACAACTCAGGAAAAAAAATGTGGCTTTGTTAAACGATTTAGTTACTCTAAAAATTTTAAATCACCTCAACGGAACCATCCATGCAAAAATTGATGAGCCACATCTTGGAGTGTTATTTACAAAATGTAGAAAATGTGGTGGAAAAGTCGTCCAAATGCGTGATGCCATAAAATGTACAGAATGTTCATGGATTGATGAAAGGAAACTTTCAACTGACTATGGCAAAAGTGAATTTGTTCATCTGAGAGAATAAAAATGATTAAAGTATCGTTCCAAGGGGAGCGAGGAGCATATAGTGAAGCAGCAGCTAGATCGTTTTTTACAGAAGAAGTTGAAACTATACCACTTTCAACGTTTAAGGAAGTTTTAGAAAGCACTATCTCTAACAAAACGGATTATTCAGTTTTACCAGTGGAAAATTCTCTGGAAGGAAGCGTGGGAGAAAGTTATGATTTGTTATACTCCACATCTCTAAATGCAATGGGTGAAATTTATCATAGAATTGAACATTGCTTAATTGGAAATGGGAAACTTGAAGAGATAGATACTGTGTATTCACATCCTCAAGCATTAGGACAATGTAGGGATTTTATTCAAAATTACAACATGAAAACTGTTCCAACTTATGATACTGCAGGTAGTGTAAAAATTATCAAAGAAATAAACAAAACTAATGTTGCATGTATTGCTAGCAAGACAGCCTCTGAGATTTACAAAATGCCCATAATATCAGAAAAAATTGCAAATAATCTTAACAATTATACTCGATTTCTAGTTTTGTCACAAAAAACAAGTAAAGAAACTGGAAATGACAAGACTTCAATAATATTTTCGATAAAACACGAGCCTGGAACCCTTTTCAGAATAATTGAAAATTTTCATAATTATAATGTCAATTTAACTAAAATTGAATCTAGACCAACGAAATCAACAAATTGGGAATACAATTTTTATGTAGATTTTGAAGGCCATGCAAAAAATTCCCAAATCTCAAGAATGCTTGAAAAAATTGAAAATGAAACTTTGGTTATGAAAATTTTGGGTTCTTATCCGTCTGCAAAATTAACCTAGAATCCTTTAGGTTTTCTTAATGTAAACCCCATACTAAACCCCATGATGACCATCCCTGTGATAATTACCATAAAATCATAGGTAAACCAAATTGGGTCAGCACTTCTAATAAGAATTCCTGTGATTTTTAATTCAGTATTTCCAGTATTTTGAATTTGAATTTTTGTTTCACCAGCTTCAGAATGTACCCAATCCAAATTCAATTTCTTTTTGTAGGAAGTTTTCGGGATTTGTAAACCATCTCCCGGACTTTCAAGTTTAAGATCAAAAGCATCTCCAATTATTGTCATTGATTGTGGAGTGTCGGTGGGAGCTGGAATTGTATAACGTGTTGAATCACCTTTATCAACAATATAATTTTCATTTATTGTAATATCTCCAATGTGTTGTATTACCGAAAAAGCTCCAATTGCAATAATGGCACTTCCAACTATTAAGCCAATAATGGTTCTTTTAGATAACACAGATCATTGATTTAAACTGCCGCATAAAAAATTAACTACATTACTGAAACATCATGGGGTTGACTTTCCGCAAAACCAGCTCTTGACATTTTAATAAATTCTGCATTATCTTGCATTTGAGAAATATTATTAGCACCACAATAACTTAAACCAGAACGGACACCTCCTGTAAGCTGTTTTAGAATATCAGTTACAGTTCCTTTGTATGGAACCATTGCCTCTACTCCCTCTGCAACATAGTCATTTAGATCTTCATCAAATGAAATTGAACCTGCATCTTTTGATTTTCTTCCCAAGGAAGCTCCTAAAGATGCCATCCCACGATAAACCTTGAAACGTTTTCCATTTTTAGTTAATACGGTACCTGGAGATTCATCTGTTCCTCCTAACATACTTCCTATCATTACCGAAGACGCACCTGCAGCTAAGGCTTTAGTAGCATCACCTGATGTTCGAGTTCCACCATCAGAAATTATTGGAATACCATGATCATTACAAATTTTAGTACAATCCAATACTGCAGTTAATTGTGGAACTCCAGATCCTGTAATTACTCGAGTGATGCAAATTGATCCCGAACCTACACCTACCTTAACGGCATCAACTCCTGCTTTTATTAGATCTTCTGCACCCTTGGCTGTTGCAATATTGCCGGCAATTAATTCACAATCAGGAAAAGCCTTTTTGATATTTCGAACTGTGTTAATTGCATTTTCACTGTGACCATGTGCAATGTCTACAACTAGGACATCAGCCCCTGCGTCCAAAAGACCTTCAGTTCTTTCCAAAAAGTCACCTTTTACTCCAACGGCTGCACCAACAAGAGGTCTTCCTTTTTTGTCCTTTGATGCTGAAGGATAGTCCTCGATATTTGTAATGTCTTTACTTGTGATTAATCCATTAATCGAACCTGATTCATCTACAATAGGTAATTTTTCTATTCTGTGTTTATGTAAAATTTCTTTTGCTTCTTCGGTACTTGTTCCGGGTTTCGCAGTTACAACATCTTTTGTCATTACCTCTTTTATTAGATGTGAAGTGTTTGTTTCAAACAAGAGATCCCTATCTGTTACAATACCTGTAAATTTAGAGTCTGAATCTACTACCAAAAGTCCGGAGACTTCTTTTTCTTCTGCGTAATCGAGGGCATCCTGAACGGTTTTATCTTGATTTATCGTATATGGATTTTCAATAATGACACTTCCGGATCTTTTTACCTTAAGAACTTCATTTGCTTGCTCCTGAATAGTTAAAAATCTGTGAATAATCCCAATTCCTCCTGCACGAGCCATTACTACGGCCATTGCAGATTCTGTAACAGTATCCATATTCGCGCTGATAAACGGGATGTTAAGGGAAATGTTTCTAGATAGTTTTGTGCTTAAATTGGTTTGAGATCGGCTTGTAATATCCGAATATTTGGGAACAAGAAGAACGTCATCAAAAGTTAATCCTTCTTTAAATTCCAACTAAACCTTGTACAGAAAGTAAAATATTGATTATAAGCCTTTGTTTCTTCCAGAAAGTTTTGATGCTACCTTAATGGCATCTTTTGTCTCCAAAACATTATGTGTCCGTATGACATCAGCACCATTTAGAACTGATACTACTTCTGCTGCAATTGAGCCAAAGAGTCGATCTGATGGACTTTCTTTTCCTAAAAGTTTTCCAATAAAAGACTTGTTTGAAACTGAGATCAAAATTGGGAATTGTTGTTTAATTAAATTTAGATTTTGTATTATTTGAAGATCCCTCGAAAACCAATCAGAATTAATTTTGGTAAAAAACGGCCCATTTCCGGTTTTTCTAAAAAACCCAATGGCAGGATCTAAAACCACTTTGTTTGTAGAGAAATTAATTTTTTTCAAAATATCAATGCTTTTTTTAAAAAGATTTTTGACTATGGTAATTTGATTTCCTGAAACTCGTTTGGCATTAAATGCACATAAAATCAATGATGGATTATAATCTGAAATAACATCAATCATTTTTTCATCATATTTTAATCCAGAAATATCATTAATAATATCAACTCCTAAATCTAATGCTGATTTTGCTACATTTGCTCTACATGTATCTACAGAAATAGGAAGATTTGAAACGTTTTGGATAATTTTTATTGCATTTGAAATTCGATTAACTTCTATTTTTTCGGAAACTAATGTGGATAAATAAGGAGCAGTTGACATTCCACCTACATCAATAAAATTAGCCCCATCAATTTCCATATTTCTTACAGTATTGGAAATATTTTTTTTCGAAGTTTTAATGGATTTTTTGTAAAATGACTCAGGACTAGTATTCAAAATCCCCATTATACGAACAGGATTATTACCTCCTACACCCACTTTTCCAAGATTTGTCACATGATTTATGATGAACCATACCAATTTGAGTCATATGATGATTTCAGGATGGAATTCAAGATATCGCGAAATCCTAAAGGAATTCAACTATGATAAAAGAAAGGATACTGATTCTGCTACCTTGTTAGAGTCTATTCTGGGAGAAGAAAATCATTTGAAGAAAATCCAGAATTTGATTCAAAATCAAAATGTGTTCGTAGTTGGTGCCGGCCCATCTTTATCAAATGCTATTCCTGTTTTGAAACAATTTAAAAAAACTGTAAAAATTGTAGCCGACAGTGCCGTTAAACCATTGATTGAAAATGGAATTAAATCCGACATTATAGTTACTGATCTGGACGGAGATGAGAAAACCTTTAGAAAAATTGGAAAGTCTAAGACATATTTTGTTGTCCACGCCCATGGTGATAATATATCTAAATTAAGTTTGATTGAATATTTCAAAAATTGTATTGGGACCACACAGACTAAACCTTTTGGAAAAATACAAAATTTTGGTGGATTTACTGATGGAGATAGGGCAGTCTTTCTGGCTAGTTATTTTAACGCAAAAAAAATTATTTTATTTGGAATGGATTTTGGGAAAAGAATTGGAAAATTTTCAAATACCAAACCATTCGATAGAAAAACAAAATTGAAAAAATTACGAAAAGGAAAATCTTTGTTAGAATGGCTTGCATTAAAAACTAGATCTGAATTATTTACTACCTCAAGCCCCATTTCTGGATTTAAAAAAATCCCTTATCAAAATCTAGATATCATAATTACCTAGAATGCATTTAATAGCCATATCTACTTGAACCAAAATATGAAACATTCAGAGGAACAAATTAAAGAAATTGCTAGGTGGAGAGAAGATCTTGTTAAACAAATTGACAAACACACTAAATCCATAGAAATTCTTGAAAATAGATTATCAGTTTTAGACTCGATGTTAAAAGAATCTAGTTTTACAGTAGCATCCTCTATTGAAAAAATAAAAAAATCTCCTGAAGAGGAAAATCTGGTCCAGAAAAAATCGATCCCAATAACTAGTGGAAATGATGGTAAAATTATTGCTAATGCATTTGTGACACCAGAACAAGTTGAAATAATTCTAGAAAATGATATGGAAATTGCGGCAGATGTTCCTCCTTTCAAGTCATTTTTTATTGATCGAATTATTGGAGAAATGAAAAAAAAGGATTTGTTGGATGCAGAAAATGGAGCAATTCAAAAAAATTCCATTATCGATTATGTAATTAATAAAAATGGATCAGATATTCGCGAGATTATAATCAAAAATTATAAAGAAAAAGAAAGAGTGAATGAAATTATTAACACAGCAGGTTGGTCCCTGACACGCATGCTAGAAAATATCAAAAAGTGATCATATGGATAAAATTGTCGTTTTAGATTTTGGTTCCCAATACAGTCATCTGATTTGTAGAAGAATACGTGAATTTTCAGTATACGCTGAGCTTGTTCCTTATGATATTTCTTTGGAAGATTTAAAAAAACACAATCCAAAGGGGATTATTTTTTCAGGAGGCCCATCTAGTGTATATGATCCAGAAGCACCTATTCCAGAAGAGGAAATTTTTAATTTGAATTTACCCCTTCTAGGAATTTGTTATGGACATCAATTAATTGTAAACAAATTTGGTGGAAAAGTAAAACGAGCAAATAAAGAATATGGCTCTTCGTTGCTTACAATTGATAACGATAAAGATCTCCTAAATGGAGTTGGTGAATCTGTTAGAGCCTGGATGAGTCATGGAGATGAAGCAGAAGTGATTCCTCCAGGTTTTGAAGTAATAGGCCACACCAAGAGTGCAAAGGCTGCTGCCATTGCATCCAAGGAACGATCTGTTTTTGGAATACAGTTTCATCCTGAAGTAGTTCACACAGAGCAAGGAACAGAGATCCTGAGAAATTTTGTTCTAAAAGTTTGTGATGCCAAACAAGATTGGACTATGGAAGGATTTATTGAATCTGAAGTAGAAAAAATTTCCAAAATTGATGGAAATGTACTATGCGGAGTAAGTGGAGGAATAGATTCAACAGTTGCTGCTTTGTTGATTCACAAAGCAATTGGGGATAGATTAAAGTGTGTTTTTGTAAATAATGGACTTTTGCGATTAAATGAAGAAAAAGAAATTGATGAGATGTTTAAAAATAATTTCAAAGTAAATTTTACAACAGTAGATGCTTCAGAAACTTTTCTGAATAAATTAAAGGGGGTAGAGGATCCTGAGAAAAAAAGAAAAATTGTAGGCGAGGAGTTTATTTCTGTGTTTACGAAATTTGCTGAAAAAAATGGACCGTTCAAATGGTTAGCTCAAGGGACTTTGTATCCAGATGTGATAGAAAGTGGCGTTTCAAAAGGTCCTGCTGCGGTGATAAAATCCCATCATAATGTTGGGGGTCTTCCTGATTGGTTAAATTTAGAAATTTTGGAGCCTTTAAAAGAATTATACAAAGACGAGGTAAGGGAAATTGCAAAAATTTTAGAGGTGCCAGAAAAACTATTCATGCGTCATCCATTTCCAGGTCCCGGACTCGCTGTAAGGATAATTGGAGAAGTTACTCCAAAAAAACTTCAGATCTCTAAACTTGCAAGTAAAATTGTTGAAGAAGAGTTGATTGAAGCAAATCTTTACGGAGATGTATGGCAGGCATATGCTGCTGTGGGAGATGATAAAGCAGTGGGAGTGGTCGGAGATGAAAGAAAGTACGGAAATATTGTAATGATAAGAGTGGTAGATTCCATTGATGCGATGACTGCCGATTGGACAAGACTTCCACATGGATTATTAGAAAAAATGAGCAACAGAATAACAAATGAGATTGAAGATGTAACATGGGTAACATATACGATTTCAAGTAAACCTCCTGCTACCATTGAGCCTCAATAAAAGAAACTGACAGTTTTTTTTGGTTATTTTTGGTAATTATTATTATTTGAGTACAAAAATAATTCCTTATGGATTTTGATAAAATTTGTGATGAGATTTTAAATTGTGATAGCCAAATTCGATACGTTGGAATTTATGATTATGGAGAACTATATGATAAAATGAGAACTGGAGTTTCAAGTTATCTTTCCAGAGAAGAGACAGAAATTTCTTTATCTCAGGCAATTTATCGATGGTCAACCAGGAAGAAAACAATAACAAAAATCGGAAAGCCGATTTTTGCCATGGCAAAATATGAGAAATTATACAGATTGACTATACCCATAGGAGGAGCGGGATTAATTTTGGTTACCACAGAATTAAATGTAAATGTAAATGAAATTGTAGATAAGATTCTTGAAATTCAATCAAAATATTCTGAAAATTAAAATGAAATTCAATTTTGATAAAAATAAAATGACTTTAATACAAATTTAATGCACAAAAAACATGGTAAAAATTCCTCTAGAAATTAAAAAGTTTGTAGAGGAGCAGGGGGTCTTTGTTGTAGGTTCAACTGGTGGAACTAGTTTAACAAATGTTTCTCCTAGGATTTTTTTTAAAATAGATGATGAAGCAATATACTGGCTTGATTTTTTTAAACATAAATCTTACAAAAATTTCAAAATAAATCCCTGGGCAACTGTTGCAGTTTTCAATAAAGAAAATTTGAAAGGATATCAATTTCGGGGAACTATTAGCTTTATCACTGACGACCCTACAAAAACAGAAATAAAAAATTCAATCATCAAAGAAACCCTTGAAAGAAATTTGTCAGATAAAGTAAAATCTCTATCAAATCAAGATGCAGAAATTATTCAATTTGAAGTAAAGGTATGTTATTCACTAAATCCTGAAGAATATTCTGATATGTCCATTGGATCAGATGTTGATTCAACTCAAGTTTTCAAATAATTAGAAAATGAAGATTTGAACTGTAATCTAGTTCCCTCGAGGGGGCATAGATGATTTACCTCTATTCCTGATCAATAAACTAGGTTAACAAAGCTGCTCCAAATACTCCTGCAGAATCACCCAATTTATTTTTCAAGATTGGAGTATCAACAAGATCGCTAAAAATTTTTTCATACACATTTTTTACTCCCTCAGAATAAAGAAAGTCGATATTTGAAAGACCTCCCCCAAGTACAATAACATCAGGATCAAGAATGTCTATTACATTTGCCAGACCAGTTCCAAAATTATCTAAAAACTCTTCTTTCCAATGATCAAATTGAGGAGAATCTAAATTTTTTACAATTTCAAGCATTGATTCTTTCTTTCCAGTGAGTTCTTCCCATCTATGTTCTAATGCAGGTCCACTGATGTAGGTTTCAACACATCCTTTTTTTCCACAATAACAATTTTTCCCATTTTGGTGTAAGGTATGATGACCCCATTCCCCTGCTATGTTTGTTCTTCCGTGATGAATTTTACCGTTGATTACTATTCCTCCTCCAACTCCAGTTCCCATAATTACACCGAAAACAACTGAATGATTTTTTGCAGAACCCATAGTAGCCTCAGAAATCGTAAAACAATTAGCATCATTTTCCATAGAAATTTTTTTGTCTAGTTTTTTTTCCAAATCTTCTTTTATCGGTTTTCCAATCAAACACTTGGTATTACTATTTTTGAGCAAGCCAGTTTTTTTAGAAATAGCGCCTGGAGTACAAATTCCCAGAGTATAGTTTTCAAGCTTGCTAGAAAGATCATTTACCAGATAGTATATCGTATTTAGGATTTCATCATACCTATTTTTTGGAGTGGGTAATCGCTTTCTTTCAATAACCTGCAAGGAATCATCAAGTAAAATTCCTTCAGTTTTTGTCCCCCCAAGATCTATTCCTATTTTATACACACTAATTCAATTGTAATAGAATGCTTAAGTTTTCAGAAATTAATTTTTCTAAGGACCGGCGCCAGGTGCTCCGGAAGTCGCAATAACATCATCGATTCTTAGAATCATGCACGCTGCCTCGGTTGCAGATTTTATGATTTGTTCTTTTACTACAATTGGTTCTACAATGTCAATTGTTAACATGTCAGCAATCTTTGTATTTCTAGCATCAATACCTGTCCATTTTCTTCCTTGACTCTGTTTGGCCCTAAGTTTTGCCATTGTATCAATAGGATCCATTCCGGCATTTTCTGCAATGGTTAGGGGAATAACTTCTAAAGCTTCGGCATATTTTTTGATTGCAAGTTGTTCTCTTCCATCAAAGTTATCAGCCCAATCTTTGAGTTGTGCAGCAGCATAAGATTCTGGGGCTCCTCCTCCTGCAACAATTTCAGGTTTTTCAATTACATCTTTTACTACCATCAGAGAATCATGAATGGAACGATCTACCTCGTCAATTACTCTTTGAGAACCCCCTCGGATTAACATGGTTACAGATTGAGGATTTTTACAGCCTTCAATAAAGACCCATTTGTCAGATTCTACTTTCTTTTGGTGAACCTGATTTGCTGAACCTAAATCTTTTTCTGTAAGATCTTCCAGATTGGCTGAAACACGTCCACCTGTTGCTTTTCCAAGTTTTATCATATCACTTTCTTTTACACGACGTACAGCTAAAATTCCATATTTTGAAAGATAATGCTGTGCAATATCATCAATTCCTTTTTGACAAATTAAAACATTGCAGCCAATATCATGAAGTTTATCAACCATTGTTTTTAGCATTCTATTTTCTTCTTCTAGAAACATTTGCATTTGTGTAGGATCTGAAATTCGAATTTCAGAACTCATTTCAGTTTTTTCAATTTCAAGTGCAGTGTTTAACAGGGCAATTTTTGCATGTTCAATTTTAGTTGGCATGCCACTGTGAACAATTTCTTTGTCGAGAACTATTCCTTTTACAATTTGTGTATCTTGTATTGAACCACCTGTTTTCTTTTCGACTTTGACATTATCAAGATCAACAGAGTATTCTTCACCTTTTTTGGTGACAATGTTTAAGATTGCATCTACAACCACTTTGGAAAGGATACCACTATCCTCTGAAATTAATTTTGATTGCATGCTGGTTATTGCAATATTGAGAAGTGATTCTTTATCATCAGGTCTTATTTTCTTTGCCATCTCTGAATAAATTTCCAAAGTCTTTTCGGCTGCTGCTTGATAGCCATCAATAATTACTGAGGCATGGACGTCTTTTTTTAAAAGTTCTTCAGCCTTTGCTAAAAGAGTACCTCCAAAAATTACTGAAGATGTGGTTCCATCTCCAACTTCATTATCAACAGTTTTTGAGATTTCCACCATCATTTTGGCAGCTGGATGCTGAACGTCAATTTCTTTTAAAATAGTAGCACCATCATTTGTAATAGTAACATCACCTAAGGAATCAACTAACATTTTGTCTAAACCTCGTGGACCTAGACTACTTTTGACTAGGGCTGAAACTAGTTTTGCTGCAGCAATGTTATTCTGCTGAGCGTCCCTACCTTTCTGTTGTAAAGCACTTTCTTTTAGGACTAGAACGGGTCCATTTGGTCCTTGTTGAATTGACGCCATTAAGATTCAGATTCAATCCCCTCCGTCCCCCTTTTTAACATTACTTAGTGATTGGATCGATGTATGACCTTTTTTTAACATCGATAATTCCTTTGGAAAGAATTCTTACAGATGGGAGAGCCAAGAATGGTAAGAAAAGCGGAATTAAATGTGGTTTTGAAAATTTACATCCTGAATCAATAATCGTATTATTAATTTGTTCAAAGTTTGATGAAACCTTTTCAAAAGTATCGGTAGAAATTATTCCAGCCATTTGTAATGGTAATAATGCTTTTACTTTTCCAGATTTAACAACGGTTAATCCACCCTGAGTTTTTCGAAGTTCGTTTGCAGCCAGAGCCATATCAGAATCATTTGAACCAATTATTATCATATCGTTTTCATGAAAACTCCATGTTGATGCAAATGCATCAATATTTGCACCAAAATTTTCAAGAAAACCAACAATGTGGTTTTTTGTTCCATTAGTTCTATCAAATGCAGCAACCTTCCACACATCTTTATCAACCGATGCCAAAACGTTTCCGTTAGATGTCGGTAATTCTGCTGAACTTAATTTTGTGATAATTTCGGTTTGCATAAATATGGTATTTGCGGTAACATTCTTTTTTTTGGATTTAACTTTGAAATCTTTTTCTGAAAATTTATTTAGTTTTACGGTATTTTTTATCCAATTCGGTATTATCTTCTTTTTTATTGGTGCAACAATACTTCCATTTGAGACAACCAATCTTCCTCCTACCAATACTTTGTAAGGTTTTATAGATTTCAAATCCTTGAAAATAATAATATCTGCTAACTTACCAGGTGCAATTCCTCCTAAATCCTTTCCCATGTTATAATAATCAAAACAGTTTCTTGAAGCCATAGTAATGGCCTCTATGGGTTCCAATCCAAGTTTTATTGATTCGTTAATACAATGATCAATATGGCCGAAATTGGTAATATCTAAGGGATCAAGACCATCAGAACAAAACATCAAGCGGTTAAGGTAGGTCCCATGTGACAATACCATTGGGATGATTTCTTTTAGATCTCGTCTTATAGATCCCTCTCGGATCATTATCCACATTCCTAAACGTAATCTTTCTAAAACTTGATCAAAGTTGGTAGGTTCATGGCAAGATAAAATTCCAGATGACACATAGGCGTTTAATTTTTTTTCACTAGCACCTGCAGTGTGACCATTAATTATGCATCCATTATCCAGCATTGCTGACAATGATTTCATTGTTTTAGAATCCCTTAGTGTAACTTTTGTCCAAGAAAAAACTTCACCTAAACCAAGAACGTTAGGATTTTTGATAGCATTTTTTTCTTGGGATAAAGAAAGTGTTTTACTATTGCTAAATTTTCTATCAACTGGAAGACCTCCTGGAACTACTTGAAAAATTCGAATTGGTAAATTTTCTCCAAGTTTTTGAAACTCTTTAAAACCTTTGTATCCTGCAACGCTTACGATATCAATTGGATCAGAAAAAAGAGATGTTACTCCACAAAGAAGAGATTGTTTTGCAAGTTCTGATGGCAAAACAAATTGATCAATGTGGGTATGTGGATCAGCAAAACCAGGACTAACATATTTTCCCTTTACATCAATGACTGCTGTCTTTGGATTAATTGTATGACTAGCATCAGGCCCCACATATGCAATCCTATCTCCAATAATTGAGATCTGAATATCTGGAATAATTTCTCTAGTGTACACTGAAATTAATGAGCAATTTTTTAGGACAAGATCGGCCTTCTTGTTACCCATTGCTACTGAATTTAATGAATAGATAGATTTTGCTAGGCTACTAGCCACAAATTTTTTTGATCCTTGCGCCTATTATAGATTCAATGCTTAAATTACCGTGGAGTCGGTTTTTTTGATATGAACATTCCCAAGACTATGCGTAAGTATTGTCCTAAGTGTAAAACACATACTGAACAGAAAATATCAATTTACAAAGCTGGGAAAAGAAGAGGTTCTGCACGAGGCGAACGTAGGCACGCAGAGCGTAAGCATGGATATGGTGGACAAAAATTCCCAAAACTTGCCAAACCTGCAAAAGTTACCAAAAAAGTAACTCCTCTAATGACATGTACTGTTTGCAAAAAGAAATACAATAAACTAGGTGTTAGAATAAAGAAATTTGAGTTGGTAGCAGCATGAAAAAAGATCACATTGAAATTCCAAAACCATCAAGCAAATTCCAAAAAGTGGATTGTAGTGAGTGTGGAGAACAGCAAGTTGTATATTCTCATGCATCAACCTCTATTGCTTGCAACTCTTGTGGTAACACAATAGCAGAACCAACAGGTTCCAAGGCAAAAATAAATGGTAAAATTTCAGGTAGTGCTGAGTAATCTATAGTCCTGTTTAGTATTTACATTAAATCCAATTCTTTTATCATCGATAATTACAAAATTTTCTTCGATACTCTCTAGTTTAGAAATATTTTGTGAATTAATCATAGAAATTCCAGTATAGTTACAAATTTGATTTTTAAAAGTAATATCATAAACTGAAGTTAGTCCTAATGATTCAAGAAATTTTTTTGTAACTATAATTGTTGTCCAGGTGATTTTTGGATTATAAAAATTTACAATTTTTTTTATTATTTCACTATCTAAAAGAGGTAAATCAGCTGAAGTAATAAAAACAGGATCATTTAGTGATTTAAGAACTAGATTTAGATCTTCTGCATATCCAATTCCAGATGTTTCAAAAATTTCATATTTATTTTCTTGTAGTAATTGTTTGGTTTTTGGAGAATTGGGACTGGTAATAAAAATAATTTTTGAAAAACAATTAGAATTTGATAATGCATCAGCCACCTGTAAAATAATAGGTTTTTTGTATTTTAGTAATAATTTTTCTTCGGGTAATTTCATTCGACTGCCCTTACCGCCAGCCATTACAATTCCAATCATATCGAAACAAAGATCAATAGAGAAGCAAGACGTGTAAGTTCGTTTGTAGCACCTAAAACATCACCCGTAATTCCACCAAAACTTCGAGTTGACATGGCAACTAAAAATAGTGTAAAAGTGGTCCCTATTGCAAAAATAATCAAGCCAGTGGTTCCTCCTAGGATAATCAATGGAATTAAGGTGATAATGGTGGTAACTGCAAGTTTTTTTCGGTTTTTCATTAGCTCGATAAATGGAGAATTTGAGCCTATAGAGGCTGATTTTCCTATACTTGCCATTAAAACCATTGAGAATTTCGCAACTATTTCACTTAGCAAAATTGCCAAAAATAATTGAAACCCCGTTGAAAGAGATATCGCAACAATCAGTCCCACAAGATACAAAACAATAGCAACAACTCCAGCTGATCCAGTCGCAAGATCTTTCATTGCTTTAATTTTTTTTTCTTTACTACCTTTGGTCATCAAACCATCTGCAAAATCTCCTAAACCATCAGTATGATGAATACCAGTAATCAGAGTTAGCGAAGCCACAACTAGTAAACTTACAATTAAAGGATCTAAAAAGAAGGATAGGCCAAATCCTAAAGAACCCACAAGTAAACCAATTGCGATTCCAACGGTAGGAAAAAGATACATGTATTTTGCGACAGTTTCAAGATTTGCATTACTGGTTGGAATTATAGTCAAAAAAGAAAAAACAGAACCTATTTCTTTAAGCATGAATCCACCATCCCAAATAAGAGAGTAAAAATATCATTGGCAGTACAATGATTCCACAAAAAATAATTGAGGTGACTTTCATTATGGATATTGCTGAATTTACATGTTCTTTAGAAAAAATAATTTTACCATCACCCAATGAATAATGATCAATTTTTTCGAATTTGGTTCCCAAGGCACCTGCAATGGCGGCCATTGGATATCCAGCATTTGGGCTCTCAGTTTTTTTTCCATCGCGTATCATTATTTTGTAGGATTGTTTCCAATCATTTCTGAGAATCATTGCACTGAAAATCATAACTAGACCAGTAAGTCTTGAAGGTAAATAATTTAAAATTTTATCACAGTTTGCTGCAAACCAACCTATGTTTTTAAAAATATTTGTTCTATAACCAATCATAGAATCCGCTGTGTTAATTACACGATATACAAAGGCACCTGGCAATCCCAACAATCCAAAGTAGAAAAGAGGTCCAGTGATGCCATCAACTGTATTTTCACTTATACTTTCAATTACGCCTGAAAATAGGTGATTTTTATCCAAATCTTTGGTATTTCGCTTTACAATTTTAGACAAATGATCACGTGCAGATGGGATATTTTCATTTTCCAGTGAAGTTACCACTGCTAATGCATGTTTTTCCATTCCCTTTATTGCAATTGTTGTTTTTAGGAGAATTCCTCCTATAATTACTGAAATTATTATTGAAAGAGAGTCTATCGTAATCAAGTTAATTCCAAAATCTAAAAATGTTATTAGTGAAACAACAATTGTACTTGATAGAATAATTAGAACAACTCCCCCAAGTTTTTCTAAATTATCTGATGAGTTTTTCAAGTGAGGGGTAAATTTTGCAATCATAGATCCCATCCATGCTGTTGGATGAAATTTATTTTTGGGATCACCCAAAGTAAAATCAAGTGTAAGTGCAAAAAAGATGATAGTTATTGATTCGAAAATCACTTTATCATCCTCTCAATTTTCCTCATATTCAAATTTGAATAGACTAACTTACTTAACTTGTCAATTTCTTGATCTATTTTATCCAAGTTTTTTTTATTCCAAGCTATATTTTTTGCTTTAACGTTCAAGGAATCCTCTTCGGGAAGATCAAAATCTGACATTGGAATCACTCCAAAAACAGATTTTTTTGTTTTTTCTTTAATCTTTCTAAATCCTGGTTTGAGTAAATTTGTATCTCCTCTGAATTTATTTATTACAAAACCTTGAACTAGTTTTTGATATTTTTTGTCTAGAAGAGCCAAAGTTCCAATAATACTTGCAAAGGATCCACCTCTATCAATATCAGTGATAAGCAACACGGGGGAGTTTGCCTTTTCAGCCATCTTCATGTTTGCAATATCAAATTTAGCCAAATTAATTTCTGCTGGGGAACCCGCACCTTCCAAAATTACAAGATCATGGTTTTGTTGAAGCTTTTTAAGAGATTTTACAGCAATCTTTAATCCGTCAGTTCGAGCAAATTTTTGGTAATACTCTGTGGCATGCATTTTTTTGAATTTTTTTCCATGGAGATATACGTGGCTTTGATAATTTCCAAGAGGTTTGAGCATAATCGGGTTGAGATCAGGCGTAATTTCACACCTTGCTCCCATTGCTTGAATAACCTGAGCACGAGATATTTCAAAGCCTTTTCCTTTGTATGAAAAGTTGGACATGTTTTGTGACTTGAAGGGTGCTACTGAAAATCCCTTATTTGCAAATATTCTACACAGAGCCGTAACTAGGGTAGATTTCCCTGCTCCAGATGATGTCCCCTGGATCATTAAGGATTTCATAGTTCCTCCAAAGCCTGTAAAAGTCTTAGATTTTCTTTTCTTGTTTTTACAGCGACCCTAATGTAATAATTATTTAATCCCCGAAAATTACTACAATCACGTACTAAGATTTTCTTTTTTAATAATTTTTTTTGTAGATTAGATGATCTTAATTTTGATTTTATTAAAATAAAGTTGGTAACAGAATCAAAACAATAAAAATTTTCTAATTTAGAAATATTTTTTTTTAAGTATTCTGATTCTATTTGGATTATTTTTTTTGCTTTATGCAAGTAATTATCCGTATTAATAGCTGCAATGCCTGCATATTGAGCCAATCCAGAAACATTCCATGGAATTTTAATTTTGTTTAAAATAGAAACCATTTTCTTTGTTCCAATACCATAACCTATACGTATTCCCGCTAGCCCATATGATTTTGTTAATGACCGTAAAATAAATAAATTATCAAAATTTCTTATTAATGCAATAATTGATTCATTATGATTTGGTACTAGTTCAATAAAACATTCATCAAGAAAAACTAGAGTATTTTTTTTACTTGCAGCAATGATAATTTTTTTTAAATAACTTTTAGAAATTAAATTTCCAGTAGGATTATTTGGATTACAAATAAAAATACAGCCATTAGATGGAATTTTAGAAATAAAATTATTAATATCTTTTTTTAAATCCATTGTTTTAAAAAATTCAACTTTTCCCCCGGCAAGTTTTGCAGCTACCTCATATTCGCCAAAAGTAGGAATGGGAATCAAAATTGGAGTTTTTTTGGACACAAAACTTTTACAAAAATTATAAATAATTTCAGTAGCACCATTTCCAACTACAATTTGGGATGAAGGAATTTTGGTATATTTTTGGAGGTTTTTTCTAAGAACACGGGAATCTGAATCAGGGTAGATTTGTAAGGTATTCAATTGATTTTTGATAGTTTTAACCACCTCTGGGCTTGGACCAAGTGGGTTGATGTTTGAACTAAAATCCAAAATATCAAGGGTTGGATTGGAGATCGAATAAAGCCCCCCATGAGAGGCTGGTTTATGTGAAGATATTGTTGATTTGAGTTTCACGCTTGAGAGTATCATTTCCTGATATAGTATGTTTTGGTCAAACTCCGATAACGATTATTAATTGAATTAAGGCAATTAAATCATGGATAAAAAGCGTGTGGCTATAATTGGAGTTACTGGTTCTGTAGGGCAAGAATTTGTTCAATCCTTGCATAATCACCCATGGTTTGAAGTCACACAGATTGCTGCATCCGAACGTTCGGCAGGGAAAAAATACCTGGATGCAATAAGAGAACCAAGCGGAATTATCGCATGGGATGTAGGTGGAGAAATTCCTGATTACATTAAAGAAATGACTGTCAAAAGAGTTGATGAAATAGACACATCAAAGTTAGATCTAGTATTTTCTGCTGTAGAATCAGAAGCTGCAAGAAAAATTGAGACTAATATGGCAGCAGTCCTTCCAGTAATATCCACAAGTTCTGCTTATCGATATGAAGAGGATGTTCCCATTCTAATTCCAGGAGTAAATGATGAGCAGTCAGATCTTCTTGAGATACAAAAGAAGAACAGAAACTGGAAGGGATGGGTAGCACCATTACCAAACTGCACTACAACTGGTTTAGCTATTACTCTAAAACCCCTGTTTGAAAAATATGGTGCTAAAAAAGTTATGATGACTTCGATGCAAGCAATTTCTGGTGGAGGAAAATCAGGTGTATCTGCAATGGGAATTACAGATAATATTTTACCGTACATTCCAAAAGAGGAAGGAAAAGTAAGAATTGAGACAAGAAAAATTTTAGGTAAACTAAAGGACGGAAAAATTGAAGATGCTGACATTAGAATTAGTTGTACTTGCACACGTGTTCCAGTAATTGATGGACATACAGAATCTGTTTTTGTGGAAACTGAAAAAGAAATAGATCCAAAGGTTGCAAAAGAAACTTACGATGATTATAACAAATCAATTTCAGTAGCAGGTCTACCTTCAGCTCCTAAAGATTATTACGCCTTCCATGAGGATCCTACTAGACCTCAACCCAGAATGGAAAGGGAAGTTGGAGGAGGTATGACTACAACTATTGGTAGAGTTGAGAAAGAGGAATTATTTGAAAATGGTTTAAAGTATATGTTGTTCTCTCACAATAAAAAAATGGGATCAGCAAAGGGTGCAGTTTTGGTTGCAGAGATGCTCTACAAAAAAGGAAAAATTTAGATATTTTTTGCAATTTTTTCAATAATAACTTTATAAGATGTTGAAATCTATATCGGATCAGGTGTTTTAAACGGCTAAAGTTGATGACCTGGATTTACAAATTTTATCAGAATTAGCAAACGATGCATCGATTTCCATTCCTCGATTATCCAAAAAAATTGATGTAAATTCTTCTGTGGTATATTCAAGAATAAAGAGACTTGTTAAACGGAAATTAATTGAGCGATTTACAATAATTGTAAACGATGCAGAACTTGGATACAACGTTAAGGCGTTGACAGGAATTAACATGGATACAAAAAAACGGGATCATATAATCAAAGAGCTATTCAAGATAGAAGGAGTGCGAGAGGTAGCAGAGGTTACAGGAAGATTTGATATTTTAGTTACCATGTATTCAAAATCCCTAGATCAAATGCATAAAATGGTTTCAGAGCAAATCGGTAGAATTGAGGGAATTCAGTCTTCAGAATCATTCATTGAGATGAAATCAAGAGAAAAGGCAATGCCATATATGCCATCAAAGAGTAAGGATTAATGTTGCAGAAACAACGATCAGAATCTCGCATTGCTGTTTACTATGAACTAACAAAACCAAAGATTTGGTATTTGTTAGTATTTACTGCGTTTGGGGCCATCTTAACTGCATCAAATATTTACAATATCGAAGTTTCTCCTGCAACATGGGTCTTGGCGTTATTTTCAGTAGCAGCAGGATCCGCTGCAGCCAATACTCTGACCAACTATCACGATAGAGATATTGATGCGATAATGGAGAGGACAAAAAATAGACCATTACCATCAAAACGAATTCATCCTGCCACCAAAGCAAGAAACTTTGGACTGGTCTTGGCTGGAATATCACTGGTACTTGCATTTGCTATTTCATTTACCACCACATTAGAGCAAGGACTTTGGGCTACTGCCTTTATTGCATTTGGTTTGGCAAACAACGTTCTTGTTTATTCATATGCGTTAAAAAGAACTTCTAGAACAAATATTATCTTGGGAGGTTTGTGTGGTGGTGCTCCTCCAATGATTGGGTGGGTAGCAGTTACAATGTCAGATTTATGGACTATGGGTCTTGCGATGGCAGGATTGGTGTTTATTTGGATTCCAATGCATATTTGGGCTCTAACTTTGCATTTTAAGGAGGACTACAATAAAGTAGATGTGCCTATGTTAACTGCAGTTCAATCCGAAAAAACATCATCAAGAGTAATTGCAATTTCTACTTTTGTAATGGTTTTATTTTCCATAACACCATTTTTCATGGTAACAGAAAATAACGAGTCGATGGTAGGTCCAGTTTATTTGTGGACTGCTATTGCTTCCGGTGCAGTGATGGTTGCATTATCTTCATGGGTTATTGCAAAACCTATGGAAAGAGCAGCATGGACATTGTTCAAATTTTCTAGTCCCTACTTGGCAGTATTGTTTATTGCCTTAATGGTAGATTCTGCACTATAAGATACTGCCATCGACATCAAGACTGTTAAGTTCTTTGGTTATTGTAGAGTGTTTTTCCACTAATGATTCTATTTCATTTTGTTTCTCAATAGATTTCCATTCTGTGCTAATTAGAGAATATAATTTTTCAATAATACTCCATTGTAAGTTATTTTGCTCATCAATTAATTCAAGAAATCTTTTTCCTTTGTCATCTTCGGACATTATTTTCTAAAAACTAAACAATCATAAAAATTAAGCATTCTTGGTAATTATATAATTTCATAATTTTATTAATAAAACGAAGCTCATAGTCATTGTTGCAGTGCAGTATTTCCGAGTGTAAATCAAAGGCAATTCAAATAGTAAGTATTGGATTTAAGGAAAAAAGGAATCTTTGTAAAAATCACTACGATTTATTTAAAAACAAAGATCAAGTATATTTTCCCAATTTTAGTAAGGCCTCTAATTTGTAAAAAATATATATTTTTAAAATTTTAGAATTATTGAAAGATTTAACATCTACTATTTTTTATCTATTTTATGGCCACCAAAAAGAAAACAAAGTCAAAAAAGAAACCTGCTAAAAAAACTACTTCAAAACCAAAAAAACAGACAAAGACCCCAGCAAAAAAAATTGAATTTGATAATGCTTGGAAAGAATATACTGCATCATTAAATTTATGGAAAGAATCATTAGCACAGTGGCAAAAGGCAACAAATGATACATTACGAACTTATCATGATGCCTGTCAAAGAGCGATAGAATCAGATGCTGAATTATTAAAAAAAGTTAGCGCAAGTTGGGAACAAACTTGGGGGGAAATGGGACCAGAGTACATTAAACAACAAAACAAGCTTATTGAAAATATTTTCAAAGAAACCAATATTGATGGAATTAAAAGTTTTAATGATCAGTGGGAAAAATTTTTGAGTACTTCTGGAGATGATTCAATTAAAGCATACCAAGAGGCTATAAAACGATTTAATGAAACTTGGAAATCATCTCAGGTTTAATTTAGATTATTTTTTAGATTCTAATTTTGAGATTTGTTCTTCTAGTTGTTTTAGTCGGGCTATTTGTTCTGGTGTAGCTTTCTCAGGTTTTATCTTCTTTTTTCGGGGTTTTGATTCTAATTTTTTGATTTGTTTTTCAAGTTGTTTTAGTCGGGCTATTTGTTCTGGTGTAGCTTCTTCAGGTTGGAGTTCTTTTTGTTGAGATTCTAATTTTGAGATTTGTTCTTCTAGTTGTTTTAGTCGGGCTATTTGTTCTGGTGTAGCTTTCTCAGGTTTTATCTTCTTTTTTCGGGGTTTTGATTCTAATTTTGAGATTTGTTCTTCTAGTTGTTTTAGTCGGGCTATTTGTTCTGGTGTAGCTTCTTCAGGTTGGGGTTCTTTTTGTTGAGATTCTAATTTTGAGATTTGTTCTTCTAGTTGTTT
>Ga0224508_10000241_pt1 | contig 55880 bp, 56 predicted proteins | sample SF_Jan12_sed_USG_4_FD_170157 | JGI IMG/M metagenome (GOLD analysis project Ga0224508, IMG submission 170157) | Sediment microbial communities from San Francisco Bay, California, United States - SF_Jan12_sed_USGS_21 | ecosystem: Environmental > Aquatic > Marine > Sediment | place: USA... | reverse complement strand
ACGACTACTTGTAGCACAATAATGGTGTCAAGCATCGAGCTGCAAATTTCGCGCGTTTTTGAAGCAGACACCTGACCCGCAGGCTTAAGGCCTCACATCGTTATCGATCCGCCTGATCGTTCGGTAAGGGCTTCCGTGCGAAGGACTCTCCGGCGTCTATGCTTAGAACTGCATGGTGGCGGAGAATCCAAGGTTCTCCGTGTGCATATTTGATATCCCGCAAGGTGTAACTAAGCCCGATGGAAGCGATCACACCAAGCACTCACTACGTCGCCGCAAGGGTGAAGTGGCTGACGGTGACGCTAGCGCCGTTGCTCACGGCACTGATAGTGTGGGCCGCAATGGAGGTGGTAAAGAACTATCTATCGGGCAAGGGCGATCCCAACACCTGGGTTACGGGTTTCGTGCTCGCCCTGCTCGGGTCGCTGACTTTAGTGTTTCTTGCCTCTATTCCGTGGGCCTTCCGAGCCCGCATCCTGCTGACCGGCGATAGGATGACCGTGCGTGGGCTGGTCCGCACGCGGGTCATCACCGAGGGGCAGATCGAAGGATTCCGTTGGATTAATGGTCAGCCACATCTCTATTTAAAAGCTCGGCAATGGCCGGTCCAGCTCTCCCATTACGAAAATCAGCGAGTGATTAACGCCTGGGTTTTTCGACATGCCCAGGACCTGGGCGAGCAGGAACTGGTGGCAGAGGATGTTGCGATTAACCGGGACCTCGCGCTTGGGATGACAGCAGCTCAGAAGGAGGCCCGGCTCGCCAAGCTGCGAAAGGTCATGAGGGGCGTCAATCTCTTGGCTTATTGCGGGGCCGTGATCGGTGTCGTGAACGTGCTGTTCCTGGAGCAGGACACGGTCGCGAAAGCGGCTGCCGCCATCCTCGTATCGATCCCGATTCTGCTGGATGTGTTGGCACTTCGAAACCGTGGACACATTCGGATCGATTACCAAGAAGGAACCCGTTACCCACAGATCTTTTCCGGAACGATGGTCTGTGGCATCGGCGTGGTACTCGTATCGCTTCTCGACCGATCCACACTGATCGGAGACGAGTTTTACCAATGGTTTGTCCCGGTTGCGGTAGCAAAGGGTCTGCTTTGGTTATTTATCGATTTGGACCGCATCCGGACGCTACATGCGCGCGGCTGGTTCGCGTTGACAATAACCGCCATGAGCTTGATGCTCCTACCGGCCTTCTGGGTTGGCGGCAGCATTTATCAGGTTAACCAGCATCTCGACAGCTCTCGTGTGACCTGGCATTCAACCGAAGTTATCGACAAGAAAGTGTCTAAGGGAAAAACGATTAGCTACTCCATCAAGGTGGCCCCGTGGACACCCTCTTTAGATGAGCCGCCTGAACTAGCTGTGCGCCGCAAGCAATTTAAACAAATCGAAGTCGGGATGCCGATCGAAATCGGGGTCCGAGAGGGGGCGCTGGAGATCCCCTGGGTGGCTGAGATCAAGCTTACGCCACTCTAGGCTGCCGGTGAGCCGAGACCTTAGGAAGCCATGAAAAACAAATTAAGCGCAAACGAGAAGTAGCTTTATCAGCAGGTAGATGAAACGCTGCATTACCTATGGGACCCAATTGGTGTGAGAGGCGTGCCTCAGGCAAGAGATGAGTATTACTCATATTTGTCAAGGGTTTTTTCTATGCTTCTGAGCAACGCAACAGAACAAGAAATAGCCTCATACTTAGTGAATGTAGAAGAAGAGTCTATGGGGTTAGCGCCCAACAAGGAAAATGCAGTCGAAATTGCGCAGACTCTTATAGATATAAAGGAGTGGGTGATAGATGAGGCTTCCTAACAATCGGAACAGCGGTCGAGGAGCGGCGATCACCGCTTACGAACCCATTGACTATACTTTTGGCTAGTAACAGGTATCGGCTGAAGCGTCGTAATTCCAAGTGCTTTTCTTTCCCTACGAGGCCCGCTCTATCATCTATTATGCGCACCCAAGATGACTCCTTATTCTGACCGCTTTGAGCCAAACCAATACGACGACGATGAAACAGTGGCCGTCGCATACTGTAAACCGAACGACTCAATTGAATGGTGGAAAGGAAATGAGGCAGATATCGCGTGGGTCCCTGAACGAATATTTACCCGTGCACAGGCTATAGCGGCCGCCTACGAGTTGCATCTCTTGCCGGTTATCAACATCTACGAAAAAACAGAACTGAATTCAAAGCAAGCGCAAGCATTGGATGAAGAGCTTACCTTTATACATTACATCGTGAACGACGCGCTTCTTGGGCATTGGATTAGTGCGATGAGGAAGTCAGTACAAAAGGTTCTACAATCGCCAAGAGAGATGGTGATCATAATTGAAGGGTCATAGTGCGCCTAACACTTCACGGTTTTGCTTCCCTCGCTTCGCTCGATGCCGGTGAAGCGAAGGCTGACCTGCGGATGGGCTCGGTGCGGTAGAAGAAATATGGCTGCTCTTATAAGAAAGAGGTGGATGACGGTTACGGCAGTATTCTTCGTCGCGGGCCTAGCAATGACAGAAACGTCGAGTAATTATGAAGGATTACAGATACCACCCCTTCCGGACGGGCATAGAGAGATAGAAGGATTCGTGGTCGACGACAAACCCACTTCTTACTACGGTGTCGCCCGCCTAACACATGACGCCGGCGAAGTAATCTGGCTAGAGAAATTACTTTATCGTGATGAAGAGGGTCACCCTCATTGGGAAATAAAATCGGCTGTAGTCGAACCTAAACTCGAAAAGGGCCATGACTATTTTCTGGGTACATGCATGCAAGACGGTGTGCACCAACGCGAGATCATCGCATTAGTAGAACTAGAAGATAAGGAAATCCAAACAGCCATAAAACGGGTGTCGTGGGTAGATCTAAACCGCGAGAGCGTAGTAGCGCGATCCGTCGCTAAAATTACCTGCTATATAGACGGATGGGGACATAACTAGGCCCTTTCTCGCTACATCGTCACGGAAAACGGTCAAGTCTCGTCTTTATATTTTTGAATCACCGCCTGAAACGCGGTCGCGCCTGAATAATTCGAAAACGGTTCCTAACCGCTCACGGCTAACGGTTAACGGATCACGGACCAGCCCACCATATTAACGCGTCGCGTTATTAGCCTTGCCAAGATCGGTCCACACGAAAGAACTCCAAGAGTGGCAGGAGGGGTAGAATGAGTTCCACATCGATACGTCTATCCGAAAGAAAAATGGCAAGGAGACCGTTATGCCCTACAGGAGCATATATATGTACCAACGCGAGATCGTTCGATCCGGCGTCGGCTTTGGTACGGCGCTTGCGATCGCGATATCTTGGTCGGTAAATAAGTCGATCCTCTGGGCCATCTTGCATGGCATTTTTTCGTGGTTTTACGTGATTTACTACGCGATTACACGGTAATGGGGTCTGGTCCTGAATTGTGAATGCGTAAACAGAATCAGGCCTACGGTATTCGGGAAGACGAAGGCTCAAGTCTTGACCACGGCCCAGTAACAACCAACAACTTAAGACTCCCTTCACTTGCTGGTAATGCGGTGTCTAGATCGCCAAATTGTCTCCGACAAGCTGGTACTATCGGTCCATTACGAAACTCGATGAGGCATGCGGATGCAAGAGTCGGTCAGTGAGCAGCGAGGCGCGTGGAGTGGGGTCGATCCGGCTCCGCGCCGTGGTCTGCGCCCGCTCAAGAAACTGTGGCCGTACATGCGACGTTACCGGGGGACGCTCGCTCTCGCGCTGCTCGCGTTGTTGCTCGCCGCGGCCGCTGGCCTCGGTCTGCCAGTGGGTATTCGGCTCGTCATAGACGAGGGGTTCTCCGCAACCGACGCGCAGATGATCGACCGTTATTTTCTGTTGCTGTTCGGGCTGGCTGCAGGTCTTGCTATCTTCTCCGCGGTTCGGTTCTATCTCGTCTCATGGCTCGGTGAGCGCGTGGTCGCCGACGTGCGCACCGCGCTCTATCGCCACGTCATCACCTTGAGCCCCACCTTCTTCGAAGTAACGCGAACAGGTGAGGTCCTGTCTCGACTAACCGGTGACACGACGCTCGTGCAGTCCGTCGCCGGCGTAAATCTCTCGATCACGTTGAGAAGCGCCGTGACGCTCGCGGGAGGGCTCGTGATGCTCATCGTCACCAACCCGCGGCTCACGGGCGTGATCCTGCTCCTTATACCTTTGGTGCTCGTGCCGCTGCTGGTCTACGGGCGGCGAGTGCGGCGTCTCACGCGTGCGACGCAAGACCGCGTAGCCGATGCGAGCGGCCTTGCCGGGGAAACGCTGAACGCGATACAGATGGTGCAGGCGTTTACCCTGGAAACGCGATTTGCCGAGCGATTCGCCGACGCGGTGACGGCATCATTCGAGACTGCTGTGCGGCGAATTCGCGCGCGCGCGATGCTTACTGCTTTCGTCATCCTAGTGGTGTTCGGGGCCGTCGTGTTCGTGTTGTGGCTTGGTGCGCAGGCGGTGATCGAAGGCAGCATGACCGCAGGCGAGCTCGGTCAGTTTCTGCTCTACGCTGTGCTGGTGGCCGGCTCGGCGGCCTCGTTAAGTGAGATGTGGGGTGAGATCCAGCGTGCAGCTGGTGCGGTCGAACGCATCGTGGAACTACTCCGGGCCAAGCCCGACATCACGGCGCCTCCGAACCCGGTGCCTCTACCGGAGCCCGCGCTCGGCCGGGTGGGGTTCATCAACGTATCGTTCAACTATCCCTCGCGGCCGAGTGAACTCGCGCTGTCGGATTTGAGCTTCTCGGTCGAGCCCGGCGAGAGGGTTGCACTCGTGGGCCCGTCGGGCGGCGGTAAGAGCACGGTCTTTCAGCTGCTACTGCGCTTCTATGATCCGAAGACAGGACAGGTACTGCTCGACGGTATCGATCTCGCCAGCGCCAAGCTCGAGGAGATCCGCCGACGCATTGGCATCGTGCCGCAGGAGACGGTTGTGTTCGCGGCGGACGTGCTCGAGAACATTCGCCAGGGACGACCCGGTGCGCGGGACGACGAGGTGCGTGCGGCGGCACGGGCGGCTAGTGCAGAGGCCTTCATCGTGACCCTTCCCGAGGGCTATAACACTTTTCTCGGCGAGCGCGGCACGCGGCTCTCCGGCGGGCAGCGCCAGCGCATCGCCATCGCACGTGCGTTGCTTAAGGATCCGGCGGTAATGCTCCTTGACGAGGCGACCTCCGCGCTGGATGCTGAGAGTGAGCGTCTGGTGCAGCAAGCACTCGGCGATCTCATGCGCGACCGCACCACGATCGTCATTGCGCACCGGCTCGCGACGGTGCTGAAGGCGGATCGAATTTTAGTGATGGATGACGGTCGAGTCGTTGCCGAGGGAACCCACACGTCGCTGCTAGAAGAAAGCCCACTTTACGCGCGTCTCGCAGCACTTCAGTTCGATGTCGCCGCCTTCCCGGAGGTGTCGCGAAATGCTGGCACCAGCCCTAGAAGGAGAAAAGGTACCGGGAATCTTTGAGATGCGTTGCCCCCGACTTAGACTACGGCGCACTAGGCGAAGTCTAGGAAGGTACGGCAGCGGGAAGGGCGTACCTAGAGATCATCGACAAGGAAACCGATCCCAAACGACGCCAAGAACCTATTAAGTCACTTACCGAATACTGCAAGCTCGACACCCTCGCGATGGTGCGCCTAGCGAGATTCTTGCAGCGGTAGATTTATTGCTCGTCGTTAGGGCCCATCCGTCAGATTACAAAAGGAGTTTTCCTTAGCGCATCCAAGGTAGCCCCACACTCTTTGATGTATTGCTCTGCGTGTGCTCTTATTTCCGCCAATGGTAGATGTGTCGTCAGTGTGACATGGACAGACGGGGAACCACTGTAGCAGACTGTATGTGAATGGGTGGCAGCCCTCACAGACACCGGAAAACAGTGGTTCACCGCCTCTACAATGTAATCGATCGCAACATTCTAGAGCTCGGCCGGGAGCTGCGGCTTTCCTATCTGCCGCCGCTGATGGTTTACATGGCGGCCGGGATCCAGGGCCTGACCGTCATCGTCGGCACCTTCTTCGTCAAGGATTACCTCAACCTTTCCGCCGCGTCACTGGCGGCGCTGCTCTTCTGGGCCGGGATTCCGTGGGCACTCAAGATGCCGCTAGGACATCTTGTGGATCTTGTCTGGCGCTGGAAGAGCTGGCTGGTCTACCTCGGCGCCGGCGTCATCACCACCAGCCTCCTCATCATGGTGGCGCTTATCAGCGACCGCGAGGCGATGACTGCGATGATGCCGGCCGAGACTTGGTATATCGTGAGCTTCCTGCTTGCACCAATCGGCTACGTAATTCAGGATGCGGTGGCCGACGCCATGACGGTCGAGGCGGTGCCGAGGGTGGACGCCAACGGCCGTCCGTTTGATGCGGCAACCCGCAAGCTTATGCACACCACCATGCAGACGCTTGGCCGTGTGGCCATCATAAGCGGCGGCGTCTTCGTGGCGATCATCAACATCTACGTCTTCAGCGATGTGCAGGGGCTACCGCCGGACGAGATCGCACGGATCTACCACAACGTGTACCTGGCGGGGCTCGCGATTCCGGCGATCTCGGTGTGCGGCGTGGTCTTTGCTGGGGCGATGAAGGCGCGCGATAAACGCCGACTGCTTCAACAGGGCTTTACTCGCAAGGAAGTTCGGGCGATGGTCGCCGAACCCGCCGACCGTCCAGCACCCAATTGGTGGATCCTCGGCGGCAGCTTGTTGTTTGTAATCTTCACGCTCGCCGTCGGCCTCAACCGGTTACCCTACAACGAGGAGATCGTCTTCGCTGGTTCGATGGCGATCGTCGTGTTCCTGATTGTACGCCTCACGCGCGAGCTTGAGCCCGACGCGCGTGCGACACTCGTCGGCACCGCGATCGTAATCTTTGTCTTTCGTGCCATTCCCACCCCCGGTCCCGGCGCTACCTGGTGGATGATCGACGAGCTCCGGTTTGACCAGCAGTTCCTGTCTGTGCTCTCGCTCGTCGGAAGTGCGCTTACACTTGCTGGCATGTTTATCTTCCGCCGCTTCATGGCCGAGCGTTCTATCGCCTACGTGATAGGGGCTCTCACTATTGCCGCCTTTGTGCTGGCGTTGCCGATTGTCGGTATGTACTACGGGCTGCACGAATGGACCGCGGCAAGGACCGGTGGTGTGGTGAACGCGCGATTTATCGCTTTAATCGATACTGCTTTGGAGTCACCGCTTGGACAGATCGCCATGATTCCAATGCTCGCTTGGATCGCGAACTCGGCACCTGCAAATCTAAAGGCCACCTATTTCGCGGTCATGGCCTCATTCACGAATTTAGCGCTTTCTTTGAGTCAGCTCGGTACCAAGTACTTGAATCAGATTTTCGTCGTCACGCGTGAGGTCCGCGATCGTGTCACCGATGCGGTGCAAGTGCCGGCAGACTACAGTGAGCTCGGTAATCTCCTCATCGTGCAGGTCCTGATCGGCCTCGCGCTGCCGTTCGTAGCGATCCTATTCGCGCGCGTAACACGTTTTCGTAGCGTGTAGGCTAACGTGACTTGAGGTTAAGGTAATTTCTTAGGAAGGGAATTTATGATTGAGTTTCCATGATTTGGTAGTTTATATGATTGATCCCATCGGGATCGGATCAGCGACTTGTTTTTTTGGATAAAGAATAATAGAGATATAATTTGCTATTTGCAGAATTGTCATTAAAATTCGTTACTAATACCGCGTGAAACTGGCTGCAGGAGATGAAACCAGAAAAATGACGGCAGAAAAGCGTTTCTCGACAAAATGTTCGTGTCTACTAGAGTAAGTGATAAGACGGTCTATGACTGTCTTTTTTGTTGGTAGCAGTACCTAGGGGCTATTAGCCCCTTTTTTATTGTTTAGCCTCTAACCGCAATGCGAAGGAGTATCGTAATGGCAAAGAAAAGGAAGAAGGCAAAGAAGTCACTGGCGCAGAAAAGAGCCGAGACCATGGCCAAGAAGATCATAGCGCGAGCAAACAAGGAAGCTAAGAGAATCAAGCTCAGAGCAACCAAGGATGCTAAGCGTACCAAGGCCAAGGTTGCCAGAGTAATTAAGGCCATGAAAGCGAAAGCGACACGGGGCCGCAAGAAGGCAGCAAAGAGGAAGAAGTAAGGCAGCAATCGAGATGCTCGGCGAGTACAGGTAACTCGTCGAGCACCTCAAAGCACAACTTGTGAGGCGGCCTTCTAACCGCCGAGGATCGGAAGATCCCTTTCGACGGACAGAAGGCAGCAGGGCTGTCTAGTCGGTTTGCCGCTCTAATTCCGACCGTTTTTTGGTGTTGGCCTGTTGCAACACTTGCTCAACCTGTCTGACCTGATCTAAGACCTCGGTTTGGTCTTTCCATATATGTTCTTCCGGCGCTTCATTTCCACTCGTACATGCACAAAGTAGAAAGACAGACGCCCACTGCAACATTCGAACTACGCCATTCATCGTCTAATTCTCCCGATGAAATTACTGTTTATACCAGTATAGTTCGAAGAAATGGGGTCTGAGATGTTTATGACTCCAACGAGTGAGCATCGGCAGTCCCGCGCTAAAGGCTCGGGCACACCCGTAACAGTTCAAGTCCGAAGTCCGGGCTCCCTGGGTAGTGCAGGCGTCTTCCTTGCCAATGGTGCCTGGCGCCGGGCGTGAAAGCGCCAAGCTTGTTAGACGGTCTAAAGAAACTACGCGCGCCAAAACCGGGCTAATTAAACAAACGAAAATGCATCCATTTCCTTACGACCTGCAATTCGACTCATAATTTCCGGGTTAGTACTCGCACTGATTCATCCCGTCGCACATGCGGGGGCATTTTTTGAGCGCTTTTTCGGTAGCTATCAGGGTGAGTCTACGTCGATCCTCGAGGGCGAAGTCTCGAAAAGGAACATCAGTGTAGTAATCAAACCTGCCAAGAAAGGGTTTGTCGTTGATTGGGAGACGGAGATATCGAAGGCCGACGGTCGTAGCGTGCGCAAGGGATTATCGATTACCCTTATACGTACAAGCCGCAAGAATATCTTTAAATCGGCGATGCGTCGGGATCTGTTGGGCCACGCGGTGCCGATGAATCCGCTCAAAGGCAATCCTTTTGTATGGGCGAGAACCGCCGGTGATACGCTTACGGTCTATGTAATGCGAGTAACGGAAAGTGGCGCACAGGATCTGCAGATCTATAAACGCTGGCTCACACCACAAGGCATGGAATCAGAATTTGGGCGTTTCCATGACTCAGAGCCGATCACACGGATCAGTGGGGTTCTAGAAAAGGCCGACACCGCCCAACTGCTAGTTCCCACGGAGCGGACGTTACGGCCACTAGACCACTAATATAGGACACTAACCGCCGGCCGCCGTCACCGGCGGATCATCGGCTTGGCGTGCGTAATTAACCGGCCGCGGCGCGAATTCACGCTCTATACGCTGACCCCGCGTGCGAAGCTCTCTTCGCAGGATATATAGACTGCTACTAATTAGGAGCGCCAGACCAATAAAGGTTGTGACCGCGGGCACTTCCGACCAGATCAAGAACCCGAACAGTACAGCCCAAATGATGTAGGTATATTCGAAGGGGGCGACCACACTCACCGGCGCCACCGCGTAGGCCTTGGCGAGACAATAACTGCCGACGGCCCAGTTCAGACCGATAACTATCATGAGTAGCAAGTCGGTTGCGGCAGGTACCACCCATGGACGAAGCAGGAATTGCAAAGAAGGACTTTCAGTATTGAGGGCGGGTTCGAAAACCGCGACCAATAGACTGGCAACAACGCTACCAAGAATGAATACCACCACCGAGTACAACGACATCGTCCATGGCGTATCAGATCCGCCGACGTACCGGGTTACAATGCTCATTAGCGCGTAAGTAAGCGTTGCGAGCAGTGCCAGAATTACCGCGAGATCGGCGATCTGACCACTGGGACCAACGACGACTACCACTCCCAAGAACCCCACTAAGATTGCCGACCATCTTTTAGCGCCGACCTTCTCCCTGAGCAGCAGAACCGACAGCAGAGTGATGAAGATCGGCGCCGAGAATACAATGGTCACTACCTCCGCTAATGGCAGTGCGGCAATCGCCAGGTAATAGCCCATGTAGGACAGAAACCCGAATAGCCCCCTCAGCAACAATAATCGCGGCTCATGCGCAACAAGCCCGCGGGCACCGGCGGTGATGAAGACAGCGATCAAAATCGGTATCAGTGCGACGGTGCAGCGTATAAACGCAATCTGCAGTACTGAATACTGATCACTGAAAGCCTTGATGATGATGTCCTGGAAAGAGAACATGAACAAACCAAAGACGATGATAGAAATGCCCGCCGCCGGCCGATTCCGTTGGGTAGTGTCTTGGTAGGCCATCCTGCCTTAAGTGTGGTAAGCGATTGGTTATTTGAAAAGTGACTTTTTATGGGCCAGACTATCGAAAAAGTCGATAGCCTGAGGGTCGCGCAAGGCGATGAAAATCGAGCATATACGGACGTTTTTGGAGATCGCGGGTTGTGGCAATTTCAACCTCGCCGCCAAGAATCTGAATGTGACGCAGTCCACCGTTAGCGCCCGCGTAAAGACCATGGAACAGCAGTTCGGTCGGCCGTTGTTCACGCGCAGTCACTCGGGGGTGGAGCTCACTTCGGCCGGCCAGCACTTTCGTCGTTACGCAATCGGGCTCGAGCGTCTGTGGCAGCAGGCGCACCAGCAAATTATGCTACCGGAGGGATTTCGTACCGTTCTTGCCTTGGGGGCGCAGGTGAGTCTGTGGGAGCGCTTGATACTTAAGTGGATCCCCATGATGCGACGCCAACTACCGACGGTCGCATTGCGCGTGGAGGCCGATTATTCCAACAGCCTCATGAGGCAGTTATCGGATGGCCTGCTCGATATCGGTGTGATGTATGAACCGCGCCAGACCCCCGGCCTTGTGATTGAGGATCTGTTCGAAGAAACGCTGGTGTTGGTGTCGAACGACGAACGCGATGTGACGGCGGGGTGGGTCGAGGACTATGTGTTCGTAGATTGGGGCTACGTGTTTCGCGCCCAACATGGCGAAATGTTCCCAGACATGGATGCCCCAGCGGTTTCGGTGGGGCTTGGCAGTCTCGGGCTGCACTACATCTTGGCAAACGGCGGTTCTGGGTATTTTCCATTGCGAATGGTTGAGCCACTTCTAAAGCAAGGCGAACTGCACCTGGTTAGCGGCGCCGAAACGGTACGCCGACCGGCCTACGTCGTTTATACCGCAAATCCAAAGGATGCAGATGTGCTGACCCAGGCGCTCAAGCACCTTCGCGCCATCGCAACAGACACCGCGGAAAGCTAATCAAGTAGTTTTCGAGGCCATTCACAGCAGCGAGTCTAGAGAAACCGGAAGTCGGCAGTGAGCCCTATACGTTTCAGCTCCGTCAGCGAAATACTACCTGAGCAAGCGCCTACAGGGACAAAAAAGCCGCTGCTTGGGCAGCGCACAGACGGATTCGAGATTGTGGCACTGGGACCGCTATCTTCACCTCCGATCAAAATCGCACAAATCATTATAGATGCGAACCACAACCAGGGGCCACATAACCAAATCACCCGCGCCGGTGGGCGATCATAGGGGATTGGTTGAGTAAGTGCATTTGCCAATGCGCCGCTTCCGCTGCCACCATTTGCATCGCAGAAGCCGATGCCGAGTTGTTTGCCCAGAATCGAACAAAGCTTTCACTGTCTATGACCGCGTGCTTATATAATCCGCAATATCGACGACGGTAACGACAGCATGGCCTCGTGGAGCAGGGGGAGTAGACATGGCCGACAAGTATGATGCAGTGATAATAGGTGCCGGTATTATCGGCGCCTGTACAGCTTATGAGCTGTCCCGTAAGGGTTGGCGCACGCTCAATATCGATAAGTTGCCGGCGGCAGGTTACGGATCTACCGGCGCATCGTGCGCGATCATCCGCACTCACTACTCGACGTTGGATGGCGCCGCCATGGCCTATGAGGGTTTTTTCTATTGGGAAGATTGGGCCAACTATATAGGCGTTGAAGATGAGCGCGGTCTAGCCGAGTTCTACAAGACCGGCGCGATGGTCATGAAGACCGAACTCAATAACTATTTAAAGCCTATTTGTGGACACATGGACGCGCTTGGTATTCCATGGCACGACATGACGCCGAAACAGGTCAAGCAACGCCTGCCTATTTACGACTTGCATTGCTTTGGCCCCGCCAAGCATCTGGATGATCCCGACTTCGGCAAACCAAGTGACGAAGAATTGACGGGTGCCGTATTCTTCCCGTGTGCGGGCTATATCAGTGATCCGCAGCTCGCGACACACAATGTACAGCGTGCCGCCGAAGCGCAAGGCGCTACCTTCTTATTCAATCGTGAAGTCACAGAGATTCGACGGAGCAACGGCCGCACCTGCGGTGTGACCCTAAAATCGGATGACACCATTGACTCACCAGTAGTCGTCAACATCGCTGGTCCGCACTCATACAAGATCAATCGTATGGCGGGCGTGGAAGAGGGTATGAATATAAAGACTCGGGCGCTGCGCCAAGAGGTGGTACACGTGCCTTCCCCACCTGGATTCGACTTCGAACGCGATGGATTAGTAACTTCGGATGGAGATATTGCTTGCTACTGCCGGCCAGAGCTAGGGAACCACATATTGATCGGCAGCGAGGACCCTGAGTGTGATGAGCGTGAGTGGGTAGACCCTGACGATTACAACAGGAACTTTACTGAGCAGTGGCGTACACAAGCCTACCGTGTTGCTCAACGCATTCCAACTTTGGGCATCCCAAGTCAAATGAAAGGCGTGGTCGATCTCTATGATGTCTCCGACGACTGGATACCGATTTATGATAAGTCAGATTTAGATGGCTTCTACATGGCAGTGGGCACCAGCGGCAATCAATTTAAGAATGCCCCGGTGGTAGGGGCCATGATGTGCGAGCTAATCGAGGCTTGTGAGGCAGCACGTGACCACGATACCGATCCGGTCCAATTTCACCTGAAACACGTCGATCGAAATGTAGATATCGGTTTCTATTGTCGGCGTCGGCAGATCAACGAAGAGAGTAGTTTTTCAGTACTCGGTTAATTTCCTGGAGGTACGGCCATGTCGGAATATACGGCTATGATCGAGTGGCAACGTGATGGTCAAGACTTTCTCAGCAACAAATACAGTCGCGGCCATACTTGGACATTCGATGGTGGTGTTGAGGTTCCGGCATCATCGTCGCCTCATGTCGTGCCGGTGCCGATGTCGGTGGCAGCAAATGTCGACCCCGAAGAGGCGTTTGTGGCGTCACTGTCCAGCTGCCACATGCTTTGGTTTCTCGCAATCGCTGCCAAGCGAAAGTTCGTGGTCGATAGTTATATAGACAGCGCGGTTGGGACCTTGGAAAAAGATGCCGATTCTAAACTGGCGATAACCAGGGTTACCCTGCGACCGCAGATCAAGTTTTCGGGAAACTCTGAGCCGACGCGCGGCGAGTTAGAGAACATGCATCATGAAGCCCACGAAAAGTGCTTTATCGCTAACTCGGTCAAGACACAGGTCGAAACCGTAATTCGCCAGACCGCGTAGCCGGGTGTTGGCATAGTGCTAGTGCCGGGGTACGAAGTAGTTTTCCTCATCTGATCAGATACTTATCGACACTGAAGGCATTTCCAGGGTCGGCGGGCGCAGCGCAGCACGCTGGTTCCGTCGACTACACTTAGACATAGCATGGGGATCCACCGAGTGCGCGGAAGGCTTGGCCTACCGGCCTAGGATAGGAGTTTCGAGGTACCCACATTCATCCCGTCGCGTCAACCAATGCGAATACCGATAGCTAGTCTTAAATCTCAAGCTGGATTTGCCACACCCGGTCCGTTGTGTGTGCTTTCTTTATCTGCCTATGTTTTATTGCGATCGGGTTATACCTGAGTCGGGGTGCCCTGCTATATATCTTGGTTGGCATGCTAATAGGCGCAATAGTCGCTATGTTTCTCGGTTATCCCTGGCGCCACGTGCTCAAAAGCCATCCGCAGTTAGGCAGGAAATTCCGCGATCGACGCATGCGTGCCGACGAGCCAAGGGAGGGCGAAAGCGATAGAGGCGAAAAGCAAAAACCTCCGCCAACCTGGGCAGAGGATAGGGGACGCGCCGCGAGGCAGCGAGAATTCGACGAAATGATTTCTCACATTCAAGAGCTTAGGAAGGATCCACAGGCCTACGATAACTATGAAAGGGAGATAAAAAACACGACGAAGCTTAGAGCCGAGTATGGCGACACCACGCAAGTGCTAAAGGATCGTATCAGGACACAAGCCAGCCTAATCGAGGATATCTGGCAGAATTGTTTCAAGCTTAATCCCTATTTCAGCTTCGTTCACGATCGCTCTAGAATCGCCGCCTGGGAGTCATTTGCTGGCGGCAAGTCTGCACTCATCGCAGCCATCAAGAAACGATACGGCGTAAACATTGCCGACCTATATGACGAAGCTCTACCAGTCGTGCTAAATGAGATCGCCAGCGCCCGAAAGACACATTGATGAGGATTGCCGCTATCGTTAGGAGCGAGCAACTCCTAGTGTTGGCTAGTTGGCGTCGTCAGAACGGTATGAACGTATTGCTCTATTCGATAACGGCTGGCGTGTGTTTTGCCTTCAGTCTTTATGCGCTGTCAGGCGTGTGGCAAGCGGCCGCACATTTTGCTGGCGATCGCGCGATGACAAATTACCTATTTTGGGGGCCATTACTATTTATCTTCTTCGCCGCCGCCATTTTCTGTGGCTACCGCGCACTAAGATTGTCACTCCTAAGCATCAAGACAAGGGTTGACGATGATGTTGACTGAATTGTCTTGTGAAATCGTAGCCCGCAGCCCCTAAGATCAATGCTTGGCAACTTCAAGGATGGGCTTCAAGCCAGAGAATACAGGTTCGAGTTCCACCCCCAGTGCATCACCGAACTTGCTGACCGCGATGTAGGTGGTGATTGTGAAGACCGCCTCGACGATCTGTGGTTCCGTGAAGTGTTTATGAAGTCGGTCCCAAAGCTCTCCTGATAACTTGTTGGCATCGATACCAATCTGTACAGTGAGGTCGAGTAGCACTTTTTCGGCATCGCTGAAATGTGGACTCGTCTTATAGCGGTCACCACCGATGTCTGCAATCTTTTCTTCTGAAATACCGAGGCGCTTGCTCAGCGTTTCGTGTTGAACGACGCAGTATTGGCAATCGTTCCTATGCGTTGCCTTAAGGATGAGGAGCTCCTTGGTAAGCCAGTCGAGCTTGCCATCCTTTAAGATGGCCATAACCAAATCGGTAAAGACGGTACCCAGTTCTGGTGTGTGGCCAAACACCTTGAAGATGTTTAGCAACATTTCAAACCGGGCCTCTGCCTTATCGTAAAAGGCCCGTGTTTCGGCGTTCGCTTGGGTGCGCTCAACATAAGAGACAGTCATTGTTTCGTCCTCGCTAGTGGATTATTACTGTAATGACCCCATGGCCGAACTGGCGATGGATTTCAGAAGTGTTCGCTCCGGGCGGCTGCGTGCCAGCACGAGCAGACCGATTAGTGCCGCTAGCAGCAGTCGCGCGCTTTGTGTGGCGTCCAGGTCTTGGTCAATTTTACCGATCGACTGCCCTCTCTTAATTAGACGTCGAAAAAACTGTTCCGTTTCTTTTTGGCTGGTTGCCACGATGGCGCCGATCTCCGCATCATGGACCGACAGCTCTAATGCAGTATTAGTCAAGAAACAGCCCCGGCGATCGGCGTCGGTTGTTACGAGATCTATCCAGTCTACAAAAAGCGCTTCGATTGCCACCTTTGGCGAGTGCTCACGCTCCAATTTGGCTAAGCGCGTCTTTCGGTGCGCTTTGTCGTAATGTCGCAGGGCGGCGATGAACAAACTACGTTTGTCGCCATAGGTGTCATAAAGGCTGCCCCGGTTGATGCCCATTCCCTGGACTAGGTCTTGCATCGACGTCGCCTCGTAGCCGCGCGACCAGAACATTCGCATGGCGATATCTAGCGTCTCATCGATATTGAAACTTTTTACCCAAGGCATGGTTAGCAATCCCCGTCTAGTAGATCACTGTTTGGAACGATCAGTCAAGACCCGGCATGGCCAAAAGCGGACGCCGATGCTGTTATGCGGTAGGCTGCGCGCGTGCCCGCAGCTCAGCGCCAAGCGGAGGAGGCGTTTATGGCCGAGTACACGCTCTCTTGTTTCGCCCAGTCGGGCAGTGCCTATAAGGCGGCCTTGATGCTCAATCTTTGTCACGCCGATTGGGCACCTCGGTTTGTCGATTATTTCAACGGCGAAACTCGTAACCCAGCGTACCGTCAAATAAACGAAATGGGGGGAGCGCCGGTATTGGACCATAAGTGCAAGAGATTATGCCAGTCTGGCGTAATCTTAGATTATTTGGCGGCTCAGTTTAGGCAGTTTGGCCCTGGCAACGACGACGAGCGTCGAGAGATGCTGAGATGGCTTGTTTTCGACAACCACAAGCTCACAAGTTATACCGCAACGTTACGTTTTATGTTGACATTCGGCAAAACCGGCGAGACCCCAGTGATCGAATTCTTGCGCACACGATCTAACGCTGCGCTTGCAGTCTTGAACGAGTGGTTGAACACTAGAAAATTCGCGGTAGCGAATCGCCCCACCATCGCCGATTTCTCGATGTGCGGCTACCTTTTTTGGTCCGATGAGATCGGTGTTAGTTGGAATAAGGATTACCCAAATATTGCGCGTTGGCTTAACGATATTGCCGCTCTACCGGGCTGGGTGCATCCTTATGAACTCATGCCAGGCCATTCGCGGCCGGATCGCGCCTGAAATGTTCAGGGGAATCGACGTTAAGGCCGTAGTCTTGGGTATCGCTGCTGATCTTGCGACCACATTTGTGGCCACGATGGTTGTCATGACCTTCCTTGGTGTAGGCGCGGCAGTCAAGGATCTTCCTGAAGAGGAGGCAAGGCAACTTATCGAAAGTACCTTTCAGCAACCCAAGTATCTGTTGCTCGGTGGATTGTTGGGTCTGTTCGGGACTGTGGTTGGTGGATATGTTGCCGCAAAGTTTGCCGATGCAGCACCGCTGTTAAACGCGGCCTGTGTTGGCCTGTTTGGCGTCGTCCTCGGTATTTTTTTTATCGGCGAATCGCCGCTTTGGTTTGCTGTTATCGGGGTTCTGTTGACATTACCAGCGGCCATTGCCGGGGGTATTTTCTGGCGCAATAGAAATCGCGTACGGCCGAACTGACCTTCTGTCAGCGCCATGATCAACGAAGTGCCGTCAATCTGTCGATCGGGTTCTCAACCGATATGATCGCTTGAACGAGAACGCGGGCTGCGCGCGAGCGCGATGACCATTAGTACGGTCCCGGTGACTGTATAGGCTGCAAATAGAAGGCATGTGCGTTCGATCGAGACACCCAAGTCCATCAATCCACCGACAGTTACCGGTCCTAGCGCCGAGGCAAACACGCTTAATGACGTCGATACACTTCTAATCGCGCCTAGATTCGTGACGCCATAGATCTCCGCCCACATGGCTGAGACGGCAGTGTGGGCAATGCCGACATTGATGCCCACCAGGATCAAATAAGTCCAGGCAGTTAACGGGTGATCAAACACCGACACCACCAGCATGCCAGCGGCGAGTGGTACTAACATGAAGGGTACCAACCGTACTGCTCCCAACCGATCGATCAGGGGACCAGATACCAGTGACGTTAGAATCGTCGCCACCGCATATATGCCATAACTCCCTGTGATCCAAACATGCGACCAACCTTTGGCATCCGCTAGATTCAGATGATGAAAGAACATAGCAGTGAGAATCAGAGAAGGCGCAGTTGTGCCCGGCAGGATCAAGTAGAACCGAATGTCCCGTAAGACTTCGGCTCGGGTCCAGCCACGTTCGCTTGCTGTCGCATCGATCCCCTTGTTGGATTGTCGCGCAATATGGCTGCGATGGCGTTCATCGTGCCCGACTAGTAGCCACAACACCGTAGGCAGCAAACCTACTGCTAGCAGAATACCGACCAGAGCATAGGACCAACGCCAACCAACAGCGGTGATGGCAATGACGGCCGCGATCGGCAGTAGTGCTTCACCAGTGGCGAAACCTAGCGTCGCAATGGCGATGGCGTGTCCGCGATGGGCATGAAAGTAACGACCCATGCAAGTGATGGCGGTATGACTCATTAGGCCTTGGCCCGACTGACGGAGCAAGAAGATCGCGACTGCCAGCATGATGGCACTCGAGACCTGGGACATGAAGAGACAGGCAAAGGCAATCAATGCACATACGACCGACGCATATTGGCGCAAGTCGATCCGATCTATGTACTTTCCAGACCAAGGGAGTACAGCTGCACTCCCGAGGGTGCCGATCATATAGATCGTGCCCCAGGCGGTATGTGATAGTGCGAATTCTGCTTGTACAGCGGGGCCGAAAATGCCGACGAAGTAGGTTTGTCCGAAGCTGGAAGCGAATGTCATTAGAAAACCGAACGCAACAAATCGTCGATTCGAAGTGACAAATGCTACATAGCTGGCTAGTGACATGTGTCCCCAACTTCCGTGTGCCAGTTTCAGTCGCCCGAGCGTCGACCAGACTGCCTCATCGGATTGCTTAGAATGTCTATCTTGAAAGACGTAATTCGACCAGAGCGCGAATCGCAACTGAGGCAATAACCAAGATTCCACCCAACAGCGTCCAACGAGAAGGTTCTTCTCCAACAAAAAACCAAACCCAAGTTGGGCCAAGTGCAAACTCTAAGAGCATAATTAGCGTGACTTCGGCCGCAGCAAGATGGCGCGCGGCGACAATGAAAGTCCAGTTCGCGATTCCAGAAAGCAAGCCTCCCCAGAGGAAACACAAGAGTAAGTCGTGCAGAGATATGCCGAGATCACCTATACGCATGAACAATCCGACGATCATAATGACCAGCCCGGAGACTAGGAGCGTCGGTAACATGTCGGTCTGCCGGTTTCGGCGAACGATAACCGCGAAACTGGCGAAGCAGCACGCCGTCGTCAGCGCCATCGCATTACCGTAGATCGATCCGACTCCGAGTCCCTCACTCAACATGATGCTAATACCAATGGCTGCTGTCACCATCGCGATCAGTGTTGCCGGCCGTAGCCTTTCCCTTAATAAAACACGAGCGAGCCCCGCCGTGATGAAGGGAATCGCGCTCAACATGAATAGCGTATTCGCGACAGTTGTGTGGGCAAGCGACTGCAGGAAGGTAATGCCGGCCACAGCAAGCATTATGCCGCCGACGATACCGGATTGGCCGATACCCTTCACATAGGTGATTGCCAACCTTCGATACTGGAACAGAAGAATAATTGTGACCGCAACCATCAGCGCTATGGATCGATAGAAGTTAATCTGCCAGGGATCCGCATCTTCCATGTTACGGATAATGAGGCCACCGAAGCTGATAACCACGGAACTCACCACCATCAGAACCATAGCGAATACACGGCGCGGCGGTCCGTCCGAAACCGGAGCGTGGACCTTGTGGCCACGTTGGGGCTGATTCATTTGGTGTTATTGGCGTTGCTAGCTAATTTCGAAGTAGGGTGAAACAGAGGACAAATCCGATTCATCACTGTTGTGGCAAATAGTCTGTAGGATTCTTCACAATGAGATTGAAACTGATGCTTATACGCAGCGCATCGGATAGATTGGGATGTACATAGTGCATAAGGAAGGCTGGCCACATGAGGATCATGCCAGCCTTCGGCGAAACAGTGAACTCTGGTTCGATCTGCGGGTCGTCTTTAATAGCGGTCATGTTCACAGCGCTGCGCGGGTCGTAAAACGTAATACAGCCCGGCCGCACATCAGCGCGGTTTCGAAGTGGTGCTCGAGAATCAGGCACACTGACGTAATAGGTACCACTTAGGTAGGCATAGGGATGGTTGTGGGGGTCGTGATAGTCGCCAAGCCGATTTACGTTTGCCCACCCCTGTAACGACCAGTCGATAGGATAATCCTGACCCGCGCGCTTACAGTAATCGATACTCGACTTGTGGATACATCGTTTTAGCCAATCGACAACAGGACTCTTGAGCAAGAATAGGTTTTCTTCGAGATAGTCCGTTGTCATGCGCTCATTCCGTTCCTCGCGTTGGAGAATGAGTTGCTCAAGCTCGCGGTTGGACTGCTCGTGCCCGGATAACATACGTTCGAGAAACATAACCGGCCATAGCAGACGAAAACCGTCTTGATCTCGTGTGTCCATCATCTATAGAAGCATTGTAGGGTGACAGCAAACTATAGTGCCACCGCGCGTACATAGGCGGCATAGCGTTGCTTTATTTCTCGAACGTAGATGACCGGTTGTCCACCGCGCACATATCCATAACGTGTCCGCTTGTAGTACTTGGGCTTGGAAAGCAACAACATTGCTTGTTCTACGTTGCCAAACCAACGATCTGGATCGAGTTTTAACTCTACCGCCAACCGGCGGGCATCGAGCACATGGCCGTAGCCGGCGTTGTATGCGGCCAACGTAAACCAGGTTTGCTCAGTGCGCCCAATGTCGCCTGTAAAATTGTCTCGCAACCAGGCTAGATACTTTACACCGGCATGGATACCCACGGCTGGGTCTTGCAAGTTGGTCAGACCCAATTGGTTTGCCGTGCGTGGCATTACCTGCAACAATCCTTTGGCCCCCGCCCAAGAACGCGCTTTTGGATCGAAACGGCTCTCCTGGTACATTTGCGCCGCAATCAGGCGCCAATCAAAACCATAGTACTCGGCGTATTCCCGTACATGTTGGTCATAAGGCGATAGTTGTCCGCTCCTAGCGGCTCGGCGTTCGACGTGACGACGTGCCCTACGCGCATTTTTGAAGTACTTCTTGTGAAGAATGTTATAAAACGTGCCGCGATAGGTCTTATCTACGAACGCGTCGATTGCATCCAATAGTTTTGGTTTTCCGGAATACACAGCCCAGCCATGCGCGACCGGTTGGCCGAGCGCGAACGCGCCCTTAATATCGTCGCGCCATGTGAGCTCTAGATCCAATAGATGGCTATCGGCGACTGTCAGATCGTATTCGCCGGTCGCAACCTTGCCAATGATCTGTGCGGTCGTGAGGTCCTCGGGAGCGGCCAGAAGTGTGAAAGGTATTCGATCAGTATCTTGTAGACGCCTCAGGGTCTGCCAGTATGAAGTGGTCGGTGAGACGACCACGGTTCGGCCTGTGAGTTCTTCCTTGGATTTTATAGCTTCGTTTGCGCGGGCCACGACCATTTCGTTTACATAGTTGTAGGGCTTCGAGAACCAGAATCCTTGAGCCTTGCGACCTTCGGTGATGGTCATAGAGGCTGCAACCACATCGCCGCGACCTTGCTCCAACCATTTCAATAAGTCTCCCCAAGTCGGGGGTACGATCATTTCCACCTGCAGCCCGTGTTGTTTGGCGAATTCTTGTACGAGCTCATATTCGAACCCGATAAGCTCTCCACGCCATAGAAAGTAGTTCGCCGGATTGTTGCGCGTAAGCACGCGCAACACTTTGCGTTCCTTAATCTCGGGGAAGTCGGCGTGATAGGTGGAATGCATGGATTCACCCAGCCGCGTATTGCCAAGAAACCGGTCAAGCGCGGTACGCAACTCGCGCGAGTCGGGGCGCACACCCCAGGCGATCAGCCGGTCGCGGGTGATGGGAAACGGGGAACGAAATTCCCAACGATAGCTAAACACCTCGTTAACAACGTTGCTGTCTAAAACCGTCAGGTCATACTCACCTCGGGCCACTCGATCTAGGATTGTGTCGGTATCGACCCCTTCCGGAATGGTCTTTACTCTCAAACCCTCATAATCTTTCTGCAAAGCAGCGACTGCATCCCAGAACGGGGATGAACGCTGTAGCGCGATCTGCCGGCCCTCAAGATCGGCCGGTTCTTGTAAATAGCTGTCGCCGGTGCGGGTGATAACTTGCCCTTGTACACGCGTCAGTGGGGCGGTAAAGGCGATCTGCTTCCTAAGTTTTGGTGTGACAATGATGTTGGTGACTATCACATCACCCTTACCATCGACCAGATACGGAATGAGCTTATCTAGCGACTCAACGTGCACAACGACTGGCTCGAGCTGCATCTCACGGGCAAAGCCTTGCGCCAGTTCTAGCCACGAATTAGTTGGATAGCCATGGCGTGTCAACCCTTGGCCCTCGAGTTCCTGCGGCATAAGCAAGCGCAGCTGACCGTGTGTTTTGATGCGCGCCAGATCGCCGGTTTCGAGGTAGCCACCCTGCCACGTCGTCTTTTCGCAGGCACTAAGAAAGAGGCAGGCCGTAGCGAGCAATCCGCATACCCACCAATATGATACTCGGTTTGAGCCCCCGCCCCGTATGGACATAATTGTTGTCCTGCAGCATTACGCTGGGTAGAACCCAACGTGGCTAACAGCATACCTAAATAGGGTCTCGTTTAGGTAGTGGAAAATATTTCCTAGCAAAATTTAAGGGGATACGCTTAATATTGCCCGCCCAAAACCATAAGCGCCAACTGTGCCCGCGATTTTTTCTCTTCCCGCGGTCCCAACCACCCGCGGTCGGTAGTGGTTAACGACAGACCAACGACGGTGACGTCGCGCCGTGTCGATCAGCGGCAGATCCTAATTGGTGCGCTGTGTGTGGTTGCGGCCGGTCTGATGTTTGCGCTTGCTGGCGCTTCGATAAAACTAGCATCGACCAATTTACCAAGCCCATCGATTGTCTTTTGGCGCAATGCCATTAGCCTTGCAATCCTCATGCCCTGGGCTCTTTGGTACTGGCCAGAATCATTGCAGACGCGAAACCTGAATCTGATCCTGCTGCGCGCAATTTCGGTGGTTGCCTCGCTCTATTGCTACTACTTTGCGCTTTCAGTCATCCCTATGGTCGATGCGGTACTGCTAAATTTCAGCTCGCCGATATTCGTACCGATCTTAGGGTTTCTTATTTATCGATTTCCGATAAACAAAATTGTACTTGTTGCGGTCGTGATCGGTTTTGTCGGTGTTGCTTTGGTATTGAAACCGGGTATGGGTGTGTTTCAGCCAGCGGCACTGGTCGCGCTGGTGGCAGGGGTGTTGGGGGGCCTTGGGGTAGTAGCGATCTGGCGAATGCAAGGCGATGAGCATCCAGCGTGTATCGCGTTCTACTTCGCATTCTTTGGCTTGCTCATGTCCGGTATACCTATGCCATGGATCGGGCAGATGCCAGACCTAAATGACTGGCCGCCGCTGCTTATGCTCGGCGTCTTTTCTACGGCGGCACATCTTTTTCTTGCCTACGGGTGTTTGATCGCGCCGACTGATCGTGTGATTACCCTGGATTATACTGCCGTGATCTTTGCAGCCATTTTGGGCTGGGTATTTTGGCAGGAGGGTCTCGATACTTTTGTAGTTGTTGGAACCCTCCTCGTTGTTGGTGCTGGCATACTAGTTACTCGCGGCGGTACCGGCGCTGGTCAATCACTTCGCGATAAGGAGTAATGATGAAGGGTGTTGTTTTTCTCGGCGATCAGCCTCGAAGAAGACGAATCCGCCTGCCGACTTCTTGATACGCAAACGACGAGTAAAGGAGTATTTCTTTTTTCGATCCGGCTACTGTAGTATCGAATATCTACGCAAAGCTATTGCTGGACATTGTCATGGACCGTCCCGTCGCATACCGTGAGGCACACTCATACGTCGAAGCTTCGCTGACCTATTGCGTCGACACGGGAGAAAAACCCGTGATCTATCCGTCCGAAGCGGGCGGCCGCAGCGAGCGGTGTGTGGGTCAGTACGCCAATCATACGGTCGCTCTCCACAATGGCCGATTTCACGCTGAGCCACTCTCGCTTGATCGCGAGGGATTTCTGCTTAGCAAACACGAGACGCGAGTACAAGACTTTTACGACGAGGAGGAAGTACGTACCGTGTATGAGTCGGAGATTGAGCGGCTGATCAAAGAACTCTCTGGCGCGACGAAAGTGGTGGTGTTCGATCATACCCGGCGAGCCGATGCCGCGGCCACACGAGAGCAAAAGATAGTGCGCGAACCCGCTCGAATGGCGCACAGTGACTATACTGAGCGTTCAGCGCCACAGCGCATACGCGACTTATTACCGGCGCCCGAAGCGGAACAACGACTCAAAGGCCGGTTTGCCATCATCAATATCTGGCGACCCATGCGCGATCCGGTGCAGACGGTGCCGTTGGCGGTATGTGATGCACGCACTATCGCCGAACGTGATCTTGTCGTTACCCAACGTCGGGCTCGAGATCGGATCGGCGAGATATACCAAATCGCGTTTAATCCTGATCACTGCTGGTTTTATTTTCCCTACATGCAACGCAACGAGGCGCTCGTGTTCAAGTGTTTTGACTCTGCTGTTGACGGTCGCGCACGTTTTGCGCCACACACCGCCTTTGATGATCCTACCAGCCCGCCTGATGCGCCGGCACGCGAGAGCATAGAGGCACGCACCATCGCCTTCTTCCAATAGGATCGATACGTCATGCCTGTAACGCAGACACAGACTGATCGTGTCGGGCATCTACCTGCGCTAGGAACAGCAACGATAGGGAGATAATTCTTATGCAAAGTTATTCGTTGTCATCGAATCAAACAGGGTTGGGGCCGTGGCCGTATATTGCGGAGCAAGGGGACGAAGTTTTGGCAGGGAACCCAGTCCTAGTTATGGGTGGAGGATTCTGTCGGTAGCACGCCTTGGGCCCGGCGTCGAAATGGGTTTCGGGTGACATTGATGATGGTGACGCCGATGATCGCTGTGAGCCCGCCGATAGTGGTTTGTAGTGTCAAACTTTCGTCTAAGAGTATTACGCTACCTAGCACCGTGCACACTGGTAATAGCAGTAGGAACGGCATAATTTGATTGACATCGTACTTGCCTAATAAGTAATACCAAATGGCATAACCCAAGGCCGTCATGACCAGCGCCAAATAAACCACGGCCGACCACACAACTGTGGTTGCGCTGGCGATCGCCGCGAGCTGGTCACGTTCAAATATCCATGATGACATGAACAACTGGGGTGTGGCGAACACCGCTACCCAGGCGATCAACGTAAAGCCGCCCACCTGACCCAGCGTCTTGATCATCACCTGACCCAAAGACCAAGTGAATGCACCACCGACCACCAGTAGCACGGGCAGGATGCTGCCCTGCAACCGCGGTTCGCCAGCGATCAAGGCGACGCCGGCAAATGCGAGTGCGATGCCAAGCACCCGCCGCAGGCCGAGATGATCTTTGAGGAAGATCGTGGCCATGATTACGCCGAAAGGTACTTCGAGCTGAACCACGAGTATCGCCGTCGACGCATCGAGGTCTCGCAGTCCGGTGAAGGTTAGGCTGTACTGTATAGCGGCGCTGACCATAGCAACCCAAAAGATCCGCCATAGGATCACTCGGGCGGGGCGCGGTACGAACCACACTAAGATCAACGCCGCAAGCGTAAACCTAAATGCCATCAATAGTATCGGTGGGAAATGCTCGATTGCGACCTTAGCGAATAGGAAACCGCCGCCCCAGATAACCGGCACCGAGACGGCGAGCAGTATGTCGACCGGTTTCAAGAGCTGGCGAACGTTGGGCGGAGCTGGTTAGGTGGGTAGCCGCTTGGCCCGCATCGGTAGTGATCTGCCATCGGTTATTCCGGTGTTCGTGACCCCAGCGTTGCTAACCAGGTCCTGACCTTAACGTTGCATTATGTCAGAATGTGATCAGCAAGTTACGATAACGTTGAGGTTTTATGGATTCCATTAGAGCGTGGCTCAAGAAGTACAGTATCACGGAAGTAGAGTGTTTTGTGCCTGACATGGCAGGTATCGCAAGGGGCAAGATCATGCCGGCGGCAAAGTATTGTATGGAAGATAGTATTCACTTACCCGAGTCCGTATACATCCAAACCGTCACCGGTGAGTATCCGGAGGACTACAGCACGATTCATCCCGGATGGATCGATATGCTGCTGCGGCCCGACCCAGACACCATCCGGCTTGTGCCATGGGCGGGGGAACCAACCGCACAGATAATCCATGATGGCTATCACGCCGATGGTCGAGCGGTAGAAATCTCGCCACGTTATGTGTTGCGACGAGTGCTCGAGCTCTATGAGGAAAGCGGCTGGGTACCGGTAGTTGCCCCCGAGCTCGAGTTCTATCTCGTAAAGATAAACACCGATCCCGACTATCCGTTAGAGCCTCCCATTGGGCGTACCGGTCGCCCCGAGACGGTCAGGCAATCCTATAGCATCGACGCCGTCAACGAATTCGATCCGATGTTCGAAGACATCTACGATTACTGCGAGGCGCAGAAGCTAGAAATAGATACCCTGATTCACGAAGCCGGTGCCGCGCAGATGGAAATCAACTTTCGCCATGGCGAGCCACTTGATTTGGCTGACCAGGTTTTACTCTTCAAGAGAACTGTTCGTGAAACCGCGATTCGGCATAACATCTATGCAACCTTTATGGCCAAGCCGATGGAGAACGAGCCCGGCAGTGCCATGCATATTCATCAGAGTATCGTCGATAAGAAAACACAGAAGAACATATTCGTTGATGCCAAAGGCAATGATAGCGAGCTCTTCTTCGCATTCATCGCTGGATTGCAGAAATATTTGCCCGCAGCGATGGCTTTCTTCACGCCATACGTTAATTCTTATAGGCGTATTGCGCGCCATAACTCAGCGCCGATAAATGTCCAATGGGGCTACGACAACCGTACCGTCGGCCTGCGTATACCCCTATCTTCACCCGACGCCCGCCGCGTGGAAAATCGTGTCGCCGGCGCAGACGTAAACCCGTATCTTTCGATCGCCGCCTCACTTGCCTGTGGTTACCTCGGCATTAAAGAGAAACTTGCACCGACGAAACCACTTGAGGGTGATGCCTACGAATTGCCTTTCGCGCTACCTAGAAATCTTGAAGCTGCGCTACAGAACTTGAGGGCATGTGGTTCGCTACGAGAGATTCTCGGAGAGACATTTGTAAGCGCGTTTTGTGCGGTCAAAGAAGAGGAGTACGAGACGTTCTTTAGAGTGGTCGGCTCTTGGGAACGCGAATACTTGCTCTTAAATGTATAGATGCCAACGCGGTGATTGGTAATTATGATGAACGACAAAATGACCACGGTTGCCTTGCAAGCCTATGATCGGCGCCACCACCTGCAGCCGTTTACTGACTATAGACAGTTGCACGCGAAGGGTGCCCGAATCATCACGCGCGCAGAGGGTGTTTATCTATGGGACTCGAACGGTACCCGCATACTCGACGGCATGGCGGGACTGTGGTGTGTGAACGTTGGTTATGGTCGCCAAGAGTTGGCTGATGTCGCGCGGCGGCAGATGTTGGATTTGCCGTACTACAATAGTTTCTTTCAGACTTCACATCCGCCGGCGATCGAGCTGTCGCGTTTACTTGCGGAGGTCACGCCGGCCGGACTGAATCACGTGTTCTATACCAACTCCGGCTCCGAAGCGAACGATACTGTGGTTCGTATGGTTCGCCGATATTGGGACCTGCAAGATAAACCGACCAAAAAAATAATTATCAGCCGTGAGCACGGTTACCATGGCAGTACCGTTGCCGGTGCCAGCCTTTGTGGTATGCCACATATTCACAAACAGGGCGACCTACCGATTCCCAACATCGTACATATAGAAGCACCCTATTGGTATTTCAGCGGCGCTGACCTGTCTCCCGCGGAGTTCGGTATCAAGGTAGCGAAGGCGCTGGAGATCAAGATAAACGAATTGGGCGTTGATCGTGTGGCCGCGTTCATCGCTGAACCCATTCAAGGGGCCGGTGGTGTCATTATCCCGCCAGATACCTACTGGCCAGAGATCCAACGTATTTGTAAGCAGTACGATATCTTATTGGTGGTAGATGAGGTGATCTGTGGCTTTGGGCGCACCGGTAAATGGTTCGGCAGCGATTACTTCGGCCTCAAGCCGGATTTGATGCCCATTGCCAAAGGCCTGTCGTCCGGATATGTGCCCATCGGTGGGGTGATGGTTGGCGATCGCGTTGCCGATGCGTTGATCGATAAAGGTGGCGAATTCCAGCATGGTTTTACTTACTCTGGCCATCCTACCGCCTGTGCGGTGGCCGCTGCCAATATCAAGATCTTACGCGATGAAAAAATCGTCGAGAATGTGGAGCGTGAAACCGGCCCTTACCTTCGCAAGCGTTGGAGCGAGTTGGCCGATCATCCGTTGGTCGGTGAAGCACGTAGTGCCGGTTTCCTCGGGGCGCTCGAGTTAGTTAAGAACAAGGAAAATAAACAGACCTTTCAACCAGAAGGCAAAACTGGAGTGTTGTGCCGAGAGTTCTGCTTTGACAATGGGCTGGTGATGCGTGCCGTACGCGACGCAATGATTGTTTCGCCGCCATTAATTATCACTAAATCACAAATCGATGAACTAATCTCGATCGCAAGAAAATGTCTGGATATGACAGCGGCACAATTGGGCGTAGCGTAGGTCGCGCTAACCATCGGCGATAATGGTGTGAGTGACGATCTTCCGTTAGAGGGTGGTTGTCTGTGCGGGGCGGTCCGCTATCGACTGAATGCGAGACCACTAGATGCGGGGTATTGTCACTGCCGTTTATGTCAGCGCTCGGCGGGGGCGCCAGTGCTTGCCTGGGCGACGATACCCATCAATGATTTCTTGTGTGCGGGTGAGCCGGGCAAGTTTCGATCTTCCTCGTGGGGCCTTCGTTTGTTCTGTCGAGACTGTGGGACCCAGATTGCCTATCGAGAGGTCGAGAATGCGAAAACGGTAGATATCAACATCGTGACCCTGGATGATCCCGAGAAAATCGTACCCGAATACCATATTTGGACGCATAGCCAGTTGGATTGGTTCGACGTAAGAGATGATCTACCACGGCACGAAGATTCAGGCCCCGACCAGTAGTCGTTTCGAAAAGTAACTCGCTTTGTGTATGTATCACTCATCTGTTTACGATGACACTCAGCCGGTACCCAGTTATTGGGAAGCGACTAACACGACAACGGATAACGGTTACCAACCCCTCCTAAGCGACGTTGCGTGTGATGTCGCCATTATTGGTGGCGGTTATACAGGTCTGTCTGCCGCCTTGCACTTGGCAAGAGATTATGACATCGATGTCCGTGTATTAGAGGCAGGACATATCGGTTGGGGTGCATCTGGTCGCAACGGTGGATTGTGCTGTTTGCCAGCTAGCCGACTATCGATCCAACAATTGATTAAACGACATGGCCTCGATGAAACCAAACGCTTCTTTGCATCCCAGCTTGAGGGCATAGACTTGGTGGAGTCGCTAGCGATTGACGAAACCATAGACCTCGATCGCCAGGGCGATGGCAACTTTACGGTTGCTCATCACCCATCGAGATTTCAAGGGTTACAAGAAGAGGCACAGGCGTTGTCATCGCTGTTCGGAATCAAGACACGCGTATTAACTAAATCCGAGTTCATCGAACTTGGTCACGACTCAACCGAGCAATTCGGAGCCATGCACATGGCCGCAGGGTTTGCGCTGAACCCGCTCAAGTTTCTCAAGGGCCTGGCAGTTGCGGCAGCCCGACGCGGCGCGCGGCTACACCCTCATAGCCGTGTTCTCGAATGGGTACACACTGGTAGCATACATCGCCTGGTTACCAAACAGGCGACGCTCGCGGCGCACCGTGTTGTGGTGGCTACAAACGGGTTCACCCGCGAGGGATTGCATCAGGCGTTCGATAAAATGACATTGCCGGCGTTATCCAACATCATCACCACGCGCCCGCTGACCGATGAAGAATTAGGACGACAGAGTTGGCATACGTCTAGCCCTATCTGTAACACACGAAACCTGTTGTTCTATTATCGTATGTTGCCGGATTGCAGTTTCTTATTCGGTGCCCGCGGCGATACCACAGGGCATCCCCAGGATGGCGCGCGTATGCGGGACTGGATGATCCGGCGGCTGGCCGAGGTATTCCCCGGCTGGCGGGGCGTACCGATTACCCACTTTTGGCGCGGACTTGTTTGTATGACCCGTAAGCTCACACCATCGGTCGGGCAGCTGGATGATGATCCTAGCGTTTGGTACGGTTTCGGTTATCAGGCTAATGGCGTGAATACCGCCCCGTGGACCGGCATGATGTTGGCACGACATATTGCGGAGCCGAACAAGTACGTTGAACCTTTTCCTAGCGTAATGCGTGGACTGGCACCGAAATTTCCTTTTGCCGCATTACGCCGTTGGGCACTACGAGCAGCTTACGCATACTATCGGATTCAAGACGCAAGGTAGGCGCAGATGAAAGATAACTCAAAACTACTGAGCGGATTACAAGAGCTAGAACAGTTTCTAGAAAAATATCCGGATACACGATTCATCGATGCGATATTGGTAGATCTTTGTGGAATCGTGCGGGGTAAGCGATTCGGACGCGATGAATTCGACAACATCTTTACCAGCGGCGTACTACTGCCACACTCGACGTATTTTCTGGATGTCACCGGCCATTGTAATAACCCCCTAGGCATGGGCGTGACGGATGGCGATCCCGATGGCACTGCCGTACCCGTTCCCGGTACATTGGTGTCTTGCCCGTGGACGGAAGCGCCGACCGCGCAAGTGTTAATGAATATGCGCAATGAAGATGGTACGCCGTCCGCCGTCGATCCTCGCAACGTAGCCGCCCGCGTTATCGACAAATTCTCCGAGCTTGGCCTGACACCGGTTATTGCGTTTGAGCTTGAGTTCTACCTACTGGACAAGGAGCGCGATGCACGGGGATTTCCACAGGCGAGCGTCTCAGCTATTACCGGCGAGCGCGAGAACACCACGCAAGTCTTCGGAATTGCCGAACTAGAAGGTCACGCGAAGTTTTTCGCCGCGGTGGAAGATGCGGCACGCGCACAAAATGTTCCGACGTCTGTGGCTACGACCGAATTCGCACCGGCACAATACGAAATCAATTTGCACCACACGGATTTACCGCTAATCGCTGCCGATCACTGTGCGCTACTTCGCCACATCATCAAGTCCGTCGCCACTCGCCATAGTCTGAACGCCACGTTTATGTCGAAGCCGTTTGCGGACTTGAGCGGTAACGGTATGCACGTGCATATCAGTTTGGTTGCTAAAGACGGAAAGAATGTTTTCGACGATGGTAGTGCATCGGGTAGCGATGCCCTGCGATATGCCATCGGTGGATTGATGACGACAATGGCAGACTCATTCGCCATATTCGCGCCCAACGTCAATGCCTATCGCCGCTTCAGGCCCCACACCTATGTGCCGGTCACCAAGAGTTGGGGACTAAACAATCGCTCGGTGGCCTGTAGGATACCGAGTGGATCGGCCAATGCGCGACGGGTTGAACACCGGGTGGCGGGGGCCGATGCAAATCCTTATCTGACGTTGGCGGTGTTGCTGGCCGGGGTACATCATGGGCTGGTGAACAAGATCGATCCCGGACCGTCGTCTGACGGTAACGCCTGCACCGTGGCCGATCCCAACCTGCCTCTAGACCTCGACAAGGCGTTGAACAGGCTGGCAACCTCGACGACACTTGCTTCCTACATCGACCCGCACTACATCGAGCTTTACTGTGCAACCAAGCGCGGTGAAATGGAGAAGTTCAGGCGCCATCTGCCGCCTTTGGAATACGATTGGTATCTGTGATCTCGCGCGCACCTTCGCAACACATCGACTCCTATTACGCTGCTACCGCTATTGGCCTAAAGGACTACGCGCCGCTTGCGGGAGATGTCAGCTGCGACGTCTGTATTATTGGTGGTGGGTTTACCGGTCTCTCTAGCGCGATCCATCTCGCCGAGCGTGGCTACGACGTAAAATTAGTCGAAGCCGAACGCATCAGTTGGGGCGCCTCTGGTCGCAACGGCGGCCAGCTTTCGACCGGACAGCGTAAAGATGTCATCGAGCTTGAGAAGATCGTCGGCCGCGAGGACGCTAAGTTTTTATGGGAGTTAGCAGAGGAGGCCAAGGCAACGGTTAGGGGGCGGATCGCAAGTCATAACATCGCTTGTGATTTGAAACCCGGTGTACTCACCGTTGCCTATAAGCGTAGAGAGAACGCGTACTTCGAACGTTACGTTGATGTCCTCAAAAAGCGCTACGACTACCCACACGTACGTGTTATATCAGGCGATGAGGTGGCAGGGACGCTTGGCACCAATGTCTATTATGGTGGCATACTAGATAGCGGTGCTGGTCACCTACACCCGCTGAATTATGCGTTGGGGTTGGCGCGTGCCGCCGATGAGGCGGGTGCGCAACTTTTTGAAAACTCGCGCGCAAAACGTATCCAGAAAGTATCGAATGGCTCCGACGTCTGCCTTGAACATGGCAACGTTCACGCACGATATGTGGTGCTTGGTTGCAACGCCTATCTCGGCCGATTGGAGCCCCGTATCAGTGGCAAGATCATGCCCATTAATAACTTTATGTTGGCAACAGAACCATTAGGTGAAAACAAAGCGCGCAGCCTCATCCGTGACGATGTCGCGGTGCAAGACACTAAGTTTGTCATCGACTACTATCGATTGTCCGCCGATCATCGGTTGCTTTTCGGTGGCGGCGAAAATTATACGGGCCGCTTCCCATCGGACATGAAGCGATTTGTTCGCAAGTACATGCTGCGCGTATATCCACAGCTCGCAGATACGCGCGTCGATTATGCTTGGGGCGGTACGCTCGCTGTCACCATGAATCGTTTACCGACTTTCGGTCGACTCGAGGGTGATGTCTATTACGCGCAAGGTTACTCGGGTAGCGGCGTTGCGCTGGCCTCGATGGGCGGTAAGCTCATCGCCGAGGCCATCGCCGGCACCGCCGAACGATTCGATGTCTTTAGCCGTATTCCGCAGCGCACGTTTCCGGGCGGCACTTTGCTACGTTGGCCAGGCCTGGTCTTGGGTATGTTGTATTACACGTTGAGGGATAAGTTGTGATTTGAGTCAACTGCGCTGACGATGTATGAACCCGGTCTCGGGCAGGCATGCCACCAGGCCTTCGAGCCCTCGACAACGCCCATGAAACCCAAAGGTGGAAACCATGTCCTCATGTATTTCCAGCCAGCCCCCTGCTAGCAGAGCCGCATATTCATTCTGAGTTCGTTCGCGTCCCGTACCCCAATATATCATGTGGACGCCAAGCAATTTGGCGAAGTGAGTTGACAATAAAGCATAGAACGCCCTAGCGTGGTGGTGGACGGCTGGCCGCAGTTATCACAGCGCTTGTGGTCCGTCCGTTCCACCTTGAGTTAGGCGTCACGTTTTGAAACCAGTGGAACGAAGTCGTAGTCGCCGATACCTTGAAGTGTGAGGAAAGTAGCCGAGGTATTCCCGCCATTTATGACGAGGTGAGGGCGGCGTGGTGGCACGGAATAGGTACCACCGGGCTTGAGCCTAACTTCCTCTTTCGGATCCTGTAGGAAAATCCTGATACATCCTTCGATTACATAGAATGTGTCTTGGATATTGCTATGGTAGTGCCAAGGCACCTTTTGTGTCGGCGAAATCTGAAGTTCGTTGATGCGAAATCCAGGCCGCTCGGCATGACGTTGTCTGCGCTCGACCTCATAGAAATGACTCGCATCTTTTATCGGTTTCATTGTTTGCTCCATCTTCGGCAGTTTTGGGCCGAACTAAGCGATTCGCCCAAGTGCGTTATTAGTCAGCAGATCGGTAGCGCCATGATTCAACCTTGCCACCAGTGACACCGGAAAACTCCGCCAGATCCGGTGTTGTAGGACTCTGGAATAGGTGCGAATAACACTTGCAATCACTGCATCCGAACCCCTCGATCGAAGACATATTCTTCATATGATGCAAGACCTGCGCCCATCGATGCTCAAGATGTTTGGTGTCGTGGCTATACCACGCGCCAAGTGGACTCACAAACTCGCGCAGATAGTCTATGTGCCAGCGGTTGGGCTTTAGCAGACGACAATGTCGGGATACCCGTGCTTGCACGCCGCCCGGCCCCAATGCGCTGCCGACGTAGATATAATATCCCGGCTTGAGGTCGAGCTGTCGCCAACGGCCTATTTGAGCCTTGGCTTTCGAATGACTTCGCAGAATTAGTGCGTATGTTCCGGGGTTCGATTTCATTGCACTAACTGCGTTCCGCAATGAGCCGCGGCGTTTTACGCCCACCTATGCGCCTCGCTGCATAGTGCTTAAGTATCTTACTCAATCGCTTCAATAACATACTGTGGCAGTGCGAACGCTGCTTGATGGACGCCGGGCGTGTAATATCGCGTCGTGATACCGCTTTTTGCATAGCGTTTACGTAGGACTTCAATCGATGTTTTTCTCAGTGAACTGTCGTTCGTTGCCCAGGCGAAGGCCATGATGCCACCGATATATGTCGGTATAGCGGCGGAGTAAAAAGTGTAATCGGCGAACAATGACTGCAAGCGTTTCGCGGTAGTAGTGACTTCATCGAGTTGGCCGAAGGTGCACCCATTCTGTGTTACCAGTACACCGCCCTCACGTAGACAACGTTTGCAGCCGCTGTAGAACCTGCTCGTATAAAGTGCTTCACCAGGCCCGATGGGGTCGGTCGAGTCGGAGATGACGACGTCAAAGGTGTCGTCTGAGTTATTCACGTATTCGACACCATCGTCGATGACGATATTGGCACGGGCGTCATCGAAAGCACCCTGAGAGTGGTTGGGTAAATAGTGCTTGCACATCTCGATGACTTGTTTGTCGATTTCTACCTGAGTCACATGCTCCACGGACTTGTGGCGCAGCACCTCGCGCAACATGCCGCCATCACCACCACCAACAATCAATACCCGACGTGCATGGCCGTGGGCCAGGATGGGTACATGGGCCAGCATCTCATGATAAATGAATTCGTCCCGCTCGGTTGTTTGGATAATCCCATCCAGCGCCATGACCCGTCCGTATTCGGCGTTCTTGAAGATGACGAGGTATTGATGCTCTGTTTTGTGCTCGAAGAGCACCTCGTCGATAGAAAAGAATTGCCCCCAATGCGGATAAAGCGTTTCTCTGAACTCGCGCATATCAGCCTTCTTGCTCGACGACGTTTTGTGCCATCACCTTGGCGAGATCATCGGGTAATGCTGTTTTGTGGCGCTGCTTCAGATCAAAGTAGACCGATATCTTTTCTGATGTGGCTGCGATATCGCCGGTTTCGGTATTTCGCATACGATGCAAGGCAGTGATGGAAGTGTTACTCATGCGTACCAATCCGCTTTCGATCACCAGTAAGCTGCCGACCGGCTGTTCAACTTTGTATTCGATGGTGTCTTTGACATCCACGAACCCGGTGCCCTGTTCTTGCACGTAGGCACGTGTAAATCCCAACGCCGATATATGGTGCCAACACGCCATATCGAACATGCCCACATAGTGCATGGTGTTCAAATGGCCTTGGTGGTCACAATGCCATGGATACACTACGCCGCGGTACGTTTCAATGAAACCCTTCATAGTTTGCGCCCTTTCCAGTACGACCTACGATTTATGCGAAAATGGTGTTGCGCGGGTCGAACCTGTCGCTATCGTGAATTATCATAGGGTGTCGATTTACCAAGGCGAGCAGCCTACCTATGGATATTGCCTTTAGCAAAGATGTTCAGGCGTTTCGGCAAGAGGTTCGAGCGTTTATTCGTACCCATTTACCCGATGATATCAAACACCGCGTAGAACGCGGCGAGGAACTCGACCGCGAGGGACACATGGGCTGGCATCGAAAGCTTTGCCAAAAGGGTTGGACGGTGCCGAATTGGCCAACCGAGTATGGTGGTCCTGGCTGGAGTCTGGCGCAACAGTACGTATTTCATGATGAATTGGCTTTTAACTGTGCGCCCAGACTTCCGTGGTACGGCTGGGACATGATCGGACCGCTGCTCATCGAATACGGTAGCGACTGGCAAAGGCAGCGCTTCTTGCCGCCCATCGCATCGGGCGAGGAGTGGTGGTGTCAGGGTTTCTCCGAACCCAATTCCGGGTCTGATCTGGCATCGTTGCAATGTAAAGCGGTACTCGATGGTGAACATTACGTCGTCAACGGTTCGAAAATCTGGATCACGGCGGCGCACGTTTCTGACTGGATGTTCGCACTCGTGCGCACCGACAGTTCCGGCAAGAAACAACAGGGCATCACCCTGCTGTTTATAGATATGCGTTCGCCGGGCTTGTCGCGCCGTCCCATCATTACCTTTGACGGTGGCCACGAGATCGACCAATGCTATTTTCAGGATGTTCGCGTACCGATTGAAAATCGAGTGGGCGAGGAAGGGAAAGGCTGGTCGTATGCCAAGTATCTGTTGAGCGTGGAGCGTATAGGCACGGCCGACGTCGCTCGTTCCGGTACGATGTTGCGGCGGCTGAAAACAATTGTGGCAAGCGAACGGGCGCAAGGCAAGCCGCTGCTTGAAGATCCTTGGTTCGCAGATCAGATCGCCCTACTCGAGATCGAACTCAAGGCACTCGAAGTCACCGAGCTGCGATACTTATTTGAGACCGAAGCCGGTAGCGATTTAGGTCCCGAAGCTTCCATCCTCAAGATCCGCGGTACAGAGATCCAGCAGCGTATCACCGAGCTTATCGTCGATGCGCTTGGCTACTATGCGTGTCCCGACCTTCGTCCGGCGTTGTGGCAAGATGCGAATATACCCGCGGTTGGCCCTGACTATGCAATGTTGGCGTCAGCCAGTTATTTTAATCTGCGCAAACTGTCGATCTTCAGTGGCAGTAACGAGATTCAAAAGAACATCGTCGCCAAAGCGGTGCTCGGGTTATAACCATGGACTTTAGCTTTGACGAAGCTCAACAACTGTTTCGCGACAGCGTCGACCGATTCGTTGCCGAGCACTACGATTTCGAAACGCGACAACGTATTGTCGCTACCGACGATGGATATCTACCCGAACATTGGCAGCGGTTTGCCGAGCTCGGCTGGCTCGCGCTACCATTTCCTGAAGGTTACGGCGGGCTCGATGGCACGCCGGTAGATACCATGATTATCATGGAATCCTTTGGTCGAGGGTTAGTTGCGTCGCCTTACCTCAGTAGCGTTGTCGTGGCCGGGCACATCTTGAATCGGGCCGCGACCGAGCAGCAAAAACAAGCACTACTGCCAGCACTGAGCGATGGTTCGTTACGGCTCACGTTTGCTTTCGCCGAGCCAACGTCGCGCTTCGACCTCGCCGATGTCTCGACTACTGCGACCGAGGATGGAGCTGGATACCGACTGAACGGATATAAATGCGTAGTACATTACGCGAACACGGCACATAAAGTGTTGGTTTCCGCGCGTACGACGGGCAACCAACGTGACCCCATGGGCGTGTCACTGTTTCTGGTCGATATGGGCGCGTCTGGAGTTAGTGCGCGACATTACCCGACGATCGATGGCCAGCGTGCGGCCGATATCAAGCTCGATAATGTGCGCGTGGACGCCGATGACCTAATCGGTGATAAGGACCATGCGTCAGCGTTTATAGAAGAGACCTGTGACCATGGTATCGCCGCCACCTGTGCGGAGGCAGTGGGGGCGATGTCGGTGCTCTATGAGATGACACTCGAATATATCAAGACGCGCGAACAGTTTGGAAAGACCCTTGGCAGTTTTCAGGCGCTTCAGCATCGCATGGTCGATGTATTTATGGCCTGCGAACTTTGCCGGTCTATGGTCTACGCCGCTACTTGTAGATTGACGGAATCCACCGCGGAGCGGCAATGCACCGCTTCTGCTGCTAAGGTGCAGGTCGGCAAAGCGGGGCGGCTGGTCGGGCACGAAGCGATTCAGCTACACGGTGGTATGGGCATGACCGATGAATTGCCCATCGGCCACTATCTCAAACGTTTGACGATGATCAACACCATGTTTGGCGACATTGCCTACCATACGGCGCGGTTTCGACGAACCGCTAACTACTTCTCGTTATAAAGCACAGCCAGAAAGTGATCCATCGCGGCCCGTCCCTTGGTCATACACCGGGGGTCGGCGTGGCCGGAACCGCGATTGGTCCAATCGCGTCGCACTTCTTCGGCGGCGGCCGCACGATCAATCTGCGCTGCTGATGAGGAAGTTTTTCCATCGTCGATAAGACGCATGATCTCGATACGAAAACCGGCGGTAACATCATAGCTATCAAAACCACAGTATTTAACAATCAAGAAGTCGCGAATGACGTCGCGATGCGTACCGTTGTTGGCACCGACATCGACTGACGTAAGTGCTAGCGCAATCAGTAGACCCCCACAGGCTAGGTATAGTCTCGACATGCCACACTTCTTCGTGGAGCGCGCTGTTTTCACTCCATCATGATACAAGAATCCACGGAAGGGCTCATTCAGTTGCGAGTTGGACCCGTTCCCGTTTAAACGGGATATCTCTGATCACGGCTTGAAATTCACGCGCCGCGAGATGGCCAGAATGAACAGCAGCAGCGATTATACCCGGTGCGTGACAATCACCGATTGTTCGTACCGTCTTAATACCCGCTGCCGCCAGGGCGTTTGTGTCGGCTTGTAGTGCTTGATAGAGCGCGTCATTGGGGATACGTTCGGTTACCAGCAAGACGCTGTTACACGCATGCCATCTCGACCTGCTCGTAAATACACAAACTAGTTCAACACGATCCGGTGCGACCGAGCCAACCCTGGTTTGGGGAACGATATTGACACCCATGTTCAAGAGATGAGTCTGGATGCGCTCTTGTTCCAGCGTGTTATGTGTCCAGGTCGAAACGTCGGGGGCTGGGGTGACGAGGGTAATTGGATGTCCGTCACGTTTAAGTTTTTCGGCGAGCACGCCGCCCAGATAGTAGTGATCATCATCATAGACAACGACATGGCCATGCGGTTTAACCCCATCCATGATGTCATCCGGCGTAAGCGCTTGCATTTTCTCAAGACCAGGAATCGGGTTGCGGTGTTGTCGCCCCATGCCATCACGTCGCCAGGTCGAGCCGGTCGCCACGAACACGTGCGACAGGTTGAATTCACGCACGTTGTCGACCGTCAAACGGCTTTGTTCGTAAATGGCGACATTGTCCATCTGCCGTATCAGAGAAACACGATAGTCGCGTACCCGCGCCCATACGCTCAGTCCCGGCAGGCGCGACTCACGGCTCACACGCCCGCCAAGCTCATCCGTTGCCTCCGCTAGGGTGACTCGATAGCCACGATGCGCCAGTGCCAGCGTGCATTCCAATCCCGCTGGCCCGGCCCCCACGACTAGTACGTCGTCGTCGGATCGCTTAGGTTCGATCGTTTCCGGGTGCCAGCCACGCCGCCATTCCTCGCCCATGGTCGGGTTCTGAGTACACCGAATCGGTGCGACCATCATGTCGCTAGCCACGCAGATGTTGCAACCGATGCATTCGCGGATTTCATTTGTTCGACCTTCCTCGATTTTCTTGGGCAGAAAGGGATCTGCGATGGACGCACGCGCGGCACCAATAAAGTCAAGCACACCGCGCCGTATCTGGGATACCATGGTGTCGGGTGATGTGAAACGACCCACGCCCACCACCGGCTTGGTTGTCATGGATTTGACGAAGGCGGTGTACTTTTCCTGGTAACCTTCGTCTTCGAAGCGTGAGGTGGCGGAGTCGTTCGTCCAGTCACTTACATTGACGTCCCAGAGATCCGGCAGTTCGGCTAGCATTTCTACTACTTCCCGACCTTCGTCTTCGTGGGTGATGCCCTGCGGGCCGATTAACTCATCGACGGCGAAACGCACCGCCACCGCGCAGTGGTCACCGACGGCTTCCTTAGTTTCTTCGATCAGTTCGCGAAACAGACGTACTCGATTCTCGAGTGGGCCGCCATATTCGTCAGTTCTTTGATTGAGTCGTTTGCAGATAAAATGCATCGGTAGCGCCAGGTTGTGGCCGGCATAGACGTAGATGATATCGAAACCGGCTTTTTTGGCGCGCAATGCGGCGGCTCGATGCCACTTTCGTACAGCCTTAATGTCAGACTTATCCATGGCGCGGGCTTGTACCGGGTCGCGGCTAGTGACTGAAATGCTACTGGGCGCTACCGGCGGGATGCGGCTGAATCGATTGGGTGCGGCATGGCCGTTATAGACGAGTTCTATTCCAGCTAAGGCGCCGTGGATGTGCACCGCTTCCGCCGTTTGAGCCATGGCTGGAATATCACTGTCATCCCATAGGCGACCCTCTAGACATGGCGCAATCTCGCCGCTGGCGTGAATCTCTGTTTCTTCCGTACAGACTACGGCCCAACCACCCTCGGCCTTGATCCCACGCATGGTCGCAACCGACCGAGGTAGGGCGTGGCCCATGCCATTGCAGTGCGGTACCTGGTAGAAACGGTTCTTGGCGGTCTTTGGACCAATTTGTATCGGTTCAAAGAGGATTGAGTAGCGATCGTCCATTGTTACGATCCAGAAGTTGGTCCCGGTCCACTATACCCGAACTAGTTAGTGTCGCGTGCAGGATACCCTAATCTCGGTATGTCGATGACGTGCGTTGGTGGGCACGATGTTAATCCTTACTATGCCAACCAAACGCGTGCGTATTGGCGGTGAGCAAAAATCTATGTGTCCGCAATCCGGCCGGCGGGATCCCTGTTTTGTAAGACGGGAGCGTCAATTCCGAATTAAGGTGTCTTACGAGATGCTCTGCGCCATCCGGCAGGCAATTTTCAGGCGTCAGTCGAGAAAACCTGCTTTTTTCAGGTCTCCGGCCGCGTTACCCACGCTCTCGCGCAAGATCTCGACCATATCATCGACCTGTGCAGGCGTAACGATCAGCGGCGGCGACATAACGTTAAGGTGGGCGACAGGCCGTACGATCAAACCACGCGCCTCACACGCGTCGGACACTCGTTTGGAAATGTTAGCTTCATCAGGTAGCAGTGCTTTGGTCCGTTTGTCGGCTACATATTCGATGCACATCATAAACGCCCGGCCACGAACATCACCGACTAGCGGTAAATCGCACAATGTTTGCAGTTGCTCCTCAAAGTATGGACCGACTTCCCGTACGTGCTCGCAGATTTTCTCGCGTTCGATGATGGCGATGTTCTCTAGCGCTGCCACACAGGCCACCGGATGGCCCGCGTAAGTGAAACCGTGGGTAAAGAATGCATCCGGGTCAGGCGCGCTAATTACTTCGAAGATCTCATCGGAAAAAAGCGTTGCTCCCAGGGGAACGTAACCAGAGGTAATACCTTTTGCCGTGACAATGATGTCGGGTTGAATGTCGAATACCGCTTTAGTGGCGAACATGTGGCCCAAACGCCCGAATGCGGTCACTACCTCGTCTGAGATGTAAAGAATGTCATAACGCTTGCATATTTCCCACATTCGTTGGTGGTAACCAGCTGGCGGCACGATCACACCACCCGCGCCCTGAATCGGTTCAGCAATAAATGCGGCCACCTTGTCGCCGCCCACTTCGAGGATCTTCTGCTCGAATTCTTCTACTAGCGCATCACAGAAGCCATCGACCGTCATACCCTCGGGTCGACGGTAGCCATTCGGTGATGACACGTGATGGATGAAGTCATCGATGTAGTGGAAGTAAGGGGAGCGGTCACCCATCTTGCCGCCAAGTGACATACCTAAATAGGTACTGCCATGATAGGCATCCTTGCGCGAGATGATGTGCCTTTTTTCAGGTCTTCCTCGACGACTCTGGTAATAGTGTGCGAGCCGGACGGCGGTGTCGTTTGCGGCTGATCCGCTAGAGCTAAAACTGACATGATTCAGTGAACCTGGCGTCAGCGAGGCCAACTTAGATGCGAGCTCGGCCGCTGGCGGGTTAGTGGTATCGACAAAGGCTGAGAAGAAGGGCAGGCGCTTGGCTTGGTTGGCTATCGCGTTGACCATGTCATCGCGCCCATAGCCAATGTTTACGCACCAAAGACCGCCGATACCGTCCAGATAGCGTTTGCCCTCTATATCGAAAACGTAGGGGCCTTCGCCCCTGTCGATTATTAACGCCCCTTCTTTCTGGAAGGAATCAAAATGTTGCCAGGGGTGCAGAAAATGATGCTTATCCTTTTCCCACAACTCGTTGGCATAGCTCGATCGAAAAATAGGCATGAATCGCTCGCTTTCTCCGAATTTTGGCCGCGTTATTTGTTAGCCGCAATGGCAAATTGGATATCGCGCTGGCGGATCTTCTGCTGCCGGTGCATGAGGTATCCGGCTGCGATGACGCCCATCGAAACTAAGAGCACGATGATGCTGGCGAGTGCATTGATTTCCGGGCTTACGCCCAAACGTACTTTCGAAAACACGACCATGGGCAGTGTGCTTGATCCGGGACCGGAGACGAAACTTGCTATCACCAGGTCGTCCAGCGACATGGTGAACGCCAGCAGCCAACCCGAGACCAACGCTGGTGCAATGATTGGAAGCGTGATCACAAAGAACACCTTCGCTGGTCGGGCGCCGAGATCCAACGCGGCTTCTTCCACCGACTCGTCTACGCTGGATAGGCGCGATTGCACGATCACCGCTACGTACGCCATGGAGAATGTAATATGGGCGATAGTGATTGTGGTAATGCCCCGCCCTTGTGGCCAGCCGATCAGATCTTGCATAGCCACGAACAAGAGCAACAAAGACAACCCGGTAATAACCTCGGGCATCACCAGCGGCGCGGTGACCATACCCGTGAATAACGTACGCCCACGAAAACGTCCGAGCCTGGCTAAGACAAAGCCAGCCAAGGTGCCGAGCGCCACCGCGAAGCAGGCATTGACAAAGGCGATACGTAGACTTATCCATGCTGCCTGCAGGATCTGTTCATTCTGCAGCAGCGCCCCGTACCATTTGGTCGAGAAGCCGGCCCAGACGGTCACCAGTTTCGATTTGTTAAACGAGAAAATGATCAACGAAAGGATAGGCACATACAGAAACGCAAATCCGAACACCATGCAACTGATCAGAAAATAGGATCGGTTGTTGTTCATGCCCCTGCCTCATGTGCCTGGAATCGTTGAAAGATCACGATCGGCACCACTAACAAAAGCAGAATGGCGATAGCAACAGCGGACGCTACCGGCCAATCACGATTGGCAAAGAATTCATCCCACAATACGCGCCCGATCATGAGGGTGTCTGGCCCGCCGAGTAGGGCTGGGATGACAAACTCACCGACGGCGGGGATGAACACCAGCAGCGAACCGGCGATGATGCCGGGCAGCGATAACGGTAGGGTGATGTAGACGAACGCCTTTATCGGTCGACAACCGAGATCGGCCGCCGCCTCTAGCAACGTTCGGTCTAACCGTTCCAGGTTGGCGTAGAGCGGCAGGATCATGAATGGCAAATATGAGTAGACAATGCCTAAATACACGGCAAAGTTGGTCTGCATCATGACAATGGGTTCATCGATGATGCCCAAGCCCATCAGGATATTGTTTATGATGCCGTTGTTCTTCAGTATGCCGATCCAGGCGTACACCCTGAGCAGAAACGAGGTCCAAAACGGGAGTATGACTAACAGCAACAACACGTTACGCCAGGAAGGATCAGCGCGCGCCATGCCATAAGCCATGGGATAACCAATGACTAAGCAAAAAAAGGTGGAGATTAACGCCACCTTGGCGGAGTTTAGATAGGCGGTCCAATAGAGATCATCTTCAATCAGGAACTGATAGTTGGCCACGTTCATCTTGATGACCAAGTAGGCCTCCTCGGTCCATTCGAACAGCGACGAATACGGCGGCCGTGCGATAAGCGCTTCGGCCAGCGAGATCTTTAGTACGAAAGCAAACGGAACGAGAAAGAATAGCAATAGCCAAAGATAAGGGATGGCAATAACGGCGGAACGACCAGTGAATCCCATCCGTTGCAGCAGTGTCACGCACCAGCGGTAGGGTGGAAAGCGCCATAGGATTCGGCTAAGTGGCTCGGCACCGGCAGCCACACGCTCACCCAACGGTACATAGCCGGCGCGACTCATGCCATAAGCACCACGCCGCTAGAGGGGCGCCAGCTTAGATAAACCTGTTCATCCCAAGTAATGGCATCGCTGACCCCACGCACAAGATTCGGCATGGTTACGCGCACGCGCTTACCGCTTTCGAGCTCGACGTGATAAATGGACAAGTCACCCATATAGGCGATCTCTTGCACCGTGCCGCTGGTACAGTTTTCGTCAGCATCGGACTTGTCCCTAGAGATCGCTATTTTCTCCGGCCGCACTGCAAACCACACTTTTGCGCCAGAAGTCGTGGTAACACCATGATCGATGTATAGGCTACACCCTGCCTCTTCAGAGTCGATACGAACATGGTCGGCTTCGTCTTCGGTGATCCGCCCCTCGAAGATATTCACCGAACCAATAAAGTCGGCCACGAACCGCGACCCTGGATATTCGTATATCTCTGTCGGCGTGCCGGTTTGTACGATCTCGCCAGCATTCATGACTCCGATACGTGAAGACAGCGTCATCGCTTCCTCTTGGTCGTGGGTGACCACCATAAACGTGACGCCGGTCTGTTCCTGAATGTTTACCAACTCAAACTGTGTCTCTTCGCGCAGTTTCTTATCTAACGCCGCCAGTGGTTCGTCGAGCAGCAAAAGCTTAGGCTGTTTGACAAGGGCACGGGCGAGCGCGACCCGTTGGCGTTGACCGCCCGAAAGCTGGTGTGGCCTGCGCTGTGCAAACGGGCTTAACTGAACTAACTCGAGTATGTCTTGCACGCGTTGAGTAGTCTGTGTCTTCGAAATGCGATCTTGCTTGAGGCCAAAGGCGATATTGCTTTCTACTGTCATGTGTGGAAACAGTGCGTAAGACTGGAACATCATGTTTACGGGACGGTCATACGGTGCCGTGCCTTCCATGTCTGTGCCGTCAATGTAGATCTTTCCACTCGTGGGCGAATCGAAGCCCGCTAACATCCTAAGCAATGTGCTCTTGCCGCACCCCGACCCGCCAAGCAGGCAAAAGAATTCATTCTGATAGATATTGAGTGAAACATTGTTGACAGCAACGAAGGCACCGAATTTCTTGGTGACATTCTCTATGCGGATGTAGGGCTGCGCGTGGGGATCGTTCCAGGGCTCCTGCGCCGGAGTTGCTCGTGTCGATTGTGCCATGCTTACGCGCTCGCTGCTGCCGGCAACTGACGATAGGCTCCGGCGGGCGGGCGCCCACTGGAGCAAGTTGCGTCTATTATTATGACTCGGTGCGGTTTATCACTTACCGGACTTAATGCGGGTCCACGTGCGCGTGAGTTTGCGTGTGAACTTGGCCGACCTGGCCTTGTCCGGAAAGAGCTTTTGCTGCACCTTGGCCGGTGGGTAAATCGCCGGGTCGTTTTTGACGTCGTCACTCACGAATTTGGTAGCGGCGGAATTCGGATTCGCATACCAAACATAGTCCGAAATGGCAGCCGCGACTTTAGGCTCCAAAATATAGTTGATCCACTTCTGCGCATTCTCGGGATGCGGCGCATCGGCCGGAATCGCCATCATGTCAAACCAGATCACCGCCCCCTCTTTCGGGATGACGTATTCGATCTCGACGCCCTTCTTAGCTTCCGCCGCACGGTCGCGGGCGATGAACATATCGCCGCTCCAACCCATGGCGATACAGATCTCACCGTTGGCGAGGTCGTTGATGTTTTGCGACGAGTGGAAGTAACGAATATATGGGCGAATGCTCTTGAGCAGCTTCTCCGCCGCCTTCAAGTCTTCTTTCTTTTCACTATTGGGGTCGAGTCCGAGATAGTTCATGGCGGAGCTTGCGACCTCGGTCGGCGCATCGAGCAGGGTCACGCCACAATCAGCGAACTTCGACACGACTTCCGGTTTGAAGATCATGTCCCAGCTGTCGGTGGGTGCATTCGGCATACGCTTTTTGATCATCTTGGTGTTAAAGGCGAAGCCGGTGGTGCCCCACATGTAGGGCGCACCATGGGCATTGCCGGGATCATGCAATGCGACACTGCTAAGAATACCTTTGTCCAACTTTGACCAATTACTGAGCTTACCCTTGTCAAGGGCGCGGAAAACACCGGCCTTGATCTGGCGCTCCATGAACGAGGCCGAAGGCACCACCACATCGTAGCCGCTGCTACCGGCCAACAGCTTGGCCTCTAGCACTTCGTTGGAATCAAATACGTCGTAATTGACCTTAATCCCTGTCTTCTTTTCGAAGTTGGTGATCGTATCTTCGGCGATATAGTCAGACCAGTTGTATATGTTGAGGACCTTCTCCTCGGCGGCCCAGCCGGTGCTTGCGAGCATTGCGCCGGCGATGACCAGCATGGTTTTTCTGACAAAGCTAATCATTGATTTCTCCTCCTGACCTCTGCACTTGACCGCTAGCTGCGGTATGGGTTTAGCGTACCGCGCCGGCCCGCATTTTTGAAGCGTCCTGTAGGACGATCTGGTACGAGGCAAAAATGGCTGGCGGCTTAAGCAAACTGTGCCTAAAATCGCCGCCAATCCGGTGTCGATAGCTTCGGCTGGCCGCCGTAGCTAGGGGGGTATTGCCATGAAGATCGTCGACGTTAAGACCTATTCGGTGGCGAACCCGCCGCCCCATTATGGCGGGCGTTACTGGGTGTTTCTGAAGCTCACCACCGATACCGGCGTAGAGGGGTGTGGCGAGGCCTATGCGGTGCCATTCCACCCGAAGACTGTTGTACGCATGATCGAGGACGTGTGTGAACGGTATGTCCTGGGTTCTGATCCGTTCAAGATCGAGCGGCTGTGGCGCATCGTGTACTCGAGCTGTTATACCCAACGCTCTGATCTTTCGATCATGGGTGTGCTCAGTGCCATCGAAATGGCCTGTTGGGATATCGTTGGCAAGGAGTTGAATAAACCAGTCTACGAACTGTTGGGCGGCCAGGTTCATGAGCGATTGCGGTGTTATACCTATATATACCCAAAGGCGTCGGACAAGACCGATGTATACACGGATGCCGATCTGGCGGCAGAGCGGGCGGTGGAATACGTCGCGCAAGGCTTCACTGCCGTAAAATTTGACCCCGTCGGCCCCTACACGGCGTTTGATCCCAGACAGTTGTCGTTGGTCGCATTAGATAGGGCGGAGACATTTGTCAGCAAGATCCGAGACGCGGTCGGCAACAAATGTGATCTGCTCTTTGGTACGCATGGACAAATGACAACCTCGAGTGCCATACGGTTGGCCAAGCGGCTAGAGCCGTATGATCCCTTATGGTTTGAAGAACCGGTACCGCCCGAGAATGTCGAGGAGATGGCGCGCGTCGCACGCTCAACTAGTATTCCCATTGCGACCGGTGAAAGACTGGCAACGAAATATGAATTTCGCGCGCTACTTGAAAAGCAAGCGGCGTCGATCTTGCAATTGGCGCTGGGGAGATCGGGCGGCATTCTTGAAGCCAAGAAAATCGCCGGCATGGCGGAAGCGCATTACGCACAAATCGCGCCACACCTATATTGTGGTCCCATCGAGGGCGCGGCAAACATTCAGATCGATAGCTGTAGCCCGAACTTTCTGATTCAAGAAGGCATAGGAAAGTGGGACGGGTTCCATGCCGAGATCTTAAAGCGACCGATAGATTGGCAGGAAGGCTATATCATCCCGCCGACCGAACCGGGATTGGGGGTTGAGCTCGATGAAAAAGTTGCGGCGAAACATCCCTACACTGATGACCAGTTACATCTCGAAATGTTAGATAGGCCGGTGGTCTAGTAACGTATCGATTAAAGTTTCGGAGGATTGGCAAATGAAGATTGGTTTTATCGGGCTCGGCAACGTCGGCGGCAAATTGGCAGAGAGCCTGCAACGCAATAACTTTGATCTGGTGGTACGCGATTTGGACAAGAAGGCGGCGACACCATTTGTCACGAACGGCGCGACCTGGGCGGAATCACCCAAGGCATTGGCACAAGCCGTCGATCTGGTGATCACTTGTTTACCTTCGCCGGCGACGAGCGGCGAGGTCATGGAGGCAAGCGATGGCGTGCTCGCCGGCCTTGGGCCAGACAAGATGTGGTTGGAGATGAGCACGACTGACGAAGCCGAGGTCAAGCGACTGGGCGCACTCGTAGAAGCGGCGGGCGCGATACCGATGGATGGTCCGGTCTCTGGTGGTTGTCATCGCGCCGCCACCGGCAATATATCGATTTTCGTTGGTGGCGAACGCGCCGCCTTCGAAAGGGCGTTGCCGGCGCTCAAAGTCATGGGCCGGCGTATTCTTCACGTCGGCCCCCTTGGATCTGCTTCGATTCTCAAAGTAGTGACCAACTACCTGTGCTCGGTGCACCTGGTTGCCCTGGGCGAAGCCTTGACCGTTGCCAAGCAAGCGGGTATGGGTCTCAACAAGACCTATGAGGCGATTCGTATTTCGTCTGGCAATTCTTTCGTTCATGAGACCGAAAGCCAGGTGATCTTAAATGGGAGCTATAACATCAACTTCACAATGGATTTGGTAGTGAAGGACATGAGTCTGTTCGACCGTCTAGCGCAAAGGCTGAACGTACCGCTAGAGATTTCACCATTGGTGCTCGATATCTTTAAGGACGGACAGCAACGTTATGGTTCCCGCGCCTGGTCCCCCATGATTGTTAAGCGCTTGGAGGAGGCGTGTGATTGCAAGTTACGTGCGCCTGGCTTTCCAGCAGAGATAGTCGATGGTGAACCCGAAGTCGCTGGAGCCGAGGTCGTCGTCGAGGTCGGTGGTTGAGTACCGCGGCAAAGGTAACGCGATATGAAAGCAGCCATCTGTTACGAATTCGGCAAACCGCTGGCGATCGAAGACATAGACATCGATCCGCCACAAGCCGGCGAGGTCAAGGTAAAGCTCGCCGCTTGTGCGATTTGCCATAGCGACATACACGCCATCGAGGGTGCTTGGGGGGGGGTCGCTACCAGTCGTGTATGGACACGAGGCGGCTGGCGTCATTGAAGCGGCCGGTGCCGGCGTGACATTGGCGAAACCCGGTGACCATGTCGTCGTCACGCTTATCCGATCCTGCGGGCGTTGCTATTTTTGTGCACAAGGTGATCCCCATCTGTGCGAGGGTACTTTTGGTTTGGACAAACAAAGCCGGCTCCGTGCCAAGGGTGGTCAATCCATTCATCAAGGTTTTCGCACCGCCGCCTTTGCCGAGTACGTTGTTGTCGATCAGTCGCAGGTGGTAGCGGTGCCTGAGCAATTGCCATTGGAGAGCGTTTCGCTACTCGCTTGCGGCGTAATCACCGGCTTAGGAGCCGTGGTTAACACGGCGCAGGTCCCGTCGGGTAGCAGCCTGGTTGCGATCGGCACCGGCGGTGTTGGCCTGAACACTATTCAGGGAGCAGCGTTATCTGGCGCGCATCCAATTATTGCCATCGACATCTCGGACAACAAACTCGAGGCGGCCACCGCGTTTGGTGCCACCCATACCATCAATTCCAAGACGCAAGACGCGCAAGCGGTGGTGCGTTCACTCACGCAAGGGCGTGGCGCGGACTATGTGTTTGTTACTGTCGGCAGCACCAAGGTGATTGAGCGAGGTATCGGCTTACTGCGACGGGGTGGAACCTTGGTCATCGTCGGTATGCCACCGGTTGGCGCCAAGGCAGGAATCGAAGCAGTCGATATCGCCGACAACAGCCAGCGCATCTTGGGTAGCAAGATGGGATCCACCCGGCTGCGGGTGGATGTACCAAAGCTAGTCGAGTTTTACCAGCAACACCGCTTGAAGTTGGACGAGTTAATCAGCAAGCGCTATCCATTGGAAGACATTAACGAAGCCATCGCGTCCGTCAATCGAGCCGAGGCATTGCGCAACGTGATTGTATTTTGAAACGCACTGGCGGGTGCACGTAGTTGAAGGCCTTTAACCGCGCGGAGTTGCGCACATTACTTCGCATCAGTACACCACTAGCAGCTGCGTATTTGGCGGAGATCGCGATGGCGTTTACCGACATGGTGATCGTCGGCCGCCTCGGCAGTGTCGAGCTTGCCGCCGTCGGCTTGGCGGCAAGTGTGTTCTTTGAGCTGCTACTTGTCGCGGTTGGGGTTGTATCCATTGTCGGCGTGCTTGCGGCTGAGGCGTTCGGCGCCAACAACGAAGCAGGGGTGAGCCGTGCCACCCGCCAAGGTCTTTGGATTGCGTTGGTTTTGTCCATCCCTGGAACCTTAATCGGCTGGTATCTAGCACCCATGCTGGCGCTAACGGGTCAGGATATGCGGGTTGTTGCGTTCGCAGATCAATATCTGCATGCGGTAGCTTGGAGCTTTCTGCCGTACTTGTGCTTCATGGTACTGAGAAACTTCGTTAGTGCATTGGCGCGCACTAGTTCAGTAATGGTTATCGCGGTGGCCGCTATCGGCGTAAACCTATTTTTTACCTATGGATTGGTTTTCGGAAAGCTTGGTTTGCCTAAGCTGGGAGTCGCCGGCGCGGGCTTGGCGACCACGATCACAGTCTGGTCAATGTTGGCTGCGATTGCGATCTACACTGCGTTCTCTAAACATTTCCAGGCTTACCGACTGTACCGCACCAGCTTCAGGATAGAATGGCCGATGTGCGCGCAGATCTTTCGGTTAGGCCTGCCGGTAGCCGGGATTACTGCTCTGGAGGGCGGTCTCTTTGCGGCGTTGTCGATCTTCATGGGGGTACTCGGTGCCTTGTGGTTAGCGGCCAACGCTATCGTCATAAACGTATTGGCAGTAGGCTTTGTGCTGGCGTTGGCGGTGGGAGAGGCAATCGGCATTCGTATTGCCCAAGGCATGGGCGCGAATGATCGATTAGCGGTACGTCGATCCACCGTCACCGGTCTCGTGCTTGGTCTGCTTGTCATGGCCTTCATGGCGAGTCTGATGTGGACGTTTCCGGCCACGCTGGTCTCGATCTTTCTGGATATCGATGATCCACAGACGGCTGACGTGTTACCACTCGCGGTGGTGCTAGCCGGTATTGCTGCCGTGTTTCACGTCTTTGATGGCTTGCAAGCAATCGCCACGCGTGCGCTTCGTGGTATGAAAGACGCAATCGTACCGTTGTGGGTTGCGGCTGTCGGCTATTGGCTGCTTGGCGTACTCGGCGGTTGGGTGCTTTGTTTTCCACTCAAATTCGGCGCCCTCGGATTGTGGTGGGGCTTGGCGCTGGGGCTCACAGTCACGGCCGTCGTACTCTTGTGGCGTCTCATGTTCCGAACGCGCATCGAGGTGCTAGCTTAATTGTTTGAATCACAGAGGTGTCGGCAATGAAAATCAAGAGCATCGAGACCTTTAGCAATGAATTCGTCAGCATGGTACGGGTGCGTACCGACGATGGTGCCGAGGGATGGGGGCAGATCTCACCCTATAACGCCGACATCTCTGCCACGGTAATGCACCGACAGGTGGCACCGCATGCACTCGGTTGCGATGCCGGCGATATCGATGCCTTGGTTGACGATATCCTTGAGAAGGAACACAAGTTCCCGGGCTCCTATCTACGCCGCGCGTTGGCGGGTCTGGACACGGCCCTTTGGGACTTGCGCGGCAAGGTCGCCAACGAGAGCGTTTGCAAGCTCCTAGGCGGACAGCCGCGTCCTTTCCCGGTGTATGCATCGAGTATGCGTAGAGATATCACGCCTGAAGACGAGGCCGATCGACTCGTACGCCTTCGAGACGCGCATGGCTATAATGCCTGTAAGATTCGCGTCGGCAAGGAGTGTGGGCACGACGAGGATGAATGGCCCGGTCGCAGCGAAGCGGTGGTAGCGGCCGTACGCCGCGCGGTTGGTGACGAGATGATGTTACTCGTTGATGCCAACAGTTGTTATACGCCCAAAAAGGCGATTGAAGTGGGCGCTATGTTGGCCGACAATGGTGTCTGTCATTTCGAGGAGCCGTGCCCATACTGGGAATTCACATGGACGGCGGAAGTGACTTGCGCATTGGAAATTCCGGTCGCCGGTGGCGAGCAGGACAATTCATTACCACTGTGGCAGCATATGATCGCCACCCAGGTTGTCGATATCGTACAACCCGATGTATGTTATGTTGGCGGTCTCACTCGCGCACTGCGGGTGGCAGCCATGGCGAAGGATGCTGGCCTACCATGTGTTCCGCATTCCGCTAACCTGTCGATGGTTACGGTGTTTTCGCTACATATGATGGGCGCGATCGAGAATGTAGGCCCTTATGTCGAATTCTCGATTGAACCGACCACTTATTATCCTTGGCAGGAGGGGTTGTTCAGTCCCGCGCTAGAAGCCAACGATGGAAAGGTACAGATCCCCGACGCCCCCGGTTGGGGGGTCGAGATCAGTCCGACATGGTTAGCGGCGAGCGCGCATCGAATCAGCGAACTTGATTGAGTCGAGGCTTACAAACTGACGTTGGGGGGACACCTATGAAAACAGTAGAGCAGATCTTAGATGCCAAAGGGTCGGATATTTGGTCCATTACACCAGACGCCACGGTGTTTGAGGCTGTCAAACTGATGTCCGAAAAAGAAGTTGGCGCACTGCTTGTAATGACGGGTAAAAAGCTGGTAGGCATCGTTTCCGAACGGGATTATGCGCGCAAGGTGATACTCAATGCGAAATCATCAAAAGAAACCTCCGTTCAGGACATCATGACGACCCGAGTTGTCTACGCTTCACCTGATCAAAGCATTGAGCAATGTATGGCGCTGATGACCGAGAAGCGTATCCGCCATCTTCCGATTATGGATGGAAAACGATTATGTGGCATGCTTTCTATCGGAGATCTCGTGAAGGCGATCATCGCTGAGCAGAAATTGGTGATCAAGGAACTCGAACGCTATATCAGTGGTTGAAGCAAACTCAGTATCAGCCGTCCGGATCAATCACGGAAATTGACGAATTGTAGCGGCAGGCCGACTTTTGCTTCTCGCAGCAAGGCCATGACTCTCTGTAGGTCATCCCGTTTCTTGCCGCTAACTCTCAGCTTGTCTCCCTGGATCGCTGCTTGCACTTTCATTTTGCTGTCCTTGATGATTTTCACCAGTTTACGTGCCAGGTCGCTTTCGATGCCCCGTCTTACCGTGACGATCTGGGTGGCCCTATTCAGCGTTTCTTGGACCTTGCCTTCCTCCAGTGCTTCGACATCGATGCCGCGCTTGGTCAGCTTTAGCACTAACATGTCCATCATCTGCTTGAGCTGAAACTCTACCTGCGCTTCCAGGGTTAGGACATTGGTTTCCTGTTTTACTTTTGCATTAACACCCTTGAAGTCGAAACGATTTCCAATCTCCCGATTGGTCTGGTCGACCGCATTGGTTAATTCATGCATGTCGATTTCAGACACTACATCGAAACATGGCATCGCCTATTCTCCAGTACTAGATTCTCGTTCTAGCCGTCGTACGGGTAAGTTCAATACGATATATTGCAACAGGCGCGTTATGCGCAGCGCCGACGGTTACTCTTGACGCATTTGCTGCACATGGACTCGCGTCCCGCCCGTTGTCAGTGTATCAGACTGCCGTCGACTACCACATATACCATGCGCTCGGTATCACTCTGATCGGCGTCGTAATCAACGTCTGGCCGGGCCCTAGCCTCATACGCTGGGGGGCCTCGATCATGCTCGTGAGTATAATTCTGTTGTGCGGTAGCCTCTAGCTTCCAGGCGTCAGTGGCGTACGCTAGTCGAGCGTTAGCACGCCCTGCGGTGGCTGGCGTTTATCATCGCGTGTTCCGTGGAGGTCATATGGTGGCGCAAGAACCAACGCCCACCCGTATGAAAATACGCGGCCTGCGATGACAAATGCGCTTGCGAGCTAGTTTTTTAGGTTGGGTCTAATGACGACATCGATGCGCCGGTTTTTTGTACGGCCTGAATCGGTTTCGTTGTTAGCAACTGGTTTCGTTTCACCAAAGCCGACAGCGGCCACCTTCGACGGTGGTAGGCCCATGTTGGCCAACAGGTACTGCTTGACCGCTTCCGCTCGTTTTTCTGACAGCGCAAGATTGGCTTGGTCGCTACCATACGAATCCGTATGACCCTCGATCGTGAGGGCGCTTTCAGGGAAGACGCGAATCGCATTTTGCACTTTCGTCAACAGTTTAAAATGTTTCGGATCGATGGTGGATCGACCCACAGAAAAATTTAAACCGACGAGACGAATAATGACGTCGTTCGATTCACGTAGTACTCGAGCCTCCTGGCGAGAAAACATTTTTTCGATCTCATCAAACTGCTTGCGGACTCGAGCCTGGGCCTGCAACTGCTGTGACAGCGCAACTCGTTCCTCTGCCACGCCACCCAGTGTAGTTTGCGTTTGTCTGAGTTGTGACTGCAGTTTGTCTAACTCCTGCTCTAATTGCTTGCGGGTACCTGAGAGTGCCGCCTGTTTTTCCGTTGCGCCGCCGAGTGCGAGTTGTAATTGTTGATTCTCGGTTTGTAGCATGCTGACCTGTTGCTCCAGCTTTGAACGTACTTCAGTTTCGGCATCTAGACGTTGCGATAACAAACCGTGTGCCTCCGCCACACGCCGCAATTGCTCGACCTCTGCCAGCAATTCGCCATTATTCTGGCGCAGTTTCTGCGAGCTGGACTGCTGATCTTCGATGTATTCGATTATTTGCTTCGTAGGCGCCTCATAACCATCATCAAATACTGCACGCATGTCAGCCGCTGCTGCAATTCTTTCGATCGGTAACTCCCACTCTCTAATTAAGTCCTCGGTGCTCAGTTTTTTGTCTTTTGTGCTACCGATAAAGCGAGCTAAGTAAATCGCGTGTTTTGCCTCGTAGTTGGCCTGCTGGGCCAGGCTGCGTGGACGATCTAGATCATAGCGGTCTTCATTAAGCGCCTTTTCCGCCGCCAGCAAGTTGTCTTTCGCTCTCTGCACAGTCTTGGGCGCGTGCTTGTGTACCTTGAGTTTCTCGGCCTGACGAAGCAGCGTGCGGGTTTCGCTAAGATAGGTGGTCTTTATCGTAGCCAGTTCCGCATCCCGATAGATTTTCTCGGCCTCACTTGCCTTTTGTTTCGCAACTTTAGTTGCGCCACGCTCAAATTCTATCGTTGCTTTAGAAAATGTCTGCTCGGCCCGTCGCCACAACTCCTTTGCATATTTCGGGGCATCGACCTTTTTCGCATCGGTGCGTGTCTTCATCACGGCGGCGAGTTCAGTTGACGCTGCGGCACTCACCTTAGCCGCGTTTTGGAATAGCTCGGTGGCCACCGCTAATTCGTTGCGAATCGTGTCGATATCGCCACCACCGCCAAACTTGCGTTCGGCGTTTTGATAGCGTTTTATCGCCTTACCATAAGTCTTGGGCGCAAATAGCTTGGCCCCCGCCGATTCTGCCGTTTGGTGTGCGGCCGTCGCCTCTCGGAACAGTGTGTCCTTGATTCCCCCGCTGGCAAGCACGCCGGTGGTAACCAACAGCAGCGACAACATCGCTGCCAATGTATTGATTTGCTTCCATGATTTCATGATTTGGCCCCCGTGGTTGTTATTCCCGCCGCAATGCTCGAGCCGATCGTGACCCTGTTGGCGTCATGATAGATTAGGCGTATGTCAGCAAAAGTCTGACCCGACGAGCGGTAGGTGATTGCTGACATATGCGCAAGCTGTCGGTGCGAGCGACCCGTAGGGGCGGCGCTGGGCTCCATCGCGTCGAAACATTCACAGCCGTGCCAGTAGCGGGCATACTTAATTTCGTGTCGCGTCGCGGGTCAGATCCTATACGATGGGCTTTAAGCTATTCACCTACGGGGTGTTGAGGCACCCGAAATTGCTAGAGTCGCTAACCGGTAGGGCGTTTGTGACCACGCTCGCGCACCTGCCCAACTACCAGCGCTACACCCTTAAGCAAGAAGGCTGGCCACCGATACCGGCAATCGTGTCCGAGTCCGGTGCCTCGGTGTCTGGGATCTTGATCCATGATTTCGACGAAGGACTATCAGAACTTTTGGATGATTTCGAGGACGTTGATCTGGGTTTGTATGTAAAAGAAT